>ERZ779843.4524-NODE-4524-length-10471-cov-2.664843_pt1 | contig 10471 bp, 4 predicted proteins | sample MGYA00511560_ERZ779843 | MGnify/ENA primary metagenome ERZ779843 (study PRJEB29588, sample SAMEA2158062) | human gut metagenome | biome: human gut; feature: human-associated habitat; material: faeces | place: Denmark | collected 2008/2010 ... | reverse complement strand
CGGTGGAGAAATCACTCCCGAGCCCGGTGGGGAATACACTCCCCAACCCGAAGAGCCGTATATTGCAACGGATCTTTACAGCGGAATATATACTCCTGCCGATATAGAAAATGACACGCTTGTTTTTTATGCATACCCTGCCGGGGGAGATAATCTTTCACTTAAAGTTTATATTAAAGGCCGTTACGACAACGTGAACAACGGTGAATTGCTTCACCCGGATGAGCAGAGTTATTTTCGTCCGGTGTTGTCGATAAACAATGAGTACATAATCACAATGTATCTCTATCGCGGAAGTGAACTTTGCGGCGGTGCTGTGCGCTTTTATATCACCTACCGCAATCAGCCTGCCGATGAAGATAATCCTGTTGTCGGTGAACATCCGCCGGTGATAACAACAAACCGCGACGGCGACGACAGTGTGATCACAAGCAGCCGTTTCCTGCTCAGAGTTGCTGCACGCACCTGGGAAGGCAATGTTATATACGCAAACCATATCGTTGTTACCCTTGACGGCGTTGTTCAAACAAATCCGACCGGCAGCACAGTGTTTGAATATCACCTTGTGCTGACTCCGCCGAATGTCGGAGATGACATCGACCATGTTGTTACGATACTTGCATGGGATGATGAAGGGAACTCAACTTTCCGAAAACTCATTCTGCCCTATCACCGCGTCGGTGAAGGAGATGAAAACGGAAGCATCCATATTTCAATAGATGCAACCACCCTCGGGCTCGGCATCATTATTGATGATGATTATACCGTTCATGAAGGCGAAAACGCTGCCGAAGTGCTGCTGCGCCTGTTTGAGGACTATGGAATTGAAGCGCAATTCAGCGGAACACCGAGGCTGAATTTCTATCTGCGGCGCATTGTGTGGGGCGATATTGCATACAGCGTTGAGATTCCTCCGGAACTCTGGGAGCTGATACTCCGTGACGGCATAACTCTTACGGATCAGCACGACCGAGACAGCATCGGAGAATTCGACTTCACGCGGTGTTCCGGTTGGATGTACTGTATAAACGGCATGTACCCGGGAATCGGACTTTCCGAATACTACCCAATCAACGGTGACGAACTCTGTCTGCGGTTTACACTTGCTCTCGGCAAGGATATCGGCGGATATGACGCAACCGGTTCCGGCGGATCCGAAGGCTCACTTTCAAGTTACTGCGGGCTTTGGATTGACGGAGGATTCATTCAGCTTGAGCACGATTATGAAATAATTCAGCGTGTCGAACCCACTGACGATGAGGATGGTTTCATTGAGTACCGCTGTTCAAAATGCCATGACATTTACCGCGAAGTGCTTCCCGCAGGAAGTCCCGGCCAAAGCGCATTCATTCTTTCGCATACGCTTGTGCCGCAAATCTGCATCGGTACTGCGGGCTCACCAGAGAATTCCGGTTTAAAAAGAAAGGCGATAAATAATGACATTAAAGATTAAATCAATTCTGAGCCTGCTGCTTGCGTTTTTGCTCACATTTGCAGCATGCAGTGCAGCTCCGCATAAAGAACGAGTACAGCCTCCCATGTCCGAACGCATTCTTCAGATTGCGCAGGGCATGAAGAAACTTGCAGGAGTTGAAGAAGGCGACTGTCTGCTTAATGCGTCGGATGAATTCCCTGCCGGTTCTTCCGTTTGCGACTGGGCAGCCTTGGCATGCGCTGTCGGCGGTGCGGAGGATAGCTATACAGCCTACCTGCACGCGCTTGAAGCTTATGTAAAAAATAAACTCGGCGAAGATTCATCCCTCGGCAGAGCAACCGACTACCACCGAATTGCTCTTACGGTGCTCGCACTTGGCGGTGACCCGGCAGCATTTTCGGAGGATAAAAGCGGAGAACCGGTGAATCTTATTGAGTTCGGAACCTACAACTACCCCGGCGAACTCGGCGCGCAAGGACTGAACGCATACATTTTTGCACTGATAACCCTTGATTCCGAAAGTTATACTGTTCCTGACGGAAGCAGGTATACCCGAACGGGCATCATTAAAGAAATTCTTGCTGCCGAAGAACCCGGCGGAGGGTTTGGGCTTGATAAAGGTGCATTTGACATTGATATAACCGCAATGGCACTTCAAGCTCTTGCCCCGTACTGCGGAAGTCAGAATGCACTTTCCGTCGGTATATCCCCCGGCGAGATCTCCCGCACTGTTGACCGTGCATTGGCACGGCTTGCCTCTGTAATGAAAGAAAACTGCACATTCTGCTCGTATGGTGCAGAAAACACCGAGTCGACAGCTCAGGTTATTATTGCACTCTGTTCACTTGGTATCGACCCACGCACCGATGAACGTTTCATGCGCGGCGGTAAAAACATTGTTGACGGAATGCAGAGTTTTCTTCTCCCCGGCAGCGTGTACAGGCACTCTGCGAACGATTCGGAAGGAAACCTTATGTCCACGGAGCAGGCGATGCTTGCACATATCGCACTGTACAAAGCGGACAATAAGCTCGGCAGGCTGTATGATTTTTCAAAGTCTAAAGCCTGATATTGCCTGCGCGACGAAAATATTAATTAATGCTAAACGGTGATTACAAATGCTGACAGACAACATTAAATCTGAAATCAAAAAAGTTATCGTCGGAAAAGACGAAATTATCGAAAAGGTTTTGACTGCAATTCTTGCGCAGGGACACATACTGCTGGAAGATGTTCCCGGCGTCGGAAAAACAAGCCTTGCACTTGCTTTTTCAAAGGCACTCGGACTTGACTGCAAACGTATTCAGTTCACACCGGACACAATGCCTTCCGATGTGACAGGCTTTTCGGTTTTCGAAAAATCAAATTCCGACTTTGTGTATAAGCCCGGAGCGGTTATGACAAATCTTCTTGTTGCGGATGAAATCAACCGCACCTCAAGCAAAACCCAATCCGCTCTGCTTGAAGCGATGGAGGAAGGAAAAGTTACAGTTGACGGAACAACCCATAAACTTCCGTCCCCGTTCATCGTTCTTGCAACCGAAAATCCGATCGGGTCGGCAGGAACGCAGCTGCTGCCCGTTTCTCAGCTGGACAGGTTCATGTTCAAACTGAGCATGGGTTATCCCGATATTAAAAGTCAAGTTGAAATACTGCGGGACAGACACCGTTCCGACCCGCTTGACGATGTAAAAGCCGTATGTTCAGCCAATGAACTGGTGCAAACAATCGACGTTGTTCGACAAACATTCATATGCAATGAAGTTTACGAATACATAGCCGAACTTGCCGAGCAGACGCGGCATCACGAATCGGTTCAGTTCGGAATCAGCCCCCGCGGTGCGTTGGCGGTGAGCCGTGCCGCAAAAGCATATGCTTATCTTTCCCGCCGCGACTATGTTACGGCGGACGATGTTGCCGCAGTTTTCCGCGATGTATGTGCACACAGACTTGTTCTGAACACAAAAGCGCGAATGCGCGGGTATACCGAAACGGATGTTGCCGATGAAATTGTTTCCGAACACAAAAAACCGGGAGTTAAGGATTTTAAACGCAGATGAAGCATAACCCCAAACCCGAAGAAAAGAAAGCTGCGGGGATCGATGATGTTTTTGCAGTAAAAAAAGATTTTGCACAAAGCTGCACACTGCGGCGCATTGCAGCTGCTGTTCTGTATCTGTCGATTCTTTTCTGCTGCACAATCACCGCATTAAAGCTTCCGTCACTTGCTGTTTTGTTCCCGCTTGCAGCAGTGCTGCTTATTCCCCCGCTTTGCTTTGCGTTCAACTGTTTCGCCGCTTCGAAAGTTGAATTTGCCGTTAAAGCTTCTTCCTCCTGTCCCCGCGGAGAAAGCTGTCATTGCGAGATCGTTCTTCGCAATGACAGTATCATTCCGCTGCCGTTCGTGCGCTGTACTCTGATTTTGCTAAACAAGCTTAACGGAGAAAACCGCATTTCGGTCATTCGTTGCAGCGTCCCTGCACTTTCTGAAAGCCGAACCGGGTTTTCTGTAAAATCGATGCATTGCGGCAGCGTTTCACCGCAGATCCTGCGAACAGAGCTTACCGATTGCTTCGGACTGTTTTTTAAAAGAATACGCAGCAGCTCTTCCCTGCGATCGGATGCAAAATGCTTATTTATGCCAACAGTGTTCGATATTGACGCCATCAGAAACGATGCATTCTCTCATGATATAGACAGCAGCGATTATGCACCCGGCAAACGCGGTTCGGATCATTCCGAAGTTTTTCAACTCCGTCCGTACGAACAGGGTGATTCTTTAAAACAGGTGCATTGGAAGGCCTCCTGTAAATTCGATGACCTCATCGTGCGCGACGCAAGCTTTCCGATAGTACGTTCACTGCTTATCTGCATGGACGTATCCGGATGTACAGCCGCTGAATGCGATGCAATCAGTGACGTTGCAGTCTCTGTCTGTTCCGCACTGTCGGACTCCGGAACCGCATTTACAATTGCACGCCCGCAATGCGGCCAAATTGAGTTTATCGACGTGAATGCTTCCGATGAGCTTCCCTCTGCGGCCGAATGGCTTATCGAATGCGAACCCTCGGAAAGCGCTTTCGCAGCATATGTCAGGGAACGCGGTGCCTGCGGATACGGAAAAATCGTGTTTATCGGCAAAGAGTTCTCAGACTCTGCTGCGGAGTTTTGCGCCGGTGCAAACACAAAGCGGCTCCGTGCGGGCGACAACGGTACGTTTACGGCATTCTCTTCAGACAATTATGCTGAAGAACTGTCCGATGTTGACCTTTAAACCGGTTTCGTATTATAAAATTTGTGGTTGAGTTGAATGATTAAAAGAGAAAAAAGAGACGAATTGCATATTGAGCAGTCCAAAAGCGCATGTTGTCAAAGCTTCTGGGATTTTTCCAGAGCATTGCTCTGTTCGGTTATGTTCACACTCGGCTTCAACATCCTGCTGTTTTCGATTTTTAAGTCGCTCAGCGTTTCGGCGTTTATGGTTACTGCGGTTGAAGCACCGATAATCTGCGTGCTCATACTTCTTTTTCGCGGAAAGAGGGGAACCGTTGCAGTGTCTTTATACTGTGCCGCAGTTTTCCTGTTTTCCATACTCTTTTTTGGGAGCATACGCAGCGGACTTGATGCACTCACTAATGACTGCATTGCGCTCTTAATAAAGCTGACAGGAAAAATCCATCTCGACGTGCAATCCGAACCTGCCGATACATTGCCGTTCCTTATTCTGCTTTGCAGCATTATTTCAGCAGCATCAGCCAAACTGTTTTCTGCCGGAAGACGCATTGCTGCATACGCAGTTATTCTGTTCGGCACGGTACTTTCCGCAAGCGGCATTGCACAATCACCTGTCGGTGCGGTTTTAATAATTGCAAGCGGAATAACACATCTTGCTGCGGGAAGTCTCTCCGTTCCGCATTTTCAAAAAAAGGGCGCAAAGCTCACTTGTGCCGTCGTTCCGCTGCTTCTTGCTTCGGCAGTCTTACTGGGTTCTCTGCCCATGCGCAGTTTCTGTTCGGACAGCAGGCTGAATGCACTCAACAGCAGCCTCGGTGTTTGGCTGCACCGTGCGGTTTACGATGAAACAACAAATTCCATGCCCGAGGGACGGCTCTCTCCCCTTCGCGCACGCAATACTTCCGAAACCCCCGCAATTGCTGTAACATCCGAAACAATACAAAGCGGTTATTTTCGTGGAATGGTCGGAGAAGTTTACACCGGAACGAGCTGGGAATCGCTGCCGAACAAAGAACTTGCGAAATACAACGACTTGTTCTACTGGCTTCATTCCGACGGTTTTTTTGCCCAATCTCAATTGAGTTCCGCAGCAGCCGCTGTTGGAGCTGACGGCGGAAATGCATGCGCAAAAAGCAAAGTTGATATTGAACTGATTTCAGCATGCAGACGTTATCTGTATCTTCCGTATAATGCTGCTGCGGGAAAGCTTCTTGATGAAGACCGCATCGGAGATTCCGCATGTATTCGAAAGAACAATACCGGAAGAGATTTCAGCATTGAATGCAGCTCCGTTCCGAGTGCGCCTCAGCTCCGTGGAATGCTGAAGGATACAAACGGGGATTCCGTTGAAAAGTACTTGTCCGACGAACGCGCCTATGCTCAGTTTGTGTATGAAACAAGTTTGCTTCTCACTCCCGAAGCAACTGCTGCAATGGCCGAAATTTTCGGCGAAGCCCCGCCTGCGCTTGCCCTTTCGGATATTCTGCCGCTCGTTTTAAGCGCGCTGAAGGAAAACATTACCTATGATGAAACGGTCAAAACCGACTGCGGAACGAATGATTTTGCCGCATACGTTCTTCGGGTCGGTAAACGCGGATACAGCGTTCACTATGCAGCATGTGCTGCCGTTATGCTGAGATATTTCGGCGTTCCGTCAAGGTATGTCGAAGGCTATTATATCAATGCCGAAACAGCTGCTGCGCGATGTGTTTCGGGGCGTGTTGTTCTGACCGAAGCGGATGCACATGCATGGGCTGAATACTATCTCGACGGTATCGGATGGATCCCGTTTGAAACAACTCCGGGTTTTGAAGGAAGTGATTCGGCTTTTTCCGGTAATGACAGAAGGACTGACGATTCATCGGATCCTTCCGATAACACCGAAACTCCGAACGAACCGGATTCTTCAGGCGACAGGGAGGATACTTATCAGAATGATAACCTTCCCGATATCCGCCTCGCGCGTCCGCAAAAGAATCTGAACAGAATTAACAGTACAAAGCTTGCAAAAGCACTGATTTTGGCATTCATTCCGATTCTGCTTCTGCTCACAGCGGCTCTGATTGTTTTTCTTGCAGTACGCCGCATCCGATTTCGACGAGCGTTCAAAAAAATGCTCAATGCCGAACCGAACGAAGCCATTGCACTTATGTTCGGCTACCTGAACATGTTCATGGCTGCATGCGGACTTGATATCAGCAAAATTGATTCCCGCTATTCCGAGCTCAACGCTGAAGCCGTGTTCAGCAACCATAAAATGACTGCTGAGCAAAAAGAAGATATGCAGACGTATATTGAATCAGAGGTTGACAAATACAGGAGTTCGCGCTCATTCTTCGGACGGCTGCGCGACAGATATATCGCCTGTGTTTATATATAAGTAAAAGCTGTATTCAATTCAGCTTATTACTAAATCATAAGGAGGTTTTTTAATGAAAAGAACAACACGACTCATTGCTGCAATGCTCTGCATCATGTTGGCATTCGGGTGCCTTGCTCCCGCATCCGCCGCTGCCGCAAAGCTGCTGCAAACCGGCGGAAGCTTTTATCTCACCGCTTCCACCGCAACTGCCACGATAATCGAACCCGTTCGGGTCGATTACGCTCACGGGCAAACTGTTAAAGAAGCTCTTCAAGCAAGCGGACACACGTTCAGCGGCATTGAAAGCGGCTTCATCACCGCAATTGACGGTGTCCGGGGTAATTTCGTCAGATTTTATGATTATGACGAATCAACCGGTGAATGCGGATACGATCTTGATGCGGCCGCTTCCGACATAACCGCAATAGGTTTTGCCGAAAATGAGGTTGCCTCAAAAGAAATGATTGCGCTTATAACACTTATGGGCGATTTCAATTATTCCGCCAACGGCGTTTTAAACTACCCCGCCGCAAAGACTGCCTATGCCGATGCACTGCGCGGCCTGCGCAATGCAAATGCAGAACAGGCTCAGTTGCTTTTCGCCGCGCTTGATTCCGCAATGCGGGATTATGCCGCATATCTCGAAGGCGACAAATACGACGTTGTTTTTAATGTTACTCAAAACGGTATTACAATTGAAAACCCCGTTATCACCATTACCGACGCTTACGGCAATGCGAGCATTTACAACGGAACAACCGCTCAGGCTTATGCAGGTGTTTCAACCTATTCCGTTTCCGACGGCGGGCACAACCGCATTGAGGGCAGGGTGACCGTTTCTCCCGATGCCGAAAGCGGAGAGTACTCTGCTCCCGCAATCGATGCTGCACTTCCCTATGGCGAGTGGTTCGGGGACATAATCTTCCACGCCGACAGCGGCGCACTCGAGAAGCTCTACGAGCGCGAGCAGGATTACGGAACTCACACCGCAACCTACAAAGTTGAAGACACAAACCACGGCAATGTCTATATGTACCTTACGCGCGGCGCGGATCTTCCTTCAGACAGCGTTAAAACTTATGCCTGCTATGTTGACATCAACGGCAGGGATAATTCCGACGGAAGCGTTCCCGCAAACAACAAGGGTTGGGAAAGCCGCTATACAGTGCTCACGAACCTTTGGGAAAAAAACAGCATGACTGAGCGCAGCTTTGACATTGAAGCGCGTTATTATGTCGGTGAACAGACTCAGATACAGTCCTTTGAAATCAATCTTGAGCGCATTCCGACGCTTGCCGATCTTCAGGTTTTCGGCAGCGGCACACGGCTTCCTATAGAGTTTGCCCCCCTTACCGGCGAATACTCCCTCACTACCGTTGCCGAAAGCGTTGTCATCTCACCCTTCCCCGTTCTTTCCGATTACAGAATTCTCGTGAACGGCAATGATACGCAGCGCGAGGTTGTTCTCAAAGGCATTGGCGAAAGCACCGCTGTAGATGTTACGGTTGAATATACCGTGAATGCAGAAGAAAACATCACAAGAACATTTTCCTACACGCTGAACATTACGCGCCTTCAGGCGACCGACGTCAACGTCATCATCCCGGCCGGAACCGAAGCAGAAATTGTTAATGCCGCCGGCGGTGTGATTCAACCTTTGGTATGCGGTGGAGTTGTTGACGGTGTGTATGTCAACACATACGCTCTTACTCCGGGTGAAGAATATGACTGCATCGCAACAAAGAACCGGTATTTCCATACTTCCGCAAGCTTCACGGCGGCGGAAGGCACTGATTTTACCGTTTCCGAACCCGAAAGCACGGACAAGCTCACAGCCGTCGGCGCATACACTGCGCGTAACGTCGGCAATGCAAATACCCGTGTTTATCCCCTCGACAGGGATTTTGTTTCCGCCGAACACGAATACATGTTCACCGTTTCGGATGCAAACTCCTCCTTCTTTATGAAGGCTACGTGCAATGACGATGCGTATGAAATTCATGCATTGTATGACAAGCAGACTTCCATTGCTTTAACCAACGGTGTTCCCGTGGATAAGTTAATTAATTCAACGGTTGAAAGTGCTGCAGGTGCGGTTGCCTGCGGTCAGTTTGTTGCATCCAACTGCGGTTACGCAAATACGATGACGCTCCGACTTACAAAGACCGTTGATTCGGTTGAATACTATCAGGAGTATACGTTCGTTGCGAGAAGAGCGTTGAGCCTCGGTACACTTTCGGCAAAAACCCAAGCGAACGGTATTGTGAACGATATTGTGCTACGCGATGAAAACGGCAGCATTGTTAAATATGACAGAGACAGGGCCGACTACTATGCAACTATTGCGTTGAGTATTCCCGAAGTTATTATTTCTGCTTCGTTCAAGAGCACCGCGAGCGAAACTGCTCCCAACAAAGGCGGTTATTATCTGCTTGTAAACGGTGAACGTTTTGATGACCCGTCAAATGTCTCCGTTTCTCTTGATTCCGCGCTCAGCAGTGAAGACATCACCGTCACCATCTGCCACGAAGACGATGCCTCCGTGCAAAGCACCTATACGCTTCATCTTGCCAAGACAGCGCCCACACCGGTGCGCTTTGTAACGGAACCTTCGGATGCGATAACCTTCGTTATTTCAAACAGCACGAGCCTTTCCGTACCTAAAAACGAGGACGGCACCTACAGTCTTATCCCCGGTGAAAGTTATGCTTACACCGTTACAAAGGCCGGCTTTGCAGGCATTCATGAATCGAATTATATCCCTGTTCAGAGCGATGAAGTCATTGAAATCAATGCTGTTTTGACGGCTGCCGAACCGAATCCGAATCTTGACCCGAATCTTGACGCTCAGTGGCCTACTTTCCGCGCCAACCGGTTTAACAACGGCGTTGTTGACTACCCCATACCGACGATCGCCAACGACTCCGTGCTGTATTGGGCAACTCAGTTCGGCAGCGGTTACGGCTCAAATGCATGCAGCTGCCCCATCATTGTTGATGATTTTCTGTACGTCTATGCAGGAACCAATATCTACAAAATTGATAAAACGAGCGGTGAGGCACTTGTCACAAAGTCCATGGCGGCGAGTTCGAGTTTCGCGATTAATTCTCCCACCTATGCGGACGGTATGATATTTGTCGGACTGTCCAACGGCAGAATTCAGGCGTTCGATGCCGTCACTCTCGATTCTCTTTGGCTCTTCACGGATTCAAACGGCGGACAGCCGAACTGCCCGATCGTTTACCATGACGGCTATATTTACACCGGTTTTTGGAAGAGCGAAACAGGCGATGCAAGTTTCGTATGCGTTTCGGCAACGGACGAAGATCCCGATGTCGGCAACGAAACAAAGTATGCTTCCTGGAGATATGTTTCAAAGGGCGGCTTCTATTGGGCAGGCGCATATGCAACTGATGATTTTGTCGTTCTCGGCATGGAAA
>ERZ779843.4523-NODE-4523-length-10473-cov-2.892206_pt1 | contig 10473 bp, 9 predicted proteins | sample MGYA00511560_ERZ779843 | MGnify/ENA primary metagenome ERZ779843 (study PRJEB29588, sample SAMEA2158062) | human gut metagenome | biome: human gut; feature: human-associated habitat; material: faeces | place: Denmark | collected 2008/2010 ... | reverse complement strand
TCTTTTGGATGACGCATCGCACAGATGTCTGCGTAACAGGAAATAATACGGATCGTATCGGAAACGCTTTCGCCTTTTGCTGCTGAACTCGAATCGGCACTGGAAAAACCAAGAACACTGCCTCCAAGATTTAACATGGCAGCTTCAAAAGAAAGACGGGTTCTGGTGCTCGGTTCATAAAAACAGGTGGCAAGCTTTTTTCCATCGCATGCATGTGCATATTTTTCGGGATTCGCTTCAATGTCTTTCGCAATATCCATCAGGTTGTCAAGTTCTTCCACGGAAAAATCTAGTGGACTTAATAAGTGTTTCATGTAAAAACCTCCTGTTTTATAAATAAGTTAATAAATCATCGACAGATTTTCTCTTAGGTGCATCAGGATCAATATCAGGATATCCGATGGCGATGAGAGCAGCAAGCTCCTGATCTTCCGGAATATGTAAAAGATCGGTGATGCCGTCTTCATCCCAGATGCCCATGATTACAGTTCCAAGACCAGCTTCGTGAGCGGCAAGGCAAAGTGTCTGACTTGCAACACCGACATCGAACATCTGCCAGCGGTCTTCTTTTTTGGTGCTGTAGGAACCGTCGCGTTCAAAACCGCAGCGCCCTTTTTTGAAAGTAACTGCAATAAGCATTGGTGCCTGCTTTATAATTTTTGCGTTGAAATCTGGGGTGTAATCAGTAACGATTTTATCAAGAATAGAAGAATCTTCGATTGCGATATATCGAGTGATCTGAGTGTTCTTCCAGGAAGGAGAATAAGATGCTGCACCGATCAGGGATTCTAAAGTTGCGTGATCTACAGGATCAGGCTTGAATTTGCGAATGCTTCTTCTTGTTTTGATACATTCTAAAGTATTCATGGTTTTACCTCCGTTTTCAAATCTCTCATACATCATATAATATTTAACGATGATTTTCAATGTCTTGAAAAATTTTTCGATGATTTTTTTAAATCAGGATGGGTAGATTTTATTTTTGGAATGTATTATAATTTAATAAATACGCAGATTTCCTGCATAATATACAAAAAGGAGAGAGTAAATGACATCATTGGAAGAACTTAGAACGCAGTTAAGTGATGTTGATGATCAGATTACGGATCTTTATGAAAAGCGAATGAAGATTTGTGAGGATCTCGGGACCTGTAAGATTAAAAATGGTTATAAAACATTTGACCGTCAGCGTGAAAAGAATAAAATAGCAGAAGTGATGGGAAAAGTTTCATCAGACTTTAATAAAAAAGGAATCGGAGAAGTATATGAACTGCTTCTTGCGATCAGTAGAAAATTACAGTACAAGCAGCTTGTAGAAGCAGGTGCACTTGGAAGACTTCCGTTTATCGGCATTGATTCACTGGATAAGGATACAGCAAGGGTAGTATTTCAGGGAACAGAAGGGGCTTACAGTCAGGCGGCAATGGAACATTATTTTGGAAAAGGATGTAACAGCTATCATGTACATACATTCCGGGAGGCAATGGAGGCAATTGAAGAAGGCGCGGCAGATTATGCAGTACTTCCGATTGAAAATTCAACAGCGGGAGCAGTGAATGAAATCTATGACCTTCTGGTAGAATTTGAAAATTATATTGTCGGAGAGACGATCATCCCGATCAAAAATACATTGTCAGGATTACCGGGAACAGATATATCTGAGATTGAACGTGTATATTCCAAGGCGGAAGCACTTATGCAGGCATCGCATTTTCTGGGAGAACACGGAGACTGGCAGCAGATCAGTGTAGCGAATACCGCACTTGCTGCAAAGAAGATACTTGAAGACCAGGATAAACATCAGGCGGCTGTATGCAGTGCTTATGCGGCATCCGTATACGGACTTTCTGTGCTTGCAGATAGTATCAATGATGAAAAGAATAATTCGACCAGATTCATCGTTATCACAAACCAGAAAGTATTCTTAAAAGATGCGAAGAAGATAAGCATTTGTCTGGAGCTCCCTCATGAAAGCAGTTCTCTTTATCATCTGCTTTCACATTTTGCGTATAATGATCTGAATATGACAAAAATTGAATCCCGGCCGATGGAAGGAAAAAGCTGGGAATACTGCTTCTTTATTGATTTCGAGGGAAATCTTGCGGATCCCGCGGTGAAAAATGCAATCAGGGGACTTCGTGAAGAGGGAAGAAATTTAAGAATTCTTGGAAATTACTAGGCATAGCAGGTCGGATATAAAATTGGAGGAATGACAAATGAGAACAAATGAGTTGATGTTATATAAACATATGGAGGAAGGACAGATCCTTCAGGATATGACATTCTTAATGGAGAATTATCAGAATGATTACTATAACATGGAAGATATGAAGGGACTGTTATATGATGCGGTCAACGAGATTCTGGAGATGGCTGTAAGCCACGGATTCGAGGGAGATCTCTGGCATAATTATCTGACTTACCTGATGGCAAGTCATGAGAATGCTTACAGTACCTCCTGTGAGATCGTAGGACCGGTAGACGGAAGTATCAACCAGGTTGCACTGCATGATTTTGAAATCTTCAAAGAATTATTTGATTATGACTTTGCAGATCTGGAGAATGTGATGGGTGTGGACTGTATCTCTATGTTACATGATTATGTCGGAACCAGCGGACACGGAAGTGTGTTCAATCAGAGAATCCGCGACCGTATCTGTGATCTGAGCAAAGCACTTGCAGAAACTGAGACCGCGGTAGAATTCAAGGATATCATGACACAGTTCTACAAGGAATTCGGTGTAGGAAAGCTAGGACTTCACAAAGCGTTCCGTATCGCACATACAGAAGGAGGGGCATTGATCGAGCCGATCACGAAGATCGCACACGTACATTTGGATGATCTGGTCGGATATGAGATTGCCAAGAAAAAGCTGATCGATAATACAAAAGCATTTGTAGAAGGCAAGAAAGCCAATAACTGTCTGTTATTCGGTGATGCCGGAACAGGAAAATCGTCTTCCATCAAAGCAATCCTGAATCAGTATTACGATCAGGGACTTCGTATGATCGAAGTATACAAGCATCAGTTTAAGGATCTGAATGATGTGATCGCACAGATCAAGAACCGTAATTACAAATTCATCATTTACATGGACGATCTTTCTTTTGAAGAGTTTGAGATCGAATATAAATACCTGAAGGCAGTGATCGAAGGCGGACTCGAGAAGAAGCCGGATAACGTACTAATCTATGCAACTTCGAACAGAAGACACCTGATCCGTGAGACATTCAAAGATAAAGAAGACAGAGATGAAGAACTTCATACAAATGATACTGTTCAGGAGAAGCTGTCCCTGGTGGCAAGATTCGGTGTTACGATCTACTTTGGAAAACCGGATAAGAAGCAGTTCCAGGAGATCGTACGTGAACTGGCAAAGAAGAACGGAATTGATATGCTGGATGATGAATTATTGCTGGAAGCAAACAAGTGGGAATTAAGCCACGGAGGATTATCCGGAAGAACCGCCCAGCAGTTTATCGATTACCTGGCAGGAACCAGATAAGATTTGAAAAAAGATCTTACAACCGGAAATGTGACAAAGACAATGCTGCTGTTTGCAGGTCCTATGATCTTGGGAAACCTGCTGCAGCAGTGTTATAATATTGTGGATATGCTGATTGTCGGAAGGGCGCTGGGGGCGGGGGCTCTGGCGGCAGTAGGTTCGGCATACAGTCTGATGACATTTCTGACTTCGGTGCTGATCGGAATGTGTATGGGAAGCGGATCATTATTTTCTTATTCAATCGGAAAACGGGATACGGCGCGGCTGCAATATGAAATGACGGCATCATTTTCCTTTATTGGAATCGTGACGATCGTGATGAACATTGTTGTGTTTGTGTGTATGAAACCGATCCTGAATATTCTTCAGATACCGAAGGACATTTATGGAATGATGCAGGAATATGTATGGTATATATTCTGGGGCATCTTTTTTGTTTTTCTTTATAATTACTTTTCGTTTCTGCTAAGAGCGGCGGGAGATTCGGTGGTGTCACTGGTATTCCTGGGAATTTCTTCGGGACTGAATATTGTGCTGGATCTTGCACTGGTGTATGGAATCCGTATGGGAATCAAAGGTGCGGCGATCGCGACAGTCATATCCCAGATTGTATCCGGGATTGGAATCTGTATTTATACATGGATGAAAATGCCGGAATTACGTTTTTCCCTGCGGCCGGAAAGAATAAAGGAAAGCCAAAGTGTAATGGGAGAAGTGGTGCGCTATTCGGCTGCGTCAAGTATCCAGCAGTCAGTGATGAATTTTGGAATCCTGATGATACAGGGTCTGGTCAACAGCTTTGGAACCGCAGTCATGGCGGCATTCGCAGCGGCTGTGAAGATTGATTCATTTGCTTATATGCCGGCGCAGGAATTTGCAAATGCATTTTCTATCTTCATTTCCCAGAACCGGGGAGCCGAAAAGGAAAAAAGAGTACAGAAAGGTGTCCGTAGTGCAGTAACGGTATCAGCGGCATTCTGTATCTGTGTGTCGGTGCTGATCTACTTTGGAGCCGGATATCTGATGCTGGCATTTATCGACGGCAGTGAGCATGAGATCATCCGCGTCGGGATACAGTATCTGCATATCGAAGGAGCATTTTACTGTGGAATCGGTATTCTGTTCTTGTGGTATGGGTATTACAGAGCGGTCGGAAGACCGGAGATGTCGGTGGTGCTGACGGTGATCTCGCTTGGAACGAGAGTGCTGCTTTCTTATACACTGGCACCGATAAAGTCGATTGGAGTGATTGCAATCTGGTGGTCAATTCCGATTGGATGGTTTCTGGCAGACGTGACAGGATATGTCTATTTGCAATATATGAATAAGAAGGCAAAAATGTGCAGGAATTAATCCTGCACATTTTTTATATTCGATATATCAGAATCGATGACGAGTGAATAGTTTGTATAGTAAACGACGAATCCCGGTTTTGCACCGTTTGGTTTCTTAACGTGTTTTTTCTGAATGTAGTCGATCTCTACTTTGTCAGCACCACGATTCTTAGAATAGTAAGCGGCCAGACGACCTGCTTCTTCAAAGGTACGGTCCGGAAGTTCATCCCCGCCGCTTTTGACGATAACGTGAGATCCCGGAGCACCCTTTGCATGGAACCACCAGTCATTGCCATTGGCAAAAGAAAAAGTAAGTTCTTCATTTTGCAGGTTGTTCTTTCCAACGTACATATCATAACCATCACTGGAAATGTAATGCATTGGTTTGCTGGTCAGTTTAACTTTTTTCTTCGTATGTTTTCTGCGGATATAGCCGCTCTGCATCAGTTCCTCTTTGATCTGGGCAAGATCCGCTTCGCTCAGAGCAATGTCAAGTGCGTTGCTGATAGATTCCAGATACTGGATATCATCGGCAGTTTCCTGGATCAGCTCCGTCAATGCTTCAAATGTACGCTTCTGTTTGTTGTATTTTGCAAAATAACGTTGCGCATTCTCGCCCGGAGTCTGTGTCGGATCAAGCGGGATAGTAATCTCTTCGTTGGTATAATAATTCAGGGCAGTCAGTTCTTTTGATCCCGGTTCCAGATTATAGCCGTAAGTATTGATCAGTTCTCCGTAAACTTTATATTTGTCACGCTTTTCCGTTCCCTTTAACTGCTTGGACTGAAGGTCGTATTTTTTGCGGTTCCGCTCCAGTGCTGTCTGGACAACGTGCCGGAGATCTGCACTTTTCTGATGGATTCTGGTCAGTGTGTTACGTGTGGAATAATACGTATAGAGGACTTCCGAGATGGAAAAGAACTCTTTTTTTGTATATTCGTTAAAATGTGTGACCGGAAGGGCACTGAATTCCTTTGGTGCATTTCCATTATAATAAATAGAAGGATGGAAATTTCCCTGTCTTACGTCCTCCATATAATAGGTAAACTGACGGTACAGATGTGTCAGTACATCTTCGGAAAGATCATGCGCCGTCATGGAAGAGTCCACACCTGCAAGATAACAGATCTCTTCGGCAATGACCGGGCTGATACCTGTCATGCTGGAATAGATTGCTTTGGATACCGGCATCGGTTTTGCAAGGATTGCCGAAATGAATTCTTCCTGCGTAGCCGTCATCGGATTCTTTTTCGACATCGTATCCGGAATAAAGTAATCGCGTCCCGGCAATACTTCACGTACCGAACTCATCTGTGCAGAGACGTGCTTGATACTGTCGATGATGCGTCCGTTCAGATCACAGAAAATAATGTTGCTGTGTTTTCCCATGATCTCGATGATCAGTTTTTTCCGGCACAAGTCACCCATCTCATCCAGATGCTCAATATCCAGGTGGATGATACGCTCGAGTGACGGTTGGGAGACTGCGGTAATCCGTCCGCCTCCGATATGCTTGCGCAGAAGCATGCAGAATCCAGGAGCTGTCATCGGACTTGGTTTGTTCTCGTTGGTTAAATAGATAAGTGGAAGAGAAGCACTGGCAGAGATATAGAGCCTTTTTTGTCCTTCATTTCCTTTTATTGTTAAAAGCAGCTCGTCATTTTCTGGCTGGGCGATCTTGGAGATACGTCCGCCGACCAGAGTATGTTCTAATTCCTGAACGACTGCTGCGACTGTGATTCCGTCAAAAGCCATAAAAAGACCTTCCTTTCCTTACAGAATTTCATATTTGTCTAGTATAGCATAGTTGACGAACTTTGCCAAATGTCTTATAATAAATGCTGGTTTATTTTAAATAATGAATAAGAAGAGGATCATATCATGATTAAGAGTATGACAGGATTCGGACGCTGCGAAGCGGCTGATGAGGAACGTAAATTCACGGTTGAGATGAAGGGAGTGAATCATCGTTATCTGGATGCCAATATCCGTATGCCGAAGAAGCTTAATTTTTTTGAAAGTGCCATTCGAAGCCTTTTAAAGGAGAGTGTTCATCGTGGAAAGGTGGACATCTTTATTACATATGAAGACTTTTCAGAGAGTCAGGTCTCTTTAAAATACAATGAGACACTGGCAGCAGAATATCTGGAAAAGTTTAAAATGATGGAAGAAAAATTCTCACTGGAGAATGACATCCGTGTATCCACATTGTCCCGTTATCCGGAAGTCCTCACAATGGAAGAGAAGATGGATGATGAAGAAGAACTGTGGAAAGGACTTAAGAAAGCACTGGATGGTGCGATCGCACAGTTCGTACAGACTAGAACCGTAGAGGGAGAGAATCTGAAGAAGGATCTGATCGCGAAGCTGGACGGTATGCTTGAACTGGTCGGACAGATTGAAGAACGTGCACCGAAGATCATTGCGGAGTACAGAGAAAAGCTAGAAGGAAAAGTAAAAGAACTTCTGGAGGACACACAGATCGATGAGGGACGGATTGCATCAGAGATCGTGATCTTTGCGGACAAGATCTGTACCGATGAAGAAGTGGTACGTCTGAGAAGTCATGTGGAACATATGAAGGCAACCCTTCAGTCTGATGACAGTGGAATCGGACGTAAGCTTGATTTCATTGCACAGGAGATGAACCGTGAAGCGAATACGATTCTTTCGAAGGCGAATGATCTGGAGACTTCCAATATCGGAATCGAACTTAAGACAGAGATTGAGAAAGTCAGAGAGCAGATACAGAATATTGAATAAATCAGATTGTTAAGAAGATTAAAAGAGGGTATCGAAATGAGAGAAAAAGGGATTCTGATCGTTGTATCAGGTTTTTCAGGTTCCGGTAAGGGAACCATTATGAAAGAGCTGTTAAAACAGTATGATAATTATGCATTATCTATTTCCGCCACCACCAGAAATCCGCGTCCGGGAGAAGAAGACGGACGGGAATATTTCTTCAAAACTGTAGAAGATTTTGAAAAAATGATTGCGAAAGAAGAACTGATAGAGTATGCTAGGTACGTGGATAATTACTATGGAACGCCGCGTGCATATGTAGAGGAGCAGTTAGAGGCAGGAAAAGATGTGATTCTTGAGATAGAAATTCAGGGAGCGTTGAAAGTAAAAGAAAAATTCCCGGATACACTGCTTTTGTTTGTAACACCGCCGAGCGCAGAGGAACTTAAGAGCCGTCTGGTGGGCCGTGGAACAGAGACAATGGACGTGATCGAATTCCGCATGAACCGTGCGAAAGAAGAAGCACTGGAGATGGATCAATATGATTATCTGATCATAAATGATGACTTGCAGGAATGCGTAGAAGAGATGCATCAGATCATCCAGGGTGAGCACAGAAGAAGTTTCCGTAACGCTGAATTTATAGAGCATATGAAAGAAGAATTGAAAGGAGAATAAGTGTATGTTACATCCATCTTACACAGACTTAATGAAAGTAGTAAATAAAGACGTTGAAGAGGGCGAAACAAAGGTAGTTACCAGCCGTTATTCCATCGTTATGGCTACAGCAAAGAGAGCAAGAGAGATTATTGACGGATCTATGCCGCTCGTTGATGCCAAGGTTGGCGAAAAGCCGCTTTCTATTGCAATTGATGAGATGAATCAGGGAAAGATGACGATTATTGCACAGGATGAAGAGGAAGAAGAATAAAATCTGACACCTTAAGGATCCGTTGCAGACGGATTCTTTCAGACACATTGCTGACTGAGATACAAAAGGCAGATGCCGCAAGGTGTCTGCCTTTCTTGAACTGGATATAGCAAGATAGCAAAGATGTGTGCCGAATAGAATGCATACTGCAAAAATCAGAAATAAATAAAAAGGAGAACCGAATGAATATATTTTTCGTATCACTTGGCTGTGATAAGAACCTGGTAGATTCAGAGGTCATGCTTGGACTTCTGGATGCGAAAGGATACCAGATTGTTGATGATGAGACACAGGCAGATGTTATGGTGATTAATACCTGTTGTTTTATTCATGACGCAAAAGAAGAAAGTATCCAGACGATTCTGGATATGGCAAGATATAAAGAAGAAGGAAGATTAAAGGCATTGGTTGTAACCGGATGTCTGGCACAGAGATATAAGCAGGAGATTATTGATGAGATCCCGGAAGTTGATGTAGTGCTTGGAACGACTTCGTATGATAAGATTGTAGAAGCAGTAGAAGAAGCACTGGAAGGTAAATCAGAAGTAGAACTTGCTGATATCGATGCGCTGCCGCTTCCGGAGACAAAGAGACTTGTGACGACCGGAGGTCACTATGCATATCTGAAGATTGCAGAAGGCTGTGACAAACACTGTACATACTGTATTATCCCGAAAGTCCGTGGAAATTACCGCAGTGTACCGATGGAGCGTCTGATCAAAGAAGCACAGGAACTGGCTGACCAGGGCGTAAAAGAACTGATCCTGGTTGCACAGGAGACAACGGTATATGGACAGGATATTTACGGTGAAAAATCCCTGCATAAGCTTCTGAAAGAGTTATGTCAGATCAAAGGAATCCGCTGGATCCGCCTTCTGTACTGTTATCCGGAAGAGATTGATGACAATCTGATACAGGTAATGAAAGAAGAACCGAAGATCTGCCATTATCTGGATCTCCCGATCCAGCATGCAAGCGATGCGATCTTAAAGAGAATGGGAAGAAGAACTTCCAAGCAGCAGCTGATCGATACGATCACAAAACTGAGAAAAGAGATTCCGGACATCGCACTTCGTACAACGTTGATCACCGGTTTCCCAGGGGAGACACAGGAGCAGCATGAAGAAGTAATGGAATTCGTAGATGAGATGGAATTTGAAAGACTGGGCGTATTTACTTATTCGCCGGAAGAAGATACTCCGGCGGCGACCATGCCGGATCAGATTGACGAAGAAGTAAAAGAAGACCGTCAGGCAGATATTATGGAGCTGCAGCAGGAGATTGTATTCGATCAGGCAGAAGATATGATCGGAAAAGAAGTACTGGTTATGATCGAAGGAAAAGTTGCCGATGAGAATGCATATGTCGGAAGAACTTACCGCGATGCACCGAATGTAGACGGACTGATTTTTGTAAATACCGATGAAGAACTGATGACTGGTGATTTCGCAAAAGTGAAAGTTACCGGAGCAGCAGAATATGATTTGATAGGAGAGTTGATGTAATGAATTTACCAAATAAGTTAACTGTTTTAAGAGTAATCATGGTTCCGTTTTTTGTATTTTTCATGCTGACAGGTGTGGGCGGAGCTGCAAACAAATGGATCGCACTGATCATTTTCTGTGTGGCAAGTCTCACAGATATGCTGGATGGAAAAATTGCAAGGGCAAGAAATCTTGTGACGAATTTCGGAAAGTTTATGGATCCACTGGCAGACAAACTGCTGGTATGTTCTGCTATGATCTGTATGATCCCGCTTGGAAAACTTCAGGCATGGTTTGTGATCGTCATTATTGCAAGAGAGTTTATCATCAGCGGTTTCCGTCTGGTAGCAGCAGACAACGATATTGTGATCGCTGCAAGCTACTGGGGAAAATTCAAAACGGTATCCCAGATGTTCATGCTGATCCTTCTGATCGCAGATCTTGGCGGTGCATTTAACATGATCGCACAGGTACTG
>ERZ779843.4516-NODE-4516-length-10489-cov-2.559804_pt1 | contig 10489 bp, 8 predicted proteins | sample MGYA00511560_ERZ779843 | MGnify/ENA primary metagenome ERZ779843 (study PRJEB29588, sample SAMEA2158062) | human gut metagenome | biome: human gut; feature: human-associated habitat; material: faeces | place: Denmark | collected 2008/2010 ... | reverse complement strand
AATATGGCATTGGCTGTGTGGAATTTGTTCTTGCAAATACGGTTACGCATTTTGATTATGATGGTCGTTTTTCACAGAACAACAAGGAACTGGATTAGCCACTATTGGTACTGCCTTCTTGTGCAGTCGATACAACTCATTATAAACGAAAGTCTCTGCGAGCAATCCCTTAGCAGATGCGACATCCACTCCGTGAAGTCTTACAAGATAACTCAACAAACCGCAATCTCGAAAATAAAGTCTACGTGCTTGTAGGAGTTGTGATACATCACCATTATTGTATAAATCACAATACCCCAACACCCTGCTATAAACGAGCCAACTAATGGCTGAATTAACCTCGTTTCTCGATACAGGGAGCTTGGTATCCTGTTTCACGAAATTAGTAATTTCGTCCGTCATCAGCTTAGCAGTACCCTTCTTTTCCGATAGTTGCTCGAATACTGCTGCACGATACACATTCTCAAAAATCAGTTTGCTTTTATCGTCAACAAAATAATGTGATGACTCATCAGTAAATCTGCTCAACAGATTAGCAATAAGCCTAACACAACTATCTACATCTCCAGTCTGTTTATACGCTTGTACAACAGCAGGATACCCGCCTATCCGTAACTGCAACTCATACAGCTTAGTTAAAGCGACATAATCATTATTATCTGACTTTCCAAATACATCAATCTTATTCAAAGTATTCTCTGCATTGAACGCTCGGCAAAACTCCTTGAAAGACAACGGCTGTAACTCCAAGTCATAAGTTGAACCAGCAGGCAAAAAGAAATCCTTCGACATAACAACTCGTCCAAGATAACTACCCGTTACTGCTAAATGACACTCCAAAGACAGTAGCTTACGGATATAGTTGTATACTGTAGGACTTTCCTGTATCTCATCTACCAGCAATATCGTGCTAGGGGCATTCCAAAAATAACGTTCGCCCAAGATACCCCTGCAAAGGCTGCTCATCACCAGATAAGCCGAAGAATTAGTACGATTAATAGCACTCTCAAACGCCTCACGCACACCTCTTTGAGATAAATCTACATACAGTACCTGTTCGTAATTATTATAAGCAAATTTCAACAACTCAGTGGTTTTACCAACCTGTCTCGCTCCGCTAAGATAAAGTGCCATACTAGAATATTTCCTCTGCCACGCAGAAAAACTACCCTGAATATCACGCACCAAAGGAGCGTTTCTCTGTAATGCAGAATAACGAAAGGAATTATACTGTCTCATAGTTACTTCGGGAAGTGTACCCTTTACTGAGCGTACTACGCCCTGCTTATTGACAGTCAGTTCGGGTATACTCGATATTTCATTCAAAACAGCCTGATACCCAACATACTCAGTGCCTAATAGAAACCCAGACGTATCTCCATTTGAGAATCTAACTCTGGTTATTTTCATCGGTACAACCTCCTTCTTATTACTTCATTATAGCATTTTTCTTAGTGAAACTTAATAACTTCTCATGCAACCCGCTGCAATATTAGCGATAATTCGGGGAGAGATACCCATGATTTTCGGCTAAATCGTCTATATACAAATCCATTTTCTCGTTCATTACTACATCCCTTCTTCTCACTCAATTTTCTCATCTAGCCCATACTTTTGCATAAGCTCAGAAATTCTCAGCTTAGTGTATGGAATATCTATCTTTCCTAGCAAATAATCACGACTAAGGCTTACATACTCCTGCTCAAGGTCTAGATACAGTAAATCCACTCTATAAAAATCAATCGGGAGATACCCATCGTAATCTCTTTCTACCGCATTAACATCTGTAGCTGTCAACACTAGCTCCGAGATACCCAATTCCGTTGCTTTTCTGGCATACCCAAATAATTGGTCATGGTTAAGATTGCTCATTGGTCGATTTTTGACCTCAACAGCAAATACGTCAGACATACCCATTAAAGAGGTGTACAGAACGTCTAATTCCGTATCTCCTGTGGAACTACGGTATTTATCCACAAAAGAATAACAATATGCCGCTTTCAGCAAAGCAGAGTCCTCTACCCATTTACTCTCGATGTCTATATTATTGCCTAGACTACCCTGAAAAACATAACTTGAAAACTGCGGAAACTCAAACAACATAGACGGAGTCTCCGAGTCTAAGCGGGTCAATGCCTCTAGTCTCTTATGTGCAGGCGAGCTTGCTGTACCCAAACACTTATTAACTACGTCCAGAGTTTTCTGCGAATCCGTGGAATTATAAGCATCTCTAGCTAACCCAGCCTCTCTCAGTAGCTTACAGAAAGCTACGATATCCACCTTCTTGATACCCTGTCGAGTGGATAATACGTCATACAAATTCGACAACTCCTTCGACAGATTTATATCAGGCTTATTTAAGTTTGGAATTGAAACAATCTGCCCAGAACTAGGCATTACAAATATATGCTGAGCCAACGAAACATACGTCAAAAGGTTCGAGAGCTTAGAGGAGTCATTTGAAATCTCCGATACAATACGCTTTAAACTAGCATTTTCAGCGTTCTTAAAGTTGTGCAGACACGAATTAAGCGTATCGCTCAGTACACTCGCTATATAATTCAAACCTGTCTTATCTGCGAAAATCTCATTGTAGTGCAGATACGACCTGTACTTGTCAACAGAACTCAAATTTCTAAGACTCTGTTGTGTGCCCTCCTTAGAACTACCCCAAAGTAACCTCTCACTGTACAATATCGGACACAGGTCAAAAATAGTACCGCTACCTATTTCGTTACTTATCTTTCTGACACCATACTTAGTACTGCCTGTTATGACGATGACCTTTCTGTTTGCATACCCCTGTATACAAGAACAGAAAGTGTTACGCAGGCTACCTGGTATCTTGCACACTTCATCCAGATAAATGCGGGTTATAGATGTTGTATCCCATTGTGCAAACCAATCTTTGATTTTCTGTGCAGTACCAAAATCAAGATTTCGTATATCAGCATAGACAGAATTTTCTGGAGCTAACTCATATAATTGTTGCAGTAAAACACTCTTGCCTGCTTTACGTACCCCTAGAATCGCTAAACACCCGTTCCTAGATGGAGATACTTGTCGCTGTATCTCGATGGTGTTTATCCACTCTGACACCGCATCGAAAGCATAACGCTTAGTATCATACCCAATCCAGCTCTCTCTTGTAGGCATATTTGTCGCTCCTTTCATCTTTTCTGCTGAACTTCTTTAAGGTGTACCCAAACTCATCGCTACCCTAATAGCTCTTCCATAATTTCCGATACACTCTTTGAAGAACCCATACACTCCCTGCCAGATAAGTTTCTCTTAAACAATCGCATATACTCCGCCTCTAAACCTAAAACTAATAGGTCACAACGATATATCTTAGTCGGTACATCAAGTTTGCCCGTTGTAAACTCCTCAGCATTAACCGTAGTGCTGGTGAGTGCTAGTTCATCTAGTCCTAAACGGTTAGCTAATTTGACATACCCAGCTATTCTTATATTGGAAATGCTTTCTCTTGGTCGCCACTTGGACTCGACACCACAAACCCTAGACGAACTCAAAGAGCGTACAGTGTATAATGCATCAAGCTCATCTCCTGGTGAACCAATCTCACCGAGCTGATTGGGTGTTCTATACTTATCGGCAAAGGTGTAGCACTTGTTCAACTTATACAGAACCAAGTTCTCAAACCACATACCCAAATGCCTCTCACTCAACAAATCATCTGTAACACCAAAATGACTTATGAACCAAGGATACGCAAATACTATCGCTGGTATATCAGTGTCAATCTGCGGTATATGGACAAGTCCCTTGTACGTCAATTCGTTAGAAATCTCGTCAGAAGTTACCACACTCAATGGCAAAGCCAACCCTGATGCGGTGAGTACCCCACATAACTCAGTAAGCATACTCCTGACCTCTTTGTCACTGCATATACGGCGTAACAAAACATAACTATCTCCGAGGGTTTTTCTAATCTCTTTCTCCAAAGATGGTATCTGACAGAATGAGCCGTTCTTACACTTGAAAACATACTGACAAAGCACAATATATGCAAGTAAATTATTTAAAGTCTGATTATCGATACCCCTCAAACAAGAAAAATGAGAACGGTACGAGTCCAATGTATCTGTAACTGTTCCCGATAGAAAACTCAATGGTTGTACGGCTAAACTCTCAGTCACAATTCCACCTTTACGTAAATACTCCTCAAATAAAGATATAGTCGAGTTTGAAACTTCACTATCAGGATTAACCACTGAACTACCCAAACTCCAAGCTAAACTCTCTGCATACATAATAGGCACTAACTCTACATCAATACCCCTACATATCTTCGCAGATAATGCCGATACAACTGCCTGTGTGCTACCCGTTATTATGAATGTCATGTGGGGTACATAATCCTTAACTGCTTTTACGAAATCTGCCTCGTACTCTTTATCTATCTTACATACCTCGTCAAGCAGAATTCGTGTTTTTCCCTTCGCCTTACAGGCGGCGAAATATTCCTCAAATTTGCTGTCTCTTATTGAAACACTTAAATCTAAATACTCAGATACATCTGGAGCGGTATCATATAACTGCTTTAGCAAAGTTGTTTTACCTATGCTACGAGTACCCAAGATTGCTATTACTGCAATATCATTTATTACAGTCCTGTTCACTAAAGATACATCTCGTGCCTCGAGGAAAGCAGATAGCGGTTCAAATATGAACCTCTTTGTTTCTATACTGGAAAGCCTTTGTGTACCCACTTTAATCGCTCCTTTCATTTAATCTATTATAACATTTTTCTTAGTGAAAATCAATAACTTATCAGGTAGTTAGAACCAACCTGGAACTGAAAAATTGTACCTCATTGTGATTATTCTATTGTCTCTAACAAACTCACCTATGTAGTTAGGTGTGATACCCAAGCCTAATGGTACTCGTGCCATTATTAAATAAGTGTTATCGAGGTCTTGAGATATGTGCTCGACTACTTCAGCACTCAACATATCAGCTCTATCTATTATAATTAACTTATCTGAGAGGGAAGTTAAATCCCTCAATGAGTCTACACCTCTTTCAAATACGACTACATCTGGATGAGGATTTCCGTTTCTTATCAGATTGCACATATATGTCTTACCTGTTGCGGCTGCACCTCTAACTACATTTATTCTACCCCTGAGCTGTATATCAAAGGTTACCACTTCTCCTGATGATACTATCAGATGTCTCGTTTTCTTATCGTAACTTATCATACTTTCAAATCCTCTCTTTAAAGAAAAGAGAGCGAACTCTTTGAAAGAAATCGCTCTCATTGTTGATACATTTAATCTGAGGTAGATATGGCTAACTCATTGTGAATTAAAGGGTAATTATCTCGCCGTTAGGATAAACCATATATGGGTAATCATACCCCAAACCGAATGGGTCACCCCACATTTGAGTACCTGTACCATAAGTGTTTCCACCTGGAGTCTTATTGTCCGCTATCGTTCCATGATGATGCCCGTTCTCATCGTCCCAGTCCCAGACATCACCGCCGCCAGCACCTCCGCCGTTGTTATTGGAGCTACCTCCTCCATTATTGTTGCTAGAGCCACCGCCATTGTTATTTGAGTTGCCTCCGTTGCCTCCATTATTGGAGCTACCACCGTTATTGGAGCTTCCTCCACCATTGTTGCTAGAGCCACCGTTGCCTCCGTTGCTCCAGTTATTGTTATCAGAGTTGCCACCATTGTTGTTGCTGTAGTTATCTCCGCCATTGTTATAGTTGTTATTATTGTCAGAGGTCTCCTCAACCTTCTCGTCCTTCTTTTCCTCTGGCTTTTTCTTGATAACAAGCTTTGATGTGGCAGTCACTTCGTTACCACTGCTGTCCTTAGCCTTGTAGGTGATAGTGTATTTTCCAGCCTTGTAATCAGACTTCTTTGCCTTGCCGTCAAGCTCCGCTGTGAACTCTACACTCTCATCGTAGTTATCCTTCACGGATACCCCTTTCTTGAAATCAGGGAGCTTGCCACCCTCCGTTATTTCATACTTCTCCTTGATACCCGTAAATTTAGGTTTCTCACTGTCTACTACCGTTACTGTGATGTTCCAGAGTTCTTCCTCACCTGTGGCAAGCTTGATGTTAAGTGAAATGCTCTGTACGCCCAATTTGTCAAGTGCTATCTTCTCTTCGCCGCTGGCAAATGCAGCTGTGTCTATCTTATCATCGCTCAGTTTAGCAGCAAGTTCAGCTGCGGTCATTTCGCTGCCTGCCTCAAGCTCACATTCAAACACCTTAGGCTCTTTCACCTCAGCCTCAGAGCTGCTTTCCTCAGCTGCGGAAGATACCGAACTTGTGTCCGCAAGGCTGCTTGTTGTGTCTTTCTTGCCCTCGTCATTTCCGCAAGCGGTAAGAAATACCCCTCCTGCTATCGCCAAAGCTGCTGCTGCAACAATAATGTTTCTCGCCATTTTTGATACCCCTCTTCTAATAGATTTTCCAAATACTTTAACTTCAAGTGCCTTAGGCACGTCAGTTTCATTCTCCATACCCTCAAGACCAGCTCTGAGCCAGAAGAACGGAATGATACATCTGAACTTCTTGTTCTCTTCCTTCTCAAGGCGTTCTATCTCGTCACGCATTTTCTTAGACGCTCTGCTGAGCCTGCTTTTCACAGTACCCAAAGAAACTTCAAGCGTGTCTGCTATCTCCTGCAAACTCATTTCATCGTAATACCTGAGTATCACACACATACGCTGCTCCTCAGGCAGGCTTTCAACTACCCTGCGTACACATTCGATAACGTCCTTGTTTTCAATTAGCTCGTCAGGAATCTCGCCGTCAATGTCCTCAAGCTCGAAATCCTCGCCGTCCTCTGTCATTCCTCAAAGCATAACTCTACTTTTTTAGGTAATACAAAAACTCCCCCTGCGGCGTTAAGTTCTGATAATAAAAAAAAGCCATGACGGACAATGCCCGTCACGGCGAGTGACTGGTCGAGGTGACGGGACTTGAACCCACGGCCTCTGCGTCCCGAACGCAGCGCTCTACCAAACTGAGCCACACCTCGAAATACCACTGTAATATTATATCACACCCATCAAACCTTGTCAAGGCGTTTTTTTTGTTTTGTATCCTCTTTGCTTTTTTTACTGCGTTGACCTTTGGCGTATGACGAATTTATTAAAATCATTCTCATTGTAACTTATTTTCATTGACATATGCCTTGTGTTGTGATATTATATATATAAAGGTGTTCTCGTTTAAAAGTTTTTGTATGAGGTGATGAAATTGATGAATATGAAGAAAAGAATGTTGAGCGTTGTCCTGTCTGGCGCAATGGCTGTTTCTACTGCTGTGTCTGCTGGATCGTTCAGTGCCTTTGCCGTGGCGCAATGTGTTGCGTATTCAGGATCTAATGTAAATGATCAGGACTATGTGCAATGGTCTGACACAGTGAAATCTTACCTGACAGTGTGTGACAACGGCAATTATATGCGTGTCCAGTCAGGCGCTATCGAGGGCAAGCTCCTTGTGGAATATTACAGCTCTGATTTTGAACCGCTCAGCACTAAGCTTATCGACAATGAACTGCCGATCTTTGGCGCTTTCTATGACTCCGGCAATAATTATTATGTCCTTAGCGGTCAGGAAAATCCGAAACAAAACGACTCCCTCGAGGTTTTCCGTATAACGAAGTATGATAAGAATTGGAACAAAATAAAGTCCTGCGGTCTGTATGGAGCTAACACTACAGTTCCATTCGATGCTCGGCAAGAATGACCCATAGCGGTGACCACCTGCTTGTGAGGACCTGCCACGAAATGTATAAATCAAGCGACGGCAATAATCATCAGTCTAATGTTACCATTGAAGTGGATATGCCTTCAATGACTATCACTGATTCATATACCGGCGTCATGAACGTTGATTATGGCTATGTTAGCCACTCCTTCAATCAGTTTATAAAAACCGACGGCAACCATATAGTCGCCCTCGACCATGGTGACGCTCATCCACGTTCTGCCGTTCTGGTGAAGTATAATTCTGATTTTACTACAGGCAAATTCTTCCCAAGCTATTTTGAACAGGTCAGCAATATCGACGTTGTAACATACCCTGAATATACCGCCGGTCACTATAACTATACAGGTGCGGCTATAGGCGGCTTTGATGTGTCATCATCAAGCTATATCGTGGCACAGAGTACAGTAGACCTTGATTATATCAATACGTCAGAAACACGAAACGTCTACGTTTCCGCTGTTTCAAAGGACCTTTCCACAAACAAGCTCAATAAGATAACTTCTTATGCAGAGGGTACAGACTCAGCTTCTGCTCCACAGCTTGTGAAGATAAATAATAACAGCTTTTTGCTATTGTGGGCCAGAGATACAAAGGTAAACTGTGTGAAGCTAAACGCTGACGGCACAGTAAACGGCAGTATACACACCTTTGAGGGAAGCCTTTCAGACTGCCAGCCTGTTATCAAAAACGGCAGAGCAGTTTGGTATGTTTACGATAAAAATAACGTGACCTTCAACTCCCTGAACCTTTCAAATCTTGACGATATAAAGACGGTTGACGTCAAAACAGGTCATGACTACGAAACAAAGTACGCATCAAAAACTGACGGCACTGTAACACAGACCTGCAAGTCTTGCGGCTATGTGAATAAGTTCACAGTTCCGACCTCTACCACTGTTTATTGGCGCACAGACCTTTCGAATACGTCCTTTTCAAGCGTATTGAGCAAAACTCAGTTCAGTGTGGGCGACAGCATTGATTTCTGGCTTTATGACGATACAGACTACACAGTTGAATTTTCTGATCGCAGCATGGTAAGTGTAAATAAGCTTGAAAACTATGCTAATGATATCAGACGTATCACATTCAAAAACGGCGGTTCACTCACTGTAAAAATTTATCCTACATACAATCCGTCTGTAGCAAAGACATACAAACTCACCTGCGGATGCACGAGCCACACATATGGCAGTGCTGTTATCACAAAACAGCCTACCTGCACATCAGAAGGTACAAAAACAAAAACTTGTACGCAGTGCGGAGCAACAGTAACAGAAACAATTGCAAAGCTTTCCCACAGCTATACAACCACGGTTGTTGCACCTACTTGCACTGCTGACGGCTATACACTCCACAAGTGTTCTGTTTGCGGTACTTCATACAAGGATAGCACAACTAAGGCAACAGGTCACAGCTACGGAAATTCTGTTGTAACAAAACAGCCGACTTGCACAGCAGAGGGTACAAAAACAAAGACTTGCACAAAGTGCGGAGCAACAGTAACAGAAACAATTGCAAAGCTTTCCCACAGCTACACAACCACAGTTGTTGCACCTACTTGCACTGCTGACGGCTACACTCTCCACAAGTGTTCTGTTTGCGGTACTTCATACAAGGATAGCACGACAAAAGCAACAGGTCACAGCTATGGAAATTCTGTTGTAACAAAACAGCCGACCTGCACATCAGAGGGTACAAAAACAAAAACCTGTACAAAGTGCAATGCGACAGTTACAGAAACTATACCAAAGACTTCACACAAATATGCTAACACAGTTGTTGCACCTACTTGCACTACTAACGGCTACACTCTCCACAAGTGTTCTGTTTGCGGTACTTCATACAAGGACAACACAACAAAAGCAACAGGTCACAGCTACGGAAATTCTGTTGTAACAAAACAGCCGACCTGCACATCAGAGGGTACTGCTATAAAGACTTGCACAAAGTGCAATGCGACAGTTACAGAAAAGCTTCCTGCAAAGGGTCACACCGCAGTTACCGACAAGGGCTATCCTGCTACTTGCACCACCGCAGGCAAAACAGACGGTTCACATTGCTCAGTTTGCAATACTGTTATCAAGGTTCAGACAGTGATAAATGCCACAGGTCACAAGTCAAGCGGTTGGATAGTCGACAAGGCGGCTTCTATCGGAGTTAAAGGCTCAAAGCACAAGGAATGTACAGTCTGCAAGAAAGTTCTTGAAACGGCTGAGATTCCTGCACTTTCAAGAATTAGCATTTCAAAGGCAAGCGTGACACTTTCCACTTCGACCTACGCATATGACGGCAAGGCAAAGAAGCCTGGTGTAACGGTCAAGCTAAACGGCAAAACTTTGAAGAATGGTACAGATTACACAGTTTCCTATTCAAACAACACCAAGGTAGGCACAGCAAAGGTTACTATCACAGGCAAGGGCAATTACACAGGCTCAGTTTCTAAGACCTACAGTATCAAAAATAACTTCAAGAAAGCCACAGTTTCGGGCATTTCCACAAAGGCTTTCACGGGCAAGAACATCACTCAGAGCATTACTGTTAAATACAATGGCAAAGCGCTGAAAAAAGGCACTGACTACACAGTTTCCTACTCAAGCAACAAGAATATAGGTACTGCCACTGTAAAAATTACAGGAAAAGGCTCTTATACAGGCACTATCACAAAGACATTCAAGATAAATCCTGCCAAGCAGGAGATACAGAAGCTCACAGCTAAGAGCAAGG
>ERZ779843.4513-NODE-4513-length-10492-cov-8.557823_pt1 | contig 10492 bp, 9 predicted proteins | sample MGYA00511560_ERZ779843 | MGnify/ENA primary metagenome ERZ779843 (study PRJEB29588, sample SAMEA2158062) | human gut metagenome | biome: human gut; feature: human-associated habitat; material: faeces | place: Denmark | collected 2008/2010 ... | reverse complement strand
CAGCGCGGCCAGCCCCGCCGCCGCAGGCCCCCAGGCCCAGGCGTCCAGCGGGAAGTTCTGGTGCAGCTTGACAAGCCCCACCAGCAGCCCCGGCGCGGCGTCCAGGTCAAGGCTGGTCGTCTCGTACTGCATACCGATCATCAGGTCGGTGCGGGCGGTTTCGGTATCTGCCACCGTGATGACGGCGGAGAGCGCCAACGTGCAGAGCAGCCCCAACAGCAGCGCCCCGATGATATCTTTTGTTTTCTGCTTCATAGGCTTCACCGTATTTTATAGGGGCAGAACGACAGGCCATCGGCAGAGATCAGACGGTAGGTGATGCCGTCCCGCTCGCCCTGCATGGCATAGCGGATGGACTTGCCGTGCAGGTGGCCGTAGCAGCATTCGGTCACATGGAATTCGTTCAGCACATCCACAAGCTCCTGTGCCTGTGCGCCCGGGTAGATGGGCGGGTAGTGCAGGAAGGCGATTTTTTCACGCGTCTCCCCCGCCGCCTGCAAACTCATCCGCAGGCGGCCAGCCTCGCGCGCCATGAGCTTTTCCCCCTGGGCGGCCACATCGTCAAAGGGCCAGCCCCGGGTGCCGCACAGCGCCACATCGCCCACGATGCAGGCGTTATTGTGCAGAATGTGCAGCGTGTCAAAGCCGTTGGCGGCCAAAAATGTCTCCATCTTGCGGGTCGTCGTCCACCAGTAGTCGTGGTTGCCTTTCAGCAGCCATTTCTGGCCAGGCAGGTTTTGGATAAAGGCAAAATCCGCCTTGGTGTCGTTCAGGTTCATGGCCCAGCTGGTGTCGCCCGCCAGGACAACGGTGTCCTCCGGGCATATGAGCTTGCGCCAGTTGGCTTCCAGTCGGGGCAGGTACCCCTCCCACCCCGGGAAAACGTCCATGGGCTTGTCCGTTCCCAGCGAGAGGTGCATATCCCCGATTGCAAAGATGGCCATACGGCCCTCACTTTCTAGTTGTGGTTTTTAACGAAGGGATGCGGTGCGGATATCCGCGGGCTTCAAGACCGTCTTGAAGCGCACTTCCAGCTTGTCCAGTTCACTTAAGGACGCCGGGGCCTCGGCGCCGGTCTTGGCGGTCAGGGCCGCCATAGCGGCAAAGTCGCTGGCGGGGGCGGTCTCGCCCAAGGCGGTCAGCACGTCGCGCGGGAACTTGAAGGGGCTTGCCGTGGACAGCACGACCATGGGAGCCTCGGTGCGCAGGGCTTCGGCCACGCAGAACGCCACGGCGGTGTGGGTGTCGCAGAGGTAGTTGTCCTCGTCAAAGCGGGCCTTGATTTCCGCTGCGCCCTCAGCATCATCCGCATAGCCCGCGGCGAAGCTTTCCTGGATCTTCGCCAGCGTCTCGGTATCGACGGTGTACTTGCCGGTCTGGCTGAGTTCCTGCATCCAGGCGGCGACCTTCTCACTGCTGCCGCTGACGTGGTAGAGCAGGCGCTCGAGGTTCGAGGAAATCAGGATATCCATGGACGGTGACGTCGTCTTGTAGAAAGTGCGGCGGGCGTCATAGGTGCCGGTGCGCAGGAAGTCAGTCAGCACGTTATTCTTGTTGGACGCGCAGACCAGCTTGCCCACCGGCAAGCCCATCTGCTTGGCGTAGTAGCCGGCCAGGATATCGCCGAAGTTACCGGTCGGAACGCAGAAGTCAACCGGCTTGCCCCATGCGACCGCGCCCCGCTCGGCCAGACGGAAGTAGGCGTAGAAGTAGTAGACAATCTGCGGCACCAGGCGGCCCCAGTTGATGGAGTTCGCGCTGGACAGGCGGATGCCGCGCTTTTCCAGCTCGGCGGCAACGTCAGCGTCGGCAAAGACCTTCTTGACGCCGGTCTGGGCGTCGTCAAAGTTGCCCTGCACGGCGTAGACCTGCACATTTTGGCCCTTCTGGGTCGCCATCTGCAGGTGCTGGATCTCGCTGGTGCCGTCGTTCGGATAGAACACTTCAATTTCGATGCCGTCGAGATCAGCATAACCCGCCAGCGCGGCCTTGCCGGTATCGCCGGAAGTCGCAACGAGAATGCGGGTCGTCTCGGTGCGGCCCAGCATCTTCTTGGCTTCGACCAGCAGCTTCGGCATCAGCTGCAAAGCGTAGTCCTTGAACGCGCAGGTCGGACCGTGCCACAGTTCAAGAGAATACAGGCCGTCGCGAACCTTGACCGTCTCGCCCGCCTTGCCGCCGAAGGCTTCGCCGTAGGTAGCAGCGGTGGCGGTGTGCAGGAAATCAGCGCTGTACTCGGTCAGGAAACCGGCCAGCACCTTTTCAGCCAGTACGGGGTACGAAAGGTCTTTCCAACCTTCCAGATCAGCCTTCGGGAAAGTTTCCGGTACAAACAGACCGCTCTGCGGTGCCAGACCACGGACGATTGCTTCCTGTGCGGAAACGCGGAGTGCGGAATCTCTGGTGCTTAAATACTGCATATGTTTACACCCTTTCTCTTATTCTCTTGTACTTTCGTTCCTCTATATCTTCTCAGCACTCAAACGCGCTGGGAATGCAATGTACCTGCCAGCCCTTGGCGGCGGGGGTGACTTCCACCACATCAAAGCGGATGGCTGCGTCCCGGTAGGGGCTGCACTGCAAATACTGCTGGGCGGCTAAAATCAATCGCTGCTGCTTGCGGGCATCCACCGCAGCGGCCGGGCGATCCAGCATCGCGCCGGTACGGGTCTTGACCTCGGCAAAGACGAGGGTTTCATCCTTATATAAAATAAGGTCAATTTCCCCCATCCGGGTGCGGTAATTGTGGTTGAGCAGCAGCCAGCCGCGCTGCTGGTAATACTTAGCGGCAATCGCTTCGCCGATATGGCCGGTGTCAGTCATGCCAGTAGCCCTGTTTTTTCAAAAAGCTGCGGCGGTAAAACGGCTGGATGCCGTACTGTGCAATCAACTCATAGTGCAGCTTCGTCGGGTAGCCCTTGTGCTTGGCAAGCTGGTACTGGGGGTATTGCTTGTCCAGTTCCAGCATATAGCGGTCACGGCTGACCTTTGCCAGAATCGACGCCGCCGCAATGGCCGCGCTGTTGGCGTCGCCCTTGACGACAGCCTCGGCGGGCTGTATCAGCCCCGGCGGGCAGCGGTTGCCGTCAATCAGCGCATAATCGGGCGTTATTTCCAACCCTGCCACTGCCTGGGCCATGCCGTCCATCGCTGCCCACAGGATGTTGCGCTCGTCGATCTCCTGCGGCGAGATAAATACGATTTTGTACGCCAAGGCACGGTTTGTGATTTCTTCAAACAGCGCTTCGCGGCGTTTTTCGGTCAGCTTTTTGGAGTCATTGACCCCCGCAATGGGGTCGTCGGGGTTCAGGATGACCGCCGCGCAGCAGACCGGGCCGCACAGAGGACCGCGCCCGGCCTCGTCCACGCCGCACAGTACACCGTGTTCGGTGCGTTTGGCGGCGTCAAAGGCGTAGAGCGCCTCGTTACTGCTCGTCGTCGTCCCAGTCGTCCGGGGCATCGTCGATCACCTCTTCTGCGTCTTCTTGAATCGCACGCTGGGGCGGGCGCTCCAGCGAGAGCCGCCCCCACTTGCTGGCGCGGAACTCCCCCACCAGCATTTTTGCGGCGCGCTCGGTGTCCACCTCGCCGCCGGAAATCAACATCCCGCGCTTGGCGCCGATGGCCTGCAGCAGGTCGTAGGGCGGCAGCTCCAGCGCCGCCGCATCCAGCTTGTAGCGGGCCAGCAGCTGCTGGGGGTAGATGCCGCGAACGCTGGACAAAAGACCGCAGGCCAGCTCCTCAATGTCCAGGATATCGTCGCGGATGGAGCCGATGAACGCGAGGTTCGACGCCGTTTCCAGCGAGTCAAACTTTTTCCACAGCACGCCGGGCATATCCATCAAGTCAAAGTTGTCAACGCTGATCCACTGCTTGCCGCGGGTGACACCGGGCTTGTTGGCGGCCTTGGCGCGGGTCGTGCCCGCAAAGGAGTTGATAAAGGTGGACTTGCCCACATTCGGGATGCCGACGATCATCACACGGATGGCCGCACCCACCATGCCGCGGTTGCGGCGGCGCTCCATCAGGGCGGAGAGTTCTTTCTCAATTAACCCTTTCGTCGCCGTGGCGCGGCCCCGCTGCTTGGAGTCCATGGCAATGCAGCCCGCGCCCGCGCTCTTAAAGTAGGCCAGCCACTGCTTGGTGATTTCGGGGTCGGCCAGGTCGGATTTGTTCAGTACATATAAATGCGGTTTGCCCGCGGTGATGCGCTCGATCTCGGGGTTCAGGCTGGAAAGCGGGATGCGTGCGTCGAGAATCTGCAAAACGCAGTCGACGTTGCGGATTTCCTTTTCCATCAGGCGCAAGGTCTTGGTCATGTGCCCGGGGAACCACTGAATCTGGCGGCTGTTGATAATGTCGCTCTGGCTCATTCGGCCACTCCTATCTTGCCAAAGGGCAATATGCGCAGCATGGCTGCGCCCATAATGTCACGTTCGTCCACGCAGCCCACGCGGGAATCGCGGCTGTCGGTGGAATTGTTGCGGTTGTCGCCCATCACAAAAAGGCAGCCGTCCGGCACCGTGATGGGAAAGTCCACGCTCTCATATAAATAGGTAGGCTCTGCGGTGTACGGCTCGTCGAGGGCGACGCCGTTGCGATAGACGATGCCCGCGGCGAAATCAATGTCGATGGTATCGCCGCCCTTGCCGATGACCCGCTTGACCAGCGGCTTTCCGTAACTGGTGTAGCCGTCCACCACGACGATATCGCCGTAGTCGGGCTGCTTCATCAGGTTGATGAGGATGCGCTCGCCGTTGAAGAGCGTCGGGTCCATCGAGTGGCCGTCCACCTTGACGATGCGCACAAAAAAGGTGAACACAATGGCAATGACTGCCACGGCCATGGCCAGGGCGTCGTACCATTCCAGCGCTTCCTTATTGCGGCGGTAGCGTTTTTTGAACGATTCATCAAACGCTGCACCCATGCTTTCCACCACCCATTCCTAAAAAAATACGAAAAAAGGGAGAACGCCAACCGTCCTCCCCTTTTCTCAGTATGCTCAGATACGCGCCTTGACCTTGGCAGCCTTGCCGGTGCGCTCGCGCAGGTAGAACAGCTTCGCACGGCGAACCTTGCCGCGGCGAACGACGTCGACCTTCTCAACGAACGGGCTGTTGACCGGGAACACACGCTCAACACCGACACCGTAAGAGGTGCGGCGAACGGTGAAGGTCTCAGCGATGCCGCCATGCTTCTTAGCAATAACGGTGCCCTCGAAAGCCTGGATACGCTCCTTGTCGCCTTCCTTGATACGGACGGAGACGCGAACGGTGTCGCCGACTTCGAACTGGGGCTTGTTCTCTTTGATCATACCCTCGGTAAAATGCTTCATTGCGTCCATGGTTTGAATTCCTCCATTTTATTGCGACGTTCATACACGATTGTTCGTCAGAGGACCGCCTGTATAATGATGTGTCATTATCCCGCCGATGGCTCGGCGGCACTAACGCTTTAGTATTATATCATTGTGCGGGAAGTTTGGCAAGGGGTTTTGACAGAAAATCGAAGATTTTTTCAACTTTTGCCTTCCTCTGCGGGGAAGGCTTTTCTTACTCGAAGTCTTTGCCCGTCTTATTATAAAGGTGCGTGCGCAGCACGCGGCATTGCCAGACCGGGGCGGCACCCTGGGTGCGCAGGAAATCCGTCAGAAGTGAGGGGTTCAGGCTCAGTGCCTCGCCGCTGCCGCAGGGCAGCATTGCCGTAAAGCGCACCGTGTCCCCCTCCACCGTGTAGGCAATGCGGTCTAAGTAGTTCTTCAGTTCCAGCGTTTTTTGTCCGCGCTTCGTCTTTTTCGTGACCTCAGCATGCTCGGCGTTGTTGTAGGCATCCAGCGCAATGGCACTGCTTGCCGGCATCGTGACCTCATAGGCTGCTGTCTCGATCTCGCCGACTTTTTCCACCGCCGGGGCAATTTTTGTGATGACAATGCCCCGCGGCATCAAGGGCTGCAAAGCGTCGATCCAGGTTTGCGGGTCGATCGTCTCCTGTTCGGTCTTGACCTCGCAGCTCTCACATAAGCTCTCCTGTCCCAGAGACAGCGGGCAGGTGAAGGACAGGTAGATATGGGGGTTGAAGCCCTGGGTATAGTACACCGGCAGGCTGCTCATTTTCAGCATCCGGTGGAACACCCGCTGCAAATCCAGCAGCGAGATATACGCGGCCTCACCGCACTTTTCAAAGAATATCCTGATTGTAGTCAAAGCACGGTCCTCCGATCAGTTTATTGGCACCGCAGGCGCTGCACTGGCGGTTGCAGGGCTGGGTGGTCCTGGCTTCCAGCGCTTTTTTGTACTCCCGCACCAGATGGGCCTTTGTCACGCCGACGTCAAGATGATCCCAGGGTGTGACCTCGTCCAGGCCGATGGCGCGGTAGTTGTAGAAGTCCGGGTCGATACCGCAGGTCTTAAAGGCATCCAGCCAGCGGTCATAGTCAAAGTATTCTTCCCACGTATCGAAGAACGCGCCGTTCTCGAACGCTGTCTCGATAACGCGGCCCATGCGGCGGTCGCCCTTGGCGAAAACGCCTTCCAGCACGCTGGTGGTGCTGTCGTGGTAGTTGACCTTGATTTTGCGGGAATGCACGCAGCTGAGCAGATATTTCTGCTTCTCGCGCAGGGCTTCGCGGCGGTCCTGGGCGCAGAACTGGAACGGCGTGTCGGGCTTGGGCACAAAGCAGGCCACGCTGATCGTCACCTGTACGCCCTTGCCCTTCGGGCGGTTGGGGATTTTGTAGAAGAGATCCACGACCTGCTGGGCGGTATCGGCAATACCCTTGATATCGTCCAGTGTTTCGGTAGGCAGGCCCATCATAAAGTAGAGCTTGACCGAGGTGTACCCTTCCGAGAAGGCAATGCGGCAGCCGCGCTCGATCTGCTCCCAGGTGACGTTTTTGTTGATAACGTCGCGCAGGCGCTGGGTGCCGGCTTCGGCGGCAAAGGTCAGGCCGCTTTTGCGTACCTTCGTCGTTTTCTCGACCAGAGATTCCGAGAAATTGTCCACGCGCAGCGACGGCAGCGACAGGCTGACATGGTCAGCCTCGGCCCAGGAGTTCAAATTATCCAAAATTTCTTCCAGCCGGGAATGGTCGGAGGTGGACAGGCTCGACAGGCTCAGTTCGTCATAGCCTGTGTTGCGGCAGAGCGCACGGGCGCTGTCGCTGATGAGCTTAGGGCTGCGCTCGCGGAAAGGCCGGTAGAGCTGGCCCGCCTGGCAGAAGCGGCAGCCACGCACGCAGCCGCGCAGCACCTCGACACAGGCGCGGTCCTGCACCGCGCCGACAAGCGGCACAACGAAGTTTTCCGGCGGGGTGAAGCTGTCCATATCCCTGACGATGGCCTTTGTCACGCGGGCGGGAACGCCGGGACGGTTCGGGGTGACGGCCTCAATGCGGCCATCCTCTTTGTAGGTCACATCGTAGAAGGACGGCACGTAGACACCGGGGATCTTCGCCAGCGCCAGCAGCAGCTGTTCTTTGTTCCAGCCCTGCTTTTTGCCCTGTTCAACCGTTGCGCAGATATCTTGCAGCATCTGTTCGCCCTCGCCCAGCTGCATAATGTCGAAGAAATCCGCCATCGGCTCGGCGTTGCAGACGCAGGGGCCGCCCGCAATAATGAGCGGCCAGCGCTCGTCGCGGTCAGCCGCCCGCAGCGGAATACCCGACAGGCGCAGCATAGCCAGGACGTTTGTGTAGGCCAGCTCATATTCCAGCGAGAAGCCGACGATATCAAAATCGCACAGCGGATCCTTGCTCTCGAGGCAATAGAGCGGAATGTCCAGCCGCTCCATCTGTTCTTTCATATCGGTCCAGGGCATAAAGGCACGCTCACACCACCAGTTTTCGTGGCGGTTCAGAATGTCGTACAGGATTTTTTCGCCCAGAAACGACATACCGATTTCGTAAGTGTCCGGGAAGCAGAACGCCATGCGCACATCCACTTTGGATTTGTCTTTGTAGATGCAGCCCGGCTCGCCGCCCGTGTAACGGCCCGGCTTTTGTACCAGACTCAGGGCCTCTTTAAATTTCGGGGAAAATTCCGCCATATTGGTGAACCATCCTTGTTTGTATTGTGCCGTAAATCACTTTTTGGCAATAGTAAGTTTATTATACGCTGCCACCGCCAAAATTGCAACCATTTACCTTTGTATGTGCCAAAAAGGTAAAAAAGGTTGATTTTCGGAAGTTTGCACAATTTTTTTAGACTTGATTGAGCGAACTGCCACAACTGTAACCGCAAAGTGTTGATTTCGCTGCGCGTTACCGGCGTTACGTTGCGCATTTGTTGCGCGATTTACAGGATACCCCCCCCCCGGACTTTTGGGCGTGTTGACAGGTGGTTTTAAACATGCTAGTATTACTGCTATATATTTATCGTTACATTTGTACGTGTATTTTTCGGCGGAATTTGTCAGGGATACGTACAGGGTATAATACAGTTTTAGGAGTGGTACTTGTGAGAAAACGGTTGTTCATATTTGCGGCTGCAACCTGCTTTGCGCTTTCTGCTTTTGCAACCCCTGCCTTTGCAGGGGAACCAAGCCTTCCGGATGAGCCAACGAGCAGCAGCGAGGCACTCGTGCAGTCTGACGAGAATTCTGACGGGAATTCTAACGGGAATTCTAACGAGAATTCTGACGGGAATGTGAAGGAAGATGCGCCGCCCAGTGGCAATGATGATGCTTTAAGCTATAGCGACGAGGGACAGGCAAATGCTGGTGTTACTACCCCTGTTGTGGCTAAGATTGGCAATACCGGGTATACGACGCTGCAAGAGGCGATCAACAAGGCAAAAAGCGGCGATGTTATTACCCTGCAAGATGATTTGACGCTGAATGACGAGGGCTTGCGGTTTGATGGGCCGAAAGTTAGCACTCCTGCCGAGTGGAAGGATATCACGCTGGATGCCGCCAAGCACAGCCTGACGTTGAATGACAAGGGCATCTATGCGGCCTACTGCAAAGTGACCATCATGAACTGCCCTGCGCTGACTGTCAAGGCGGGAACGAACCCCGGCAACACCGATGGCGAAACTTCCAAAATCTCTGCGGTACTCTTTTGCCCCGGCACACTGGTTCTGAACGAATGCAAGACCGTGAACATCACGAACCCCGAGCCTGAGACGGGCGGCAGCGGTCTGTGCATCTACAACGGCGGTGACTTGTACATTAAGAATAATACGCACTTCACCGTCAGCGGGTTTATGAATCCGGGTCCGGCTGGTAAAGATGGTTGCAGCGGCATCTATATTGATTCTGATCCGGACCAGAATGACGAATATACAACCAACAAGGGTCGAATTGATGTCTCTGACCATTCTACTCTGATAGCCACAAACTGTTATCATAATGGCATCACCGCCAATCCCATTGATATCTTTGTGTCTGATCACTCCACCATCGATGTAAACAACAATAACAAAGGCCGGTATGGTAAAGGTGGCCTCGGTTGCTATTATGGCAAGCTGACTATCCTCGACCACTCTCATGTGACCGCGTACAAGAATACTGCTTGGGGATTTGCCATCTTCGTGAAAGATCTTGAAGTCGATGGCACTTCCGAAATCGACGCAGTTGACAATGGCTCTTATTGGATTTACCCCAACGGTGGTCTTACCTGGGCTGGCAACGGCATCTCTATTGCGGGCAACGGTGTTCTCCATAATGGCGCTACAATGAGCGCCAGCGGGAACTGGGGGCCTGGTGTCTCTACTCACATAGATGTAAATCGCGGCTTTATGGGCGGCTCACTGACCGTCGAGAATGGCGCAACCCTTACCTCCACCAAGAATTACAACTACGGTTTGGCAAACGGCAAGACCTTGAATATCAACACCGGCGCTCATGTATATCTGAGCGAAAACTACTCCGGTGGTCTCGACAACTACCCTGCCGCTACAACAACTGTTGATGAAAAGGCCGACCTTGTCATCACGAACAACTATGGTGTCGGCATCAACAATGGTAATAACACCACTACTGACGCAGATGGGCATCCTTTTACTGCCAACGCTGCAAATGTCGCCACATTAATTTTGAAATCCGGCACGATTACGAAAAACCACGCAAATATAGAAATGCCTTCCCCCACCATTCCGCAGCTTCCCCAACTCCATGCGTGGGCTGACTGCGGCGCTGGCGTCTGCAACCGTTACGGCAATGTGGATATTTCCATTGACACAAAGATTTATAACAACCACGCCGACATCGCTGGTGATGACCTATACAACTATAAAAACGATGGCGCTGCTGTTTCCAACAACTTTACAATCACCGTCGTCCCCGGCGCAAAGTGGAGTGTTTTGGACGTCGACGGAAAAATCATTGACGACTGGTATCACGATGACGAAGGCGAAGAAAACCGTTGGAAGGAAACAAGCGCTAGAAATAATACCGACACCGTTCTTCCCCAGGGCGCGGCGCTGAAAGCGGCACATGGTATAAATGCACCTACTCCTTCGCCGAAGCCGGTGGAACCGACTGCCGCCCCTACCGA
>ERZ779843.4506-NODE-4506-length-10528-cov-9.701805_pt1 | contig 10528 bp, 10 predicted proteins | sample MGYA00511560_ERZ779843 | MGnify/ENA primary metagenome ERZ779843 (study PRJEB29588, sample SAMEA2158062) | human gut metagenome | biome: human gut; feature: human-associated habitat; material: faeces | place: Denmark | collected 2008/2010 ... | reverse complement strand
CGGCGTCTGCATTGTGCTGGCCAGCGGCCGCCCCACCGTGGGCATTGAGCCGCTTGCCAAAGAGCTGGAGCTGGACCGCCGCGGCGGCTGCATCCTGAGCTATAACGGCGGTAAGATCATTGACTGCAAAACCGGCGAAACGCTGGTGCAGCATGAGTTCCCGCCGGAGCTGATTGACCCGGTGTGCACCTTTGCCCGCTACTGGAACGTGATGCCGCTGACCTATGATGCCAAAGGCATTGTGACCGAGGATGCCGCCAACCCCTATGTTGGCGAGGAAGCCCGCATCAACAAAATCCCGGCCCGCCAGGTGGAAAACCTGCCCGCCGAGATCCAGTGGCCCATCAACAAGCTGCTGCTGGTTGGCGACCCTGTGGATATGCCCCATGTGGAGGAGCTGATGCAGCAAAAGTTTGCGGGCAAGCTTTCCATCTACCGCTCGGCGCCGTTCTTTATTGAAACGATGCCCCTGGGGGTGGAAAAATCCGCCTCGCTGGCGCTGCTGCTGAAAAACATGGGCCTTGGCCCTGAAAACCTGATGGCCTGCGGCGATGGCTGGAACGACCTGCCCATGATCCGCTATGCAGGCATGGGCGTTGCCATGGGCAATGCTGTGCCGGAAGTAAAACAGGCAGCCAAATACGTCACCGCAGATAATGAGCATGACGGGGTAGGGCTGGCCGTTGAAAAATTCATCTTGGAGGACCCGCAGTGAACCTGATCGTTTTTGACTTGGAATGGAACATGGGCAATGCGCCCAAAACCTTTAATTATCATGGGGCGGAGCTGACCCTGCGGGGTGAGATCATCCAGATCGGTGCAGTGCGGGTGGACGAGAATGGCGATGTACTGGATACCTTTGAGATGACCCTGCGCCCCCGCATTTTCCGCAAGCTGCATTGGCGCATTGCGGAGGTGACTGGCCTGAGCCAGGGCGATCTGGAAGCCGGGGTGCCCATTGCCGAAGGCCTGCGGCGGTTCCAGGAATGGGCCGGCCCCGACGCCGAATTTGCCGAGTGGGGTCTGGACGATGTGCCGGTGCTGAAACAGAACCTGTTCCTTTATAATATGGACGAAAGCTGGCCCACCCGCTGGTATGACCTGCAGCAGATCTTTTTGAAAAATTTCCCCCGCGGGGAAGGCGAGGGCCTGACGCTGGAAAGCGTGGTGGACCGCCTTGGCATTGAGCATGACGGCGATTTCCACAATGCGCTGGACGATGCCCTGTACACCACAAAAATCTGCCGCCGCCTGCCGCTGGCCCAGGGCATTGCCGAATACCCGGACCCCGCCGCCCAGCTGACAGCCGCCCTGCTGAACAATACCGATACCGAAACGTACGATATCCAGACCTACTTTGACCGCCTGGACCACGATGCCTACAAAAATGACCCTGCGCTGTATCAGGTAGGCTGCCCGTTCTGTGGCAAGCCGCTGGTGCTGAACGATATCTGGCTCAAGCGCGGCAACACCGGTTATTATACCGAAGCCACCTGCCCGGACCACGGCCCGTGGTTCCTGCGCTTTAAGCTGAACCGCCGCGACGGCCTGCATTGGAACTTTGCCCGCTGCATTGAGACCGTGCGCCCCGAAAGCTATGCCCGCTACAAAAAGTTGGAAAAATCCCAGCGCGAGCGCATCCGCATGAAAGCGGAACGCGCCGAAAAGAAAACCCAGGAATAAAAATAAAACGCTCCCCGCCCTGTGCATAAGAGAACTGCATGGAGAGGGGAGCATTTTGTAATGAATAAAGAATAAATAAAAGAAGAATGGTGGTGGGCGCTGCGCGCCTTTTTTGGATATTAGGCGCGATGCAGGATAAAGAGTGCGCTCCGGGTGGGCGCTGTTTACTTACTTCATTTTGCCGATGTAGACGAGGTAGGAGTAGAGGTAGATCCAGGCGGAGCCGCCAAAGACAACGGCCAGCAGCAGGATCATGGTGGCGGCATCGCCCAAAATGGTGGCCAGCAGTGAAATTACAATCAAAGCAGCACCCATAACAACAAACACAATGCCGCCCATGCGCTGGGTGCGGTTCCAGTTGTGTTCGTTGTTCAGCGCCCAGGGAGTTTTGCAGCCGAACATATAGTTCTGCTTGATGCGCGGCATATAGTTGCCCAAAAAGATGAACAGCACCCCGCAGCCGCCGCAGACCAGAATACCGACCAGGCTGCTGCCCTCCGGAATCAAGCCGAACACGCTCAGCTCCGAAAACCAGCTCATAGCTGACATAAATATTGTAAGGGCAGTGAGGGAGGCGTTCCATACGCCCTTGAACTTTTCATAATTCTGGTGCTTGGGGTCAATGCGGGGCAGCACTGCCATCAAAATCAGCATCAGGGCGGGCAGGGCTGCCATAATCAGCACAGTGGATTTTGGCCCCCAACCGTTGGCCTGGCCGTCCACGCCCCAGTGGGTGGGCACAACATCCGGCAGAGAGCCATAAAAGCAGAGGTGCGCCGCAAAGTTGATGGCGCAAAAAATCAGCAGCCCCCAAAACAGTTTATTTCGTTTCATCATCAGGTCCACCTTTCACAAAGCCAAAATCGAAAAACCACTTAACAGCTTCCTGGAACACGGTCAGGTTCAGGCAGTACACAATGTTCTGGCCGCGGCGCTCATCCGTTACCAGCCCGGCATTTTTCAAAATGTTCAGGTGGTGGCTTACGGATGGCTTTGCCATATCAAAGTGCGCAGCAATATCACCGGCACTCATCTCGCCTTCGCTCAACAGTTCCAAAATGCGCCGCCGGGTGGGGTCCCCCAAAGCCTTAAACGCATCGCCTACCATAGGTCAGCGTTCCTCCTTATCTGATAGCGTCTGCTGTTCCGGTTCTTGCAATGCACAATATTGCTTTTTGGCGTAAGCCGCGCAGCCCAGGCAGAGCACCAGCAGCAGTGCTTCCACCAGCCAGGTACTGTGCAGCACGCCGCACTGGAATAAAGCGGCGGGAACATCGAACAGCGCATGCAGCGCCACCGCCAATCCCAGATACCCGGCCTTGCGCTGCCGGACAGCCCGGAATACAACCACCGAGAGGGAAATGTGCAGCGTCATGGCAATCGCGCGTTCAGCCAGCCCCAGCAGCAGGTTGGCGGCCCCAAAGCTGGCAACGGCGGCGATCTGTGCCTGTACCTGGTCCAGCTGCGCGCCGGTCAGCCCATTGGTTATGGTTTCAATGCTGCCGCTGTTGACAAGCTGCGCAATCGCAATATTATTGATGGCGGTGAGCCCCAGAACCAGGATTGCCTCGATCCCGCCGTGGCCGATGCCATAGGTTACGGCGTCCCGCCGGTTGGTATAGCGCTTGAGCAGAAAGCGAAACGCAAGATAGCGCCCGACTTCCTCAAACACGCCCGCCAGCAGACAGCCGATCAGGGTGTAAGCCCACGCATGGGTCAGCACATACTGCGAAACGCCGGTGCCGCCGCCAAAGAAAATGGCCTTGGGCACACCTTCCAGTACCTGGGCGAAAACGACGAAGGTCACCGCGCCGACAACAGCAGGAAACAGCTTTGCACCCCGGCAGAATTTGAACTTCCATACCAAAAAAACCAGAACCGGCAGCCCGATACCGGCTGCGGCGGCCAAGGCGCTCCACAAAATGGTCTGCAAAGAAATTATCGTGCTCATAACATATACCCTTTCAGAAAATCACAAGAATTATATATTTAGATAAACGTCTAAATATTATGGCCCTAATATACCACCCGCACACGGCTTTGTCAAGCGGGCGCGGGTGGTACGGTTAAAACTTAATGGTCAGGGGGCAGCCAAACAGCTTGGGCAGCTTAGGCAACGTTGTCGATCTGGTTCTGCATCACAATGTCATGCAGAATGTTGGTTTTCACGTAGTTTTCGCCGTAAGCGTTCACATAGCTGGTCATATCGGTGGAGCCAAAGTAGCGGGAGAACTCAGCGTTCAGAATGTCGGTATCGCATACAATGTTGTTCTTCTCCGCCAAAGCCTGCATGATCAGGATCTGCTTGATCATGCTCTGCTTGGAGTTTTCGCTGTTTTCCAGGTATTCATCCACACTGCTGTAACCGGCCTGGCTCAGCATGGTCTCCAGCGAAACGCCGCGCATCTGGGCGTACAGGTACGGCTGGTACAGCACGGTATTGGTGAAATACTGCTGCACATCTTCGGGCAGGGTATCGGTATTGACTTCGGCAGCATCGTACAGCTGGCCGTACAGCTCATTGGCTTCCTGATTGAACAGCAGGCTGTTGCTGACAAAAGTTTTCAGCTCAGCCACATTGTTCATGCCCATGGACTCGGCCAGGTTGCTGCTGACCCAATCATCAGTCAGGTCGGGGGTCACATCCTCGTTGATGTAGTTCAGCGTGGTGGCGAACACTGCGTCCTTGCCGGCCAGGTTGGTGGCCTGGTAGTCATCAGGGAAGGTGACATTCACATCAAAGGTTTCGCCGGGCATGTGGCCAACGATCTGATCCTCGAAGCCGTCAATAAAGGTGCCGCTGCCCAGGGTCAGATCATAATCGCTGCCGGTGCCGCCGTCAAAGGCAACGCCGTCAATGGAACCGGAAAAGTCAATGTTCACAGTGTCGCCGTTTTCGGCGGCGCGGTTGGTGATCTCGTTGGTGGTCTTATAGTTGGAAAGAATGTTGTTGGAAATGTAATTGTCAATATCACTGTCGCTCACGGTGGTGGCATCGTCCGAAAGGGTAAAGTTCTCAGTATCCGGCAGCGTGACGTAATCCAGCGCGGTGATGCCTTTCAGGTAGCCGTTCTCGTCATAGGCATCACTGAAAGAAAAATCAGCCAGATAAGAATAATCATCGGCGGCGCTTTCTGCGGTAGCGTCGTCAGGAACAGTGCTTTCACTGGCAGCTTCGCTGGAAGCTGCGCTCTCGGCGGTTGCTTCGCTGGAGGATGCGCTGGAACTGCAGGCAGTCAGGCCAAAAACCATGCCGCATGCCAGCAGGCTGGCAGCAGCGCGGGTCAGGTTGGTGTTTTTCATGGATTGTCTCCTGTCTTTTTTGAAAAAATACATCGCGTACCGCAGCAGGGAAAAATACCCCCGTCAAAAGCGGATACTTTTCTATTATACAGCTTTTTTGCAAAAAGTACAGTCCTGCATTCACAAAAGGGAAGCGGGTGTGTTATAATACCCGTGGCAGAGCACCCAATGCTCTGCCATGGGCGGCAGACCTGTTGCCCGGATATCCTTATATAAGGAAAGGAACAGAACCCTATGAAAAAAGAAAAAATCGCGCGCATCAATGCGCTGGCTCATAAAGCAAAAACTTCTGGCCTGACGGAAGCCGAACTGGCGGAGCGTGACGCCCTGCGGCAGGAATACCTGGCCGATATCCGCGCATCCATGATTGACCAGCTGGAGCACACCACGGTGATTGAGCCGGACGGCACCCGCCGCAAGCTGCAGGTGCGCCACTGATCCCCTGTTCAAAGTGGCGGCCCGGCTGGCGCGGGGCTGTGTGGTTTGCACAAAATTGTGCTGGGGTATTGGAATTTGCAAGCGGGTTTGCTATAATATAGCTGGCGGCGAATCCCGGCTACAAGAAATCAGTCAGCCACCCGGCAGACTGAACGGAAAAGGCTGTACATTTTGCCAAAGCGAGGTTATTTTTCATGCTTACTGCAATTACCGGTATCAACTGGGGCGACGAGGGCAAGGGCCGTATGGTGGACCTGCTCTGCCGCGATTATGACATCGTTGCCCGTTACCAGGGCGGCGACAACGCCGGCCACACCGTCAAAAACGAGTGCGGCAAGTTCGTACTGAACCTGGTGCCCTCCGGCATCCTGCACCCCAACATTGTCTGTGTTATGGGCGGCGGTATGGTCATTGACCCGGAACATCTCGAAAAAGAGATCGCCGCCCTGCGCGAACAGGGTGTTAAGATTACCCCGGACAACCTGAAAATTTCTGACCGTGCTACCATCACCATGCCGTTCCATGTGGAGCAGGATGGCCTGGAGGAGGCCCGCCTTGCCAAAACGGGCGCACAGTTTGGTTCCACCAAGCGCGGCATTGCTTACACCTATGGTGATAAGTACATGAAGAAAACCCTGCGCATGGGCGATTTGGTCCACATGGATGCCAGTGTGCGCAAGCGCCTGGAAACCCTGGTGGAATCCAAGAACCTGACCATGGTCAACATTTATAACCAGAAGCCTGTCAGCGTGGACGATATGTGGAACTGGTGCAAGCACTTCCAGGAAGTGTTCAGCGCTTACATCTGCGATGTCGGCCAGTACCTGGCAGATGCTGACGATGCCGGCAAGAAGATCATGTTTGAAGCCCAGCTGGGAGCCCTGCGTGATATCGACTACGGCATTTATCCCTACACCACTTCCTCCAACACCATCGGCGCTTATGCACCCATTGGCGCTGGCATCCCCGGCCGCAAGCTGAACAAGTCCATCGGTATCATGAAGGCTTATTCTTCCTGCGTGGGCGACGGCCCCTTTACCACCGAGCTGGCTATGACCGAGGAAGAAAAGCACCTGCTGCGTGAAGCCGGCCATGAATACGGCGCTGCCACCGGCCGCCCGCGCCGCGTTGGCCCGTTTGATGTGGTTGCTTCCCGTTACGGCGTTCAGTGCCAGGGCTGTGACGAGCTGGCCCTGACCCTGTTTGACGTTCTGGATTATATGGAAGAAGTTCCCGTTGTTGCCCAGTACAAGCTGGCTGACGGCACTGTGACCGACCGCTTCCCGACCGGCAAGACTTTGGACGATGCACAGCCGGTTGTCGTCAAGCTGCCGGGCTGGCACTGCGATATCACCTCCGTGCGCAAGTACGAGGACCTGCCGGAAGCTGCCCGCGGCTATGTGGAATATCTGGAAAAGGCCGTTGGCTGCAAGATCAAGTATATCTCCGTTGGCCCGGAGCGCGATGCCTGCATCATTCGTGACTGATCTGCATAAGATGGTCAGCAGGAACGCTGCTTGAACCTGAAATGATAAATGGCGGACCCCCATCGGTCCGCCATTTTTGTAAATTATCTGTCTGTGGGTTTTGTCGGATACAACGCCCCAGCAGGAAACTTCAATTCCGAATATCCATATCTGTAGGGGAAGGGAAGAGCAATTCTTGACAAAACTTCTGATCAGACTTTTTATCCGTGATCCGGCCAATATCCAGGACCGCACCGTGCGCACTGCTTACGGCAACCTGGCCTGCATGGTGGGGATTGTGTGCAATGTGCTGCTGTTTGCGGGCAAGTTTACGGTGGGCACCCTGTTTGGCAGTATGGCCATTGCGGCGGACGCGTTGAACAACCTGTCCGATGCAAGCTCCAACGTGGTCAGCTTGGTGGGCTTCCGCCTGGGGTCAAAACCTGCCGATGATGAGCACCCTTACGGCCATGCACGGTACGAATACCTGGCGGGGCTGGCGGTTTCGGTCATGATACTGGTCATCGGCATTGAGCTGCTGAAAGAAAGCTTCCTCAAGGTGCTGCACCCCACGCCGGTCACCCTTAGCGCGCTGACCATAGCGGTGCTGGTGGTGTCCATCCTGGTCAAACTGTGGATGAGCAGCTTCAACCGCAGCGTTGGCAGCCGCATCAAGTCCGAAACGCTCATGGCCACTGCGGCGGATGCCCGCAACGATGTGGTTACCACTGCCGCGGTTCTGGCCGCTACCATTCTGGCTCACCTGACTGGCATTGACCGCATTGATGGCCTGATGGGTGTTGGCGTGGCGCTGTTTATCCTGTGGAGCGGCGTCGGCCTGGTGCGGGATACCATCAGCCCGCTGCTGGGCGCGGCCCCTGACCCGGAACTGATCGATTACATTGAGAAAAAAGCCCTGAGTTACCCCGGTGTGCTGGGCATCCATGATTTGATGGTGCATGATTACGGGCCCGGCAGCAAGCTGGTCAGCTTCCATATTGAGCTTTCCGCCGACAGTGATGTGATGAAAAGCCATGACCTGATCGACTCTATCGAGCGGGATTTCCAGGTGCATGACCATCTGCTGGTCACGATCCACTTTGACCCCGTGGTGACGGATGACCTGCATATCAACGAACTGCGGAAATTCTTGAAAGAACAGCTGGCTGAAATTGCGCCGGAAGCGGATATCCACGACCTGCGCATTGTGCCCGGCCCCACCCATACCAATGTGATTTTTGATTGTGCCGTTCCCGCAGACTGGCTGGCCGCCAAGGACCACCGCGCCAACAAAATCCCGGCTGCTTTGCGCAAAGCGGTATCGGACCGCTGGCCGGATCATTTCTGCGTGATCCAGCTGGAACCGATTTATGCAAAACTGAAATAAAAACAAAATCAATACAGGAATACGAACAAAGGAGCAACTACCATGGATTACAATGCCGCCGCACTTGAAATGCATGCAAAATACCCCGGCAAGCTGACGGTCAACAGCCTGTTTGAAGTCAAGGACCGTGACGCCCTGTCCACTGCATACACCCCCGGCGTTGCGGAGCCCTGCCGCCAGATCAAGGCAAACCCGGACGATGTGTATAAATACACCTTCAAGGGCCGCACCGTGGCAGTTGTCACAAACGGTACTGCTGTGCTGGGCCTGGGCAACATCGGCCCCGAAGCTGGTCTGCCGGTCATGGAAGGCAAGTGCGTTCTGTTTAAGGAGTTCGGCGGTGTCGATGCGTTCCCCATCTGCCTGAATGCTTCCACCCGCGAGGAAGTTATTGCCGCTGTCAAGGCCATTGCTCCGACTTTTGGCGGCATCAACCTGGAGGATATCCGCAGCCCGGAGTGCTTTGATATTGAAGCGGAGTTGGAGCGCGACCTGGATATCCCTGTATTCCATGACGACCAGCACGGCACCGCGATTATCGTGCTGGCCGGCGTGCTCAACGCCCTCAAGGTTGTTGGCAAGCGGCTGGAAGATGTCAAGATCGTGCAGAACGGCCCCGGCGCTGCCGGTACGGCCATCATCAAGATGCTGCAGGTTGCCGGTGCCAAAAACATTGTTGCTGTGGATGAACACGGTATCCTGTACCCCGGCCGCCCGGCGGGCCTTGCCGACCATAAGGAATGGCTGGCAACCGTGACCAACCCCGAACACCTGACCGGCACCCTGGCCGATGCCGTGCGCGGTGCAGATGTCTTTATCGGCACCTCCGTTGCCGGTGCGCTGACCACCGAGATGGCCGCCACCATGGCACCGGATGCCATTGTGTTCGCCATGGCCAACCCTAACCCGGAGATCATGCCCGATGCCGCCAAGGCAGCCGGTGTGCGGGTCATCGGCACCGGCCGCAGCGATTTCCCCAACCAGGTCAACAATGTTCTGGCGTTCCCCGGCATCTTCAAGGGCGCACTTTCCGTCCGCGCACGGGACATCAACTCCCAGATGAAGATGGCCGCCGCGAAGGCCATCGCCGGCCTGATCCCGGAGGACGAGCTGAACGAGGAAAACATTCTGCCCAAGGCCTTTGACCCGCGTGTGGCACCGGCTGTGGCTGACGCTGTGGCGCAAGCTGCACGGGAAAGCGGCGTGGCGCGGGTATGAGCATCCGGGAAGTAAACGCCGTCGCCATTACCGATGCGGTGGAAGAACTGTGCATCCGCGCCAACACCCAGCTGCCGCCGGATGTGAAGCAGGCGCTGGATAACGCTCATGCCGCCGAACCCTGGCCGCTGGCTCGCCAGACGCTGGAACTGCTGCAGCAGAACCTTTGCGTTGCTGCAGGAAAAGACCTGCCGATCTGCCAGGATACCGGCATGGCCTGTGTGTTCATCGAGCTGGGCCAGGATGTGCATATCAACGGCAATCTGGACGAAGCTGTGAACGAGGGCGTGCGCCGCGGGTATGAGAAAGCCTACCTGCGCAAGTCCATTACCGCGGACCCCTTGCAGCGCGTGAACACGGGGGATAATACCCCAGCGTTTTTAACGGTACATCTTGTGCCGGGGGATGTCTGCAAAATTACCGTAGCCCCCAAGGGCGCAGGCAGCGAGAATATGAGCCGCCTGACCATGCTCAAACCTGCCGATGGCGTGCAGGGCGTAAAAGACTTTGTGATGGAAACCGTCAAGCAGGCGGGGGCCAACCCCTGCCCGCCCATTGTGCTGGGCATTGGCATTGGCGGCAGCTTTGATAAATGCGCAGCTCTGGCCAAAAAGGCACTGCTGCGCCCGCTGGACCAGCCCAACGTGGACCCCTATTATGCCGCGCTGGAAAAAGAGCTGTTGGATGCCATCAATGCAACCGGCTTTGGCCCGCAGGGCTTTGGCGGTGCAACCACCTGCCTGGGCGTCTGCATTGAACAGCTGCCCACCCATGTGGCCTGCCTGCCGGTGGCAGTCAACGTAAGCTGCCACGTTACCCGCCGCGCCAGCGCTGAGGTGTAAGGACTTTTTACGGGCATTGTTGTCCCTTCTTTGAAAAGAAGGAAGCAGAAACTTTGAGCAATATAGGAATAAACGGTGGAAAAGAACTGCGAAACAATGAAATATGGGCAACATCAACTGCGAAATGCGATGTGAGCTAAGGCAACACCGCACAATTCCCGCCTTACGGCTTAAGCACCGCTTCGGCGGCT
>ERZ779843.4499-NODE-4499-length-10547-cov-1.973885_pt1 | contig 10547 bp, 17 predicted proteins | sample MGYA00511560_ERZ779843 | MGnify/ENA primary metagenome ERZ779843 (study PRJEB29588, sample SAMEA2158062) | human gut metagenome | biome: human gut; feature: human-associated habitat; material: faeces | place: Denmark | collected 2008/2010 ... | reverse complement strand
GAGCCGATGCGCCGGTCCGCCACATGGAAGCCCTCTGCGTCGGTCGTCTTTCGGGTGAACATCAGCGTGACGCCGATCATCAGCACCGCATAGACGGCCAGAATGACAATTCCGAACATTTTGGAAATCTCCTTTTATGATGTCACCGCTGCCCTCTGCTGGCGAACATCGGACCCGGCGCATGACCGGCGCGCAAGGAGTAACGCGCAGGCCTCAACCTCCTTCCCAAACGAATGACGGCCACCCCGCGAGGGATGGCCGCCTGGCTTATGTAGGATTTTACGAGTCTAATCCTAATACATGGTGCGGGGAATATCAAGAAACGAGTTGCAACAGCGAAGAACAGCTTTTAACTACCGAGGTAGCGGTAACACACCATCTTTACCGAATCCTCCGAATTGCGGCCTCCTATGACCGCTGCGACCTCTTTCCATGCGAGCCCTCTCAGGAAGCGCAGCCGGAAGATCAGGCGCGTCTGGTCATCGTCGATGCCTTGAATGAACGGCATGATCTGCCCCTCGCTGGCCTTGACCTCTTCCTCCAGAAAGCCGACACGCGCATCCATATCCACGATCTCAGCTGCGAGGTCGCCGACCTTATCCTTTATGCCGGGAGTATGCGGCATACCTGTGAGGGCAGCCGCGCCGGGGCAAGCCGCGTCACGCAAGGACTGTAGCATCTCCCTTGCCCTTGCCAGTTTCTCTATCAGCTCAAAATGCTGATTCAATTCCGAAAGCGTCGTAATAGCTCACCCCAATCTGTTCTTACTTCCTCTTGCCACCCGGTCGGCTGACAGTCTCTCCAATCTGCATTTGCCGGTATGTTGGCTGCACTACCTCTACCGACACCACACGGGTATCTCCGTATCGCTCCAAATCCTGAGCGATCTGCTCCTTTATGCCAATGGCCTGCCCCGCCGGGGCGTTCACATGAACGGTGATGACGAGCATCATCGCACCGTCTGATAGGCGCGAGCTTTCTTGTTATAGGCCAGATCGACCGGCGCGCCGCAGGAAAGGCAGCTGTATGTGAAGACGTCCTCCTCGAAATTCGTCCGGTATTTGAAGTGCTTTCCGCACTTGCAGCGGATGTGCGCCGACGTGAGATCGTGCAGCGGCGTCTCTCCGTTGCAGGTTGCGCACCGATAGGACGAGATAGGCTGTTTTGCACAAAAGCCGCGCAGCTCGCCGCATTGTGCGCACCGAATAAGCAGAAATCCCTTGTATGTCTTCGGCGCGGTCTCCTCGGCTTCCGCTCTATCAGGGATAGCCCAGGCCTCTTTCGGCCCGAACATAGTCTCCGCACGGCTGGGCTTTGCACGAAGCAAAGTCGGCTCTGCCTTGTGTATCTCCGGCAGGGAGGCCTTCGTTGCAGCGCCGCGCCACACAGGGCGGCAGTCTATGCCGTTTCCGAGACGGCAATGCCATCTGTTCGCGCCGCTGAACTCCTCTTTCTCTCCGTGCTCACAATATTCGCAGTTGCCGTTCAGCCACAGCAGGGCGGCAATATCGGTCGCGGCGGCGTTGATTGCCTCCTCCGCTCCTGCGAACTCCTGCACCAAGTCAAAAAGGCGGCTGTAATCGTCATACTGAATACGCCCGTTCTCATTCAGCTCATTGATAAAATCGAGCAGGTTTTCAAATCGTTCCATAGAAGCTCCTTTTCATTCCATCACCACGCAACCACAGACTGTACATTGACCGTGAAAGTGTCCGTTGCTGCGCGCCCTTGCCCCGACCATCGTGCTCTTTCCTCCGCAGGAGGGGCAGTCCATGCGAACTTCCTCCGGCGGCTTGCTCCATTCCTCCGTAAGCGCATCGGGCAGAAACCTTTGACCGCAGAAGACACACCGCTCCAAGCTGTACGGCATATTCCCGCAGGAGGGGCATTCGGGATATCTGCCGCTCCAATAATCCTCAGCCCAGCGAATATGTACCGGCTCAGCCTTGCCGTTTTCCTTATCATCGGCGGCGGGCTGGTGTTCGCAGGTATCGCAGTAAAACTCCTTCTTGCAGACCAAGCCCTTATCCCAATGGCAGTACATAGTGAGATCTCCGGTATCAATCATTTCTGTCGTCCTCCTTCGGCGGCGCAGGCAGCGGCATCCAATAGACAACTGCAACATCGCTTCTATCTCCGATACCGACATGGACGCTCCATTCCGCCCTTTCGGGAGCGCACCAGCCCATATAGACGCCCCATCTTTCGTGCCAATACGCGACAACGAGGACATTGCTACGATCTTCCGGTAACCTCTCTTTTACAGATACCCATTTTGGCATCCGTTTTGTCGCAGCATTCAGCTTCAATTCGAGCCGGCCGGAATAGCGCTTGCTATCCTCGAACATCATCCCCATCTTTACGATTTCGTCCGGCATCAACTCTGTTGCTTCGTAGGAGGCAAGCCGCGCCAGTGCAACCTCGTACCCACGGCGGCAGTAAAGCCGCCCATCCTCGTCATACCATGTCAGCTTATCCATTGTGTTCCTCCCTCGACTTGAAGCTGCCTGCCGCCCGGCAGCCCCCCCAGTGGGGAGCGAAGCCGGTGCCGGTGGCCTTGTGCGGATCTTCGGTATACTCACAGGAGATAACCTCGCCGTTCGGCGTCACGATCTTTTTACTGCCGGAACGGGGCTTTTCGATGTAATAGCGCGGGGTGGCGTCACACGGCATAGACTTCCCGCCGGGTGTTCTGATCCAGACGATAGCCGCGCCGCAGCCTTTGCAGGTAGACGCTCTCATTCGTCGGTCACCTCCCCGAAAAGCTCATGTGTTCCGTCCTGGAGAGCCTTTTCATCGTCGGACATCTCGTAGCCCAGCTTGACGAGCAACGCATAGATGCGGTCCAGCTTCTCGTTTTCCTCATGCTTCATGGTGTAGCTGTTCCAGTAGCTGCGGAAATAGCCCTCGGACTTTCCGTCACCCAGGCGCGCATAGATCATTCGCAGGAGCGCCTTTTCGGGCGTCTTGCCGATCGCGTCGGTCACGGCCTGGAGCGTAAATGCGGCATCGTCCTCGCCGTCCTCGTCATCTTCGGCAAGGGTCTCGGCGCCAGTAGCCTGCGCGATCTCCTCTTCGGTGAGCCAACCGGTATCGTCCCAGTATTCGGCGTAGGCCCACAGCGCCACGATGTCCGCAAGGCGCTTTTTGATGGCGGCTGTGGAAACGGTAGCCACGAAGTCGGCGCGAAGCTCGTAGGCGCGGGCGGTTGCTTCGGACAGCGCCTTTTCTGCGGCGTCCTTTCGCTCCTGCTTCAGCTGCTCCTCGCGCTCTTTCGCTTCTTCCTCCGGGGTAAGTGCGGTAGGCTCATCCTTGACCATCAGCACAATATAACCCCATGTTTCGACGAAGAAGAAATACTCAATGGTATCGGCATCCTCCGGGCGATCCACTTTGACTTCGTCGTTAGTATAGAAGCTATTGACTCTCTTATATCCGGTCTTGTCGGTAATCTGCGTCGCAAAGGTACTCAGCTGCTCTACCCATAGGGCTTTACGCGCTTCTGCGGCTTCATCATTGATGGCCTGTTTCAGCTTGTACTTGAAGTTCTCGGTGCCGATGTAATCAAGCATTTCGTTCTTGCGCTCCGGGCTTTTCAGCTTGTCCAGCTCCATGTACTCGAACAGGCTGACGCCGCGCTCCTCGGACTTCTTGAATTTGTCCTTATCCAGCTCCAGGAGCTTCACACGGCGCCGGACAGTGGTGGCGGAAAAGCCGGACTTTTCCGCGATGTCCTCGACGGTATCGCCCATGTCAAGCATCATCTGGAAGCCCTGCGCCTGCTCATAGACCGTCAGATCGGACCGCTGCATATTCTCCGTGAGCATCGTACTCAGCTGCTCCCGCTCCGACATCTCGACCACGACGCAGGGAAGCTCCTCCAGACCGGCCAGCTTTGCGGCCGCAAGACGGCGGTGGCCGATGATAACGCGGTAGCTTTCTCCGTCCCACTTCTTTGTGATTTCCCCGATCAGCGGAACAACGGTGAGGTTTTGGAGTACGCCGTTGACCTTGATGCTCTCAGCCAGCTCGGTCACATCGCCCAGGTCCTTACGGGGGTTATCGGGATGCCTCCACAGTTTACTGACCGGAATGTACTTGATTTCTGCCATAAAACGCTCCTTTCTTACGCCGAGCTTTGCCCCTCGGCTGGGACAGTTTATTATTTTCGGCTCATGCCGTTCACGCGGCACCAGTGCCGCTGGGCCTGCTTCTTCCTCGCGGTGCGGCAGGCCGCGCAGAAGCGGTTTTCCTTGCGCTCGTAGAAGGTGCCGCCGCACCGTGCGCAATACTGAGGCTGAATACGCCGGAATGCTGTGCAGCTGTCGCAATCCGTACACCCTGCGGAGCATCCGCCAATGTCGTCCCAATTCATGCACATAAACCGCTGCCAGTAAGGATCATAGCCGAGATCGTTCATGCGCTTACGAAGGACCGTTGCCAGCGCGGATAGGTCGCGCCTGACCTGATGGCGGGTGCGGGAGATATAGAAGCCATGACGGACGTCCATTTCCGGCGCACCGTGCCCCCACGCGCCATCACCGAGCATTTCCCGCACCTTGTCGGCGTTCTCGGTCAGATAATCGTTGTAGACCTTGGAGCGGACGCACTTTTCGGAACGGCCGACCGCCTTGCCTATGGCAGCGTAGCTGTCGCCGTGGCGGATGCCGTCTGCCAGTATTTCAAAATCCTCGCTGGTCCATGTGCCGCGCTTTCCGGTCAGCTCCATCGAAACGGGGCGGTCCTTGATGCCGAGGTCACGACAACGGCGCGCGATCGCACCGTGAGAACGATGCATCATCTCGGAAATTTCCGCCCATGAGTACCTGTGCTTACTGAGCAGCATCTTCAGCCGAGAGTCCTCGTCCTCTCCCCACGGGTCTTTCCTCTGAATGGCGTATGCCTCAAAGTCTTTCTTGCGCTGCTCGGCTACCCAGCCCGGCTCCTCGCCGAGCGCCAACGGCTCCATTTTGGAAAAGTCGATGAAGCTGCGGTATCGCTCGGCCCACTCCCAGAACTCTTCAATGTAGACCACCCGAAAGCTGCAGCGGTTGACCTTTTTTGTGTGGACGGGCCAGCCGCGATTTTCGACCCAGCTTTTCATCTTGTAGCCGTAGGAGCTGCTTCCTCCGTTCACCGCCAGCAGGGGTTGATTTAGAGTGACATACTCGCCAGCCATCAATACCGCGCCTAAACCCAGACGCTGAGCTTTGACCTTGACGGCGTTTGTAGTACGATTGAGTTTCTTTGCGATGGCCGGAACAGAAATCTGCCCCCACTTTTCCATCAAATAATCTTCTTCCTCGGGCTTCCATGTCCGGCTCCCGAGAGGCGGCGGCTGCCGCATTCCGTTCCCTCCCATCAAAATAGAGTGAGCTGGCCGGTTTTCGTTTCCGCCAGCGGTTGAGATTGTTCCGGCGGCGCGGCAGGCGCCGGCGGCTCTGCCGGTACCTGCTCTGCCGCGTTCCGAAACAGGATATCCATTTGCGCCCCGATGCGGCGGTAGTGCCAGACATCGCGGAAATACATCGGTGTGTACCAGACCTGCGGACCGTCCTTTGGCAGCAGACCGCGGGCGTCGTAGCTGACGGACGGGCGCAGGAGCGAGTCGTCAATGACAACATAGCCGGGGCAGCCGAGCAAGCTAAGTTGGATGTAGCACATACACCCAGCGAGAAAATCTATGTCCTGCGCCACGAACAGCACCGAGGTCTGATAGTTGATATGCTGTCTCCGGCACTCATTGGCGAATGCGAGCAGCAGCGCACCGGCTCCGCAGGCGGGGTCGTTCACGGACACCCAGCCCTGCTTTTCTATCTGCGCCGTCATATCAGGCGCATAGGTCATCGCGGACATCGCCCTGCAGACACTGTACGGAGTGAAGAACTGTCCTTTCCATTCGTTTCCGAGGCCAAGTGCCATAAAAAGCTCACCGAGGAAGTCCTGCTCGGGATCACGCTCCAATTCGGCTACGACCTCAAGCAACATATCTGCAAAGACTTCCAGCTCCTTAGCGGAATACTTCTCTGCGCGGCTGCGGTACATTTCTTCCCTGGCCTTGGCCTGCGGGCCTCCCATCGTGTCGGCGATTGCGATGGCCGACATGATGATGAAGTCCTGCCAGATGTCCCAGCGGGAATACTTCCCACTCAGCCCTTCTATGAAGCGGACGATATTCTTCTGACTTTCCCCTCTGACGTGCCGCAGGGCGTTTCCCATGACTTAGCCCTCCTTGTCCGCTGCTTTCAGTTCTGCAGCTTCGCGCAGCTGCGGAGCGACTGACTTAACGGCGGCTTGATACCCGGCGTCATACCCGCGTTTCCACACGCGGCTGAGGTAGGCCGCAAGCGTCGCCTTGTCCATGTGCTTGATTGTCTTGTAATCCTCGCGGCGCATCTGACCGGCAAGCTGCAGGTCGTGCGCGGTATGCTTATTGGCATTTACGGTCGGCATCAATCTTCACCGCCTTCCGTGTCGTCAGGCTCGTCGGTAGGGAGGACCTCGCGGCCATCGGAGCCGTTATACGGGCCGACGACACCCAGCTCCTCCAGTGCGTCAATCAGACGCGCAGCCTTTGCGTAGCCAACGCTCATACGGCGTTGCAACAGCCCCACAGTCGCTTTATTCTCTGCCCGAACAATGGTAATGGCCTGCTGAATGTCGGGGTCGTCCAGGTCAACCTCGGGGCCATCCTCGCCCTGCATATCCCCCTCGTCCTCCGGCTCCTCGTCGGTATCGCCAGCCTCGTCCTCGTCAATGACCGGCATGAGGCCGCTGCGCAATGCGTTCTTTTCCAGCACATCGCGGAAGAAGTACTGCTGCCAGTAGGTAATCATCTTCACCAGAATGGACTCGATCTTGGTGCGGAGCGTCTTGCTGATGGTAAAGGTGCCGCCCGTTACCTTCGTGTCCAGACCGCCGTCCTCGAAGATCCAGGACATGGAGGCGTCGGGGCTGCGGTAGCCGACCTCCTCGACGTTCTCCAGCATGGAAATCTGCGCGTCCATGCCCTGTACGGGCTTGATGGTAAAGATGATGGGGTATCTGCCTTTTTCAAAGCGATAGACGAGATCGTGCTCATCGCACAGGCCCTGCATCTTCTTCTTTTGGGCTTCATACATGGAAATTTCGCTCATGGTGGTAACTCCTTTCAATTCAGTTGAGCAGAAGCAGCGTGCCATTCCACGCCGTCTGCACTTGATATTTCTCCAAGTCGGCCTCAGTCACATACTTGCGGCCGAAGTGGTCTTTCATGGTCTTCCAGATGTCCCAGGGGACGCAATAGACCATGCCGGAGCTGAAACCGGCGATGACAAAGCAGCGAGCGCCGAGCGCCTGATGCCTGTCCATATAGTCCTGCTGGCTCTGGAGGACGCGGCTCTGCTCCATTCGGTCGGCGGCGGTGAATTTCGCCTCGAACATGACCGTCCTGCCGCCCTTGATGGTGCCTTTATAGTCCGGCTGTGCCTGCTTTTCGTAGTAGGCGATGAACTTGCCATTGCCGAGATTTTTCGTGGGGTGCATCGGCTCCGGCGTCTTTTCGATGATCGCAAAGCCTTTCTGTGCGTAGTAGGCAAAGGAATCGTCGATGCGGCTCTCAAACTGCTTACCGCGGGCTTTTGCGATCTTGCCGAGCAGCTGGCGCTTCGGGTCTTTCTTCACAGTCATGAGAGATACCCTCCCAGCCATAGCCCGATGCAACCTTGCCGGAGTATCTGGCTCATGGGGATAAGGTCGCAATCGCTGGCGCCGGCAGTTCCGAGGACCAGGAGGAAGCCGAGCGCGGCGATGATGCCGCAGGCTTGCCGAAATCTCTTTCGCGTCATGCTCGTTACCTCCAGATGTATTCGCGGCAGAAGATGTGATCTCCGATCTGCCCCCATACGCGGTCATTCTCTCCATTGCGGGAGAAGAAAACCACGTCGGCGTCAAGGATCGTGTCTCCATACAGAGCGCCGTTGATGGCGTCATACTGCGCTTGCGTCGGCGTCGCGGTGCTGACCGCGTAGATGGTGGAGAACTGGGGAACATCGCCGTTCTCTCCTTGGTGCAGCACATCGTGTACTGTGTCCGGGAAAGCGGAGTGCAGCACGCGGTTGAAAACGACTTCGACAACGGCCTGCTGCCCCTCGGCGCTCTGATTGCCGGCTTCGAGGAATACGACCGCAGCCAGCTCTGCCAGCTCCTCGTCAGTCATTTCGATGTTGACATACCGAGCTGCACGGGCGGGACGATCTTCGGCCCAGGTAACTTGCTCAGCCTCGGTCTTTTCTACCTCTAAAAGCCTGACAGGTGCTGTCGTTGCTGGGTTTTCTAACTTGCTGGTCATTTGTGCTGACGCTGCGGTTTCCTCGCTGACACTAATGCGGAGAGCTACGATGCAGGCTAAAACTGCGAGCAGGCAGATAAGCGGCGCTGGCGAAGCCCTCCTTTTTCTTCTTCGTTTCATGTTTTCCCTCCTATCTGCTTCATGCCCGGCCCGACCGCTTTGCGCGGCCCGCTGTTGAGCGCGCTTGTCTGCCGGATGATCGTTTCATATGCGGACTTGAAACCGTCGTAGTTGTAATACTCGTATGTCTTTACGGTGCCGTCGCCAAAGGTGCGCTCTCCTGTTGCAATCAACCGAGAGGGGCCACCCATAGCCTCAATGACGCGCCTGATATCCGTTCCCTCCGGCAATCTCGCCACAGCCTCCTCCGGCGTTTTCCCAAGGCCCATATCGAGCTGAGGTAATTCCACGCCTGGTCAATCCGCGCCCTCACTTCGGCCTGCACCTTTTCGGCTTTTTCCTTGAATTCTGCGATAGTCGGCGGGAATTTACACTCGCGCACCAACTTTACAACAGCCTGCTGCCCCGTCCAGAAGTCGATCTCCGGCAAGCAGGTCACCCACAGATTGATGGTAGGGCCGAGCTTTGCGATGCCGCCCTTGAAAACCTCTGCATTCGGATAGGCAAGGAGCATCACGGCGAATATCTCGCTCATTTCCTTGTGTGTCATAGGCTTTCCTCGCTGGCGTACATCTGGTGGAGCTGCTGCAGGTCGTCCATAGCACTCCCGCTGGCGCTTGGTCGGCTGCCGTTGCCGCCACGGATGCCCCAGCGTTCACGGCTACACTTCCGAATGACAAGATTCCAGTCGCGCCACTTGTTCTTGTTGCCGTGCATTTGAGCGGACTCGTCTATGTAGTCGATGCAGCGCGTCAACTCTTCTTCGCCGAGGTCGTCGATCAGCCGGGCGTATTCCTCTTCAGTGAGCCGCACCCATCCATGCGCGCCGTGCTTATGGCGGGGGACCTCGTGGTGGCCATCTTCTGCAGCGTTATACTGCGCCGTTACGGTAGAACGCTCGTTGTAGCGCGCTGCCAGGTACTCGCGGAAACGATCGTTCTTGACCTTGCGAATCTCGCTCAGCAACGGCTTGTTGAGCTTTTCGGACGTCGACCAGTTGTATCGACACCAGTTAAGGATCAGCAGCTCCTTGGTCTGCGCGCTGTACCGAATGACATTGTGCGCGCTATCCAGGCGTTTCAGCAGGCGTTCCACGGAATCGTTGTTGTACCCTGTCTCGTTGGCAATTTGCTTGATGCTGACCTCGTAACAGCCGCAGAGATTGGTGTGCGGATTGGTCATGCAGTAGAGATAGATGTACCGATCCTCGGGCGTAAAGTCATCGACGACCTTGCTGTCCGTCCAAAAGTCCATGCTGATATTCCGATAGCTCGCCATAGTGTTCACCTCCTTCGGTGGGCTGTCGCCCGGTTTCCCGGGCGACCATATCAGAACGGAAGCTCGCCGTCGTCCTCACTGACTTCCGCAAAGTCACCGCCGTAATCCGACGCAGGATAGCCTCCGGAGGCCGCGCCATAGGAGGAGCCGCCCGGCGCACCGTAGCTCGGTCCCCGCTGGGGGTAGCCTCCCTGCGGAGCATAACTACCTTGCGGATAACCGCCGCCGTCACCGTCGCGTTTGGAATCCCCAAAGTAAACATTGTCGGCTACAATTTCGGCGGATCGGCGCTTGTTGCCGTTGTTGTCCTGCCAGTCGCGGATCTGCAGTCGCCCCTCGACGACCGCCATGCGTCCCTTGCTGAAATATTTGCAGACGAATTCAGCGGTAGTTCGCCAGGCAACGATGTCGATGAAATCCGTTTCCTTTTCCCCGGACTGGCTTTTGAAATCGCGGTCGCAGGCGACGGAGAAGCTGGTCACAGAAAGACCGGACTGCGTACGCCGCAACTCTGGGTCGCGGGTCAATCGACCCATGACGATGATCTTATTCAGCATCGGCCGTAGCCTCCGGCTCGTCAGCGTTTCGCAGCACCAACATCTTCATGCGGTACAGCGCACTGCGCGCCTGCTGAATGGCGTCGAGAACTCTTTCGACATTGTAGCTGTTCTCACCCTTGATGGTCGCTTCCAGCACATCACGCTCAGTTTCGGCGCGGATCAGCTCCTCGTAGCGATCCTGCGGAACGAGGACAAAGCCGGGGTCAAGCATCAGGTCAGCGACCAGCTCAGCGGGGGTCTTTTTGGTATCTTCCATAACG
>ERZ779843.4490-NODE-4490-length-10577-cov-2.655959_pt1 | contig 10577 bp, 7 predicted proteins | sample MGYA00511560_ERZ779843 | MGnify/ENA primary metagenome ERZ779843 (study PRJEB29588, sample SAMEA2158062) | human gut metagenome | biome: human gut; feature: human-associated habitat; material: faeces | place: Denmark | collected 2008/2010 ... | reverse complement strand
ATGTTTTCTGCAAAGGGATTCCGTGAAAGCTTAGCGCTGTTTTGACAGAAAACGCCTAAACCGTACCTACCAGCCGCTTTCCTTGCAATCGCTTCCTCCGTATGGTATGCTTTGCATACAGAAACCCATTCGGGCAGATGATTTTGTGACGGCGCAGAAAAAGAACTGGGCTACCGTCCCCTTCTGACAAGAGGGGCTGCCAAAGCCGGTGACGTCGTTTTCAAGCAGGACGACACCATGAAAGCTCAGAGCTATGTGCTGGATATCACCGAGGATGCAATTGTACTGACCGGTGATGAGGCAGGTCTGTGGCATGGTATGCAGACACTGCTGCAGATCATCGAACAGGAGGGTGCATGCCTGTCCGCTTTACATATCGAGGATGCTCCGGCTATTGTAAACCGCGGCTATTACTTCGACTGCACCAGAGGACGTATCCCGAAGCTTTCCTGGTTGAAGCAGCTGGCTGACCGGATGGCTTATTACAAGTTAAACCAGTTACAGCTGTACGTAGAGCATTCCTATTTGTTCCGCGGCATGACAGAGCTGTGGAGAGATGACACTCCGCTGACTGCAGAAGAGATCATGGAGTTTGATCGTTACTGTGCAGAGCGCGGCATCGAGCTTGTACCGTCCCTGTCAAGCTTTGGACACCTTTACAAGCTGCTTTGCTCCAGAGAATACTCTCATTTATGCGAGCTGGAGGATTCCGAAGGAAAACCCTTCTCCCAGACCGGCAGAATGGCACACCACACAATCAACACCTCCGATCCGGAGAGCCTGCAGCTGATCGAGGGTATGATTTCCGAATATATGGAGCTGTTTACCTCCAGACAGTTCAACCTCTGTGCAGATGAGACCTTTGACCTGGGCAGAGGACGCAACAAAGAAGCAGTGGAAAAGCTGGGCAAGGACAGAGTTTATATCAATTATGTAAAGAAGCTGGCTCAGTTCTTACTGGATAACGGCCGTCGTCCCATGTTCTGGGGGGATATTATCGTCGGCTTCCCGGAGCTGATCAAAGAGCTTCCCAAAGAGATCATCTGCTTAAACTGGGGTTATATGTGGAACCAGCGGGAAGAAGAGACAAAGTGGATGTACGAAGCAGGAGCGGTTCAGTATTGCTGCCCCGGCTGCTGTGGATGGAATGAATTTTCTGCACTCAACTGGTCCGCATACAACAACATCATGAGAATGTGTACCTATGCAAACAAGTACGGTGCGATCGGGCTGTTAAATACGGACTGGGGCGATTATCTGCATGTCAACCATCCCGATTTCACAAGAGTCGGCATGATCTACGGTGCAGCGTTCTCCTGGAACAGCAATATTCCTTCCTACGAGGATATCAACCGTCAGATTTCCAGAATCGAATATCGGGACAGCAGTGAAAACTACCTGGCTGTTGTAGCAAAGATTCAGGAAAACAGCGGCTACGACTGGAATGTTGCAGTACGCTACTGGGAAATGAAGCGCGGTCTGCATGAACAGGATGAAGTCAGCGTTGGCCTGATGAAGGAACGCATCGGTCAGATGGACAACATCGATCAGAAGGACGCAAATCTGAAAGAAATCACAAGAGAGCTGTATGCACAGATCGAGCAGATGGACAGCAGCAAGCGCGCACTGGTAATGCCCCAGATCGTTGCAGTGGATGCGATCCGCATCTTTAATCAGATCGGCAAATTCGCAACTGCGGATGTGCTGGGCTGCACCTATGAGAGCATGCCGGACAGCTGGGCACTTGCCAAGGAGCTGGAGACATGGTTCTATTTTTACAAGAGAGTATATCGCAGCATCAGTGAAGAATCTGAACTGCGTTATATCCAGGAGCTGGTATGCTGGTATGGGGATTACCTGCGTCAGATCAAATAACAGAATGTACGAAAGGAAAGGGAACAGCAATGAAACAGCAGTTTTTACATGAAAACTGGGAAATGCGGCAGATCGGCAATGACGAATTCCTGCCTGCAGCCGTACCCGGAAGCGTATACGGCGACCTGCTTTCCAACGGAAAAATGGAAAACCCGTTCTGGAAAGACAATGAAAACGATGCCTGCGAGCTGATGGAGGAAGACTACGAATATGTTTCTCACTTTGATTGTGAGGACGGTCTTTTAGACAGCGACCGCGTAGTGCTGCGTTTTGACGGTATTGATACTGTCGGCGACGTTTATTTAAATGAAATCCATCTGGGCAGCCCTCTGAGCATGCATCGTGTATGGGAATATGATGTGAAGGAAATCCTGCATGAAAAGGACAACGAATTGAAGGTTATCCTGCATTCTCCCAACAAATGGATTCGTGAAGCCTTCAAAAAATGCCGCACCCTGGGCAATGACGATACCTTCGAAGGTTTCGTACATCTGCGTAAGGCACACTATATGTTCGGCTGGGACTGGGGCGCACATCTTCCGGATGCCGGTATTTTCCGTCCGGTTTCCCTGCTTGGCATCAACACTGCAAGAATTGACAGTGTATACATTAAGCAGACCCATGAGCGCACCGGCGAGACAGAGCCCGGTACCGTTCGTCCCATCACAAAATCCGTTACTCTGACCTTCGACGTGGAGCAGGAGGTCGTGGGCAATGCAGAGAGAGGACCGAAGCTAAAGAACATTACCGGCGGTCATACCTGCAAAAAGTGCGGCAAGGCTTATACCTACACCGTAGAGATCACTGCTCCGGATGGAAGCAAGACGCTGTATGAGAACTCTCCGGTTGAGGTCAAGATCGACGATCCCAAGCTGTGGTGGCCGAACGGCTACGGCGAGCAGAACCTGTATGAAGTAAAGGTTACCCTGTTTAGCGACGGCGTTGCGCTGGATGAGTGGACCCGCAGAATCGGTCTGCGCACCATGACCATGCACATCGAAAAGGACGAGTGGGGCGAGTGCTTCGCACATCAGGTAAACGGTGTGGACGTCTTCGCAATGGGCGCTGACTATATTCCGGAGGATAATCTGCTTGGCAGAGTGAATCCTGAGACCACCAGAAAGCTTCTGGAAAAAGCAAAATTTGCAAATTACAATGCGATCCGGGTATGGGGCGGCGGTTACTATCCCTCCGACTGGTTCTATGATATCTGTGATGAGATGGGTCTGATGGTTTGGCAGGACTTCATGTTCGCGTGCGCAGTTTATGAGCTGACACCTGAATTCGAAGCAAACATCCGTCAGGAATTTATCGAGAATGTAAAACGTCTGCGCCATCACGCATCTCTGGGACTGTGGTGCGGCAACAACGAAATGGAACAGTTCGTATTCGAACGTAACTCCTGGCTGACCAAGCCCTCCGAAGTCAAGGATTACTTCCTGATGTTCGAGCGCATCATCCCGGAAATCGTTCACGAGTACGATCCGCAGACCTTCTATTGGCCTGCAAGCCCGTCTTCAGGCGGCTGTCTGGACGAGCCTAACGATCCGAACCGCGGCGACGTACATTACTGGAAGGTATGGCACGGAAACCGTCCGTTCACCGAGTACCGCAAATACTTCTTCCGTTATCTGTCTGAGTTTGGTTTCCAGGCATTCCCGTCTGTGAAAACGATTGAACAGTTTACGGATAACGAAGAGGATATGAACCCCTTCTCCTATATCATGGAGAAGCATCAGCGTCAGTACAGTGCAAACGGAAAGATCATGGGTTATATGCAGCAGACCTACAAATATCCCAACAGCTTCCCGACCTTTGTATACGCATCCCAGCTGCTGCAGGCAGACGGTATCCGTTACGGCGTAGAACACTTCCGCCGCAACAGAGGACGTTGTATGGGTGCTGTGTACTGGCAGTTAAATGACTGCTGGCCGGTAATTTCCTGGTCTTCCGTAGACTACTGCGGACGCTTAAAGGCACTGCATTACTATGCAAAACGGTTCTTCGCACCGCTGATGATTTCCTGTGAAGAGCAGGGCATGATGAGCTCTGAGGCGAACATGAACCGTGAGCATTTCGTATTCGAGAAGTCCATTCGCTTAAACGTTGCAAACGAAACCATGCAGGATCAGAACGTAACCGTTCGCTGGGCACTGCGGGATCCCGGTGCAGCTGTTTTGGAAAGCGGCGAGCAGGAGCTGACAGTTCCTGCCCTGACCAGCACATGGCTGGATAAGGTAGAGTTCCCGGATGCGGATATCTTCTCCCATTATGTAAGCTACGAGCTGATCTGCGACGGCAAGGTTGTATCCGAGGGTACGGTAAACTTCTCTTATCCGAAGTATTTCCGTTACGAAGATCCCGAGCTTACCTGCCGCGTAGAGGGCGATGAGATCGTTGTATCCGCAAAAGCATATGCAAAGAGCGTTGAAATCCTCAACGAGAACGAAGACCTCGTTCTGGAAGACAACTACTTCGACTTAAATGCAAATGAGAAGCGTGTGAAGGTGATCTCCGGCAGTACCGAAAACCTGCGTCTGCGCAGCGTATACGACATTCGCTGATCGAAAGCACGGCACGCAGGCCCATAGGAAAGCCTGGCGTACCGCGCTGAAGCGCGCATCTATAAGTTAGGAAGAGGCCGGTGCACAGACGGTTGTGCACCGGCTTTTTCAAAAATCAGGATTATGGAAGAAAACAACGGGAGGGACGCTTACTATGTTATTCCATAAAAAAGAAAAGGCTCCGGAGGGACAACAGGCGGGGACAAAACCGGAGAAGCCCAGAAAAGTGCGCTGGTCGGAAAGAAGAGAACCGTCAGAAGCGGGGCTGGAAAGGTTTCAGGATTATCTGCAGACCTATTCCACGAACAAAGACCATCCGATAAAAATCCTATGCAGTTTTTATAAAGGCAAGCAGAAGAAGCTGGTAGAAACAGGATTTTTCCTGATCCTGCAGCGCTCTCCGATCTGGATCATTCCGATTGCAACGAGCAACATCATCAATGCGGCGACGAATCCGGATGCAGGCTCCCTGGAGATCATCCTGCTGAATGTGATGGTTGCACTGCTCTTTATTATGCAGAACGCAGGAACGAACTATCTGGCAACGGTTGCATTTGCCAGCGTCAACAGAGGAATCGAAGGCTCTCTTCGAAATGCAATGGTCAGAAAGCTGCAGCAGCTCTCCATCATGTTCCACAAGGAAGTACAGTCAGGACGTCTGCAATCAAAGATCATGCGAGACGTGGAAAATGTTACGGAGCTTTTGAACCAGATTTTCAGAACCCTGTTTTTCTTTGTCCTGGATATTTCCGTGATCATTGTCATTACCCTGCGGAAAAGTCCGATGGTATTTCTGTTTTTCCTTGTGGTCGTACCCTTTGCAGTCCTGACAATGCGGACATTTAAAAAGCCTGTCCGGGAGAAAAACCAGGAATTTCGAAGCGAGATGGAAAACACGCAGGGTGCAGTTGCCGAAATGCTTGAAATGATTCCGGTGGCGCGGGCACATGGTCTGCAGGAAGTGGAAATCAGCAAGATGAATACCTACCTGAACCGGATCGTAGACCGCGGTTACAATCTGGATTTGATCAATGCGCTCTTCGGTGCAGTCAACTGGGTTGTATTCCAGTCCTTCCAGATGATCTGTCTTGCCTTTACTGCGTATCTGGCAGTCAAAGGCAAAATTTCGGTTGGCGAGGTTGTTCTGTATCAGACCTACTTCACCTCTCTGGTGGGACAGATTTCGACGCTGATCAATATTTATCCGCAGATCAGCAAGGGTTTGGAGTCTGTCAAATCCATCGGCGACATCATGGGCAACAGCCATGTGGAGGAAAACAATTCCATCGTGCCGCTGGGGGAATTAAAGGGCGCAGTAAAATTTGTCAATGTGGATTTCAAATATCCTGACAGCGATAAAAATACACTGAGCGATTTTACCTTGGATGTAAAGCCTGGGGAGAGCATTGCGCTGGTGGGAGAATCGGGCGCCGGAAAATCTACGGTTCTGAACCTGCTGATCGGCTTTATCCCTCCGGTCAGCGGAAAGATCCTGATCGACGGCATCAATATGGTCAATCTGGATATCAATGAATACCGTCATCAGATCGCAGTCGTGCCGCAAAATACGATCCTGTTCTCCGGAACGATTCTGGACAATATCGCTTACGGTCTGGAACATGTGACGGAAAAGGATGTGATGGAGGTCATAAAGGATGTCGGACTGGAGGATATGATCGAAAAGCTTCCGGATGGCATCTATACGCAGCTGGGAGAACACGGGGATAAGCTTTCCGGCGGTCAGCGTCAGAGAATTTCCATCGCCAGGGCACTGATTCGTAAGCCGAAGATCATTGTATTCGATGAAGCCACGAGCGCGCTGGATTCTGCCTCCGAGAAAAAAGTTCAGGAAGCGACCAGCAACATGATGAAAAACTGCACGACCTTCCTGGTAGCACACAGACTTTCCACGATCCGCAATGCGGACAGGATCGTTGCGATGCGGGACGGTAAGATTGTCGAAGTCGGCAGCTACGACGAGCTGATGGAAAAGAAAGGATATTTCTACGAGCTGAAAGCACTGCAGTCCTGACGCTGCAGCGTAGCTCGCCGTGGGTGCGGTGCGCATCGACGGACGAAAAAGCGTGTCGCAGGGGTGCTGAGCGCGCAGGATAGCGCGACTGACTTGTGGAAAATTAAGGAGAAATATACGTTATGAAACAATTGAGCAAGGCAAACTGGATTCGGCTGGCGTGCTTCAGCGCCGGGGGGACCCTTCTCTTTTATCTGGTGCCGCTGATTTTGATGCAGCTGCCCGATCCGGCAAAAGGCAACGCCATGGTTATTTTGGTTATGTTCGTCAATCAGGTCTTTATGGGTGTCGTTGGCTGGCATTCGAACTACTTTGGCAAATGGGGCATCTATATTCCGATGGTGCTGATCGTCCTGTATGGGATTTCAGAAGTCCTTTTCTTTGGGGGAATCGGCTGGAATATGGAGATCAATTACCTTCAGACTGCCTATATCATCTATTTCTTAAAACGGATTATGAACAAGAGACAGCGGATGCAGGAACAAAAGAATCAGGTAAACTTCCCGAAGGGAATGGGGAGAAAGTAATAGAATGGACGGCGGATTATAAAAATCCGCCGTCCATTGTGATAATCTGCCCGGTTAAGTAAAGGGGCGATTCTGCAAGCTTTAACGCAAGCAGTCCGACTTCCTCAGGCTGTCCCAAGCGGTCTGCGGGGATCTCTTCGATCAGTGCCTGCAGTTCCTCTTCAGAAAAACAGCGGTTCATGTCGGTGTCGATGACGCCGCAGGCAATGGCGTTTACCGCAATATTGCTGGGCGCAAGCTCCTTTGCCAGCGCGCGGGTCAGACTGTTGACTGCGCCTTTGGAGGCGGAGTAGGCGGTTTCCATGGAAGCGCCGACGTTGCCCCAGACGGAGGAGATATTTAAAATCCGCCCGGAGTGGCGGTGCAGCATGAGTGGGACGGCGAGCTTACAGGTATAAAAGCAGGCGTCCAGATTGGTTGACATAACTCTGTGCCATTGGTCAGGAGACATATCCGTTAAAAGTCCGATATGGGAAATTCCGGCATTGTTGACCAAAAGATTGAGACGGCGGATCGGGGCAAAAAGTTCCCTTACCGTTTCATAGTCGCCGAGGTCGCCGATAAAAGCGGCTGCCTGGATTGAATAAGCTTCGGAAAGGCTTTTACAGAGCGTTTCCAGCTTTTCCCGGTTCTGGCGGCAGGTTAAAATCAGGTCATAGCCTGCCTGCGCAAAGGTTTCGGCGATCGCTTTTCCGATACCGCGGGACGCGCCGGTGATCAGCGCGATGGGGCGGGAGGAGCTTTCCGCCGGAAAAATAGGGGTAAGATCAGAGTACATAAAAAATCTCCATTCCGCAGGCGTTTTCTGACACCTGGCACTACTGTGATGTTACAGTTTACACGTAGCTTTCATGGCACGGGGAAACTGTAATACTAGGATCAGCGTAGCACAGATTTCTTGCGTTGTCACTTGTGAAAATGCCGGATTTTGCGTATACTTTTGAAGAGGCAGTCGGCGCACAGGAAACAGTAACGATTCCAATAGTGCAAGCGTTGTCTGCAGAATGGAGGAATTATGTACGATTTAATCATTATCGGTTCCGGTCCTGCGGGGCTCGGGGCGGCAATATATGGAAAACGGGCGGGATATTCCACGCTCGTGCTTGAAAAAAATCCCATGAGCGGCGGTCAGGTGTTAAATACCTGTGAGGTGGATAACTATCTGGGGCTTCCCGGTATCAACGGCTTTGACCTCGGCATGCAATTTCGGGAGCATGCGGACAGACTTGGTACGGAATTTGTGGAAGCGGATGTGACCGGAATCAAAAATTTGCCGGACTGCAAAAAGGTTCTGACGTCGGCTGGGGAGTTTACGGCAAAGGCGGTCATTATTGCAGCCGGTGCGGAGCACAAAAAGCTTGGCGTGCCCGGGGAAAAACGGCTGGCTGGCAGAGGAATTTCCTATTGTGCGACCTGTGACGGCGCTTTTTATAAGAAGAAAGTGACGGCAGTGATCGGCGGCGGGGATGTTGCTGTGGAGGATGCGATTTTCCTGGCGGGACTTTGTGAAAAGGTTTACCTGATCCACCGCAGGGACAGCCTGCGTGCGGCAAAGAGCCTGCAGGAAAAGCTGTTTACCCTGCCGAATGTGGAGCTGGTCTGGAACGCAGCTGTAGAGGAAATCACGGGAGAAGCGTTCGTGACCGGCGTGCAGCTTTTGGATACACAGACAAAAGAAGAGCGCTTTGTCGCGGCGGACGGAATCTTTATTGCGGTTGGGATTCAGCCGGTGTCCGAGAGCTTCAAGAGCCTTGTAAAAACGGACGAGGCAGGCTATATCTGTGCGGGAGAGGACTGCTGCACGAGCGTGCCGGGCATTTTTGCAGTCGGGGACGTGCGGACGAAAAAGCTGCGTCAGATCGTGACGGCGGTTGCAGACGGGGCAAATGCGGTCAACTCTGTGCAGGAATATTTCCAGACACGGTAAAAAAAACAGCGTCCAAAGGGAAAACTGCTGGTCGCCGGAGCAGCTAAAGATGCTTTGGCTGTATGAAGTCATAAAAAATTCATAAATTTGTCACAGTATTTCCGTCAGATTGCGATCTGCAGGAATTGACAAAAATGACATGGAGTGCTATAGTATATTTCGAATTTAATAATTTTGTAACAAATGTAACAATTTTGAGAATCGGGAGTAATCCATGCATTATCATAAGATTAAAATGACAGCAGCGGCTATGGCGATGGCAGTATTAGTTACCGGAAACATGCCTGCTGCAGAACTAAATACAGCGACGGTATCCGCAAAGTCTGCGATATCAGCAGTCCTGCCGGCAGCAGGCGTTGGTCTGGTATTAAATGACGGTGTTTCGGTATCGCAGATTCGTGAAGAAATTAAAAAGAGAAAAGAAGAAAAAGAGCCGGCAGAGCCGGTTGCATCCAGCGACACCAAGGCATCTGTAACACAGACAGTCGCAGAATCTGCGACAGAAGCAGAGGCTGCAGTGGAGGCAGAAAGCACAGCTGAGACGGAGATTATCGAAGCGGTAGAGCCGGTATTAAAAGAGCCTGAGACGAAGATCTCCGATGAAGAGCGTGAAAAGGAACAGGACGTTCTGATCATCGCGCAGGTCAACGATTATGTAAATATCCGCAGCACCGCCAGCACGGACGGCGAAATCGTCGGTAAGCTGTATAACAATTCTGTCGGCACACTGGTTTCAAAGGACGGCGAATGGTATCAGGTAAAATCCGGCAGCGTAGAAGGCTATGTTAAGGCGGAGTATTTCAAGACCGGAGACGAGGCGGAGAAGATCGCAGATGAAGTCGGCCAGAAGATGGCGACTGTCAACACCGAGACCCTGAAGGTCAGAAGCGATGCGAGCCTGGAAGCGAGTGTTATTGGTCTGGTTCCAGGAGGCGAAGAGCTTTCCGTTCTGGATGAAGAAAACGGTTTCGTCAAAGTCAGCATCGAAGAAGGTGACGGCTGGGTTTCCGAGGATTATGTCGTAGTTGCAACAGAGTATGTGACCGCAGAATCCATCGAAGAAGAGAAAGCCAGAATTGCCGAAGAAGAAAAGGCAAGAGAAGACGCAAAGAAAGCCGCGCAGGCAGCGGAAGAGCGTATGAAAGCGAAGGAAAAGGCAAAGGAAGAGAAGAATACCGAAATAACGGATAAGACCACTTCCTCCGAATCCACTGCTTCTCAGCAGGCGACTGTTTCATCTTCTGGTTCCGGCTTGGGACAGTCCGTTGCAAACTATGCGGTAAAGTTTGTCGGTAATCCCTATGTATACGGTGGGACAAGTTTGACAAACGGTGCGGATTGCTCCGGTTTTGTTATGAGCGTTTATAAGAATTTCGGCGTATCCCTGCCGCATTCCTCCACTTCCGACCGTTATGTCGGTTATAACGTAGGAAGTCTGGCAAACGCGCAGCCCGGTGATTTGGTTTGCTATTCCGGACATGTTGCGATTTATATCGGTAACGGACAGATCGTCCATGCCAGCACGGAAGCAACCGGTATCAAGATTTCGAACGCAAGCTACAGAACACCTGTGGCGATCAGACGTATTTTCTAAGACGGCTGCAGTAAATACGCAAAATAAAATCATTTCTCAAATACTGCGTTTTTCGTGG
>ERZ779843.4489-NODE-4489-length-10581-cov-3.078567_pt1 | contig 10581 bp, 8 predicted proteins | sample MGYA00511560_ERZ779843 | MGnify/ENA primary metagenome ERZ779843 (study PRJEB29588, sample SAMEA2158062) | human gut metagenome | biome: human gut; feature: human-associated habitat; material: faeces | place: Denmark | collected 2008/2010 ... | reverse complement strand
TTAAGAGCGGCAAGAAATTCTGGATCTTTTTTTGAGAAAAGAGATATGATGTTAACGCTTGTATTTTTAAGATTTATTGGAGAAAAGTATGAAGATGGGATAGAAAAATTAAGAGAACAATTAATAGAGCAAGGTCTTGATCCTGACGATGAAAATATTAGAAAAGCTTTTTTTGAGGATGCAACTTTTACAGATGGGACATATTATTTACCAGTAGAAGCTAGATGGGACACAATAATTAATACACCTGCGCCAAAATTAAATGCAATACTTGATAATGCTTTAAAAGTTATAAGTGAAAATCATGAACAATTAAGAGGCTGTTTTATAGAAGGTACTTTTACACAAAGAAATTTAGCACCAAATGATATAAAAAAAATTGTAGATGAGGTTAATAAAATATCACATAAAACTTTTGGTGAAGAAAAAGACTTAATTGGAAGGGTATATGAATATTTTTTGAAAGAATTTGCAGTTAATGCAACAAAAGAAGAAGGTGAATTTTATACACCACATGATGTTGTTCAATTAATTGCTTCAATAATAGAACCATATGATGGCACACTTTATGACCCATGCTGTGGCTCTGGAGGAATGTTTATACAATCTACGGAATTAGTCAAATCAAAACAAGGGGATATAAGTAAAATAAATGTTTATGGACAAGAAAAAGAACCTGCTACGCATAGGTTAGCAAAAATGAATCTTGCTTTACGAGGAATTAGTAATAATTTAGGTTCAATGAGTGATTCTACATTTACAAATGATTTACATAAAGGTATATACTTTAATTATATTATGGCAAATCCTCCTTTTAATTTAAAAGGTTGGTATAATTCAAATTTAGAAAACGATTCAAGGTGGACAGATTATGCAATTCCACCAGAAAGTAATGCAAATTATGCATGGATTTTACATATGCTATCTCATTTAAAACCAAATGAGGGAGTTGCAGGATTTTTATTAGCTAATGGTGCCTTATCGGATACTGATGGGACTGCTTATAAAATTAGAAAAAAATTAATACAAAACGATAAAATAGAGGCGATAATTGTCTTACCAAGAGAGTTATTTATTACAACACCAATAAGTGTTACTTTATGGATATTAAACCAAAATAAAAAAGGTGGTAATTATCACGGAAGAAAGCTTCGTAATAGAGAGCATGAAGTGCTATTTATGGATTTAAGAAGTTGGAATAAAAATACTGTTAAAAACGAACATTATAAAAAGACATTTTTAGATGAAAAACAAATTAATAAAGTAGTAGAAATATATCAAAAATGGCAATCTGAAGGAATAAATGGAAAAAGTTATGAAGAGCCAGAATTTTATAAATCAGTTATTACAGAAAATAAATACATTAATGCTAGTGAAGATTCAATTATTGATATTCCAAAGGATATATTAACAATTGAAAACAAAGACTATACTTTGATACCTAGTAAATATATTGATTTTATAGATCATGATCTAGAGATAGATTATGATAAAGAAATGAAACGCATTCAAAACGAAATGAAAAATATATTAGAGAAAGAAAAAGAGTCACAAAAATTATTATCTGACGCTTTTAAAGGTATTGGATATGGGATTGAGTAAATGTAAAGTAGGAGATTTAGTAGAATTAGTAACTGAAATTAATTCTAATTTAGAACTAGGACTAAACGATGTAATGGGAATGACCCTTACTAAAGAAATAATTCCAACAAAAGCTGATATAAATCCGAAGGAATTACCTAAATTTATAATTGTTTCAAAAAATGATTTTATTTATAATCCAAGAACACATGGGAAAAAAATCGGATTTGGATTTAATGATGAAAATAGAAGATTTTTAATAAGTTGGAATAATATTGCATTTAGAATAAAAAAGGAAAAGCTAAAAGAAATATTACCATATTACTTGTGGATGTGGCTAAAAAGAGAAGAATGGGATAGAAAAGCTGTTTTTAATTCTTGGGGGAGCTCAACGGAAGTATTTTCATGGAATGAATTTTGTGATATGGATATAACATTTCCTTCCATTGCTATTCAACAAAGATATGTTGATATATATACGGGAATGCTGGATAATCAAAAGTCTTATGAAAACGGATTAGATGATTTAAAAATAACTTGCGATTCAACAATAGAAAATTTAAGAAAAAAATATAATTGTGAGGAAATTGGAGAATACATTAATCGATTAGATAATAAAAATACAGATAATAAAATATCTGTAGTTAAAAATGTAAGTGTATATAAGACATTTAATGAACCAACAGCTAAAGTTAATAGAAATGCATTAAGTAACTATAAAATTGTTGAAAAAAATCAAATAGCATTCGTCCAAACAACACATAATGAAAAAGTTTTTGCTTATGCAATAAACGATTATGATTATGATATTGTTGTGTCTTCTGTTGATGAGGTTTTTGAAACTAATCAAAATAAACTATTACCTCATTATCTATGTTTATTTTTTAATAGAAATGAATTTGATAGATATGCACGATATCATTCTTGGGGAAGTGCTAGAGAAACATTTACATGGGATGATTTGATTAATGTTAAAATTCCAATCCCACCAGTTGAAATACAACAAGATTTAGCAAATATATTTATGTTATATAAACAGCGTAAAGAAATAAATGAAGAATTAAAACAAGTAATAATGAATTTGTGTCCAATTTTAATAATAGGATCATTAAGGGAAGGGGAAAATCATGAATAATTTTAAAGAATATAGTGGTCGTTTTTGTGAATCGGATTATGAAAATGCACTTATATCATTTTTAGAAACAGAGGGGTGGACATATATTTCTAGTACAGATTTTTCAAGAGTAACAAAACGCGATGTTTTACTTATTAGTGATTTAAAAGAATATATAGCAAAAAATAATCCTGAATTTTCAGCTGAAGAAATAGATAGATTAGTAGATGTTATAAAATTAGTTGGTACTGAAAGTGATTTTGCTACACTTCATAAAGTTTATAAATGGATAGTTGATGGTTTTACTTTTGCTCTTGATAATGGTACATATAAAACATTAAATTTAATTGATTTTGAAGATAAAAGTAATAATATTTTTAAAGTTGTTAATCAGCTTTCTATTGATTATACAAATAATGGTAAGGTGGAAAATAGAAGACCAGATATTTTATTATATATAAATGGATTACCAGTATGTATTATGGAATTAAAAAATCCTTCTGACTTTAGTGCAACAATTTATAATGCATGGGAACAGATTAATATAAGATATTGGAGAGATTTACCACATTTATTACATTATTGCCCTTTAGCTTGTATTTCTGATGGAGTAAAAACTAGATTAGGAACTGTAAAAGCTCCATATGAACATTTTTATGCTTGGAGAAGGGTAAACTCTGAAGACAAAGTTTCTACACTACCATTTGAAGAAACTATGACCATGGTTAAAGGAGTCTATAATCCTAGTAGATTTCTTGAGATTTTTAGAGATTATATATATTTTCAGGATTCTGAATATGATAAAGATGAAGTTGAAATTGTTTGTCGTTATCCTCAATTCTTTGCAACAAGATTACTTAAAGAAAGTATTATTAAATCAGTTAAAGAAGGTACTGGAAAAGGAGGTACTTATTTTGGAGCAACTGGTTGTGGAAAAACATATACAATGGCATTTTTAGCTAGACAATTATCGTTAAGATGTAATGATATATCAGAAATGGGTTCTCCAACAATAGTTATGATTGTTGATAGAAATGAACTTCAAAAACAAGGAGCAAAACTATTCACCAAAAGTAAAGAATTTTTAAACATAGGTGAAGTAAATGTTGTTAAAAATAGAGCACAATTAAGGAATGAATTAGGTACAAGAAGAAGTGGGGGATTCTATATTTGCACTATTCAAAAATTCTGTGATAGAAAAGATGATTTAATTGGCTTAATAAATGATAGAAATAACATTATTTGTTTTTCTGATGAAGCACATAGAACTCAATTAGATCATTCAAGAAAAATTCAATTTAGCAAAGATGTGGACGAAAATATGAAGGCTATGATTTCAAAACCTTATGCTAAAGTATTAAGAGAAGCTTTTCCAAATGCAACTTTTGTTGGTTTTACGGGAACTCCAATAGCAGAGACTTATCAGACTTTTGGAGATGAAATCGATCGTTATACTATGGATCAATCTGTAGCGGATGGTTTAACAGTACCTATTAAATATCATCCTCGTATTGCAAAGGTTTTACTAGACAAAAAGAAAATAGAAGAAATAGAAAATTATTATAAATTATGTGCTGAAGATGGTGCAACAAAAGAAGAAATAGAAAAAAGTAAAAGAGCTATGAGCTCTATGGATGTGATTTTAGGGGAACCTTCTAGACTAGAAAGATTAGCAGTAGATATTCATGATCATTATATTTCGTCTTGCGAAAATGAGCCTGATAGAGTTCAAAAAGCAATGATAGTATGTTCTAATAGAACAATTGCCTATTCTTTACTAATGAAATTTAAAAAATTATATCCGGATTGGTTTATAGAAAAGAAATCCCCAAATGATAGTAAATTATCATTTGAAGAATTAAAGAAGTTAAAACCTATGCCATTTATTTCTATGGTTGCAAGTGTAGGAAGCAATGATCCAGAAGATATGTATAATTATCTAGGTGGTGTAGCAAATGATAAACGATCTGAAACTCTGGATGTGGCATTTAAAGAAGAAAATTCTAATTTTAGAATAGTAATTGTTGTAGATATGTGGATTACTGGGTTTGATGTACCATCATTAACATATATGTATAATGATAAACCACTTCAAAAACATATGCTTATTCAAACGATAAGTAGAGTAAATAGAAAATATCCTAATAAAAAATACGGATTAATAGTTGATTATATTGGCATTAGAGATAATATGAGAACAGCTATGTCTATGTATGGTGGAGATACTTCTGTTGCACCAACAGCAGATGATATTGAACAAGCTACGGATATTTTTAGAGAAAATATTGAAATTTTAAAAGATTTATTTAGTGATTTTGATTTAAAAGTTTTTTTGAATCCAGACGAAGATCCTGCAACAAGGTATATGCTTCTAGCAAAAGCAGCCGAATATGTTTTTGCTTCAAATGAAGAACTTCAGCTGGAAAGTGAGAATAGAAAAGTAAATAAAAAAGTGTCATTTAAAACATATTTCTTAAATATAACTAAAAGAATGAGAGCTTCGTATGATATTTGTCAGCCTTCTGGTGAATTAAAAGAAGAGGAATCTTCATTGGCTCAATGCTTTATGGCAATTGCAGGATTTGTTAGAAAAATGACAGGAACAAGCCAAGTTGATGCAGAATCAATGAACAAGAATGTCGCTAAAATGGTTGAAGAAGCTCTAAAATATAATAAAGTTGAAAGTATTCTTGATAAAGGAGAAGAAGAAGATATTTTTAGCCCCGAATATTTTGAAAAGCTAACAGATGTTAGAATGCCAGCTTCTAAGCTTGAATTATTGATAAAAATACTAAAAAAGAAAATATCCAATTATCAAAAAACAAATCAATTAGCGGGAAAAAAATTTCAAGAAATGCTAGATGAAACTATCAAACAATATCATGAAAGAAGGAAACATTTAGCAGAAGATGAAGCAGGAGAAACACAAGAAGAAACTTCAAATCAGATAATACAGAATGCAACAGAACAAGCATTAAAAATTTTTAGAGAATTAAATATAGATAAAGAAAGCTTTAGAAAGGTTGGACTAACTTTTGAAGAAAAATCGTTTTATGATATTTTAATTGAATTAAGGAATAAATTTAATTTTGAATATGGAGAAGATAAAGTTGTTGATGGAATCAAGATTAATGAAAAATGTAAATCTTTAGCAAAAAAAATCAAAGAAATAATTGATACAAAATCTTCTTTTGCAGATTGGTTAAATAATCAGAATATACGAAATCAATTAAAATTTGATATTAAAGTATGTTTGGTAAAAAACGGTTATCCTCCACAATATAGTCCAGAAGTATTTAATCAGGTTATGGAACAAGCAGAAAATTTTGAAAAATATAATAATTAATTATAAAAACAGAGCAGGAAGTCCTGCTCTTTATTATTATTCAAAATATTCTACTACAAGTATTATAAATTGTTTAGGAGTCATACTATCTATTACGTGGTTAATTGCAAAAAGAGAAAATATTTCATCAATAGTAGTTGATCTATTTAAAGCTCCTATCGAATTTCGTATGCTCCATTTTATAGTAGTTGGACTTAAGTTATGCTCAGATGCAACTACAGTATATAAATCTTTTATATTATTCAATAAATAGGGTCTTTCATAGGCTACATTTATTGCAGTAATCAAATAAGAAACATTATTTGAATAAACCTTAAATCTAAGTGAAGTTAATAGCTTCTTTAATTCCTTTTGATCTATTTCAGTAGGTCGAAAGGATATTTCTTTTATCGAATCTAATATATATTGCATGTTTGCAGGTTTTCTTATGACTCTATATACTTGAGCAGTATTGCATAAGGTACTTAATAATTCAACACTTCCTGAAACAACGATGATATTACATTTTTCTCTTTCTTCAGAGAAGCTACTTAAAAAATTTATTACTTCAATTCCAGTTATCTTTGGTAAGTCTAAATCTAAAAGTAAAACATCAGGTTTTATTTCTAAATATTTTTCTAGAGTGCTTTTTCCATCTAAAGTACAAGAAACTACTTTGATATCTTAATCATTAGTAAGAAATTCAAAACAATTTTCACAAAGGTTTTATTATCCTCTGCAATCATAACTTTAATCATTCTTGACATCCTCCATTAAAATTATAATCATTGTAAAAATTTCTTCAGGCTGTAGTGTTCCATGCAAATATTATATCATTTTTTATGTAAATCATCAACAATTTTGACAAAAGCTCTTATTATTAGACACAGATTTAGCAATTTTTAGCACCTATTTGACAACTTTTAGCAAATCTAATGCAATATTTTTTAAAAGTTATATTATACAAACAGGACAACTAGTCCATAATATGAGGTAATATTTATTTGTTTTACAAAGGTTAACATTTGAGAACAAACTAAGGATAATTTTGTATTGCTTTTAAGTTATGGGCTAGTTTTTTTATGGATATGAATATGTATAAGAATTTAATTTATTATTGAACTAATTAAATAATTTAATATTTGGAGGAATTACACTATAATATTGCCTCTATTCTATGGACTAAGTGTGCCTAGAACGGAGGTATTTTTATGAGTATAGAAAGATATTCAGAAAAAGAAATTGAGTATGTTGTTAGAGCATTCAAAATGTATGCAAAAAAAGTTGTAAAACACTCTGCGATTGATTATGCAAGAAAAGTCAATAGTGTGCCTATAAGAGAAGTTGCTTTTACTGATGTTATTGAGAGAAATGTGTCGTTGTCATTATTTGATAGCGACACATTTTTTCGCCTAAAGAAGTAAAAGGAGCATTAGAAGATATTATTTCTAACCATAAATTACAACTTGCAATAAAAAAATTATCTAAAGATGAGAAGAAAATTTTAGCTTTAAGTATTGAAAATTATAGAACCATAGAAATTGCTAAAAAGATGAAGTTGTCAGAGAAAACTATAAGAAATAAGAAAAGTATTATTAGAATAAAAATAAAAGAAATGTTAGGAGAATAAGATTATGAAAATTGAAATGAGTAATAGGGAATTATTTGAAATTATAGAAAGGGCAGTAAATGGAGATATAAAATCTAAATTTGAAATTTTAATTATATTTGATCCTTTGATAAAAAGTGAATCATATATAAAAGGAAAATTTAGTCAAGATTGCAAGGAATACATAGAAGATAGATTATTTGAAAGTATTGAAAAATTTAGAGCAATAAAAGAACTTAAAAAATTTAAAAAATAATCGGGACATTTTAAAATTCTTTTCGCCTATGTGTGTAGCAAGTGAGATTTGCTATGCACATTGACAAGTAAATAGACAAGCTACAATACATATAATGATACTTTTACCTAGCCACAGACATCGCAATGGGGGGAATTCTATAAATGAGTAGAAAGGTGAGATTCCTATGTGGATTATTTATCCAGTTGTAGATTTAAAAATTTGTAGAAAGGAATTGATTAAAATGGATTTATATAATGTAAAAACTGTTACTGTAAAACAAGCAAGAGCTTATTCAGTAATAGCATTAAATAATTTAGGAGTAGCACCAAATGATTTAAGTGTTAATTTATTAAATGAAGAAATTAAATGTGTAATGAAATTATATTCGCCAAGAGATGCTGTTAAAAAAGCTGAAGAAATATTAGAAAACGGAGGCAGTGCAATATGGAAGAAAAAATAGGAATAAATATTCAGGAGGCATCAGAAATTTTAGGTATTAGTAAACAACTTATGGCAGAATTAACAAAATTAAAAGATTTTCCTTGTATAAAATTTGAAAGAAGAATTGTAATCAATAAACCTAAGATGATTGAATGGTTTGATAAAAATGCATGAAGAATTATCGTTTAGGGTTTGGTATCGAAATAATTAAGGATTTATAATAGTAGATGATTAACAATATTAAATTATCATTATTATAAATCCTTTTTTATGGGAGGAAGATTATGAGTAAAGTTAGTAATGATAATAAAGGTTCAAGAAGAATAAAAGGCGAAGGCACTATTAGAAAAAGAGGTAACAGCTATGAAGGGAGGGTTACTGTTAATGTAAATGGTAAGAGTAAGCAAATCTCAATATATGGTAAAACTCAAAGAATAGTTATAGAAAAAATGCAGGAATTAAGAAGGCAGAGAGATGACAACTATTTTATTGACAATAACAACATTACTCTTGATGAATGGATTAAAGAGTGGATAAAAGTATATAAAAAACCTTATGTTTCTCCTATGACATTTCAAGGTTATGTAGAGAAGTCAAAGGCTATTATAGAACACCTAGGAAATATGAAGTTACAAAAGATTGAATTATATCATTTACAGAGATTTGTTAGTGAATTACAAAAAGAAGGAAAATCCCCTAAATCATTAAGACATTATTATAGCATTTTAAAAATGTGCTTTAATAATGCTATGATGTGTAGGTTAATGGTAATGAATCCTGCAAAAAAATTAAAGTTACCTAGTATGAGAAGAAAAGAACTAGAAATTATGACAAAAGAAGAACAGAAAATATTTGAAGAAATTATGAGAGAACATTCAATGGGAGTTGCTTTTATAGTTTTAGTAAATACAGGATTAAGAGCAGGAGAGCTAAGTGGACTTACTTGGAAAGATGTAGATTTTGAAAATAAAACTCTATATGTAAGAAGGGGAGGGCAAAAGATAACAACTTATGATGATGAATTTAAGAAAGTAAGTAGAGAAAGAAAAGTTACAGATGTTAAAACTGAAAACAGTTATAGAGTTGTACCTATGCTGAATAAAGTTGTAAGAATACTTAAAGAATACAAAGAACAAAAAATGAAAGAGTATGAAGAAGTTGCTGAATTAGGAGAAGGATTTAGAGAAGAAGATTTTATATTTAAAACAAAATGTGATAATCCTATAAATTCAGAATATTTAAGAAAAACATGTCAAGCAATTTGTGAAAGTCATAATTTTAGAAAAGTTGGAATTCACGAATTAAGGCATACTTTTGCGACAAGATCAATAGAGGCAGGAATTGATCTTAGAGTCCTACAAGAAATTTTAGGACATGCAAGTTATAGTACAACAGCAGATATTTATGTCCATATTTTAGGACAAGTTAAATTATCCCAAATGAATAGATTAGAGGCTTATGTAGACAACTTAGAAATGGATTAAAAATCATGGAGAAAACAAGATAAAGGGTAAATAAAGGGTAAAATCTAAAATTGAAACTCGGAATACTTGAAAATAAAGGAGTTCCAGTTTTAGACTTTCCTTCCTCATAACCCGAAGGTCGTAAGTTCGAGTCTTACCCCCGCAACCAAACAGTATCCAGTAATTTAATTACTGGATTTTATTTTTATTAATTCGTTATATTGGGTTGATTTATATCAAAAAAATTAGTATAATCTTTTTCAAGATAAGCAAAGCAGAGTGTGGTGTGTTGTTTCTTAGTTGTTGCAATGAGAAAATCTGACAACGAAAAAAACACATCTCTGTCTGGCCGTTAGATATGTAAAAAAGTCAATATGTTTATTTCACAGTTACATATTCTTTTAAATTATTAAACTTGCTATCTCCGATTCCAGCTACTTTCTTTAAATCTTCTATTGATTTATAATCTCCATTTTGCGTTCGATATTCTATTATTTTTAGTGCAGTGATTTCTCCCACTCCTGGTAGTGTCATTAATTTTTCTTTATTTGCTTCAAGTGACTCCAATGCAAACATAGCATTTTTATCCATTAATTTCATCATAGTATCATACGTTGTATCTTGAATAAGCTTTGTCTCATATCTGGTAATCGTTACCTCTCCTAAGCCCAACATATATGAAAATTCTGCTTGTGTCACTCCATATTTTTGTCTTATTTGCTTTATTTCTAATGATGTAAGCATATTATGTTCTTTTCTGTAAACATCTCTTGCTCTCAAAAGATTTTCGTCCATCATTTTTGCAGATAC
>ERZ779843.4483-NODE-4483-length-10589-cov-2.353617_pt1 | contig 10589 bp, 8 predicted proteins | sample MGYA00511560_ERZ779843 | MGnify/ENA primary metagenome ERZ779843 (study PRJEB29588, sample SAMEA2158062) | human gut metagenome | biome: human gut; feature: human-associated habitat; material: faeces | place: Denmark | collected 2008/2010 ... | reverse complement strand
AGATACAGTCCAAGCAGAGAAGAGAAATAGTTGAGAAAATAGAGCAATATGAAAGAGAAGGACGTTTCGATGAAGATGTTGAGGACGATCCACCTTCAAGCGTATTACTTCCGGAAGAGATAGATTATACATCTAATAAATTTTTGAAAAAATTCCGAACAAGATATGCATTTAAGTTTGCAAGATGGTATCTGAATTCTATGATAAGAGAAAAAAAGGTAATAATAAAAGGCTATGAGGGAGTGGAAAATTTTAAAGCTCTTAACAGTGGTGCAGTTATTACATGTAATCATTTTAATGCATATGACAGCTTTGCAATGGAGCTCGTCTATGACAAAGCACAACAACAGTCAAGAAAATTGTATCGTATTATCAAAGAAGGTAATTATACAAGTTTTCCGGGATTTTATGGATTCCTTATGAGAAATTGTAATACTCTTCCATTGAGCAGTAATATGGATACTATGAAGAAATTTATTTCTGCCGTAAATAAACTTCTGTCAGAGGGCAATTTTATACTTATATATCCTGAACAGAGCATGTGGTGGAATTATAGGAAACCTAAGCCTTTAAAGACCGGTGCATATAAGTTTGCAGCAAGGAATAATGTTCCTGTACTGCCGGTATTTATGACTATGCAGGACAGTGATATAATAGATTCAGACGGTTTTCCTGTTCAGGAATATACAATTCATGTTGCATCGCCTATATATCCTGATGCTTCAAAGTCGGAGCATGAAAATGCTATGATTATGATGAAAGAAAATTATCGTGTATGGAAAGACATATATGAAAAAGTATATGGTGAAAAACTCACATATACATGTGGTATGAATTTTGAAAATTCAGAATTTTATAAAGAATTTTTTAATGATAATGAAGAATTATCAGAACAGGTTGGTTAATAAAAAGCTCCGTCCGGTTGGTTATATGCCGGGCGGAGCTTTTTTGTATTAAAATTATCTTGAATATTTTTCTTCACAATATTTGCAGCGGTAAACCTGTTTTTCTTCATCAGTAAGAATGAAAACATGGTCTAATTCCTGTTCGATAGAAGTAATACATCTAGGATTTTTACACTTAATTACATTAGTAATCTGTTTCGGAAGAGAAAGAGCTTTCTTTTCAACAATCTGACCATCCTTAATTATGTTTACTGTGATATTGTGGTCGATAAAGCCTAATACATCGAGGTCTACAAGATCAAGACCACCTTCAATTTTAATGATGTCTTTTTTGCCCATTTTGTTGCTGCGTGCATTTTTGATGATGGCAACACAGCAGTCGAGTTTGTCAAGTCCAAGATTATTATAAATCATCATAGATTTGCCGGCTTCTATATGGTCAAGCACGAAACCTTCATTTAACTGTCCTACGTTTAACATAAAATCCTCCTTGTTTTTCCGAAGGAAAAATCCGAACTCCTGTGAGGAGAGGATTTGTCCTCCTTGTTTTTCCTTTTTGTTATTTATTGAGACCGAGTAAAGTAAGTATAAGAGCCATTCTTACATATACTCCATACTGAACCTGCTTGAAGTATGCGGCACGAGGGTCGTCATCAACCTCTACAGAAATTTCATTTACACGAGGAAGTGGGTGGAGCACATACATATCTTCTTTTGCAAGAGCCATTTTTTCCTTATTAAGTATATAGAAATCTTTCATTCTAAGATATTCATCCTCATTGAAGAAACGCTCACGCTGGACTCTTGTCATATAAAGAATATCAAGTTGAGGCATTACATCTTCAAGTTTTTCAACTTCTTCATATTCAACATTATTTTCTTTTAAAGTATCAATTATGTAGTCAGGTACACGAAGTTCTTTAGGTGAGATGAGTATGAACTTTACATTTTTGTATCTGATAAGTGAATTGATAAGTGAGTGAACAGTACGTCCAAATTTTAAGTCTCCGCAAAGGCCAATTGTAAAATTGTCAAGTGAGCCTCGAAGCTCACGTATTGTCATAAGGTCTGTAAGAGTCTGTGTTGGATGCTGATGACCACCATCACCGGCATTGATTACAGGAATACGCGATTTCTGGGCAGCTACCATTGGTGCACCCTCTTTTGGATGACGCATGGCACAGATATCTGCATAACATGAAATTACACGGATTGTGTCAGAGACACTTTCACCTTTTGATGCTGAACTTGAGTTGGCAGAAGAAAAACCAAGAACAGAACCGCCTAAATTCAACATAGCGGCCTCAAAACTGAGTCTGGTTCTGGTACTTGGTTCATAAAAAAGTGTTGCTAGCTTTTTGCCATCACATGCGTGGCTGTATTTTTGTGGATTATTTGATATATCTCTTGCTAAATCAAGTAATTCATTAAGCTCTTCCACACTAAAGTCAAGTGGGTTAAGTAGATGCTTCATAGTATGCCTCCTAATTTTTTTTCTGTATGCTATTCTACATGTATTTGCAAGATTTATCAATTGTTATTTTGAAATAATTGTGTTAAAATACATTTAATACGAACATTAAGAAGGGAGAGACGTTATGTCTAACAGCAGTTCTATGGGCAATGATAAAAAAAATAATAATCCTAAGATAATACTTACAGGTGACAGACCAACAGGAAGACTTCATCTTGGTCACTATGTAGGTTCTTTAAAAAGAAGAGTAGAGTTACAGAATTCAGGTGAATTCGATAAAATATTTATTATGATAGCGGATGCACAGGCACTTACAGACAATGCTGATAATCCGGAAAAAGTAAGACAAAACATAATTGAAGTCGCACTTGATTATCTTTCATGTGGGCTTGATCCTTCAAAGACTAATATTTTTATCCAGTCACAGATTCCACAGCTTACAGAGCTTACATTTTATTATATGAATCTTGTTACTGTATCAAGACTCCAGCGAAATCCTACAGTTAAGAGTGAAATTCAGCTTCGTAATTTTGAGGCAAGCATACCTGTTGGATTCTTTACATATCCTATCAGCCAGACTGCAGATATCACTGCATTCAAGGCAACAACAGTACCTGTTGGTGAAGATCAGGAACCAATGCTCGAACAGGCAAGAGAGATTGTAAGAAAGTTTAATTCTGTATATGGTGAAACACTTGTTGAGCCGGATATTCTTCTTCCTGATAATAAGGCTTGTCTCAGACTTCCGGGTACAGATGGAAAAGCTAAGATGAGCAAGTCTCTTGGCAATTGCATATATCTTTCAGATACACCTGAAGAAGTAAAACGTAAAGTTATGAGCATGTATACAGATCCAGACCATATCAGAGTTGAAGACCCGGGTAAGATTGAAGGTAACTGTGTATTTACTTATCTTGATGCTTTCAGTTCAGAAGAAGATTTCAAGGAATTCCTTCCTGATTATAATAATCTTGATGAGTTAAAAGACCATTACCGCAGGGGTGGACTTGGAGATGTAAAAGTAAAACGTTTCCTCAATACTGTGATGCAGGAAGAGCTGGGACCGATCCGTGCAAAAAGAAAAGAGCTGGAACAGCACATTCCGGAGATCTATGAGATCCTGAAAAAAGGAAGCGAAGAAGCAAGAAAAGCAGCAGCAGAAACGATGGCTGAAGTGAAGCGTGCGATGCGTATCAATTATTTTGAAGATGCAGCACTGATCCAGGAACAGTCAGAGCGTTTTGCAGCTAAACATGAGAAATAAATATCAGAAATCAGGCAGATTCTTTTTCTTTTGACACAGGAAATGTGACCGTAAAAGAAGTACCGAGATTTTTGGCACTGACCACCGTGATCTTACCACGGTGGTTTTTTGCTATGGTCTGAGCGATGGCAAGACCAAGTCCATAACCGCCGTCCGTGCGGGCTCGCGATTTGTCGGTGCGGTAAAAGCGTTCAAACAGATGTGGCAGGTCTTCTTCCGGGATGGCCTTTCCGGTATTGTGGACAGTCAGCTTTATTTTTTCGTTTTCAGATGTCAGGGTGACGGTAACTTTTTTATCTGAACTGCCCGATTTTTCAAGAACATCTGCAATGCCGGCATATTTGCAGGCATTATCCAGCAAAATGGCAACCAGCTGTCGGATCTGTGGAGCATCACCGGATATGAAAATATCATCAGAAATTTTATCTTCTATCATGACACCCTGCTCAAAGGCAACCGGCTCAAAAGTTAAAAGACAGCCAAGGATCAGGTCACTGAACGAAAACGTGCTGTAGAGCATTGGCGTGGATTTCGCATCGGAACGGGCCAGAAAGAGCAGATTTTCTACAAGCTTTTTCATACGGCCGGCTTCTTCCTGCGTGCTTTCCACCCACTGGAGTTCATCGCGGATCGTGGCATCTTTGTGTGAGAGCAGAATCCGAAGGTTGGCGAGAATTACAGTCAGCGGTGTTTTCAGCTCATGGGAAGCATCAGCGATAAACTGATTCTGCTGTTCCCAGGCCTTTTCGACCGGTTTTAATGCCCAGCGTGCCAGAAAAATGCTGACCAGAAGAAAACAGAGCAGAAAAAGCAGAAGCATCATGACGCACTGAATGACAAGCTCGCCAAGAGCACGTGTTTCCTGGACCGTATCGGCAAAGGCGATTTTTGTGCCTTCCGGTGTATTCTGCTTGATAAAACGCAGCTTCAGATCTGAAAGATACCCCTGATCTTCGGAAACAGCAAATGCGGCACTTACGGCAGCTTCGGAAAGCGTATCCGTTACGGTATAGGAGCCGCTGGAGTTGGTGTCCGTGATCTCGTTGTTTTCATCAAGAGTGACCAGAAAAACCGGGGTCGAGTTAAATGCCGGATTGCGTCCGCCTGGACCGAAATCAAGACTTGGAGACTGAGGTTTCGTGTCATTTTTCGGCGGCTCCTTTGAGCGTGAGCTGTCCAGCATCTGCCGCATTGCTATTTCACTTTCAGCACGAAAAGCATGTATACGGGTGAAACAGAACATGCCAAGCACCACACAGAGGATCACGGCAACCAGGGACATGTTGATGATCACAAATTTGCGACGCAGTTTTTTGATCATGATGTTTCCTCACTTTCCATCCGGTAGCCGACTTTGCGGACGGTTCCGATCGTGACTTTCGAATCCAGATAGTGGAATTTCTTGCGTAAGAACGAAATATAAGCCTCCACATTGTTGCTTTCGGCAGCAGACTCTGCACCCCAGACTTTGACGATCAGCGTTTCTTTTGAAATCAAGATCTTCGGATTAGACATCAGGATTTTGAGGATTTCAAATTCCTTATATCCAAGATGAATGGATTTATTTTTGCAGGAAAGGTCGTTGCTGGAGAGATTGAGCGTCAGATCATCAAACGTCAGTTCTTCCAGAATTACCTCACCCTGACGTCTTGAGAGGGCACGGATCCTTGCAAGAAGTTCTTCCGGGACAAATGGTTTTGTCATATAGTCATCCGCACCGCTGTCGAGGCCTGTGATCTTGTTTTTTACATCGTCAAGAGCCGTCAGCATGATGACCGGTGTGGAAATTTTGGACTCCCGCAGATGATGTACGACCTCAAAACCATCCATGCCGGGCAGCATCACATCCAGCACGATCACATCGTAATCGCCGGAAGAAGCATAGGCAAGCCCGTCCCGGCCATCGTAAACAATATCTGCCTGATATCTGGCTTCCTGCATAATCTGCCCCAGTGCATCCGCCAGCCGCTTTTCATCCTCTATAATTAAAATCTGCATAAAATCGCCTCCTGTGTATATAAGATCAGACATTGCAGACAGTGCCTGCGAATGAATATTATAATTGATGATGCCATACGAATTGCTCTGTACTGCGTACTTGCGAAATTCTGTAACTCTGGCATCATCAGTATAGCATAAAAAACTGAAAACAGGCTGAAATATATCACAGTCAGATATTTGATCAAATCAGGCAAGTTCCCTGCTTTCATTGAGAGTATCCGCTTGACTCTCCGACTAAAATATGTTCGACTTAAACTTCGTGACATGAACGAAAATTTCGTTTACAATAGATTTCAGGTCCGCACAAGGAACAAAGCAAACAAGTTCAGATATCATACACAGCGACTGATCATCAGATAAAACCCAAAACAAAATAGAAGAAAAGAGGAAGAAGCATATGAAATCATTAGTGATCGCAGAAAAACCTTCTGTGGGAAGAGATATTGCAAGAGTTTTACATTGCAGCAAAAACATTCCGGGAGCACTCGAGGGGGACAAGTACATTGTAACCTGGGCACTGGGACATCTGGTGACGCTTGCAGATCCGGAAGAATACGATAAAAAATACAGCAAATGGGACATGGAAACACTGCCGATGATGCCGGAAAAAATGCAGCTTGTTGTTATCAGACAGACGGCAAAGCAATATGGGCTGGTGAAAAAGCAGCTGTTCCGCAAGGATGTAAATCAGATTATCATTGCGACCGATGCCGGAAGAGAAGGAGAGTTGGTAGCACGCTGGATCCTGGAAAAATCAGAATGCAAAAAGCCGATCAAACGTCTGTGGATCTCCTCAGTCACAGACAAAGCCATCCGCGAAGGATTTGCAAACCTGCGTGACGGCAGAGCGTACAACAATCTTTACCATGCGGCAAAAGCCAGGGCAGAAGCGGACTGGCTGGTCGGCATCAACGCTACCAGAGCGATGACCTGCAAATACAATGCACAGTTGTCCTGCGGCCGTGTCCAGACACCGACGCTTGCGATGGTGGCACACCGCGAGAAAGAGATCCGCAGTTTTGTACCGAAGGAATATTATGGCATGCAGATTTTATCCGGCGGCGTGCGTTTCACCTGGAAAGATGCAAAAAGCTCCGGTTACTGCACATTTCAGAAACAGAGAATGGATGAAATTGAGAAAAAAGTAAAAGCAGAGATCAAAAGCGGCAAAAAAATGATCATCAAAGAGGTGAAAACAACAGCAAAGAAAACATTTGCACCGGGGCTTTATGATCTGACGGAGCTGCAAAGAGATGCCAACAAACGTTTTGGATATTCGGCAAAAGAGACCTTAAATATCATGCAGCGTCTCTATGAAAGTCATAAAGTGCTGACTTATCCGCGAACCGATTCCAGATATATCACAACCGATGTGGCAGATACCTTAAAAGAACGTTTAAAGGCATGCAGCGTCGGACCTTACCGTAAACTGGCAGGAAGCCTTTCCATGCGTCCGATCCGCAAAAATGCTTCTTTTGTGGACAATAAAAAAGTGACGGATCACCATGCGATCATTCCGACCGAGCAGTTTGTGGATCTGCAGACGATGACGAACGAAGAGCGTAAGGTCTATGATCTGGTAGTACGTAGATTCCTGGCAGTACTGCTTCCGGCATTTGAGTATGATCAGACCGTATTTACCGGCGGGCTGGCAGGAGAGAGTTTTACGGCAAAAGGTAAGATTGTGAAGAGCCAGGGCTGGAAAGAAGCCTATGAAAATCTTGAAACGGATGAAGAATGGGAAGAAGCGGACGATTTGGCAGCGGCACCGAAAGAACAGACGCTGCCGTCCGTGAAAAAGGGCGATAGTATGCCGGTCGCAAAAGTGACAGTTACAACCGGAAAGACAACGCCGCCGGCTTATTTTACGGAGGCAACGCTGCTCTCCGCCATGGAAAATCCGGTCCGTTACATGGAAAGCAAAGATGCAAAAGCGGCAAAAACACTGGGCGAGACGGGCGGACTTGGTACGGTAGCGACAAGAGCCGATATCATTGATAAATTGTTTAACTCTTTCCTGATGGAGAAAAAGGGAAATGAGATCCATGTGACCGGAAAAGGGAAACAGCTGCTGGAGCTGGTTCCGTCCGAACTGAAGAAACCGGAGCTGACGGCAGCCTGGGAAATGAAACTTTCCGGCATTGCAAAAGGAAACTTACAGGAAAAAGCATTTATTGAAGAAATCAGCGATTATACCGAAGAACTGATCCGTGAGATCAAGGCAGGCACACAGACCTTCCGCCACGATAACCTGACCAACAAGAAATGCCCGCAGTGCGGAAAAAGACTGCTTGCGGTCAATGGAAAGAACAGCAAAATGCTGGTATGTCAGGACAGGGAATGCGGCTATCGGGAAACTCTTTCCAGAACATCCAATGCGAGATGCCCGAAATGCCATAAAAAGATGGAACTGTACGGAAAAGGAGAAGATCAGACATTTATCTGCAAATGCGGATACAAAGAGAAACTTTCAGCATTTAAAAACCGAAGAGAAAAGGAAGGAGCAGGTGTCAGCAAACGGGATGTGCAGAGTTATCTGAAAAAACAGCAAAAAGAAGCACAGGAGCCGATCAATAATGCATTTGCGGAGGCTTTTGCGAAAATTAAACTGTAGGTTGTGTGTTGGATGATCTGTATGTATTCTATTCTGAGACCCATTCGCATTTTATCTTAAAATATAGGATTTCACAGGCTTTCCAACAGGATTGTATTCAGTTTGGTTGTCATAATATTGAATTAATTCATCCAATTCGTTCGCCACTGTTTTCTGTAATACATCAACAGATGTGATCTGTGAAAGGTAGGGAAGGCTATCAAAGTGTTTCCGATATTTTTCATCACCACCAGTAAAGAAATGTTCCATTGGAGTTCCTAGTCTTTGGGCGTAAGCGCAATAGCGTACTTGATGGTGTTCTAATAGATATTCTTCTTGCCGGATTTTTCGCCCGATCAGGAAGTTCACTGGTTCCGTGTTGGCTGGATTGGATGTCATTTTTACGAGTAGAGATTGGAAGAATGAGGCATCTAACATATTTTTTAAATGTAGATATTCATAAACGAGATCCTCAATTGCAATAACTTTTGAGGAAAATTCAAAGGGGTTTTGTACTAGGATCTGGTTTGCTCCAAAAGTTGTAGCGATTCCGTTTTGGAATATAAATAGTTTTTCTGGATTCCTATGAAGATCTTCGTAAGACTGACCATCTTCTGTTTTGGATGCTTTTGAATCGACGACAGCGACGATTCCATCTTTTGCTTTGAAAATGCCGGTGAATGACATGATAAAATTCCTCATTTCTGTTAAACTGACCCGAAAAGTAAGAATTATCGGGAATTTTTAAAGTTATTATAACAAAAAAATGACAGAAAGAATACGTTGAATGAAAAACTCATTAATGATATACTGAATCTAATAAAGTCAAAAAGGAGAAAGATCAATGATTAGAATTGGTATTATGGGTTATGGTAACCTTGGACGCGGAATTGAATGCGCGATCAAACAGAATGACGATTTGGAGCTTGTAGCTGTATTTACAAGAAGAGATCCAGCGACAGTCAGCATTTTAACAGAAGGTGCAGCTGTATGTAATGTCAAAGATGTAGAAGATTGGAAAGATAAGATTGACGTTTTAATGTTATGTGGAGGAAGTGCAACAGATCTTCCTGTTCAAACACCAGAATATGCAAAATTATTTAACGTAGTAGATAGCTTTGATACACACGCAAGAATTCCAGAACATTTTGCAAATGTAGATAAAGCAGCAAAAGAAAATGGACATATTGGAATCATCTCTGTAGGTTGGGATCCAGGAATGTTCTCTTTAAATAGAATGTATGCAAACGCAATCCTTCCAGAAGGAAAGGATTACACATTCTGGGGAAAAGGTGTCAGCCAGGGACATTCTGACGCAGCCCGCCGTATTAAAGGTGTAAAAGACGCAAAACAGTACACAATTCCTGTAGAAGCAGCCTTAGAAGCAGTTCGTAATGGAGAAGATCCAGAACTTACAACAAGACAGAAACATACAAGAGAATGTTTTGTAGTCCTTGAAGAAGGTGCAGATGCGAAGAAAGTAGAAGAAGAGATCAAAACAATGCCGAACTACTTCTCAGACTATGACACAACAGTACATTTCATCAGTCAGGAAGAATTAGATCGTGATCACAGCAAGATCCCTCATGGTGGATTCGTATTAAGAAGCGGATGCACAGGATGGGAAAAAGAAAACAAACACATTATCGAATACAGCTTAAAATTAGATTCTAACCCAGAATTTACATCAAGCGTTTTAGTTGCATATGCAAGAGCTGCATACAAACTTTCCAAAGAAGGACAGAGCGGATGCAAGACTGTATTTGATATCGCACCAGCATATTTAAGTGCCAAATCTGGAGAAGAATTAAGAGCTTCTTTGTTATAAAAAGATAAAGAATCAATCGTTCAATAAAATGATTATAAAAAGAAATAAAATATTTCTAAACTGCCTTGATTTCATGTAGGAGGAACGATATAATCATCTACATGTTACAGAGAAAGAAGGGAGATATTTATGTATCCATATGGTTATTATTTCGACCCAACGTATATTTTGATCATCGTCGGGGTGATCATTACAATGATTGCATCTTCTAAGATGAATTCAACATTCCGAAGGTATTCAAGAGTTCGTTGCCATTGTGGATTAACAGGTTCGCAGGCGGCGCAACGTATTTTAAATCAGGCAGGAATCTACGATGTTTCTGTAGAACGAGTCAGTGGTAATCTTACGGATCATTATGATCCAAAGAATAAGGTACTACGATTATCCGATGCAACTTATGGATCTGATTCCATTGCAGCGATCGGCGTTGCAGCTCATGAATGTGGGCATGCCGTACAACATCAGCAAGGATATACACCATTAAAGATTCGTGGAGCGATGGTTCCAGCCGTGAATTTAGGATC
>ERZ779843.4482-NODE-4482-length-10590-cov-2.986141_pt1 | contig 10590 bp, 10 predicted proteins | sample MGYA00511560_ERZ779843 | MGnify/ENA primary metagenome ERZ779843 (study PRJEB29588, sample SAMEA2158062) | human gut metagenome | biome: human gut; feature: human-associated habitat; material: faeces | place: Denmark | collected 2008/2010 ... | reverse complement strand
TGAGGTTGAAAATCCTGAGTATGCAGAGGATGGACCGGCTAAGGATTATATGATAAAAAGGATAGGATTTTACAAGAAAAATGATATGAATTTAAGCGGAGTAAGCTGTAACTTTTATGATAATGAATATAGAATTCTTTATGCAGGGGAATTTATGGATGATGAAGAAGTTTATAACCGTACACATTCAGTATATCTTGATTTTATGGGAGAAGAGTTAGACAGCCGGTGTGTATTTCACTAAAATAAAACGGATGTTTGACAAAGTCCTGTAAATATAGCATAATAGCGTCAGTTTGTAAGATTTATTACAGGAAATAGCGTTTTGGAGGTAGGAAGAAATGAACAATCAACAGATGATGGAACTGACAACCGTTGAGAAGAGTGCATTTGAGGAGCTTGTAAAGCAGTGTACCCGTTCAGGCTCTATTGACCCGTCACTCTATGTTGACTATGATGTAAAACGTGGTCTTCGTGACAGTAATGGTAACGGTGTACTCACAGGACTTACGGAAATTTCCGATGTTGTTGGTACACGCAGTGATAATGGTCGAAAGGTCCCTGTTGACGGTGAATTATATTTCCAGGGATTCAATGTTGCTGAGATTATTGCCGGATTTGGTGACAGAAAGTATGGTTTTGAGGAGACAACATACCTTTTGTTATTCGGTAAGCTTCCAACAGAGGAGCAGAGAAAGAATTTTATTCATATTCTTACCGACCTTGAAGAGCTTTCAGGAGCATTCCTTCGAGATGTAATTATGAAGGCGACAAGTACAAACCTAATGAATTCTCTTATGAAGAGTATCTTAAGCCTTTATTCTTATGATGAAAGTCCTGATGATGTATGCGTTCCTAACGTGTTGAGACAGTCATTGCAGCTCATCGCAAAAATGCCGCTTATATCTGTATATGCTTATCAGGCATACAGACATTATAAGCTTGATGGAACACTTATGATTAAGAATCCAAGAAAAGATTATTCAATTGCAGAAAATATTCTTTATATGTTAAGAGACGACGGACAGTTTACAGAACTTGAAGCTAAAGTTCTTGATATCTGCCTTGTCCTTCATGCAGAGCATGGTGGTGGTAATAACTCAACATTTACAACACACGTAGTAACCTCTTCAGGTACTGATACATATTCGGCAATAGCTGCTTCAATTGCGTCACTTAAAGGTCCTAAGCATGGTGGTGCCAACTTAAAGGTACAGCGTATGTTTGCAGATATTATGGAACATTGCAGCGACTGGGAAAATAAAGATGAGATATGTGAATATCTCCTTAAAATACTTGATAAGCAGGCATTTGACCATGCTGGTCTTATATATGGCATGGGACACGCTGTATACACACTTTCAGATCCTAGAGCTGTAATTCTTAAAAAATTTGCAAAAAGCCTTTCGGAAGAAAAAGGCATGCAGAAAGAATTTGCTTTGTATGAACTTGTTGAGAGAGAGGCAGGAAATCTCATCATGCAGAAGCGTCAGATGTTTAAGCCTGTCTGTGCAAATGTGGATTTTTACAGCGGTTTTGTATATTCAATGCTTGGAATACCTGAAGAGCTGTTTACACCTATATTTGCTATTTCAAGAGTTTCAGGATGGTGCTCACATCGTCTTGAAGAACTTGTAAATGCAGGAAAAATCATACGTCCGGCATATAAGTATGTTGGTCATCACAGACCATATTACGATATTAATAACAGAGATTGTGAGCAAAAGTAAGGCGAAAGGCATGGTGCGTTGGTAGAAATGTCACAATATAAAGTAAAAAAACCGGCACATAATATTAATTGTGAAGTTGAAGTACCGGGTTCAAAAAGTATTACAAACAGAGCGTTGCTTATGGCAGCTCTCTCAGACGGAGAATGTTGCCTGAACGGTGTTTTGTTCAGTGATGATTCAAGATATTTTTTGTCAAGTCTCATATCGCTTGGATACATAATCGAAGCGAGTGAGATTGAAAAATATGCAATAATTCACGGTCACGGTGGAGGCATTCCGAATAAGTCAGCCACAATTAATGTAGGAAGTGCGGGAACAGCAGCAAGATTTCTCACAGCTATGCTTGCACTTTCGGACGGTAAATATTTTATCGACGCATCGCAGCAGATGAAAAAACGTCCGATGAAGCCTTTATTTGATGCACTTGAATCAATGGGAGCACAGTTTGAATTTACAGAAAAAGAAGGCCATCTTCCTGTAAATGTAACAGGAGCAGCTTTTGGAGGCAGGAAGCCGACAAAAGAGGTTTCTATTGATATAAGTGAGAGCACACAGTTTTTAAGTGCATTGATGATGGTTGCACCAATGCTTGATGATGGTCTTACTATTCATATTACAAGCAAAAAAACAGATGGCTCATATATAAGAATTACTAAAAAAATGATGGCACAGTTTGGATGTGCAGTTTCATTTGACGGTAAAACATATGTTATAGAGGCAGGTTCTAAGTATCAGCCGGAGACATATCAGATTGAGCCGGATGTGTCGGCAGCATGTTATTTTTATGCAGCAGCGGCAATTACCGGTGGAAGTATTCTTGTAAGAAATGTACATTTTACATCTATGCAGGGTGATATGAGATTTTTAAATGTACTTGAGAAAATGGGCTGTGATGTTAAAGAGGAACGGCGTGGAATCCGCGTAACAGCACCAGCTGACGGAACTCTTCATGGCATTGAGATTGATATGAATGATTTTTCAGACCAGTCTATGACACTTGCTGCTATAGCACCATTTGCAAAAGAGCCTGTATATATAAAAAATATAGGACATATAAGACTTCAGGAATCAGACAGAATCCATGCGATAGTTACTGAACTAGCAAGGCTGGGTGTAAGAGTGGAAGAAGAACAGGACGCGGTAAAGATTTATCCGTCTGATGTTAAGCCGGCGGTTGTGCAGACTTATGATGATCACAGAATGGCTATGTCATTTGCTCTAATAGGATTAAAAGTTGACGGAATAGTTATAGATAATTACGAATGTTGTAAAAAAACATTTGAAAATTATTTTGATGTTTTGGAAAGCATAGAAGAATAGGCGGACATACAAAATCAGGTTTGACGTCCGTGTAAATTATATAAAATGCGGGGCGGTACTAAAGTTATGCTGCTCCGCATTTTGAGGTTGACAAGTTTGATATAATAACATCAGAGGCGAAAATTAAAGAATAAATGTCGTTAAAACGGCTTAAATTATTAGAATGGAGGATTGTTTAACATGACAAAAGTAGATATTATATCAGGATTTCTTGGTGCAGGAAAAACAACTCTTATCAGCAAACTCTTAAAAGAGGCATTGCCGGATGAGCAGGTTGTTCTTATTGAGAATGAATTCGGTGAAATAGGTATTGATGGCGGTTTCTTAAAGGATTCAGGCGTTGAAATCAGAGAGATGAACTCAGGCTGTATCTGTTGTTCACTTGTAGGTGATTTTGGAACATCATTAAAGGAAGTTGTAGACAAATATCATCCTGACAGAATCATTATTGAGCCATCAGGTGTCGGTAAGCTTTCAGACGTTATCAAGGCTGTAAAGGACCTTCATATTGAAAATGAAATCAGATTAAACAGTGCATCAACTGTTGCGGATGCATCAAAAGTAAAGATGTATATGAAGAATTTCGGTGAATTTTTCAACAACCAGATTGAACATGCCGGAACAATTATTTTGAGCAGAACACAGAATGTAAGTGAGGACAAGTTAAAGAAAGCTATCGAGATGATTCGTTCACTCAATGCAGATGCCCATATTATCACAACTCCATGGGATTCACTTGATGGAAAGCAGATTCTTGCGGCTATGGAAAATGTTACAAATCTTGAGCTTGAAATGCTTGCAGAACAGGCAGAAAAGACACATGAGGAACATGAGCATGAGCATCACCATCATGACGGCGAGTGTTGCTGCGGACATCATCATGATGACGATGAAGAGCATGAGCACCATCATCACGACCATGACGGCGAGTGCTGCCATCATGACCATGACCACGAGCATGAACATCATCATCATGACCATGAAGGACATCACCATGCAGATGATGTATTTACAAGCTGGGGAGAAGAGACACCTAACAAATATGATAAAGAAGCACTTGATGCTATTCTTAAAAAACTTGCCAATACAAATGAATATGGCAGTATTTTGAGAGCAAAGGGCATGCTTCCTGCAAATGACGGAACATGGATGTACTTTGACCTTGTACCTGAAGAATATGAAATAAGAGAAGGCAATCCTGATTATACAGGACGAATTTGTGTAATAGGTGCCGAACTCAAAGAAGATGCACTCAAAGAGTTATTTAATTTATGATGAAAGTGGGGTAAATGTACGGAATGGCAGATGAAGAATACCAGATTCCTATATTTTTAATAAACGGACAGCTTGAGAGCGGCAAGACAAGATTCATCACTGAAACAATAGAGATGGGTCAGTTTGATGAAGCAAAGAAAAAGCTTCTCATTGTCTGCGAAGAGGGCGAAGAAGAGTATGACCAGAAAATGCTTGATGAAAACGGCATTGATATGGTAGTGCTTGAAAAAGAGGAGTTTACAACAGAAAAGCTTAACGAACTTGATAAAAAGTATGATCCATGGCTTGTTATTGTTGAATATAACGGCATGTGGGAACCTACGATGATTTTCGAGACAGAAAAGCCAAAGGGCTGGCAGATATATCAGTCTATTACGCTTTTTAATGCAGCACAGTTCGGTGTGCAGTGGGCTAACATGAAGATGATTCTTGCAGAGACAGTAAAATATGCTGACATGGTAATATTTAACAGATGCAAGACAAGCATGGAGCTTGGAAGCTACAGAAGAAGCATGAAAGCGTTAAATTCTGCAATACAGATTGTATTTGAGGATGAAAAAGGCGATATGATGTCAATTGCAGAACAGCTTCCATATGACATTAATGCTGATGTTATCGAGATTGAAGATGATGATTACGGTATCTGGTATATGGATGTTTCCGAGAGACCTGAAGCATACAGGAATAAGACAGTCCGTTTCAAGGGACAGGTTCTTAAAAATAAATATTTCAAGGACAAGAATTTTGTTCCGGGAAGAAAAGTAATGACATGCTGTGAGGCTGATATGCAGTTTATAGGATATATAAGTTTCTATGATAATATCTCTTCACTTGAAAATAAGCAGTGGGTTACAGTTACTGCAACAGTCAAGTATGAATTCCAGATGGCATACAAGAAAAAAGGTCCTGTTCTTTATGTAAGTAAAGTTGAACCTGCACAGCCGCCGGTAAACGAACTGGTAACATTCTAGTTAATTAACGGAGAATACACAATGATACAGGATATTGCCCCAAGACATCTGGATAACCAGTATAGAAATATTACACCGGATGCTAAAGATACGATTTTCTTTTTTGAAGGAAATACAGTTTTGGCATCACAAAACGGTGACAGCATAACTTATCCGGAATATGGCGATTTTATTGAAAAAGTTAAAAAAGCATCAGGAACAGATGTTAATGAGACATATGATTTTATATATTTATTCTGCCTGACTGACAAAAAAATAGGCGAAGAGCCGTCACAAAGCGATAATGAGAAGAAGTTTTTTCTTGCACTTCCAAAAAGAAAAGTGCAGAAGGGTGCTTTTCTTGGAGAAATGGCAGATTCGGGAATACATGCCGAGTATGAAAATATAATTGAAGGTTATGATTTTACAGGTGTAAATGTATTCCGCAATGCGAAGCCAAAAGAACTTGCATTTGCGGCAATTACGGCATACCACCTGTATGGCTGGTATCGTGATAACAGGTATTGTGGAAGATGCGGCAGATTGATGTTTCATGGTGAAAATGAACGTATGATGCATTGCATGGATTGTAAAAATACAGTTTATCCTAAGATATGCCCGGCAGTTATAGTGGCTGTCACAGATGGCGACAGGATACTTCTTACCAAATATGCCGGAAGAACTTACCGCAATTATGCTCTTATAGCCGGATTTACCGAGATTGGAGAGACGGTTGAGGAAACTGTTATGCGTGAAGTATACGAGGAAGTAGGCGTTCATGTAAAAAATCTCCGTTATTATAAGAGCCAGCCGTGGGCGTTGTCGGGCTCACTTCTTTATGGATATTTTTGTGAGCTTGACGGAGATGACAGCATACATCTTCAGGAAGATGAGTTGTCGGTCGGAAAATGGTTTCATGCCGATGAACTTGATATAGAGGAAGACGATGTCAGTCTGACAAGAGAAATGATATGTAAGTTTGTTAATGAACACAAAACAAAATAGTAATATTTTTAAAAAGTTAAGCATAGGTTTATTGTAATGATAATATTACGGTGAGCCTATGCTTAATTATTTATGGGGATTTATGATTATCATCGGGGTCATTTATGGTGCGTTTACCGGAAATGTCCAGGCGGTTGCGGATGGTGCAATTGAATGTGCAAAAGATGCAATAACTTTGTGTATAACAATGCTTGGAGTTATGTCTTTGTGGACGGGACTTATGGAAATAGCCGAAAAATCAGGACTCATAATGACTTGTACGAAAAAAATCAGACCTGTAATGCATTGGATGTTTCCGGATGTCCCATGTGAACATGAGTCAATGAAGCATATGACAACAAATGTAATAGCCAACATTCTCGGGCTTGGCTGGGCGGCTACACCTGCAGGACTTCGTGCAATGGAAAGTCTGGCAGAACTTAATAGCGGTTCAAAAAAAGCATCAGATACAATGTGTGCATTTCTTGTAATAAATGTATCTTCACTTCAGCTTATACCTGTTAATATTATCGCATACAGAAGCATGTATGGGAGCTCTAATCCGACATCAATAGTTGCACCGGCAATTCTTGCAACGACAGTAAGTACGCTTGTGGCAGTTATATTTTGCAGAATAATGTATCTTTCAGGCAGGAAACTTTCTGGCGGAAAAGGAGATTCTGTATGAATGTGGTTGTTACAGTTTCAGGATATATAATTCCTGCGGTTATGCTTTTTATTGTAATTCACGGAATGATAAAGAAAGTAAATGTTTATGATGAATTTGTGACAGGTGCAAAAGATGGCATGAAGACAGTTGTATCAATAGCACCTACACTTGTCGGGCTCATGATGGCGGTTGGCGTGCTTCGTGCATCGGGATTTTTAGATATGATATCCGGTTTCATAGGAAAATTTACAGGAAAAATAGGACTTCCATCACCTGTAATTCCATTGCTTATAGTAAGAATGTTCAGTTCATCAGCAGCGACCGGGCTGACGCTTGACTTGTTTAAGGAATATGGTACCGATTCTCTTATAGGTCTTATCGCGTCAATTGCCTCCTCTGCGACAGAGACGATATTTTTTACGATATCCGTTTATTCAGTTGCAGCCAAAATAACAAAAACACGCTGGACACTTTCCGGTGCGTTGATATCAACTTTGGCAGGAATAGTGTCCAGCGTAATACTGGCTATGTTGATGATTTAGTTGTTTAGTTCCATGATTTAAAGCTTATATTTAAATCTACATTGCCTGAGATTCCGTCAACAGAACCTGTGTTAGTATACTGCCACATTGAAAATTCATATGGCATATATGGTACATCTGCATAGAATGCATACCATTTTTCATAATCCTCAAGGCGAGACATATCAAGTTTGCCGGCAAAATATCTTGAATTGGCATATATCATAGGAGTGTATCCGGCTTCTTTTATTCGGTCACAGAAAGCAATAACAGTATCTGTCAATGCTTCATTAGTGAGGGTATTCTGGCGTGAAGAACCGGCATTTACTTCCTCGACATCAATTGCAACCGGACATGTAACATTATAAGGTTTTAACTTTGATATTACATAGTCGGCTTCTTCAACTGCTTCGTCTTTAGTAAGAGCCTGTGAGAAGAAATATGCACCAACTTTTATATCATTTGAGAGTGCATTACGCATATATGTGTCAAATGAAGAGTCGTCAGTGATTGTTCCGCCTGAATATCCGCGGTAACCGCAGCGGATTATTGCATATTCTACGCCGCTTTGTTTAACTTTTGAAAAATCAATATTACCCTGATAACGTGAAATATCAATACCTTTATGCGATACAACGGCACCGTTTTCAGAATATGTAATTTCGCCATTGGAATTCTTTGAAAAATTAGCATTGTTAAGCTTGTTCATCTTGAGGTCAAAATTTATAGGTGAAAAATAATATTTGCCATCAACCGTGTAAATGAAATCTTCAGTATAAATTTCGCGTAGAACTGTATTAATGCCGGTTCCGTTTTCAAGGCGGCCTTTCATGTCATCGACAAAATCATTGGCACCTTTATCATATGCGTCAGATTTAATATCGCGTATCTGTGCAGGTGAATATAATCTTGAACCTCTGTTTGAGAAAATTGTGTACATACGGAATTTAGAGAAAACCGTAAGTCCGAGCACAAGTCCTAAGACAAGCAGAGCAGACAAAATACATATAATAATTAAAAGGGGTTTCTTTTGTTTTTTAGTATCCATTAGTACCTCCCATATTAAATTATTGTATAATTACATTGATTATGCTATTCTATCTTGTAATCACGTATATTATATAATATCAGATTTATAAGGAAAGGAAAAGAAAAATGAGAAAATATTTTGCTGAATTTATTGGTACATTTTTATTAACATTTCTTGCATGTGGCGTTGCGTCATTTACCGCAGGTTATCAGGGATTTCTCGGAGTAGTCGGAATTTCTTTGATATTTGGATTTATAGTTGCTGTTTTGTGTTACTCAATTGGTAATATTTCAGGATGCCATATTAATCCTGCGGTTTCGCTTGGCATGCTTATTTCAAAGAGAATGAGCATTGTGGATTTTATGGGATATGTAATAGCACAGTTGCTTGGCGGTGTTGCGGCAGGATTTGCAATGCTTGGAATTTCAAAAACATTTAGTGAGGACATTATTTCACAGTACAGCTCATACGGATACAATCTTTTGAGTTTTGGTACAAACGGATATGGCGATGCATCTGCATTTTTACAGGTAAATGTATGGGGAGCATTGATAATTGAATTCATACTTACATTTGTATTTGTAATTACAGTTATCGGAGTGACTTCAAAACCTGAATATAAGAGTGTTTCTGGTATCGTAATCGGACTTTCGCTTGCAGCGGTACATCTTTTTGGGATTCCTTTTACAGGAACAGGTGTTAATCCGGCAAGAAGTTTCGGACCGGCACTTGCAAGAGCGGTAAATGGAGATATCCAGGCACTTTCACAGGTATGGGTATTTATAGTTGCACCGCTTGCGGGAGCTGTTGTGGCAGCACTTGTATATAAACTTTTATCATATGAAAAACCTGTGGTTACAGTATCAGAAGCAGAATCTGAAAATGGTGGACAATCAGTCAGCGGTTCTGTAGAAACAGAAGAAGAATAAGCTGATATAATGATTATGCAGTAGTATTATCTTCGTATTCGCGGGCAAGCTGCAAAAGATATTTGTAACGTTTCTGCTCTGAATTTAACTGGTAAATATAGCAGTCAATAAGGTCGGGGTCTGTAGCGTTATCAAAATTAGAATATGCGGCATTGAGTGCATCTCTTGTCATGTCGATTTCGTTTTTGAGATATTTTTCATTATATGTTACAGGTGTGTTTTTCTTTTTAAAAAACCCCATTAGAGATACCTCCTTTCATAAAATAATACATATGGAAATTAAAGCATGTTTTGTATAAAACTTCCTTTAATTCAAGTATATCCACAGATTAAAAAAATATACAAAAATATTTTACATTTAAAATATATTGGCGTATAATGCGAGTAAGATAAAAGGCATGTATTGAGAGAAAGAAGGAATATATATGTTATTTGGAAAGAAATCACCTGAAGAAAAAATGGAAAAGCTGGTTCACAAAAAAGACTGGAGCCGTCTTGCAGATTATGTTTATGGTGATGAGAACCAGAAAAAGGAACTTGCACAGGCTCTTGCACAGTCATATGACGAAAGCAGCTTAGACCTTTTGCTCAGACTTGCGGACGTTGCAGTAGCAGCAAATGAGGATGATGTATTGAAAGAAGTATGTGAGACATTAAAGAAAGTTGGTAATGATCACGTTACAGCTGATTTACATGAAGTTCTTATGAAGCTTCCAAAGGAAAAGGAAGATTTAAGAGAAGAATTAAGTTCAACAATACAGCTTTTACATAAGAAATTATAAATGTTTATAATATTTCGATATTTTATAATAACGACATAATACATAATAATATAAGTAATGCCTTTTTACTCCCTCTTAATGCAGGACATCCTGATAAAGAGGGAGTTATCTTATTTTACAAGAGAAAATTATAAAAAATATATTTATGGTATTGACAATGCGAAAGTAAAGTGATACTATACTTATACGGCAACAGAATATAAGTGCTGCCGGTAATTATACCCCATTTCTATGTATGTTTTTATTGTATATAAGAACATCTATTAAGACACATTCGTGTCATCCTGTTAGTTTAGCAGGAGAATTCCCACAGATATTTATAATTTTTTAAAGGGAGAAGTATGGACTATTTTGAGATTATCAGAATGATTCTGCTTGTTATTATCATGTCTGCGGCGG
>ERZ779843.4475-NODE-4475-length-10606-cov-5.036869_pt1 | contig 10606 bp, 12 predicted proteins | sample MGYA00511560_ERZ779843 | MGnify/ENA primary metagenome ERZ779843 (study PRJEB29588, sample SAMEA2158062) | human gut metagenome | biome: human gut; feature: human-associated habitat; material: faeces | place: Denmark | collected 2008/2010 ... | reverse complement strand
GGATGCGTCAACGTTGAGAAAGCCGCGCAGAGCGGACGCGTTGAAATGGATGCCGTATTCAAAGGCGCGCGTCAGCTCGGTCGGCTGAATGGCAATGTTCTTCTGGTTTCCGAAAATGTCGCAGAACGCCAGACGGATGAATTTTACGTCGTTTTCCTGAATAAACTGTACGACTTCGCTCATGGTGGTATCCATACGGAGAGCCTCCTTTTCTTTTATCCGGACAGGCGAAAAAGCTCCGACTGTGAAGGGGAGCTTTTCCGTACCGGTCTGAGTATTGTCTTACGCCTCGAAGGTGTAAAGCTGCTTGTAGCCTGCCGCCGGGTTCGGTGTCAGGACGAAATACTTCTGCTCCAGCAGGTCGGCAGCGTTTGCACCGAAATGACGGGCGTATTCCTTGATATAAGGCGCGATGTGCGTCATGTCCGCCTCGGTCGCCTCATTTACGAGAACCTGAGGGGGAAGGCCGGTCGGGGCTTTATCACATCTTAACACAATTCTGCCGCCGTGCATACCCGTTCCGCAGAAATTGTTGACCGGATATGCGCCGTTCTGGCCGATGCCGAGAACGAGGATGAGGCCGCCGGCCTGGTACTCGCCGAGGAACGAGCCTGCCTTGCCGCCGATGACGACGACGGGGAAGTGCTCCTGATAGGCCTTCATGTGGATGCCTGCCCGATAGCCCGCGTTGCCTTGGACATAGATCTCGCCGCCCCGCATGGCGTAGCCCGCCGTGTCGCCCACGCTGCCGCGGACCACGATGGAGCCGCCGTTCATCGTATCGCCTACGGCGTCCTGCGCGTTGCCGTTAACGGTAATGGAACCGCCCCCCAGATACGCGCCCAGCGCGTTGCCGGGGATGCCGTCGATCTCCACCCGGCGTCCGCTCATGCCCGCGCCGATAAACCGCTGCCCCAGGCAGCCGGTGATGCGGCACGACGGCCCGGCAGCCCGGATCGCCTCATTTAAGGCCCGGTAATCCAGACCCTTTGCTTGAATATCCATGAACTATCACACCTCCGCTGTTTTTCCGGTGGATCGGGATTTTTTTGCCGGTTACTCTCCGGCGTGGGCCACGCCCAGAATGGACAGCTCCTTTTCCGTCAGCCCCACGGCCCGCAGCATCAGCCGGTTGCCCCGCAGAGCCTCGATGGAATTGATCCCCATGCCGCCCATGATCTCCATGATCTCGTGCTTCCACGCCGTCATCAGATTGATGAGGCGTTCCGTGCCCTCGTCGGGGTCCAGCCGCTTGACCAGCTCCGGGCGCTGCGTGGCGATGCCCCACGCGCATCTGCCGCTCTGACAGGTGCGGCAGAGGTGACAGCCCATGGCGATCAGCGCCGCCGTGCCGATATAGCAGGCGTCCGCCCCCAGAGCCACGGCCTTTACCACGTCGGCAGAGGAACGGATGCTGCCGCCTGCGATCAGGGACACCTGATGGCGGATGCCCTCCCCCCGCAGCCGCTGGTCCACGGCCGCCAGCGCCAGCTCAATGGGGATACCCACATTGTCGCGGATTCGGGTAGGCGCGGCGCCGGTGCCGCCCCGGAAGCCGTCGATGGCAATGATGTCCGCGCCGCCCCGCGCAATGCCGCTGGCGATAGCCGCGATGTTGTGGACCGCGGCCACCTTGACGATCACCGGTTTCCGGTACTGCGTCGCTTCCTTTAAGGAGCAGATCAACTGCCGGAGATCCTCGATGGAATAAATATCGTGGTGGGGTGCCGGGGAAATGGCGTCGGATCCCTCCGGGATCATGCGGGTGCGGGAAACATCGCCTACGATCTTCGCCCCCGGCAGGTGTCCGCCGATGCCGGGCTTGGCCCCCTGCCCCATTTTGATCTCAATGGCCGCGCCGGCCATCAGGTAGTCCTCGTGAACGCCGAACCGTCCGGACGCCACCTGCGTAATGGTGTTGCGCCCATAGCGGTAAAGGTCCTCGTGGAGGCCGCCCTCTCCGGTGTTATAGCAGATCCCCAGCGCCTCCGCCGCTCTGGCCAGACTCTCGTGGGCGTTGAAGCTGATGGAGCCGTAGCTCATGGCGGAGAACAGCACCGGCATGGACAGCTCCAGCTGCGGCGTCAGCTCCGTGATCAGCCGCCCCTGAGCGTCGCGCCGGATGCGCTCCGGCTTCTTGCCCAGAAACACCCGGGTCTCCATCGGCTCCCGCAGCGGGTCGATGGGCGGGTTCGTGACCTGAGAGGCGTTGAGAAGCAGGCGGTCCCAGTAGACCGGCAGCTCCTTGGGGCTGCCCATGGAGGACAGCAGCACGCCGCCGGTGGCGGCCTGCTTCCAGATCTCCTCCACGGCATCGGAGGACCAGTTGGCGCTCTCCCGCAGGGCGCAGCGGTTTTTCTCGATCTTCAAAGCGTGGGTGGGACAGTACGCCACGCACCGCTGGCAGTCCACACACTTACTCTCATCCGCCAGCATCCGGTTATGGGTCTCGTCAAAGCGGTGAACGCCGTTGGGACATTGCTCCACGCAGACCTTGCAGTTGACGCAGCGCTGCGGGTCCCGCACCACCTCAAACTGCGGCGGCACATAGAAATTTTTCATCAGTAAGTCCCTTCTTTCAACCGGACGATGACCGGCTCACCGCCCATGGGCGCCCATATATTCTCCGCGTCAGGCTCCATGACCCGGATGGCCGCCTCCTCGCTGGAAATGAACACCCGGTCATCCTTTTCGCCTACCACCATGCTCCGCAGCTTCAGCCGGTCATTCAGCGCCATCAGCCCGCCGGAAAAGCCGAGGATGATGGAGAACGGCCCCGTCAGCAACAGGCTGGGAAACACCTTGCGGAGATATGTCAGCCGTTCCGCCTCCTGCGGCTCCATGTGCTCGATGGTGCTCCAGAAGGGAGCCGCCATCACGGAGGCTGTCTCCTCCAGCGTCAGTCCCTGCCGCCGCAGCAGGTAATCCGCGATGTACGCCATGACCTCCGTATCCGTTTGCAGCGTACACTGATAGCCGAACATCTCCACGCAGCGGCGGTTGGCGTCATAGGAGGAGATCTCGCCGTTATGCACCACAGACCATTCCAGCAGGGAGAACGGATGGGCGCCGCCCCACCAGCCGGGGGTGTTGGTGGGATAGCGGCCATGGGCCGTCCAGCAGTACGCCTCGTACTCCTCAAGGCGATAGAACCGGCCCACGTCCTCCGGATAGCCAACCGCCTTGAAGGTCCCCATATTTTTGCCGCTGGAAAACACGTATGCACCCCGGAGCTCTGCGTTGATCTTCGTCACGATGCGCGCCACGTATTCCTCCGCGTCCAGCTGCAGCCGGTTCAGCACCGACTGCATAGGTGCCAGAAAATACCGCCAGATCAGGGGCACATCGGTGATCTCCGGGATCTGCCGGATGGGAATGTGCTCCGCCTTGACAATCTCAAAGCCCTCCTTCAGCAGGGCCTCGCAGGTCTTGCGGGTATCCCGGCTGTCAAAGAAGATGTGGAAGGCATAGTAGTCCCGGTATTCCGGATAAATGCCGTATGCGGCGAAGCCGCCGCCCAGACCGTTGGAGCGGTCATGCATGGGGATCATGCTCTCCACGATTTTCTCTCCCGTCATCCGGCGTCCCTCCCGGGAGATCACAGCGGAGATCGCGCATCCGGACGGGATGCGGACCTGTCCTTCTCTTTTCATGATGTTCACCCTTCCTCAAAACGGCGTTTTTTCCGTCACGAAAAAAGACGTCCATTTTTCAGCAGAGGGCTGTGCCCTTTTGCTGAAAAATGAACGTCATTGCTCATCAAATATACAAATGATTTGTTATCATACTATAAGTGTTCTGTCTTGTCAATCCTTTTGAACTACCCACAACTGAAGTCGCAGACTTCCGGCAGCGGCGAAGCCGCCCGGTCATGGCGACAGTTGAGCAAGCACTTTCCCTGTGACAACGCGCATCCCCGGCTTTTATCACTATACATTCAAGTTCAGACGTGCTATCATGTGCAAAATGGGCGAATGTCGAAGTGAAAACGAAGCAGAAAATTTCAAGCAACTAATTTGAGGCGATCGAGGGATGTGTTATGAAAATCAGAAAGTACAATGAAAATGATGTACCCGCCATGGTACGTATTTGGAACGAAGTTGTTGAAGAGGGCGTTGCCTTTCCGCAGCTGGAGCTTCTCGACAAGGAAAGCGGCAGGGCATTCTTTGCCGCACAGACGTACTGTGGTGTGGCAGATGACAACGGAACGGTTGTCGGGCTTTATATTCTCCACCCGAACAATGTCGGCCGGTGCGGGCACATTGCCAATGCAAGCTATGCGGTCGACTCCGCCTGCCGGGGAAAGCACATCGGAGAACAGCTGGTTTCCGATTGCCTTGTACAGGCCAGAAACAACGGCTTCAAGCTAATGCAGTTCAATGCCGTGGTCGAAAACAATACCCACGCCCGACACTTATATAAACGTCTTGGCTTTGTGCAGGTAGGAATGATCCCAAACGGATTTCTTATGAAGGACGGCTCCTATCAGAATATTTTCCTGTATTACTATGTGCTGTGACCATTCCGCCCCGCAGCAAGGGGGCTCCCCTTCCTCGGTCACAGTTGGAGGCTGAATACATCGTTTGTGGACGCACAGATATGCGCAAAGGGATCCGGGGCTTGCGACTCTTGTGCTGCAGAACTATCAGATGGATCCCACAGACAGCAGCTTGTCCCTGTTTTGCGGTAAAAGCCGGAGCCAACTGAAAGCGCTGCTGTGGGAACCGGATGGCTTCATTCTGTTGAGCAAGCAGTTATCCAACAGCAGATATTGGAAGTCCTAATAGATGTGGCCAAGTTGCAAATTATGTCCGTTCCATGTCCCTGCGGCCATGTCGTAAAATTTGCCTTTTTTTCAGGATTTTCCGACACGCTTCTTTCACCCTGTCGGAAAACGGCCCATCAAAATCGCTGGAAACCATTGAAATTACTCACTTTTTTACTGCTGAATCCGTGCTAAAAATTCATCGACGAAAAATCGGGATTTTTTAGCACGGATTTCGTGCTAAAAATTGGTATCTTTTGGGCTGCATTTCAGGAGATTGATTTTGCTTCTGCTGTCGTCTCGTATCAGATGATTGCACGAGCAAAATCGAGTTCTTTATGTGCCGCAGCCCATGCTTTAGTACAGCCTTTTCTTACGATGTAGAGTTCCGAAAACTCGTTCATATCATGCTGTGAAAGATAAAAGTTGTCGCAATATCTGGTCGCATCATCGACACAAACGAGCGGAACAATGGCATCCAGAATGGATTTAATTGCGAGATTATCATTGTCAAAATAGTGTGATTGGTGATGACCGTTTTTCAAAAAATGCGATACAAAAATGACATCAATATTGTCCATTTTTTGATATCCCCGAGGGATAATTGTAAGGATTTTTTCTCCAATTTCGATGATAAAACACTCTGCCAATCTTGAAATTCCACGCGATGTTTTAAGGTTTGGTAATCTTGAAAACTTGAATTGAAAACCAAAATTTTCATCGTATGATGGTTCAAAATCGAAGAGCGTTTTATCAAAACTTACGTCAGACAAATCGTTTTGTCCGACCGATTTGATATCTTCCAGAGCAAACGAAATGCTGTTCAAGGTATCGATAGCTGCGACATATGATTCCTCAATGACGCTTCTACTTAACCGATTATTATTGCATGATTCAACTTTCATCAGTTCGTTCTGCAATAATCTCTTTGCTTTAGAAAGCCGACTAAGTGCCAGTTTTAAATGCTCGATTGCTTCGTAATCAAGGTTCATTTCTGCCACCATTTACGGTTTCTCTAAGAACAATTGCGGAATAAAATCGGTGCCATAGGCTACTTGCGCAACAAGAATTTCACCCTTCAATTCCTCCCTTGCTTGTCTCTTTTCTTTTGCAATTCGCCATCGAGACTGACGATCGCACCGGATTTTGAATGGGTCAAAAGCCTGCGTTTCTGCATCTCGGCGCAGGTGAAATCGAAGTACTCTTCCGAGAATTCGCATTCATTTGATGCCGTAACTTGAGCACGCCTTTTCATCAAAGATTGAGCGGTCAGCGGGCCAAATGTTTGAATGGCCCGCTGAATTTCATAGACAATTTCGTCATGGCATGGGAGCTTTTCAATCATTGCTTGCTCCCGCCGTTCTTATCTATCATCCCACGGATTTGCACGGGGTCAACAAAGAAAATCTCTGGCACCCATTGGGAATCATACTTAATACAGCAGTACAGTGACGGTGTTTTTAGAAGAAATGGAGCATTGTCTATCGCGGTTTTTGAAGCGAAAATGGAGAAAAATTGTTCATCAGGGAGCTTGTCTTTGGGCTTGTTCTTCATGGGTCTGATACGAGCCAGTTCTCTATGCGCAGCCATCGCCAGTTCTTTTTCTCCATATACCTTATAACCTTATGCATTAGCTTTGGCAGTTGCAAAGCAGCAGGAACAGAGAACACCCCTGCGGTCAGCGTGTTGAAAAAATCTGTTCCCCGCCGGGCTGCGTAACGCTGCCGCTGTTACTTCGACTCGCTTTGAAGGGGCACCTCAGGCGGTAGCGGAGACCGCCGAGAACACGTACCCGCCCCGGACCGTGCGGATATAGGTCTGGCTGCCGCCCAGTTTTCTGCGGAGATTGGAGACGGTATTCGCCACGACCTTCAGGGTGTCCGCACTGTCCCGGCCCCACACGGCGGAAAACAGATCCTCCTTGGAAAGCGTGACCCCCGGATTGCTGGCGAGAAGCAGCAGCATATTGAACTCGATCCGGGTCAGCGCCAGCGCAGTTCCGTTTTGAAACGCCTGCTGGGAACGTCCGTCAATGGTCAGCTCCGGGAAGGTGAGCGTGTGCCGGGAACTGAGGGAGACCCGCTCCGCGGCGATGTCCTCCCGCCGCAGCAGGGCCAGGATCTTTTCCTCCAGATCCCCCTCGGCCCCATTCGCTTGAATGATGATCATGGTGTGCCTGTGTGTTACTCTGCGTCCAGCTCGTGGAGCAGGTTGACCATCTCGATGGCGCTGACCGCGCAGTCGTAGCCCTTGTTGCCCGCCTTGGTGCCGGCCCGCTCGATGGCCTGCTCGATATTCTCCGTGGTCAATACGCCAAAGAGAACGGGTACGCCGCTTTCCAGAGACACGGCGGCGATCCCCTTGGAGACCTCGTTGCAGACGTAGTCATAGTGGCTGGTGGAACCGCGGATCACCGCGCCGAGGCAGATGACAGCGTCATACCTGCCGCTCTTTGCCATCTTGGACGCCACCAGCGGGATCTCAAAGGCTCCGGGAACCCACGCCACATGAACGTCATCCTCCCGAACCTCGTGGCGCAGCAGGCCGTCCAGCGCACCGCTGAGGAGCTTGGAGGTAATGAATTCGTTGAACCGGGCGGCTACGATGCCCACCTTGATGCTTTTGGAGGCCAGCTTTCCCTCGAAAGTTTTCATAATTAAGTACCTCTTTCTTTGTTAATATTTCAAAATGTGTCCCATTCGTGCCTGCTTGGTTTTCAGGTAGAACAAATCATGCGCTGTTGCCGCCATCTGGATCGGAACCCGTTCGGAGATTTCCAGCCCAAACTCGGAGAGCTGATACACCTTGTCCGGGTTATTGGTCAGCAGGCGCAGACTCTTGACGCCAAGCTCCCGCAGGATCTGCGCGCCGAGGAAATACTCCCGCTCGTCCCCGTGGAAGCCCAGAGCCAGATTGGCCTCCAGCGTGTCCATGCCCTGCTCCTGCAATTCGTAGGCCCGCAGCTTGTTGATGAGGCCGATGCCCCGGCCCTCCTGCCGCATATAGAGCAGGATGCCCCGGCCCTCGTTTTCGATCTGGGTCATGGCGGCGGCTAACTGTTGTCCGCAGTCGCAGCGGAGAGAGCCGAAGGTGTCTCCGGTCAGACACTCGGAATGAACCCGGCAGAGAACGTCCTTCCCGTCACCGATGTCGCCCTTCACCAGTGCGACATGGTGCTCACCATTCAGACGGCTCACAAAGCCGTAGGCTTTGAAATCTCCGTATTTCGTGGGCATATTTACCGCTGTGACCTGATCCACCAGCTTTTCGTGGCACTTGCGGTACGCCTGCAGGTCCCGGATGGTAATGAACTTGATGCCGAACCGCTCCGCCAGCGTCATCAGCTCGGCGGTGCGCATCATGGTGCCGTCCTCCCGCATGATCTCACAGCACAGGCCGCATTCCTTCAGCCCCGCCAGACGGCACAGGTCAACGGTGGCCTCCGTATGGCCCTCCCGCTCCAACACGCCGTTTTTCTTCGACAACAGCGGGAACATATGGCCCGGTCGGCGGAAATCCTCCGCCCTCGCGCCCTCCTCCACGCAGGCCATCGCCGTCACGGAGCGCTCGGCGGCGGAGATGCCGGTGGAGGTGGAAATGTGGTCGATGGACACCGTGAAGGCCGTTTCGTGGTTGTCGGTGTTGTTCTGCACCATCTGGGGGAATTGCAGCTTGCGGACAAAAGCCTCCGACATGGGCATACAGATCAGGCCCTTGCCGTGGGTGGCCATGAAGTTGATGTTCTCCGTGGTGGCAAACTCGGCGGCGCAGATGAAATCGCCCTCGTTTTCACGGTCGGGGTCGTCTGTGACCAGAATGATCTTCCCCTGTCTCAGATCCTCCAGTGCCTCGGGAATGGTATTGAAATTCATAGTAAAAACTCCTTGTTAAAAGCCGCAGCGCAGCAGCATTTCTTTTGTGAGGGTGCTTTCGTTTGCGGGGGTATGCGGTTTCGTTTCTTCCGGACGCAGTAGCTTTTCTATGTACTTGCCGACCACGTCGGTCTCCAAATTCACCGGGTCGCCCCGGCGCCGCTGGCTCAAATTGGTCTGGGCCACCGTATGAGGGATGGTGGACACGGAAAAGCCCTCGCCGTCCACGGCGACCACCGTCAGGCTGATGCCGTCGATGGTGATAGAGCCTTTTTCCACCACATAGCGCAATATCTCCGGCCCCGCGTGGACGGTGTACCAGACGGCGGTATCGTCCCGGCGGATGTTGGCAATGTGTCCCACGCCGTCCACATGGCCCGCCACGATATGTCCGCCGAAGCGGCCGTTGGCAGGCATGGCCCGTTCCAGATTGACTACGCTTCCCGCCGAAAGTCCCGCAAGGGACGAACGGTTCAGCGTCTCGTGCATCACGTCCGCCGAAAAGCCATCGGGAAAAAGCCGGGTCACCGTCAGGCAGATGCCGTTCACGGCGATGCTGTCTCCGATCCGGGTCTCCTCTAAAACGGTTTTCGCATGGATCGTCAGGATGGCGGAGTGCTGTCCGCGCTTGATGTTCCTGATCGTTCCAACTTCTTCTACGATTCCTGTGAACACGGATATTCCACCTCACTTTCTATCAGAAGATCCTCGCCCAGCCGTTCCATCCGGCTGTTTTTCAAGCGGAAGGCATCGTCCGTGGCGGGGACACCCACGCCCTCCACGGGGGTTTTCGCATCCCTTCCGCCGAATAGCTTTGGGGCGATATACGCCTGCACCTGCTGCACGATGCCGCACTCCAGCGCGGCCCAGTTCAGCATTCCGCCGCCCTCCAGCAAGATGCTGTCGATCTGCTCCCGCCCCAGCCGCTCCATGAGCTGCCGGAGATCCACATGGCCGTTTTTCTCATTCATACAGAGCACCTGGCACCCGGCCCGCTGGTAAACCGCCTGCCTTTCCGGGGCGGCGCAGCAGGTGGCGAGGATGGTCGGAATTTGGTCTGCGGTGGCGACCACCTGCGCCTGCGGCGGCGTCCGCAGATGGGTGTCACAGATGATGCGAACGGGGTTTCGCCCGTTCTCCATACGGCAGGTCAGGAGAGGATCGTCCGCCAATACCGTGCCCACGCCTACCATGATGCCCCGGAACCGGTGCCGCTGCTGCTGGACATGGCACCGGGCCGTCTCGCCCGTGACCCACTTGGACGCACCCGTGAAGGCCGCGATCTTGCCGTCCATCGTCATGGCGTATTTCATGCAAACGAAGGGACGCCCGGTGGTGATGTAGTGGAAGAAGATCCTGTTCAGCGCGTCACATTCCTCCCGCAGAACGTTTTCCGTCACCTCCACGCCGTGAGACCGCAGGATCGCCACGCCCTTTCCCGCCACCAGCGGATTTGGGTCAGCGGAGCCGATCACCACCCGGCGGATGCCGGATGTCAGGATCGCATCCACGCAGGGCGGCTGCTTTCCGTGGTGGCAGCAGGGCTCCAGCGTCACATACATGGTGCCTCCGGCGGGGTCGGCGGTGCAGGACGCCAGCGCATTCCGCTCCGCGTGGGGTTCACCATACCGCTCGTGCCAGCCCTGTCCGATGACCGCGCCGTCCTTTACGATCACGGCGCCCACCATGGGATTGGGGGCCGTCCAGCCCCGGCCCCGTTCCGCCAGCGCCAAGGCCAGACGCATATATTCCGCATCGTTCATATCGTTACCTCCAAAAGAAAAAGCCCTGAACGAACCGTTCAGGGCAAGACAGAAAAACACAAGATTCTTGTGTAAAAGCAAAGCTCCGGAATGTAAACACATCCCAGAGCAACTTCCATAGACGCAAAGCAGTCCCCTGCGTTGCGTTGTCATCTTCTTTCATCCAGACTGTACTGTCGGCTTCGGAGTTTCACCGAATCATGCCT
>ERZ779843.4469-NODE-4469-length-10615-cov-2.452841_pt1 | contig 10615 bp, 9 predicted proteins | sample MGYA00511560_ERZ779843 | MGnify/ENA primary metagenome ERZ779843 (study PRJEB29588, sample SAMEA2158062) | human gut metagenome | biome: human gut; feature: human-associated habitat; material: faeces | place: Denmark | collected 2008/2010 ... | reverse complement strand
CCGCATGAGCGCCGCTCCTTTCTTTCCCTGTTTTTGTACTTTTAAGTCCTGTTGCATCATACCATATTTTATACAAAAATTCAAGGAAGGGTTAGATAGCTTATAACGGCCCTTTAACTAAAGCCCTTCGGTGTAACATCGTAAATATATATGCAGAAATATAACTTTTCATTCTAAAAAATTAAAAATTTAAGGAGAAAGTATATGAATAACCCCAAAGCAGATGCCGCTTTAAATTTATCTTTGTCGCTGCCTGAAAGCTTACATGAAAAGTCGACGTCTTTGTCTTCTGTTTTGACTGGCAGTGTATGGGAAATATTAGTGCTGGCATCACAAGATTTGTCTTTTCTAACAAAACAGTACCCTCAAATCGAGGTCTCAATGCTTCTTGAAAATTTTGCACTGCTTCGGCTGCCACCATCACTAATTCCAACAGTTAGCGCACTGCAGCAAATTCTTTATATAGAGATGCCGCACTATATTTCTTTTGAAATCCTTTCTGGGAAACGCTCATCCTGTATTACACAGGTAACACTACCGCCACTTTCACTGACGGGAAATGGAGTTTTAGTTGGTTTTGTGGATTCCGGCATTGATCTGACACACCCAGATTTTCAAGATTCAAATGGAAACAGCCGCGTTTTATTTTTGTGGGATCAAACTAGGGATGAAGATCCACCAGATGGATATCTGTTTGGCACAGAATATAATAATGAACAAATTAATGAGGCACTGCGGGCTGGTAAAACTTTGTCAAAAGATGATTCTGGACACGGTACTGCTGCAGCTGGAATTGCCTGCGGCAATGGCAATGCTTCTAAAGGACGCTATCGCGGTATTGCGCCTGAGACTGAACTAATCGTAGTGAAAATGCGAAAAAATAAAGGGCTGTACCCTAGAACTACAGAATTAATTAGTGGAATTGATTACTGCATAAGAAAGGCATTAAAATTTAATCGTCCGCTCGTACTAAATATAAGCTTTGGAAATAATTACGGTTCACATACAGGAAACTCACTTTCTGAACTTTATCTAAACCGTGTATCACTGCTTGGCCGCATCAGCATAATTGCTGCATCTGGAAATGAAGGTGCCTCGCCAATACATACCTTGGGTTTTCTTGATCAGACAGTAAATGTTGATTTTTCTATTTCGGAACGTCAGACTTCTCTTAATATGCAGCTATGGAAAGATTACGCAGATGCTGTGCGTATTAGACTAAGAGCGCCTTCTGGAACAGAATACACGCTTTCTGACAAATTTGGAACAAATATCGAAGTGCTGGATCAAACACAAATAGCTTTTTATAATAGTGCACCTTCTCCGTTTCAGCGTCTGCAGGAATATTATTTTGAGTTTTTTCCAATAGCTGACAGCTTTTATTTAACTTCTGGTGTGTGGAGTCTTATCATTGAACCAATTTCAATAAAAAATGGTACATTCGAGATGTGGCTTCCTGCCGCCTCTAGCTTAAATGGTGCTACACGTTTTCTTTCTCCCGATCCATATAATACACTCACAGTACCATCTTCTGCTAATTCAGTTATTACTGTAGGAGCCTATGATGCAAAAACGAATACTCCAGCAGATTTTTCAGGGCGCGGAGCTGCTTCAATGCCAAATCTTTTAACAAAGCCTGATCTTGTCGCTCCCGGTGTTTCTGTCATAGTACCTTCATTTCCTGGCGGATATCAAACCGTATCTGGTACATCCTTTGCTGCACCATTTGTCACAGGCAGTGCTGCTCTTTTAATGGAATGGGGAATTGTAAAAAGAAACAATTTATTTTTATATGGAGAACAATTAAAGGCATGGCTGATTGCAGGTGCAAAAGAACTTCCAGGCTATCCCGTACCTAATCCTCGCACAGGTTGGGGAGCTCTTTGCCTAGAGGCAGCTTTACGATAGCATGCAAAAAAGAGAAGACTCGAAAAGCAATCCTCTCGCCCCTGCCAAGGAGTGCAGTTGAGGGGACTTGAACCCCTACCCAAGTACATGGACATGAACCTGAATCATGCGCGTATGCCAATTCCGCCACAACTGCATATTCAATTTTGTTTTTCTAATGATATGCATTAGAAAAATGCAGTTGACGGGACTTGAACCCGTACGAGCTAGGCTCACAAGATCCTTAGTCTTGCGCGTATGCCAATTCCGCCACAACTGCATATTTTGTTCTTGTCTGTTGAGCAACTTCGTTTGTTGTTTCTTTGTTTTCTCTGTTGCTCACCTGACGATATATATATTATCACATAGGCAATGATTTGTCAACACTTTTTTCAAAAAAAATCAAAAAACTTTTTGTAGGTGCCTTTTTGTGTCTCAAAACTAAAAAATACTCCCACAAAGCAACCAATAGTTTACTTTGTGGGAGTATTCGTGTTTTTTCGTTCTTTTGTTACAATCTCCTGTGTCAATTACAGGCCAAATGCAAAACCAACAATTAAAACAATAATACCAAGTGCTATACGATAAAGCGCAAAGCTGTTGAAATTGTGACGCTTGATATACTGCATTAAGAACTTAATCACAATCATAGAAACGCCATAAGAAACAACCATCGCCAACAAAACAACAAAGAACTGCTCTGCTGAAAAACCGCCGCCCTTTACAAGGAACTTAACAAGCTTCAGACCGCTAGCACCAAACATAACAGGAATTGCCAGATAGAAGGTATACTCTGCTGCAATAAAGCGAGAACATCCAAACAGCATACCGCCGATGATCGTGATTCCTGAACGAGAAGTTCCCGGGATCAATGACAATAACTGGAACACACCTATAATAAATGCTGTCTTATAGCTAAGCTGTGTAAACTTTACAATTGATGGACGGACCTTTTGATTTCTCATCTCGATTGCAATAAACGCAATTCCGACTACAATAAGCATAATTGCTACTACAAGCCAATTCATCAGGTATTTATCAATAAGATCATTGAACAATATACCAATCACACCAGCAGGGATACAGCCAATAATTACCTTCTTCCACAGTTCGATAGTATTGTGCTTCTGCTCTTTTGTCTTTCTGGCCGAAAATGGATTCAGCTTATAAAAGAACACCGTGACAACCGCTAGGATCGCACCAAGCTGTATAACAACATCAAACATTTCTGTAAATTCAGCAGTAAACACCTCTGGTGCACTTGTCTTCCAGAAGGCATCTACCAAAATCAGATGTCCGGTACTGCTGACAGGAAGCCACTCGGTAATTCCCTCTACAATGCCAAGAAAAATGACTCTCAGCCACTCAATAATATTCATTTTTTGATTTTCCTTTCTGTTATTCCCTCTTTACATACGATTTTCAATCTGCCAGTCAATTGGCGCAAGACCATTTTCTTTTAAGTACTCATTTGTACGGCTAAATGGTCTGCTTCCAAAAAATCCTCGGTATGCAGACAAAGGACTCGGATGCGCTGATTCAAGGATCAGATGCTTTGAATTGTAAATCATCGGCTTTTTTGACTGTGCCGGTCTGCCCCACAAAATAAACACCATCGGGCGATCCTGTCTGGCAAGTGCTTCAATAGCAGCATCTGTAAACTGCTCCCAACCAATCCCCTTATGTGAGAACGCCTGATGTGCGCGGACTGTTAAAAGAGTATTTAACATCAAAACACCCTGCTTTGCCCATTTTACCAGATATCCATTGTCTGGAATATAGCAGCCTAAGTCTTCGTGCAGTTCTTTATAAATGTTGACCAGAGAAGGCGGAATTTCTACGCCCGGCTTTACAGAGAAAGACAGACCATGTGCCTGACCTGGCTCATGATACGGATCCTGTCCGAGAATGACTACCTTTACTTTGGAGAGCGGCGTTAAATTAAACGCAGTAAAGATCTCATCGGATGGCGGATACACCACATGTGTGGTATACTCTTCGACTACTTTTTTATAGAGACTGGCATAGTATGGCTTTTTAAACTCTGCGCTAAGCGGCACAAGCCAGTCATTTGCAATTGCCCCCATTGTTTTCCTCCACAAATCAATTGATACGCACGCTGATGCCGCGTTCCTTCAAATATCGTTTTAAATCTGCAATCTCAAGCTCCTTATAATGGAACAAACTTGCCGCAAGCGCGGCATCTGCCTTTCCATCTGTGAGCGCCTGATAAAAATGTTCCTTCGTTCCTGCACCGCCAGATGCAATGACTGGAACACTAACTGCCTCTGATACTTGTCTTGTCAGCGCAATGTCGTAGCCTGTCTTCATACCGTCGCGGTCCATACTTGTTAGAAGAATTTCTCCTGCACCCATTCTTACAGCCTTTGCTGCCCACTCTACTGCATCAAGTCCAGTATCAATACGGCCTCCGTTTTTATAAACATTCCATCCGCTGCCGTCTGCTCTTTTTTTTGCATCAATCGCCACAACTACACACTGACTTCCAAATTTATCAGCTGCATCACTTATAAGCTGCGGTGTATTGATAGCAGATGAATTGATTGATATTTTGTCTGCGCCCTCACGAAGAAGCATACGAAAATCCTCTACTGTACGGATTCCGCCGCCTACAGTAAATGGAATAAATACCTTCTGTGCTACCCTGCGCACCATATCAACCACAATGTTTCTGGAATCACTTGACGCTGTAATATCAAGAAATACCAGCTCATCTGCACCTAGCGCATCATAAGCTGCCGCTATCTCAACTGGATCTCCGGCATCCTTTAAATTCACAAAATTAACACCCTTTACAACTCGTCCGTTATGTACGTCCAGGCAAGGAATAATTCGCTTTGTAAACATTAGCCTTCCCTCCTTTGCGCCAAGAAATTTTTAAGAATCGCAAGCCCTGTTTTTGAACTCTTCTCTGGGTGAAACTGACATGCAAAAACATTTTCTTTTTCTACCGATGCGTGGATAGTAACACCATATTCTGTTGTTGCTGCTACGATTTTTGGGTCTTTGGCCTGCAGATAATACGAATGCACAAAATACACATAAGGTTCCTTTTCCAATCCCTTAAATAATGACGCTCCCTCGCGTACATTCAGGGAGTTCCATCCCATATGTGGAATTTTAAGACCCGGACCTTCTGGAATGCGCACAATCTTTCCCTTAAGAATACCAAGACCAGCTACGCCTGGTGTCTCCTCACTGCTCTCAAAAAGAAGCTGCATACCCAGACAGATACCTAAAAATGGAATTTTTCTGTTTATTGCCTCATGGATAACATCAATTAATCCAAACTTATTTAAGTTTTCCATCGCATCTCCAAATGATCCCACTCCCGGCAAGATAATATGATCTGACTGAAGAATTACCTCAGGATCTCTTGTCAAAACAGGTGTCTCTCCCATTGACAGAAGTGCCTTTTCTACACTTTTAATGTTTCCTGCATCATAATCAATAATCGCTATCAACGTGCCACCCCCTGATTCATGTGTTTAAAAACAGCTTGATTATATCATATGATTATTCATGTGACAACTGTTCTGCTATTTCTTTTACAAATTGGATGCAATTTTCCTTCACACCAATACCTCTGCCATTTAAATCGGCCGGCACCTGATACAGCATCGGATGCACACGAATCAGCGTTGCCTTCTGATGCATGGACAGCACTTTCTCAAATGGCCAGCGCATAACCATCGGATCAGCAAAGCCCTCACCAAGCTCTAAAATCGTAAGTTCATGCGTCAATGAGCAGCTAAGCCAGTTCATATAAGCTTCCCACTGCTTTTCTTGTCCTTCCACCTTCGGTGCTGCCGTCAAAAACTTAGAAATTCGCCCATCTAACAGCTTTTGATCCGTATTTGAGGTAATTACAAAACAATTTCTTCCTTTTGCCAGCTTTGCCAGCGTATCATATACCTCATCAATTTGTTTTTCATTATCCTCTTTCACTGACAGCTGTGTGCCGATTCCGATTAACAGCATTTCACTGTTTATTATCTTATTCCATACTTCCTGTGTCATTCTCATTCTCCTGTACATCTGTTTCTTCTTTTGGCGCTTTTTTTAAGCAAAACCAGAATGCAACGCCTTCTGCTGTATTATATACACCAAACGGCTGCTTATGAGCATCCATAATGGCTTTTACAATAGAAAGACCGATACCGCTTCCTCCATATTCTCTTGTTCTTGCTTTATCGACCTTATAAAACTTGATCCATACTTTATCAAGGGAATCTTCTGGAATAGGATCGCCCGTATTGGCTACCGTTATCTTTACAGTATCCTCTTGTTCCTCTAGCGTCACACAAATACGCATGTCTCCATTTACATGGTTCATTGCATTGCTTATATAATTAGTACAAACTTCCTCAATTTTAAATTCATCACCAATCACCATACAGGAAACAGGATACTGTTTTATCACCTTAATTTCCTTCTTTTGCATTTCCAGTGCACTTGAATTGAGAAGTGTTGTAAGCATCTCACAAATATCAAATGGTTCTTCTGTGAGTGCATCCTGTCCAAATTCAAGATGATTGAGTGTAAGAAGCTTTCGCACCATGCGGTTCATTTTTTTTGCTTCATCGACAATTACATCACAATAAAAAGCACGGCTTTCTGGATCGTCACTGATTCCTTCCTGAAGACCTTCCGCATAACCCTGGATCAATGCAATTGGCGTCTTTAACTCATGCGAAACATTTGACAAAAATTCTTTTCGCACTTCGTCAATCTGGATTTTTTCATCAATATCCTTTTTCAACTGTTCATTTGCTGTCTGCAGCTGATTAATTGTACTCTCTAACTGCTCTGACATTGAGTTCATGCTGTTTCCCAAAAGACCAATTTCATTATTCAGATCGCCCGTATATTTGCTCGTAAAATCAAGATTTGCCATATGATCTGCAATCTCAGCAAGCTGCAGAAGCGGTCTTGTCAGACGATTAGATATCACACTGATGACAATAAGTGCAAGCAGCATTCCTCCTAAGCAGGTGAACATGAAAAATTGATTGGAAATCTGTGCACTGTCCTGCACAGCTTCTAACGGCGTAGACATTAAAAAGAAGGTTCCATTGCTTAAAGAACCATAACAGTCCATATATGAGGTTCCTTCAATAGGATCATAATATTTTAAAATTTTATATCGTTCCCCTTGCTTTAATGTTGTGACTGTGTCCATGCGGTCCCATACCAAAATATACTGCATAAGACGATGACGAAGTTCGCTCGCCTGCATGTTAGATACACAGTTTGCACTCACTTCATCTAGTGACCAGTCTGATGTTGTCTGAATAAAAGAAATATTATCTGCATCACGCATGCTAATCAAAACTGCGCTGACTTTACTATCATTTTCACTTTTATTATTAGTCAACTGATCAAGCTTTTGATAATAATGAACAACCTTTTCCTGCTTCTTCTGATAATAAAAATCCTTCAGCAGTCCGTTATTTAACCCTATACACAACACCATTGTCAATGTAAGAATTGCAACAAAGGCAGTCATAATCTGTGTTCTTATGGATGATTTCATCATTCTACCTCAAATTTGTAGCCCATGCCCCAGATGGTATGAATATATTCGCCCTTCTCACCCATCTTGCTTCTTAATTTCTTTACGTGAGTATCAATTGTTCTGGCATCGCCAAAATAATCATAATTCCAAACATTATTTAAAATTTTTTCTCTTGACAGTGCCAATCCTCTGTTTTCCATAAAATACGTCAAAAGTTCAAATTCTTTGAAACTAAGCTCAATTTCCTTGCCATCTATTGTTACCTGATGTGCTGCTTTATCTATCACTATTCCGCCGCACTCTAACTTGTTTGATTTTATCTGATTGCTTCTCTTTAACACAGCTCCGACTCTTGCCACTAAAATCTTAGGACTAAATGGCTTGCTTATATACTCATCTACACCAAGATCAAAGCCATGCAGCTCATCCTGTTCCTCACCCTTTGCAGTCAGCATAATAACAGGTACCTGTGAATATTCGCGGATTGTCTTTAACACCTGCCAGCCATTCATCTTTGGCATCATAACATCAAGAAGGATTACTGCAATATCCTTATTCTGGAAAAAAATCTCTACTGCTTCCTCTCCATCTCCAGCCTCGATGACTTCATAGCCGTCTCTTGTCAAAAAGTCACTTACAAGCTTTCTCATTCTGCTCTCATCATCTACTACCAATACTTTTATCTTTTCCATTGCGTATTCCATCCTTTCTTTTCTTTGTCAGCATAATTCGCGTTCGTAAACATTTTATCAAATAAATATGGCAAAGATGTGAACAAAACTGCATGAACAAAAAAAACCGCCCTGGCAAATGCCAGAGCGGAAAATAATGTCTTGATTACATGATATCCTGATTTGCAATACCGTCCATATCATCGAAATCCTGATTCTCGCCAACCATACCCCAGATAAATGTGTATGCCTGAGAACCTGAACCACTGTGAATAGACCAACTTGGAGAAATAACAGCTTCCTCGTTTCTCATAACGATATGACGAGTCTCCTGCGGTTCTCCCATGTAATGCATAACAAACGCATCTTCTGGAATATCAAAGTACAGATAAACCTCCATACGTCTGTCATGTGTATGACATGGCATTGTGTTCCATACGCTGCCTGGCTCAAGCTTTGTCATACCCATTTCAAGCTGACAGCTCTCTACCTGACCTGGAAGGATATACTTGCAGATTGTACGATGATTTGAAAGCTCAAGTGAACCAAGCTCTACCTTGTTCTCATCCTTAACGATTACAACACCTTCCTCTGGTGTACCCTCTGGCTTGATTAAAACAGTTGGGCAAGTACGATGTGCCGGAGCACTGTTTAAATAGAATTTTGCCGGATTAGAAGCATCAGCACTCTCGAATACGATCTTCTGTGTTCCCATTCCGATGTACATACCTTCCTTATAGTCAACGGTATATACCTTTCCATCAACAGTAATAGTTCCCTTGCCGCCAATGTTAATTACACCAAGCTCTCTTCTCTCACAGAAGTACTTTGCACGAAGCTCATCTCCTGCGGTCAGCTCAAGTGCACTCTCTGCCGGTGTTGCACTTCCTGTGATAATACGATCGATGTGGCTATATACCAGCTTGATTTCGCCTGGTACAAACAGTCCCTGAATCAGAAATTCCTCTCTGAGTCTCTGTGTGGTATAAGTCTTGACATCTCTTGGACTTACAGCAGTTCTTAACTCCATAAAAATCCTCCTTTGCTGCACGGCGCATACGCGCCGCACACATCCTTTATTTATATGCTTACTGCTGCTTACGCAGTGCTGCACGTTTACGAAGTGTTGGATCAAGAATCTTCTTTCTGATACGAAGGTTCTTTGGTGTTACCTCAAGTAACTCATCAGTATCAATGAAATCCATACACTGCTCAAGGCTCATCACCTTCTTTGGAACAAGGCGAAGTGCATCATCAGAACCTGAAGAACGAGTGTTGGACAAATGCTTTGTCTTGCAGACATTAACTTCTACGTCCTCTGCCTTACCAGTCTGACCAACAACCATACCAGAGTAAACCTTCTCACCAGGTCCAATAAACAATACACCTCTTTCCTGTGCATTGTAAAGACCATAAGTGATACTCTCGCCATCCTCAAATGCAATAATAGAACCCTGCTTACGATACTGGATATCGCCCTTGTACTCCTCATAACCATCAAAGATAGTATTGATGATACCATTTCCCTTTGTATCAGTCATGAATTCACCTCTGAATCCAATCAGACCTCTTGATGGGATAGAAAACTCCAGTCTTGTATAGCCGCCCTGTGTTGTTCCCATTCCGTGAAGTTCACCCTTACGGCTGGAAAGCTTCTGGATAACAGTACCGGAAAACTCCTCTGGAACATCAATATAAACAAGCTCCATTGGCTCTAAAAGACGATTTCTCTCATCTCTCTTTGTTAAAACCTCTGCCTTGCTGACTGCAAACTCGTATCCCTCACGGCGCATGTTCTCAACAAGAACTGAAAGATGAAGCTCACCTCTTCCGGATACCTTAAAGCTATCCATGTTCTCAGTCTCCTCAACGCGCAGGGAAACGTCTGTGTTCAGCTCGCGGAACAGTCTCTCTCTTAAATGTCTTGAAGTAACAAACTTTCCTTCCTGACCAGCAAGAGGACTATCATTTACCATAAAGTTCATTGCGATAGTCGGCTCAGAAATCTTCTGGAACGGAATCGCTACCGGATTCTCCGGTGAACAAATCGTATCACCGATATGAATATCGCTAATACCAGAAATTGCAACAATGGAACCGATATCAGCACGCTGTACCTCTACCTTATTCAGACCATCAAACTCATACAGCTTACTGATTTTTACGCGGCGCTTCATACTCGGATCATGATGATTTACAATAACACAGTCCTGATTTACCTTTACAAAACCATTGTCAACCTTACCAACACCAATACGACCTACATATTCATTATAATCGATGGTGCTGATCAAAACCTGAGTCGGTGCCTCTGGATCACCTTCCGGTGCCGGAATATGCTCAATAATGGTTTCAAACAATGGAACCATATTCTCTCTAGGATCATCTAAATTTCTAACTGCAAAGCCAGCCTTTGCAGATGCATACAAGAATGGACAGTCTAACTGCTCATCACTTGCATCAAGATCCATCAAAAGCTCTAATACTTCATCTACAACTTCCGCCGGTCTTGCCTCCG
>ERZ779843.4462-NODE-4462-length-10633-cov-6.741539_pt1 | contig 10633 bp, 9 predicted proteins | sample MGYA00511560_ERZ779843 | MGnify/ENA primary metagenome ERZ779843 (study PRJEB29588, sample SAMEA2158062) | human gut metagenome | biome: human gut; feature: human-associated habitat; material: faeces | place: Denmark | collected 2008/2010 ... | reverse complement strand
GGCTGCCGGCGGTGGTGTGGATGCGGTCGATGACGTCCGTGGCAATGTCCACAGCGGTGTGGAAGCCGAAAGTCACATCGGTGCCGTAGATATCGTTGTCAATGGTCTTGGGCAGGCCGATGATGTTCAGCCCCTCCTGCGAGAGCAGGTTGGCGGTCTTGTGGGTGCCGTTGCCGCCCAGACACAGCAGGCAGTCCAGCTTTGCCGCCTTGTAGGTCTTTTTCATGGCGGCGACCTTATCAATGTTGTCGTCCTCCACCACACGCATCAGCTTGAAGGGGGTGCGCTTGGTGCCCAGAATGGTGCCGCCTAAGGTCAGGATGCCGCGGAAGTCGTCCTCGTTCATTTCACGGTAGTCGCCGTTGATCAGGCCGCTGTAACCGTTGGCGATGCCCACGATCTCCACGTTATCTCCCATGCGGGCGTACAGTGCTTTTGCAACGCCGCGGATGGTGGCGTTCAGGCCCGGACAATCGCCGCCGGAAGTCAGGATACCAACACGTTTTTTCATTCAAATACCCTCTTTCATTATCATTCAGGCAAAGCCGAACGGTCCGGCAAAGGGTGCCGGGCTGACCGGGGTCCTACCTTTTTGTAGTATTAGAGTATTCCGAAAGGGGAGTGCTGTCAAGAGAAAACCCAAAAATTTACAAGCCTGTGTGCATCGGAAAACCGCTGCGAAAACTTTTGCAGAAAAACTGAAAAAATGGTTGACAAGCAGCCCGCCGGCGTGTATAATATCCCTTGTCAGCAACGCACGGCGCGGCTGACACAACCGAATATTGGGGATTTGCATAGTGGTAGTGCGGTAGACTCTGACTCTACTTGTGGGAGTTCGATTCTCTCATCCCCAACCAGACCGCAGCCCAATCGGCTGCGGTATTTTCGGGGCATAGCGCAGTTGGTAGCGCGCCTCGTTCGGGACGAGGAGGCCGTGGGTTCAAATCCCGCTGCTCCGACCAAAAAGACCAGTGCACATTTGTGTACTGGTCTTTTTTTGCTTTTGCGCGCGAACAGGCTGTAAAAACAAGTGGCTCAGAAACACCGACAGGCGTTTCTGAGCCACTGATATCATATCGTTTCCAGCAGTGCGGGCAGCTGGGCAAGGTCGTCGATGACGTAGGGACTGACCTTTTCCAGCCGGGCGCGGGACTGATGCCCGCCGGTGTACAGCACACAAGTTGCACCGATGGCCGCAGCCACTGCGGCATCGTGGTCGGTGTCGCCGACCATCACACAGGCCGCCGGGTCGATGCCGGTGCGGCGCAGATAATCGGTGCCAAGCTGTACCTTGCTTACGCCGTAAATGTCCGCAAGGCCGAGCAACTCGGTAAAAAAGCCTTGCAGACCCCGGGCGGATACCTGCTCGATCAGGTAATCACGGCGGGAGGCGGAAAGCACAGCCTGCTGCCAGCCCATGCGAGCCAGCGTTTGCAGGGTGTCAACGGCGTGTGCCGTTACAGCGCAGCCGGGCACACCGGCGTTGTAGTGCTCCATAAAGCGTGCGGCAAGTTCCGGGTAGGGGTGCCGCGCAAAATCGAACCCGGCACAGCGGTAGTAGTCCTCGATGGGAAAGCCGAACAGCTCCCGGTAGGCAGCCAGATCGTACCGCTGGGGGTAGCCGTGGGTCTCCAGCATCCAGTTCAGGCAGCTGTGGGTAAAATCCACATCGTCCATCAGGGTACCGTTCCAGTCCCAGAAGATCATACCGTTTGGCTGCATGGAAACCTCCTTGCGTTATTCCGTCACAAACACCTTGCGCAGTGCGGCGTTGCTCTCGATCAACTTTACCAGCACAACGCCCAGCACGGTGCAGCTGATCAGCTCGCCGATGCCAACCGAGATGCCGTTGGTGATGCAGGCCAGCCAGATGGGGGCGCTGGACGTGGGGTCCGGGAACATCACGGCGATCTCAATACCGATGATCACCGCATTGAACAGCACCGGGGGCAGGCTGGCGGCAATGGCCAGACCCTTGAAGCGCACATTGCGCAGTTTGTAGGTGACAAGGCAGGCCAGCAGGGTAGCCAGTGTGCCAAAGATCACATCCACGATGGTGGAGCCCAGCAGGTTTGCAAGGAAGCAACCCAGCACAACACCCACGATGTACTCAGCACCGAACACGGGCAGCAGGCACAGAGCCTCGGCCACACGCACCTGCACAGCACCATAGGAAAGGGGCTGCAGTGCCAGACACAGCACCACATAGATGGCTGCCACTACACCGCAGTGCACCAGCTTACGGACGGAAGAATTCTGATTCATGATAATACTCCAGCGGTTTGATTTTGACCGCACAGGAACCGCCAGCTCCTGTGGGTTTTGCCCAGCGCCGCTCGAGTGGCACCGGGGAGCCTAAAATCCTAAGTTGCTCTTTGAGGATACTGTACAAAAAAGCACAGCAGTAGGGAGTATATCACAAAATCGGACGGAATGCAACGGGAATTGGACGATTGAAAATGCCTGCCGCGCTGCTCTGGGCAGATTCGGCAGAAAGAAAGCTTTTATTATAGAGCCGAAGCTGCTGCCTGCGAAAATGGAAAAAGCTGAGCACCTGACTTTCTCGGATGCTCAGCCTTGCTGTACTTGTTTTTGCGGAGTTGCTTTTACTGTTTCTTGCGTTTTGCGGGCTTTTTCTTCCGCACGCTGTAACCAAAGGTGCCCAGCTTTTTGCCAAGGGCCAGATACTCGCCGTGGCTGTACACGATGAGATTTGCCTTGTCCAAGCACAGCTTGCCTTTTTCGTCCAGCAGGCTCTCGTCCACATCGCAGGCCACCACCTCGGCCAAAAACAGGTCGTGGCTGCCCAGCGGGATGCGCTGGGTGATGCGGCACTCCAGATTGACCGGGCTTTCCTCCAGCACCGGGCAGTCGGTCAGCACGCTGCCGGGGGCGGCGTGCAGGCCGCAGGCGGCAAACTTGTCCACCTCGCGGCCGCTCTTCACGCCGCACCAGTCGATGGCGCGCACCAGCTTTTCAGTGGGCAGATTGATGGCGAACTGCCCGCTCTCGCACAGCAGCTGATGGCTGTACCGCTCCGGGCGCACGCTGATGGATACCATGCTGGGCTGGGTGCAGATGGTGCCTGTCCAGCCGATGGTGATAAGGTTGGGCTTATCCAGCCCGCCGCAGGATACCAGTACCGGCGGCTCCGGGTTCAAAAGGGTGCTGCCCTTCCAACTTTGCTTGCTCATCCGTGATATTTCCTTTCGTAGGGAGCCCATGTGCGCTCCGAGATGATATAGCGCGGGCGGGCCTTTGTTTCCATATAGATCTTGCCGATATACTCACCGATCACGCCCAGACACACCAGCTGCACACCGCTCATAAAGCAGACGATGCAGACGGTGGAGGCCCAGCCTGCCACGCTGCTGCCCATGGCAGCGCACACGATGGCCCAGATGACCCCGATAAAGCTGACAAGGCTCACCACGATGCCCGCTCCGGTGATGATGCGGATAGGCTTGTTGGAAAGGCTGGTAATGCCGTCAAAAGCCAACGCCAGCATCTTGCTCAGGGGGTAGTGGCTCTCGCCGGCCAGACGCTCGTGACGCTCGTAGGTGACCACATCGTGGGGAAAGCCCACCAGCGGCACCATGCCCCGCAAAAAGATGTTGACCTCTTTGTAATCCGCAAAGCTTTCCAGCACACGGGTGCTGATCAGGCGGTAGTCTGCGTGGTTGAACACGATATCTGCGCCCAAGGCGTTCATCACATGATAAAAGCCCTCGGCGGTGAACCGCTTGAAGAAGGTGTCAGTGTCCCGGCGGCTGCGCACACCGTACACCACCTCGGCACCGTCCAGATACTTTTTCACCATCTCGTCCATGGCGTTGATATCGTCCTGACCGTCGCAGTCGATGGAGATGGTGATATCGCAGCTGTCGCTGTGCAGCGCCTCCATCAGCCCCGCCAGCACGGCGTTCTGGTGGCCGCGGTTGCGGCTCTGGGAAATGCCGATATAGTGCTCGTCCTGTGCGGCAAAGCCTTGGATCAGTTCCCACGTTTTGTCGCGGGAGCCATCGTTGACAAAGAGCACCCGGCTTTTATCGCTGACCAGCCCCTGTGCGGTCAGACTGTGGATCTTTTCCAGAAACATGGGTGCTGTAATGGGCAGCACCTGCTCCTCGTTGTAGCAGGGGATCACGATCCAGAGTACGGGCTTGGACATTGTTTTATCGCTCCTTATTGATAAAAGTAGTCAGGGGGTCACTGCACCATCTGCTGCAAGGCATCCGGCTCCAGCAGCTTGAAGCTGCTGCGGTAGGTGTCGATGAGCCCTTCCTTCTGCATGGTGCTCAACTCCCGGGAAAGGGCGCTGCGGTCGCAGTTGAGGTAATCCGCCAGCTGGATGCGGGAGAAGGGGATGCTGAAGGTCAGGCTGTGGGCGCGGGCGGCCTCGCTGAGCAGACAGGCCGCTACCTTGGCGCGCAGGCTCTTCATCACCAGCAGGTCGATGCGGCGGGAGAGGGAAAAATATTTATCGCTGATGGTGCGCACCAGATTGCGCAATGTCTGCTGGTGCGCCGGACTGCCATCCGAAAGCAGCAGCCGCTCGTAGGGAATCAGCAGCACCTCGCAGGGCACCGAAGCCATCACCGTGACCGGGCTTGCCAGACTGGAACCGCTCAGCACATCGCCGAACACGCCGCCCGGTTCCATGTGAGTGATGGGAATGCGCGCACCCTGCGGCCCGGGACGGTAGGCTTCCAGCTCACCGGACAGTACGATGCCCACCCTGCGGTTGGGTTCGCCCGCCAGAACAAGCGCTTCGCCTTTGCCATAGCTGCGCATAACGGCACCCAGCTGAGCCAGCAGGGTCTGCAGCTCTTCAGGGGTCAGACCATTGAATAAAGAGGTGGAGCATAACAGCGGAAGAAAGTTTTTCATCACAATTCCGTGGGAAAGATCCGGCTTCCCACAGCCCTCCTGCAATTCCGTTGCACACGCAACGGTATTTTTGACTCTATTATAGTAAACTTAGACCCGCAAAGCAAATGATTTTGCAAATTTGCCTTGTAAAAAATATGAAAAGACCGACCCATGGTTCTGTGCAAAATTTTCAGGCACAAAACGGCGCGGTCTTGTGAGGAAAGAGGGAATCCCTGCATGAAAAAACTGACATCCATGCTGCTGGCTCTGGCCCTTGCGCTGAGCCTTGCCGCCTGCGGCGGTGCGGCATCCAGCTCTGTTGCATCCAGTGCAGCTTCCAGCGAAGCTGTCCCCGAGGCTGCTTCGGAAGCCGCTTCCAGTGAGGAAGCAAAGGAACTGTCCACCACCGATGCTCTGCGCATTGCCGGCCTGAAAGGCCCCACCACCATGGGCCTTGTCAACCTGCTGAGCATGGAAGAGGATGGCACCGCTTCCATGGATTACGACCTGCAGCTTTACGGCGCTGCGGATGAGATCGTGCCGCTGCTGATGAAGGGCGAGCTGGACATGGCTGCCATCCCCGCAAATCTGGCCGCCACCCTGTATCAGAAGACGGAGGGCGGCATTCAGGCTGTGGCAGTCAACACGCTGGGCGTGCTGTACGTAGTGGAAAAAGGCGGCGACACGATCCAGTCCATGGCAGACCTTGCAGGCCGTACCATCCTGTCCACCGGCAAGGGCACCACGCCGGAGTACGTGCTGCGCTATCTTCTGAACGCCAACGGCATCGACCCGGACAAGGACGTGACCATTGAATACTACAGCGAGGCCACCGAGGTCACGGCCCAGATGGCCAATACCGAGGATGCCATTGCAGTTCTGCCCCAGCCCTATGTGACTGCAGCCGGCCTGCAGGACGACACCCTGCGTGTGGCCCTCGACCTGACCGAGGAATGGAACAAGGTCGCGGATACCCAGCTCATCACCGGCGTGACCGTGGTGCGCAAGGAGTATGCCGAGGAACACCCGGATGTTGTGGCCGCATTCCTTACCGACTACGCCAAGAGCGTGGAAGCTGCCAACACCGATCTGGACGGCACTGCCGCTCTGTGCGAGGAGCAGGGTGTTGTGGCCAAGGCTGCCATTGCCAAGAAGGCCCTGCCCAACTGCAACATCGTCTGCCTGACCGGCGACGAGCTCAAGACCAACGCATCCGCTTATCTGCAGGTGCTGTTTGATGCCGACCCCAAGGCAGTGGGCGGCGCAATGCCCGGCGACGATTTCTACTGGACTGCCGAGTGATTTCTCAATAAGCCATCTCTCCGGCCGCTGTGCGATTGGTACGCACGGCGGCTTTTTTGTTTGCACAAAATGCTTGTATCCCAGCTTTTGTGCTCCCTGCACAAATTTAAAGACAATTTTTTGTGAACGAAAATGAATGAAATTGACTGGAAATGATTGATTTTGGTGCTGTATTTGCTATAATAAAGATGCAATCAACCAAAACAACGCACAAACGGTCATAAACCGTCAAAGATAAGATCAAACCAAAGGAGAGAGAATGCCGATGCTGGCAGAAGAACGCTTCAGCCTGATCATGGAACAGCTGAACCGCAAGCGCACCGTGACGGTGCAGGAACTGTGCGAGGCGCTGAACACCAGCGAATCCACCATCCGGCGCGACCTGACCGAACTGGACCGGCTGGGCAAGCTGAACAAGGTGCACGGCGGTGCCACCCTGCCGGACAGCCGTTTTCTGGCGGATGAACCCACCATGGAGGCCAAGGAGTCGCAGGCTGTGGAGCAGAAGCGCAGCATCGCGCAGGCGGCGGCAAAGCTCATCAACGCCGATGATTTTGTGTTCATCGATGCAGGCTCCACCACGCTGGAGCTGGTGCGTGCACTGGCGGGGGACGCCCTCAAAGCCAGCTATGTGACCAACGGCGTGGCCCATGCCCGGGCACTGGCCCGAAAGGGCTGCCGGGTGTATCTGCCCGGAGGACTGCTGCGGCCCCAGACCGAGGCCATTGTGGGTGCACCCACAGTCACCAGCCTGCAGCGCTACAATTTTACCAAGGCGTTCATGGGTGCCAACGGTGTGGCGCTGGATGCCGGTTTTACCACGCCGGACCCCGAGGAAGCTGCCGTGAAAGCAGCGGCAGTGCACCGTGCACGGGAAGCCTGGTTCCTTGTGGATGATGCCAAGTTTTCCCGCATCTACCCGGCAGTCATTGCCGACCTGCAGGGCGGTGCCATTCTCACCAACCGCTGCCCCAACCCCAAATACAAACAATTCACGCTGGTAAAGGAGACGGAAGTATGATTTATACCGTAACATTCAACCCGGCCATTGACTATGTGGTGCGTTTGGATGCACCGCTGGAAGTAGGCGAGGTGAACCGCGCCAAAGGCGAGGACTGCGTGCTGGGCGGCAAGGGCATCAATGTGTCCGGTGTGCTGGCACAGCTGGGCTGCGAGAGCGTGGCGCTGGGCTTTGTGGCCGGTGAGACCGGCGCATGGCTGGAACGCGGTCTTGCTGCACAGGGCTTAAAGACCGATTTTGTGCATCTGGAACAGGGCATGACCCGCATCAATGTCAAGATCAAGGCAGGGCAGGAGACCGAGCTGAACGGCGCGGGTCCCGACATTCCGGAGAGCGCCATGCAGGAGCTGGAAAAGAAGCTGGACAGCCTGAACGAGGATGATATCCTCATTCTGGCGGGCAGCATCCCGGCAAGCCTTTCGCAGGATACCTACGAGCGGCTGCTGGCCCGGCTGCAGGGCAGGGGCGTGCGTGCTGTGGTGGATGCCACCCGCGACCTGCTGGTGAACGTGCTGCAGTACCACCCCTTCCTCATCAAGCCCAATAACCACGAGCTGGGCGAGATCGTGGGCAGGGTGCTGACTACGGACGAAGAGATCATTGCTGCGGCCCGCACCCTACAGCAAAAGGGCGCTCGCAACGTGCTGGTAAGCATGGCGGGCGACGGTGCCCTGCTGGTGGACGAAAATGGCGAGGTGCACCGCATCGGCTGCCCCAAGGGCAAGGTCGTAAACAGCGTGGGCGCAGGCGACAGCATGGTGGCCGGCTTTGTGGCTGGATGGATGCAGACCCGGAGCTATTCCTTTGCACTGCGTTTGGGCACCGCCTGCGGCAGCGCAACGGCGTTCAGCCTTGGCCTTGCCACCAAAGAAAAAATCGACGAACTGATGAAGGAAATCTGACCCTCTGTGACGGAGAGGGTTGCAGTTATATAGGAAGGGAGAAAAATCATGCGTATTACGGAATTATTCACCGCGCAGTCCATCGCACTGGATGAGGCTCTGACCGATCAGGAGCAGATCATCAGCCGTCTGGTGGAGCTGCAGGCCACCCATGGCAACATCACGGACAAGGATGCCTACAAAAAGGCCCTTTATGCCCGTGAGGCGGAGGGCTCCACCTATGTGGACAACGGCATCACGGTGCCCCACGCCAAGACCAATGTAGTCACCCGGCCCAGTCTGGCGGCGCTGCGGCTGAGCAGCCCTGTGCAGTACAATGCCGAGGACGACGGTACCACCGACCTGCTGTTTGCCATTGCGGCTCCGGAAAACGGCAGCCTGCATGTGGACATGCTGGCCCGTATGATGCAGATGCTGATGAACGAGGACTTTGTAGAGAAGCTGAAGGCCGCAAAGACCCCTGCAGAGTTCCTTGACTGCATCGATGCACAGGAGGAGGCTCAGTTCGGCGCGGAGAGCTTCACCCAGCAGGAGATCCCCCAGAGCGGCTACCGCATTCTGGCCGTGACCGCCTGCGTCAACGGCATCGCCCACACCTATATGGCAGCGGAAGCCCTGACCAAGGCCGGTGACAAGCTGGGTCTGCCCACCAAGGTGGAGACCAATGGCTCGGATGGAGCAAAGAACATCCTCACCAGAGAAGAGATCGCAAACTGCGACGGCATCATCGTGGCAGCAGAAAAGAAGGTGGAGACCGCCCGCTTCGACGGCAAGCCGGTGCTGTTCACCCGGGTGGACGATGGCATCCACAAGCCGGAGGAGCTCATCAAGAAGATCGTGCACGGCGAGGTGCCTGTTTACCACGCCGAGGGCGGCGCACAGGCCGCCGAGGATGCTTCCGGCAAGGACAGCTTTGGCCGCGCTCTGTACAAGAACCTGATGAACGGTGTCTCCCACATGCTGCCCTTCGTGGTGGGCGGCGGCATCATGATCGCACTGGCGTTCCTGCTGGACGATTACACCATCGATCCCTCCAACTTTGGCATGAACACCCCGGTCGCTGCCTTCTTTAAGACGGTGGGCAGCGCAGCCTTCGGTTACATGCTGCCCATCCTGTCTGCCTTCATCGCCATGTCCATCGCGGACCGTCCGGGTCTGGCGGTCGGTTTTGTGGGCGGTGTGCTGGCCATGAACGGCACCAACTTTGCAGGCATTGCAGCGGGTGAGACCACCGGTGTTTCCGGCGGCTTCCTTGCTGCACTGCTGGCCGGTTTTGCTGCAGGCTACATCGTCGAGCTGCTGAAAAAGATCACCGAAAAGCTGCCTGCCAGCCTGAATGGCATCCGTCCCATGCTCATCTACCCGCTGGGCGGTATGCTCATCCTCGGCGTGGTGATGTGCGGCATCAACCCGGTCATGGGCATGATCAACGCGGCCATGACCGATTGCCTGAACGCCATGGGCGGCACCTCCAAGGTGCTGCTGGGTGCCATCGTGGCCGGTATGATGAGCATCGACATGGGCGGCCCCTTCAACAAGGCAGCGTATGTGTTCGGCACCGCAGCCCTTGCTTCCGGCAACTATGAGGTGATGGCCGCCGTCATGGTGGGCGGCATGGTGCCTCCCATTGCCATCGCCCTGTCCACCACCTTCTGCCCCAAGAAGTGGACTGCCGACGAGCGCCGCAACGGCATCGTGAACTACGTCATGGGCCTGTGCTTCGTCACCGAGGGCGCGATCCCTTATGCAGCAGCAGATCCGCTGCGCGTCCTGCCCAGCTGCGTGGCCGGTGCAGCGGTGGCCGGTGCGCTCTCCATGACCTTCGGCTGCGCTCTGCGTGCACCGCACGGCGGCATCTTCGTGTTCCCTGTGGTTGACCACACAGTGCTGTACTGTGTGGCGCTGGCTGTGGGCAGCGTGCTGGGTGCTGTGATCCTGAGCCTGCTCAAGAAAAACCGTACCGACGCAGAATAAACGCCATTTCCTCCATATTCGAGATACTTCATAAAGCTGCAGCAAGCCCCCGGGGAGACCCGGGGGCTTGCTGTATTACGCAGGATCGCGCGAAGGATCAGAAGGATAAAAAGAAAAAGTAACCGCCCACGACTTCCAATCCAATCGGATATAACATGATACACCCGCTGTCAAAAACGCGGCAAGAACCATTTTCACAAAAAATGCAGCAAAGAACAGCGCGAAACACCGCATTTGCTGGAAAAAACTTTGAAGCCGCCCTTTTGGATTGCACCCGGTTTTTGAGTGTGGTATACTGTTTCTGTTATGGAAAAGTTCCGGTGCGGTGTGCCGGGCACAGCAAAGAGGAAAAAGGAAACGAACGATGAAAATTGGATTTGACAACGACAAATATCTCTCGATGCAGTCAGAACATATCCGCGAGCGCATCAAGAAATTTGACAACAAGCTCTATCTGGAATTCGGCGGCAAGCTGTTCGATGATTACCACGCGTCCCGCGTACTGCCGGGCTTCCAGCCAGATTCCAAGCTGCAGATGCTGCTGCAGCTGAAGGATCAGGCC
>ERZ779843.4451-NODE-4451-length-10650-cov-74.721378_pt1 | contig 10650 bp, 7 predicted proteins | sample MGYA00511560_ERZ779843 | MGnify/ENA primary metagenome ERZ779843 (study PRJEB29588, sample SAMEA2158062) | human gut metagenome | biome: human gut; feature: human-associated habitat; material: faeces | place: Denmark | collected 2008/2010 ... | reverse complement strand
GGCAAGACAATTTATGATTGTAGAATTATTGAAGCTGAAGATTTAGGTCAAACGCTAAGAGATTTCTGTAATCGTGCTGCGAAAGATGCTCCGATAGTTACTATATTTGGAGATGAATCTGGTATTAATGTTGATATATATACTGGACGTAATAATACAGTTAAACCTCAATTAGTTAAATATCTTTATATCAAAGAACCTGCTAAAGTTAAATTTGATGAAGATAGAGAAGAAGATTGGGTTAATTGTGATTTACCTCCTTATTTACATATGGAAATAGTTATGCGTGCAGTACAGATTTATCTTGCTAGTATTGGTGCTATTTCTAATGGAGCTGATAAACAAAGTTAAACTCTAAATTAAATTAAAAATGAGACAGTTTTTGTTAGCGGGCAATGTCGCTTATGGAGCGAGCTTACCTCCTGCTGCTGGAGCGAGCTTATCTCTTGCTGCTGGAGCGGTTGCTTTTACTTATCTTGCTAATGGCAAGGAAATTATTGACGCTGACGGTACTAAGATTACCGATAAGTTTTACATTAATCTTGGTCGTGAAGCAAATGGTCCAGTAGTTCTTCCAGCTTATAAGAAACATCTTACTTTTGTTAAAGGTGTTTATAAAGCTGCTACTACTTTCTCTGCTAATCTTACTATCGGAGATGTAAATGCTTATTCTGATTATTCTATTATGATTGTGAAGAAAGGATTAAAGTTCAATGAACGTAATCGTTGGACTGCTACCATTCATACTGGTCTTAATCCTACTGCTAGTGATGTAGCAAAGAAATTAGCTAACCAAATTAATAATAATACTGTTGGACATGGTATTAAAGCATCTGTTGCTGAGTCTAAAATCACTCTAACTGCTGAGTCTAAAGGTATTGATTATGAAATTCTTGGAGCTGATGAATTAATGGGTATAGCTGTTGAAGTTAAAACTCACGGTTTACCTGCTTATGGTGACGCTGCTTATATTACTGATTTAGCTAATAAGGCTGCTGCTGATGCAGGTATCGAATATACTTACCGTGATACTTATACTGAATTGTATCCTGCATATCCTATTAATCCTTTGAAGCAACCTGATAGTGCAGATGCTGGATATACTATCTTTACTCTTCGTTTTGCTGTTCCACGTGAAATGAAAACTAGAGATGAAGTTGTTCATCAGATTGTACAAATAGCATTCCCTACTGGAGCTACTGCTATTACAACTGTTGAAACTATCCTTAAAGCTATTGCTACTGAAGAAAAAGCATAACCTATTACCCGACTCGATTAGGTAAATATTAGGTAATATTAATCGAATAGGGGCTATTGGTATTAGCATTAGTGTTGATACTGATAGTCCCTATTCTTGTATCTATAAAAATGGAATTAATAGAAAATGCCTTTGAACAAGGTCTTATTCCCGGTATTGTTATTGTTGTTTATCTTATAATTAATAAGATAATTGATAATAATAAAAGAAATCCTTTAGATGATATTGCCAAACTTCTTAATATAGTTACTAAAGATATTATTGAAAAAGATAGAGAAAAATCTAAAGCTGTTGTTTCTATTACTATAGTTAATGCAGCTTCGGAATGTGCAAAGTTTGTTGCTTCAACTATTATTACTAATGATGTTGATAATAATCGTGACCAAATAGAATATAACGCTAGACATTTAGTTAATAGTGTTTATTATGATGCTTATTCTAAACTTAATATGTATCGTGGTGATGAAGATTATCTTAGTCATTATATGAAAGAAGAATGGAAAGAAGATATTTATGGTGATATTATAAATATTGTCTATAATAAAAATCTTGGTTCTAATCAACGTATTCTTGCGTTTAATAAACGTATTGATATTAGAGTTAATGATTATACTGCTTATATTATTAATAAAGCATTTAAATAAGATGGTATTATGATAAGAGGTTATATTAGTAATCCAAAACAGCTATCTAAAGAGATGCAATTACGTATCGCAAGCATGGCTGAAAAACAGGTGAGAATAGCAGAATTAGGCTTCCCATTGAACGAAAAAAATTGGTGCAAACTAACACAAGGACAGATTTTAATTCAAGCACTAGAAGCCTTAGAATTGCTTTCTGATGAACAACAAAAATCAATTATTAATTCATACAATAACTTGATGATAGAATGAGTGAACAAATAGATGATAGTTATGTTAATGGTGTCTATGTAAAAGCTGATGGAACTGAACAAGTTGAGATTAATCCTCAATATGTTTATATGACTGTTCCTAGCAAATATGTTTGTGTTTATCACAAATTATTAGTTCTTATGGCACAATATGGACTTGATATGCTTAATGATTGTTCTGCTACTTGTAAAGGTAATAATAGAAATATTGTTACTTGTTGGAATATGTTTCAATCTGCTATGGCAGCATATCAACTTGGTCAAGATAAACTTGCTGAAACTCTTCTTAAATATATTAAAGGTCAACTTAATATTATTTATGAAGGTAGTGAACAAGTTCAGTATAGTGGTTCTATTACACTTCCTGTTGATGAAGAGGGTAAAATTCATGCAATAGTTAGTTGTGGAGATGCTCCTAAATTTTATGTTGACCCTGAAACTGGTAAACTTTGGGAGAAGAAAGAAGAAGGTAAAGAATATAATGAAACTTATAGTCTTAGTGAGGTTGATTATGATAATGAATAATGTGAATGTGTTCCATCCTCTACGGGGGGTCTACACTATGAATTTAGTAAACCTAGAGAATGTATGAAAACAATAGAAGAAGAACTTGGTAAAGTTAGTCTTACTTGTAATGGTCAATGGAATGATAGACCTTATGAAAGACTATGTATAGTTCATGACGGTTTCTATGCTAGCTATATATCTCGTAAAGCTGTTCCTGCTGGTATTCCTTTATCTAATGAAGAATATTGGCAACCTATTGCTAAACTTCGAGAAGATTTAGTTATTGATTATGAAACTTTCAAGAAAGAAATACTCGAACTTATTGCTGTTGTTCAAAGAGGTCTTAAAGCTGCTAGAATTGTAGTATCTACAATGGAAGATAGAGATGCTCTTACTTGGGAACAGATTGGAGTAGGTTGTGAAGTTTATGTTATTGAAACTAAAAAGAGCTATATTCTTGATGAAATAACTCCTGTTACTAATGCAAAGAAATGGCATCTTGAAGCTGACTCTGAAATTGGTTCTAAATTTGTAGAGTCATTTAGTGGTATGTTTCCAAGAGCGATTGCAGAACGTGCAGTTGCTGATGAATTTGGTATTAATATTCAAGATAATTATCTTCGTCGTAATGTTGTAGTTAATTATATGGCACAAGTGCTTAAACAGTATTTTGAAGATAATGCTGTTCAAATACTTGAAGGTCAGATTACTCCTGAAATGCTTAGTGAAACTGTTAAACAAATGTTTACTGCTTCACAGATTACTAATGCAGCTGATGAAGAAGATTTAACTGTTGTTGATAATCTTCTTAAATTTGCAGATAAAGACTATAATACAAATGATTATAGTGGAAAGGCTCGTAAATATCTTCGTAAGAATATGATTAGTGGTGTTAATACTCTTACTCAAGATATGATTAACGAGCCTAATACTATTTATATACTTCAATATGATTATTGTTTAGCTGGACAAACTATTGAACTTCCAGATAATAGTATTATTCTTTGGAGAGGTGGTAGAATGTATGATGGTGCAGTTAAATTAAATCAATGTAGACTTCTTAGTAATTATCGTCAAGAAGATATGTTTGATAAAAAATCTATATCTCTTGATGGAAATTGGGCTGTTGGTCAAATACTTTATCATCCTCTTGATTTAGGTGAAGATAATAAACAAGTTGAAATTGTTGGTTGGGGTGGAACTTATACTAATGATTTTTATTGGTTTTGGGATGGTGAAAAATGGGTAAGTATGGGTTTTGATTTATCTGTATATCTTACTCGTGCTGAATTTGAAGCTTTCCTAGAGAAGTTGAGAGAAGAGATGGAAAAGTTCTATGCTTGGCTTCTTGGAGAACTTAAAAAGATTAATGACCATCTTGAAATTCATGACCAACAAATATCTGAATTACAACAAGATGTAATTGATATTAATACTAGAATTGATAATCTTATTATTGAATATAATGCTAAATTTGAAGATATTTATAATAAGATTGGAGATTTAAATAATAATATTGAAGGTAGTATTACAAATATTGAACAATATATTAATAATAAGATTGAAGAAATTCTTAATAAGATAGAGCAAGAAGGTGGTAATATAGGTAATGAGTATAAACAATATTTTGAAAGTAATTATGTATCAATGTTTAAAAATAAGATTAAACCGGGTACTAATATTACTTTTGTTGAAAATGATGATGGTACTATTACTATTAACGCTGCCGGTGGAGGTTCTGGCGGAGGTGGATTAACCGAAGAAGAAGTACGTAATATTATTAATTCTATACTTAATAATTATTATACTAAGCAAGAAATTAATGATATTATTGCCGGTCTTGGCGGCGGTGGTGGAACAGGAGGTGATGGTACTCATAACGTTATGTCTATTACTCAACTTGGTGAAGCTAGAACAGGTAAATATCTTGTTATGAATAAATTTGCAGATAGTGAAACTAAACCTAGTAGACTTGATGTAGATTTTAATTCTCTTTATACTGATATTAAAAATAAACTAATTGGAGAAGGATTTGGACAAGGTGGTGGAAGTGGAGAAGGTAGCGGTGGAGTTGCTGCTAGTCAAATTCAAGCTTGGATTGCTGCCGTTGTTCCTATTGGTTCTATTATGCTTTGGGATACTTCAACTCCTCCTAATGGTTGGGAAGTTTATACTGCTGCACAAGGACGTTTTGTTATGGGTTATATACCTAGCGGTATTAATATTTATAGTAATCCTAAACAAGGAAATCTTGATTGGAAAACAGTTCTTGAAAATATTAAAGATACATATGACCCTGCTGCTCCGGGTCGTAATGTAAGTGCATATACGTTTTATATTGGTGGTACTGATTTGCCTCTTCATCAACATGCTGTTGCTGTTGGTAAAAGTAAATCCGGTGATAATAACCATCAAGTTATAGCACCTAGTAACTGGAGATTTATATCAGGTGATTTAGATCGTGATGTTAAAAATGGTTATCCTTATGGTACTGATAAAAGTCAATTGAATAATCTTGGCATTAATCGTTCTACTAATTGGTATATGACTGGACCTAATATTAGTAATAATGGTGAAATGACTTGGAGTCAAATAAGTGGTAATAGATGGACAGGTGATTATCTTGCTATTAATAAACTTATGCCTACTATTGCTTTACATTATATTAAACGTGTTTCTAATCCGTGGTAATTATGGCTGAAGAAGAGAATGTTTTTGTTGGTACTAATTGTCAATCTTTTGACCCTAGTAAAGTTCAATGTGATAAAGAGGGCAATATGCCAATTCATATACTAGATAAGTATTGTGAAGAAAATGATACTAGATATAATATATATCCTTTAACTGTTATACAGGCTGTATTTGATGGTTTAACTGGTACTAGACTTGACAGAATACTTGCTGCTTGTAATAGTGTTTATTTAACTTGGGAAGGTACTTTTGCTAATACAGTTAATAAACTTGATAAAATTTATCGTCGTAAAGGATATATTATTACTTATCGTGATGAAACTAATATTAATTGGACACAACGATATAATAGTGATGATATTAGTGATGCTGCTTGGACTAATCCAGATAATTGGGAGGGATGGTCTTTTGATACTGTTATTAAAGATTTAGCAAAAGCACTTGAAAAGATATTTAGTAATATAGGTGATTATAAAGACTTTCTTGATATTATTACTAGTTTTATTAATAATTTTGTTATTAATGTGTTTAATAATATTAATAATTATCCTAAACTAGTTGAAATTATTAAGAATAGTACAGTTGAAAGTTTGCCTATTATTATTAGAGATATATTTAATAATATTAATGAATATCCTGAACTTAAAGAGATATTTAATCAATATATTAAACAATGGACTGAATCTATCTTTAATAATATTTCTTCTTATCCTGCTCTTAATCAGTTTATAACTAATGCTATTAATTCTCATGTAGAAACTACTATTGGTAATATATTTAATAATATTGATAATTATCCTGCTATTAAAAATCTTATTATTACTAATACTGTTAATAAAGTAGTTGATATATTTAAGAATATTGGTCAATATCCGGAATTACAGGAAGTTATACAGAATAATATTAATGAACGTGTTGACTATATATTTAATAATATTAATAATTATCCTGAACTTATTGGTATTCTTTCTGATTTAGTTTGTAATTGTGTTAAGAATATATTTGCTAATATTAATAATTATCCTGCTCTTGTTACTTGTATTAATAAGGCTGTAAATAGTAGAGTTGATTATATTTTCAATAATATTGATAGATTTCCTATTCTTAAAAATCTTATTGAAACTAAAGTAGAAGCTAGAGTTACTTATATATTTGAACATATTAATAATTTTACTGAACTACTTAATATTATTAAAGGTAATATAGAAAATATCTTTGATAATATTGATAATCATCCTAATCTTAAAGTTGTTATTGAGAATAAGGTTGCATCTACAGTTGAACATATCCTTAATAATATAGATAATTATCCTATTATTAAAGAGAAGATTATTCAATTCTGTAATGAAGCTATTGAAGCTAAACGTGGTGTGGCTAATGGTATTGCTAGTCTTGATGGAGATGGTAAAGTCCCAGCAAGTCAATTACCTAGTTATGTTGATGATGTTCTTGAAGGATATTATGTTGACGAAACTCATTTTGCTGAGAAATATATAGAAAATGCTCCTGTATATTATACTCCTGAAAAAGGTAAGATTTATGTTGATATAAGTGAAAATACTGATTATAGCGGTAAGACTTATCGTTGGTCTGGAACTAAATATTCAGTTATATCTGAAACTTTAGCTTTAGGTGAAGTTACAGGTACTGCTTATGATGGCGGTAAAGGTAAGAAAACTACTGATATTGTTAATAGTTTACATATAAAACTTCTATCTTCATTAAATGATGTTACATATACAAATTCTAAAGTTAATATAGAAGTAACAGGTATTAATAAAGATACTAATACTAATAAATATGATAATGGTAGAAATTATGCTAAAAGTATTAATGCTGCCACAAAAACTTTAGCTGGAGTTATGTCATCTGCTGATAAAGTTAAACTTGATGAAACTTTACCTAATCAAATTACTAAACTTAGTAATAATGTTTATACTAAAGAAGAAATTAATAATAAGTTTAACAATGTACCAACAGTAGAAAATACTTATACTAAAGCGGAAGTTGATAAAGCTATTGCTGATGCTATTAAAGCTTTAATTCCTGCTGGTTATGAACTTGTTATTAAAAAGAAAACAACTTAATATTAATCATGGTGGTACTGAATAAGTGCCACCATTTAAAGTTTATAAAGTTATGCAAGATATTAATCAACAATTATATGAAAGAAAAGATACTCCTAAAGGATTTATTCCTGTTTATGGTGTAGTTATAACTGTTCCTACTGGAATATATACTAGTGGACAAAAAGAATTTACTTGCGATAAAACTTTTGATGAAGTAAAAGAAATACTGTTAAAAGGTGGAAGTATTATTGCTGTTGATAATAATAATAGTAGAGTTAATTTTGATAGAATTGTTGTAGGCAGTAACGATATTAGTGCTACAATTACTTATTTTTCTGCTGATGGAATTAATAAAATTGATTTAAGTTGGGATAAAGGTATAGCTAGAGTTGGTGGTGAAGAAACAAAAAGTATTAATACTTTTGTAGCTATAAATAGTAATTCAATTATTAAATCTTATGATATTAATGCTATTATTATGTTATTAACTAATAATGGTACTCCTACTGAAGTATTAAATGCTATAAATACTACATTTACTAATTTTGATAGATTTGTCGCTGCTATCGGTAAACCTAATTCTGTATTTTATAATAATACCTACGGTAAATTTTATATTAGATATACTGGTGATGTTATAACTATACAATGGAGTAATAGTAATACAATAAATCATGTAGCTTTACGTAATGATGGCAATTATGATTATAATACTATTCAAATAGTTGACCAAACTCTTTATAGATTATCTAATCTTACTGTTGAGCCAATAGTTAATCCTAAAATATGGATTGGTACTGCTGTTCAATATGCAGCTATTGCTCAAAAAGATAACAATACTACTTATATAGTTAAATCAGAAGCTTAATTTATGGCTATATATCAAGGAGATGTTGGAATACATGATATTAAACTTGGTAGTATAGATGTATTTGAAATATATCAAGGTTCTAAACTTGTTTATCCAGAGAATACTGAAACTACTATTACGTTTAAATTAAATGTTTCCGGAACTGTTACTATTAATGGTTATATTCCTGTTATAAGTGAAAATAATACTAAATTTGTATTTACTATTCCTGTTAAGACTGATTATACTGCTAATATTACTGCTGAACATTATAAATCTCAAACTATTAGTGGTAACAGTGGTTATTTACCTATAACTCATAATGTAGAATTAGAATGGGAACAAAGATTTATTTCTTATACTGTTACTTTTCCTACTGATGGAGTTAAAGTTTTATTTGATGGAATAGAAAAAGGAGTTATAACTAATGGTAAGTTAGTTGTATTAATTGATGATACAGAAGCTAAAGATAGTTATACTGTTACATTTAAAGGTAGTAAAGCTAGTATATATGATACTAGTACATTAACAGTAGTTAATAGTTCTATTGTTAATACAGGTGGAAGTTATGATTTAAAACTTCCTACTAGTTCTGTTAAGAGTGGATATAAGAGAACTGACTATGCATCCTCCACGGGGAGTATAACCAAGGGTTCTACTTATGCTGGAACTTGGATTGAAACTGTTGTTAATCTTACTGCTAGTTTTACTAGTTCTACTACTTTAGGTAGTATAAGTAATAATGTATTAACTATACCTAATAATGAGTCTACTAATGCTAAAAGTGGAACTTTAACTGTTATATTTACTTTAGAAAATAAACAAACTAAAGAAGTTAGTGCTGCTTTAAATCAAGCTGCTGGAGCTAAAGTTTATACTAATTGGGTATTAGATTTACAAACTGATGGAACTAGTGTTGAAGCTAAAGGCGGTACTAGAACTATTACAGCTAATATTGCTCGTAGAACTTATAAATGGAATAATACTGGTACTGTTTATAGTGAAACTGCTACTCCTACTCTTAGTATTAGTGGTAGTGCTAGTCTTAGTGGAAATCAAATAAAATTTACATCAAACGAGAGCGTTTCAGCTCGTTCAGCGACACTTACAGCTAGTTATGTAGGATTGTCCAAAACGGTTACGATAACGCAGCAGGCAGGCGCAAAAGTGTATTCAGCGTGGTCTGCTTGGACTGTTTCTATCTCGGCAAGCACGCAAACGATAGCTGCAAGTGGTGGTTCATCTACGATAACTACTAGTGCTAGTCGTTCTCGTACTTGGACTTGGAATGGAGTTGGTACTACACATACTGATACAGAAACTGCTACACCTACACTTAGTGGTAGTGCTGGTGGATTTACTTTAAGTGGTAAAACTGTTACTGCTAGTAACAATACTACAACAAATAGTCGTAGTATAACTATTACTGCTACTAGCAATAGTGTTTCTAAGTCTATTACTATAACACAATCAGCTGGTGCTAAAGTTTATGGAAATTGGTCTAGTTGGACTGTTAATATTAGTGCTGATAAAACTAGTATTGGAGCAACAGGTGGAACAGCTACTATATCAACTAGTGCTAGTAGAACTAGAAGTTATACATGGAATGGTGTTGCCGGTTCTGGTGGTACAGAAACTGGAAATGGAAGTCCTACATTAAGTAAAGTTAGTGGTACAGGTAATTGGACTAGTCCTAAAGTTACTTATGGAAATAATACTAGTACAAGTGGTAAATCAACTGTTATTCGTGCTACTATTGACTCAACTACTAAAGATATAACTATTAGTCAATCTGCTGGGGCTAAACAATATAGTGCTTGGTCTGCATGGACAGTTAATATTTCTAATAGTGGAAATGTTGCTCCTAGTGGAGGTAGTTCAAATATAACTACTTCTGCAAGTAGAACAAGAACTTGGACATGGAACGGAGTTAATGGAAGTGGTGGAACTGAAACAGGAACTGGAACTCCTACTCTTAGTAAAATTAGTGGTGCTGGTTCTTTTGCTAGTAATAAAGTAACTTATGATAATAATACTTCTACAAGTGCTAGAAGTACAGTTATTAGAGCTACAATGGACTCTGTAACTAAAGATACTACTGTAACTCAAAATGCTGGTTCTAAAACTTATAGTAGTTGGGGAGCATGGTCTATTAGTTTAAGTGCTAATGTAACAACTATTGCTGCTGCTGGTGGAAATGCTACATTATCTACTTCAGCTACTAGAAGTCGTACTTGGCAATGGAATGGTACAGGAACAACTTATACTGAAAATGCTAGTGGTTCTCCAACATTAAGTAAAGTTAATGGTGCAGCTTCTTTAAGTGGTTCTACTGTTAGTTATGGTAATAATACTTCTACTAGTTCCCGTAGTTCTGTATTTA
>ERZ779843.4449-NODE-4449-length-10653-cov-4.155690_pt1 | contig 10653 bp, 10 predicted proteins | sample MGYA00511560_ERZ779843 | MGnify/ENA primary metagenome ERZ779843 (study PRJEB29588, sample SAMEA2158062) | human gut metagenome | biome: human gut; feature: human-associated habitat; material: faeces | place: Denmark | collected 2008/2010 ... | reverse complement strand
TGGATCCATCAACAAGGCTAATCTTCTTTTATTATCTTTTCATGAATAATTCAGGTATTATATTTTTCATTTCATCAATTATTCGTGATATGCAACAATTCAACAGCTCGTTTACAATTGTCTCCATCATAGAAATCAAAGATCTTTTTACGCAATATTTGTCTTTCATTATAGTATGGATCACTTTCAATAGATATATCATCAATAAAAACAAATAAATCTTTTAATTCTTTTATAAAGTGTCCAGCCAAATAATCTTTTGGATCTTCAACAACGAGCCCTAATTTATAATCTTCCACATCACTAAAATCATACGCAATTGGTTTATTACACTGTAAAAAATCATAAGCAGTAGATGAATAATCACTTATTAAAGCATCACAATCTTTCATGAGACGATAATTATCGACTCCTAATTCTTTAACTGTCGTACCCGTCAAAATTCGAATATTTGTCATTTCTTCAACCTCTAAATCACTTAAATCTTGTTTAGGATGAAGCTTTAAAATCAGTAGAATATTAAGTTTTTTTAGATAATCATTTAATTCCTGATATTCAATCTTATTTTTAATTAAAGGAATACCCAAATCACCTATTTGCGTGCTATCCTGTCTTCCATATCCTCCACCCTTTCTGAAAGTAGGCATCCACAAGATTACTTTATTATATTTGTGATTTGTTATTTTATTTAAATCTCCACAATCATTTGAATAAAAATTATCTACATATGGAAAGCCAATAAAACACAATCTTGGATCATTCCCTGTCAAGTTAAATTGATCCGCAAATATATCCTTCAAAAAATGAGATGGCATACAAACATAATCTACCTTATCAGGTACATCTATATATCCTTTGCAATTCTTAAGACCAAATCCGCCATGCCCAAAGTATATAGAAATTTGATCATCTCTTAATTTATCTGAACAATCATTATCCGCGGTTAACCATTTTGCCAACCATCTATAATAATTTTTCTTAAGACTAGGCTTATATTGCATAACATAGGCTACATTTTTTGGTAATTGCACATTAAGAGATTCTTTGTGTTTAATTAGCCAAACAATCTTATACTTTTTATTATATTCATTTTGAATCAAATAATTATAAAAAGCGCCTCCATTTGAATCAAAATCATTATGACTTTCAATCATGATAATATCTTTTAATGGTTTATTTCTTAAGAAAACACCCAATATTTTTTGAAGTACAATATCAATTTTATATTGGTAAATAACTTGTATAGCGTGTTTTACCCCTTTTTCTTGGATATATTTTGCAACATTCATAACACTCAACTCTCCTTAACGTAATGTTTTAAATATTTTTATAATGTCTTTTCTTTTTACGAATACGCACACAAATATTAAAATAGCAAATAAATATCTAACGATTAAATTACTATATGTCAAAGTTAGACCCATCATTATTAATGTGATGCATAATGAAATAATTAGAATCAAGCGATCATTAAAGATTGAATTCTTGTGTAATTTTTCTTTAACAATTTTCTTATAAAAATAATAATGGGCAAATGATAAGAAGACATAACATATTAAAGTCGTATATCCAGCTGCATAGTAACCAAATTTTTTAATAAATATAAAGTTCAAAACTAAATTTAAAACTGCACTTAAAGTTGTAGCAAGAGCAATATAACCTGTTTGTTGATAATAGTATTCTATTGTACTATACAATGAATATAAGAATACAAAGAAAACAGAAATAGCCACCGGTGGAATTACATAAATAGCATCCATATATTTCTTTCCTGCAAAAATGTAAATAACTTCAGGAGCAAATATTACAGTAAACAAGCATAGTAAAGCCATTAAAAAAATAATTGGTGCTGTTACTTTCTTTAAATTTTTGACTTCTCCACTCTCTATGGATTTATAAATAAAAGGAGTTAATGAATTGTTTACAGATGTAACAATCAGCATCATCATCGTTGAAATAGTATAGGCCACACTATAAAAAGCTGCTTCACTTTTCCCAACCATATTTCCAATCATCAATCGATCGGATTGATTTAATACATAATTTGATAAATAATGTGGTATTAATGGCAAATTAAAAACTAATGCGTATTTCCAATAATCTTTCACAAAAAATTTCTTTCCTTGCGAAAAAATAAGAATAAATAAAGGTATCATAAAAACTAATTTAGATGCTACATCTGAAAAAACTCTAGCTTCTAATTTATATTTTGTACTAATGACAGATACAACACCAAGCACTAAACTTAGTACACTCACAGATACAGATATTAAAACATATTTCTTATACTTATAATCAAATCTTTGTCTTGCTGCCCAAAATTCTAAAGCTGGCATAAATAATAATTCTAAAAACATACCTACCATTAATACTGGTGATAAATCAAAAAGACGAGTAAAAAAATCAATGTTCATTAAATATATAGCGAAGAAACAAAGAGCTATAAAAGAGGTTAAACCTAATTGAGAGGATGTAAATCGATCTCGATCCTCTTTATATAAGAGTAATCCTTTTTGGTATCCACTTAAAAATATATTTAATGAAGTAAATATAATCAAAATATTTACCCATGATTGGAATATTGAAAACGCTCCGTATTGAGCTGTTGTTAATATTCTAGTAAATATTGGAGTTAAAAATAAAGCTATACCTTTATTGATTACACTGCCCACTGTATACCATAAACTAGCTTTTACAGGCGCTGATATATTTTTATATTTATTTACCAGATTAGATATAGACTTCAAAACATTTCCTCCTAATAAAATTTATTTTCACTTTTTAATTTTTCATAATGATCTTTATTTCTATATTTAAAAACAGTTGCTGGATGTCCTCCGGCAATAGCTAAAGGCGGAATGTCCTTACAGACAACTGAACCAGCTTGAATAATTGCACCTTCTCCAATGGTTACACCTCCAAGAATTATGGTATTATTTCCAAGCCAAACACAGTCTCCAATAGTAACGTCTTTATCAATATAACTCGTATCATAAGGAAGCATTGTACTCTCATAATTATGAAAAGAAGTGATAATCTGACAATTGACTCCTGAGTGAAAATAACTTCCAATTGTAATTTTTCCATTACCACTCATACTCATACCATTAAAACTTACATTGTCTCCTAAAAAAGTATTCGAAGTTACAAATGATTTACCCCCACAGTAAAGATTCTTCCCTACTCTAGCAGCTTGTCTTTTTATTCTTAACGGATAATAAACATTGGAAAATTCTCTGTTTAAAACACTTAATACACCCATACAAATCGTCCTTTCTTTGATACTTAATTCCTAATCCATAAATAAATGAAATATAAATGTATATATAGCAATATACGGATGGTGATTCAAAAATCATAAAAACTAAAAAAACAATTATAGTTGTATTTAATAAATAAAGATAATTTTGATTTAAAATTTTAACTTTTTTCAATAAAAAGTAAAGAATTAAAATAATGTATGCAAACCATATCAAACCACCATCTAAAAATAATTGAATAATTTGATTGTGACCATAGTTAAACCCATTACTAGTAGTCCAGCTCAACCAAAACGGTTTTATAAGAACACCTTGAATTCCATACCCTAAAAGCCAATGCTTTTGGATTTTTGTGAAAGCTTCTTGCCAAATTAAATCACGACCACTAATAAAACCACGGAAGATTGATATATTACATGCTATTATCATGAACACAACATTTAAAACTAACAATGAACAATAAAATATTGTTGAATTCATTAATAATAGATTCCATAACTTTATTTGTTTCTCTCTAAATACATAAATGAGTAAAAACAATACAAAAAGCATAAAAGTTAGAAGAGCTGACGATGCATCTGTTAATACTAAATTAATCATTGTCAATATGATTTGAAAAATTGTTTTTTTATATTGTTTATGGCCTAATATTAATATTAAGACACTTGTAAATACCGATAAAATTCCATATTGAGCTACAACTTGCACATGTCCTAGAAAAGTTATATGTTCTTCAAAAGGATATAAAAAGTTTATAATCAAATTAAGACTAAGTATAATAATTAAAATGTTATTGATAATATTACAGAAATTTATAGGTTTTCTTCTTACTTCGTATATAGTATAAAAAGAAATAAAAGGGAACGCAAACAATTGTTGCTTACCCGCTCCTATTCCTTTTTGATCAATAAGTGTAATTAAAAATATTAATAAAAAAGTAAATGCAACTAACAAATCAAATTTGTATATATGATACTGTTTCAAAAATGCATGAATGACCATAATCAAAATCATTGCACATGAAGCCCATGTACATAAAGTAAAAACAGTTTTATATACCGGTAATACCTCTTCAAAACCTCTTGGATGCAAAAAGGAAATCGTAATAAAATATGCAATTAAATAAAGATAATTCTTTTTATTCATGGTTTGCACCCTTTAGAATTTTTTTTATTTTATAAATTCTTTTTTCTCCAATAAAACGTAATATTTTTCTTTTGATACGATTATTCTTATTTGTCCACGAAGCTGAATAATGATGAATTGAATATGTATCATCACATTTAAGATATTGTGTATCACCAGGTGATATAGGATCAAAATATTTTGATGGATAAACTACAATATCTTTTAACTCAGTGATTTCGTCCATACTAAATCCACCCAAATCATTAACTGCTTTCGTATTTAATAAAGGACAAACTAAATTATCTTTTTGATCTTTAGTAAAGATTAAAGCATTATATTGATCTAGCATCTTTTTAATAGCACTATTCTCTTTCTCTGCTCCAAATCCTAATCCAGTATTGATAACATTCCCTACTTGTTGAATACCGACATAAGATGGGTTATTTAATAAACTATCTAAACTTTTCAATAATTCCACATCTGTATCTAAATAGATTCCACCTTCATTATATATAATTTTTAAACGTGCATAATCAGATACAAATGCCCATGCTTTCGCTTCGTATGCACTCTTTATAAAAGGATGTTGATTAACATCAAAATTAGTCTCATCCCATCTTTTTATATCATAATCCGGACAATATTTTTTCCATGATTTTATACATTCTTTAACATCATTAGGTAACGGATTGTTACCAAACCAACAATAATGTATCACTTTTGGAATCATTCTTTACCTCCCTTTTAGTGTAATAAAGGCAATGCACCCAATTTATAAGTCAAATTACACTCTCTATCTTTAATTTTTTTTGCAGGAATCCCACCCCACACTTCATTGGCTGGAATATCCTTTGTAACTACTGCACCCGCAGCTACAACAGCTCCATCTCCAATTTTTACACCTTGTAAAACAATAGCACCTGTTCCTATCCAACAATGATGCCCAATTTCAATCGGTTTAAAATCAGCCGTATATTCTTTATCATCCACATCATGCGATCCAGTAATCAATTTTACATGACTAGAAACATTAGTATCGTTACCAATTTTGATACCGGCTCTAGCATCTAATTCAGCAAACCATCCGACTGCAACTCGTTCTCCAAGCTCTAAGCCCATAGGTAATAATATCTCTACTCTTCGACTTGGGAAACAACCTTTACCAATTTTTGCACCTAGCATTTGATAAAACCATTTACGTAAATGTCTACTTGGTAATTTATTCCAGATGGCATTACCAAATAACACCAAACTATAATAAATACATTTCACTGGCTTAGACATGTTATTTCCTAGACTTTTCTTATGCATAGTTACTTCTTTCATACTAACCTACTTTCATAATAGCTTTTATAAGAGTTTTTTAATTGATTAAATGAAAAATCATCTTCATAAGTTTGTAAAGCTTCTTTTTCAAAACTATTTCTAAGTTCTTTATTTTGCAAAATTTCAATCACTTTTTCAGCAATTTCCAAACTGTTTTTTGGAGAAACTAAACATCCATTTATACCATCATTAACAATTTCAACAGTTCCATCAACAGCAGTCGCAACAACCGTTCTACCAACTGAAAAAGCTTCAATTGGCGTTAATGGCAAACCTTCCCACAAGGAACTTAATACAACTAAATCTAATTGTGACATTAGGTTTTGAACATCTGATCGATATCCTAGAAAGTAACAATCATCCTTCAAATCTAATTCTGTAACTAAATCCTTTAATTTCTTTTCATCTTCACCAGTTCCAACAATTACAAACTTCACGTTGCTCATGCAAAGTTTAATGGCAGGAATCGCATTAATAAAATATTCCATCCCTTTTTGTTCAGAAAGTCTACCAATGTTTCCTACTACATAAAAGCCGTCATCATGCAATTGCTTAATAAATGGGTCCACTTTTATTTGATCAACAAAAGGTTTAACTGCATTATGAATAACTGTTACTTGCTTTTCTGGTAATCCAAAAGTTTCCACTAGATTCTTTTTTACCATCTCACCGCAAGCTACTAAATTTGCATGTTTATAGGCATATCTAGTAAACTTCACTTTATTATCAAAAGTATTATGGCTTGTGTTGATAAACAAACACTTCTTACATATTTTAAAAAAAGCAACATAGAAAGCTGCCATACGATGATGTGTATGGACAACTGTAATATTTTCATTTTTTATAATCTTTTTTAGCATCTTACTAACAGTAATGATGCAAGATGGATTTTTATTCTCAATATCAGGAATGGTGTAATGCTTAATATTTAATTCTTTTAATTTTTTTTCATTTACACCACCACAAGAACATACAACAATCTTATTAACAAATGGCTTAAATGTCTCACACAATTGTAGTATTACATTTTCAGTACCACCCAATTCCATAGTTCTAGTAAAAAATAAAATGTTTTGTTTACTTAAATCCCGCATCTTATCTATACTTCCTTGCCACTGAGATTATTTTTAAGTCATCCACAAAGTATCTTTTAAATAATCTTTTTGGTTCTTTCGAAAATCTATATAACCATTCCAATCCGTGGTTACTCATCCATTTTGGAGCTCGTTTAATATTACCAGCTTCAAAATCAATACTTGCACCTAAACCAAAAGAAATAGGCACACCTAATTCTTTACAATGATAATACATGAATTTTTCTTGCTTAGGACACCCCAAACCAACAATCAATATATCTGGATGAACATCTTGAATTTGTGTTTTAATTTTGTTCATTTCCTGTTCATTTTTTTCAAATCCAAATGGAGGAGAATATGTTCCAACAATGTTTAATCCTGGATATTTTTTCATTAAATTTCTTGCAGCTGTATCTGCAACACCTTCTGCAGCCCCTAAAAGATACATTGTATAATTTTTGTTGGCTGCTAATTGACACACTCGAGGAAATAAATCGGACCCCGATATTTTTTCTTTTATTGGAGTTTTATACCATTTTGAAATCCAAATCAGAGGTTTTCCATCTGTTAAAATCAAAGAAGCATTTTTATAAACCTTTTGAAGTTCTTCATCCTTTTCAAGACGAACAATATGATCCACATTAGGTGTTACAACATATGAACAATTTTTTTTCTGAATCAATTTATCGATTTCATTTAACGTTTCCGCCATTGTAAGATTATCTATATCTGTATTCATAAATTTAATTCTTGCCATACTCAACCACCTCTAATACTTACACTTATCATTTGTATTAAATACACCCAACTGAATCTCGATGATTTCCATCTTTTCATTTGCCTTAATACTATGTCTTGCGTCCACTGGAATTTGTACGACATCCCCTGCTTTTACAGTTTTAGATTCGCCATTTATGCATACTTTTCCAGTTCCAGAAATGATATTCCATATCTCACTTCTATAGGAATGCGAATGATAACTCATTTCAGCATTTGGCTTCATTTCAATCTTAATTGTTTTTGAATTTTCCTGATTATCGATTACCGTAAAAGTGCCCCAAGATTTTTCTGCAAACATACTCGGATTGTCTATTTTTTCTACATACGGCTTCATATAGCCACTACGTTCTTTTGTAGAAACTAAGATACCATCCTCACTAGCAGCAACAACCATGTCTTCACATCCCATGCAAAGAATTGGAATATTTAATTCGTTTACGACATTTGTATCTTTACAAGTATCATCTAAGATTACGTCTCCTTTTGTCTTATCGGCCATAACCTCAGCCATCATATTCCAAGTACCAACATCTTTCCATTGCCCAGCATATCTAATCACTTGAATATTAGGTTCTTTTTCAACAACTGCGTAGTCAAAACTAATTTTTGTCAATGTGTCATATTTCTTAAATAAATCTGCATAATCCACAAAATCAATTAATTCATGTGCTTTGTTTAATAAATATCCCAGTTTAAACGCAAATACACCGGCATTCCATAATGCACCTTGTTTTATATATTCTTTAGCTGTTTCTGTATCAGGTTTTTCAGTAAATTTAGCAACATTACTAATTTCATTTTTATCTACTGGAATAATATATCCATACTTTTCACTAGGAACAGTTGGTTCGATTCCCATCAAAACTAAATTTGATTGTCCTTCATTTACAACTTCCTCTAATTTCTGTACAGTCTGATAATAAGTATTATCTACATAAGGATCCACTGGACAAACGGCGACACAATCCTCTTCACTTAATCCCTGCACATCTTTTAGATAAGCAGCTGCTAAAGCGATTGCTGGAAATGTATCTCGTCTGCAGGGCTCTAAACAAATGGAAACCTTATTTCCTAATTGATTACGAATCGCACTCACTTGTGACTTACTTGTCGCAATTGTAACTTCCATATCCGAATTCATATCCGAATTCACAGTTTGAATTTGACGATACACTCTTTGTACCATAGATTCATACTTTCCATTTTCATTTTTAAATAATTTTATGAACTGTTTACTACGAACATCATTAGATAAAGGCCATAAACGTTTCCCACTACCTCCTGAAAGTAAAATAATATGCATAATATACCCCCTTTTCTATAATCCTATTCTTGTTTTAATTAAATTCTGAATCATCTCAAATCGAACATTCGCATCCGATTCATCATTTCCTCTAATACTATAATAAATTTTAATTTTAGGTTCTGTCCCCGAAGGCCTAACAGCTACCCAAGAACCATCTTTTAATTCATATTTCAACACATTTGAAATTGGATATGTGCCAAAACCATGCTCTTCAAATGTTGTTTTATTAAAATCCGATATTTTTTCAACATCCGCAAATGGACATTCATTTCGTAGAGTATTCATCATCACATTAATTTTTTCAATACCATCTTTTCCTTTTAATATGAAACTTTCTAAAACATCTTTATAATAACCATATTCATTATAAATATCATGTAATAGATCGATCAATGTTTTATTTTGACTCTTAGCTTCTGCAGCCATCTCACAAATCAACATACTAGAAACAACGGCATCTTTATCCCTAGCATGAGTCCCACAAAGATATCCATAAGATTCTTCATATCCAAATAAATAATCAAAGTTTCTTGATAAATCATCTTGATCTTTTGCCTTTTCAAACTGAGTAATCTTCTCCCCAATAAATTTAAAACCAGTTAGTGTTGAAAAAACTTCAATATCATTTTTTTCTGCAATCTTTGCGCCTAATTCAGAAGTAACGATTGTTTTGATAATGGCAGGTTTTTCCAGTTCACTTAAATCTGTGTGATGAATAATAAAATCCATTAGTAATGAACCAATTTGATTTCCTGTCAATAATTTATATTCATTATTCGCATCTTTAACCGCAATACCCACACGATCACAATCTGGATCTGTACCTAATACAATATCTGCATCTAATTTTTTTGCTAATTCGATACCTAAAGTTAAAGCTTCCTTATCTTCAGGATTCGGTGATTTAACAGTAGAAAAATCCCCATCATCATTTGCCTGTTCATCAACCAGCGAAACACAATAGAACCCATCCATTTCTAATATTTTAGAAACAGGTATTCTACCAGAACCGTGTAATGGAGTATATACAATATTTAAATTATTCTTTATTATTTCATTTTTAATACGCTGTTGTTTATATACTTCTGAAACAAATTCCTCTGTATTATCAATAAAAGTAAGTAATGTATCATTTCCTTCAAAATCTATTGAATGATAATCTTTCACTTCATTCACATATTGAATTACTCGTTCAGCCTGACTAGGAACCAATTGACATCCATACTCATCATAAACCTTATATCCATTATATTCCTTAGGATTATGACTTGCTGTTAAAACAACACCAGCTAAAGCTTTATAATAAGGCACAGAAAAGCTTAACTGTGGCGTTGGTCTGGCATCTTTCATAAGATATACTTTTAACCCTAGCCCCGTTAAAATATCAGCTACCACTCTAGCATAGTCTTTACTATTATTTCTTGTATCAAACCCAATAACAACCCCTCGTTCAATACATTCATCTTTACCATAGCTATCCATTAAATAATGTCCTAAACCTAAAGTTACTTTGCCAACTGTATATTTATTTAGACGATTTGTACCAGCACCCATAATTCCTCGAAGTCCACCAGTACCAAATTCTAATTCTTTATAAAATCGATCTTCTATTTCCTTCTCAAAAGTTATACATCCTAATTCTTCTCTTATATCTTCATCAAAAAAACTATCGTTAACCCAACTCTTATATACCTCTAAATAACCCATATATTCCCTTTCTATATACGTCAAAAAAGAAATGTCAGATATAGCATTCGGATCTACGCTCTACCATTAC
>ERZ779843.4448-NODE-4448-length-10654-cov-5.704689_pt1 | contig 10654 bp, 9 predicted proteins | sample MGYA00511560_ERZ779843 | MGnify/ENA primary metagenome ERZ779843 (study PRJEB29588, sample SAMEA2158062) | human gut metagenome | biome: human gut; feature: human-associated habitat; material: faeces | place: Denmark | collected 2008/2010 ... | reverse complement strand
TCTGGGTATACTTTGTCATGACACTGGACGAGTTCGAAAAAATGCCTGTGGTATTCATTCACTATTTCAGAAATAAATGGCTTACGAACATTACCAGAGATTTTGAGTGATTGCAGTTACCGTAAAGTTTTCTAAACAAGTTGATAAAAAACAAGACTGTCAGATTAAAGTTTCGGTAAATAAGGGGTAACATCATACTCCTGAATGAATTTTACAAATTTAGTTAACTGATCCGGTACAAAAACACCCTTTTTCCAGATGATACCAAATTTACTGGTGATTTCCGGGGATACCGGGATCACAACAAAATCACGGGGATTGGTAGCGAGAGAGGAATACAAAAAAGCACCACATTTACCACCCCGGACAAAATTAAGGACAGTAACGAGCTGGCTGCAGTACATGTGGACATTTGGTGTGATCCCGGCACTGCGCAGACGGGTGATGACTGTCTGGGTTTGAACAGAGTCCGTATTGAATAAGATAATGGGCTCATCTTTTAACATATCCATTGTAATTTCTTTTTCACCGGCATACCGGTGCGTCTTGGAAACACAGTAGACATATCTGTCTTCCATCATGACATAACTGTTATATTTATCCAGATTATAAAAATCCATATTTGCCATGGCGATATCTAACTGTTCATTGTCGACTAAAGTACGGGCGCGGAGGGAGCCATATTCTAAAAGCTGAATGGGTATATTATACTGTTCCTGAAACTGGTCGGTCACCCGCGGAAAAAATACCGTGCTGATCATAGGAGGAATACCGATCCGCAGCGGGTGCCGCTTTTTTTCAATATTTGAAAAGTCGGTGTACAGTTCCTGCGTCTGTTTTAGAATAAATTCTGCTTTCTGATAAAAAGCCGCACCGTCTTTGGTGAGGGAAATTCTGTTCTTTCCATGGTTAAAAAGTTTCAGGTGAAATTCTTTTTCCAGATCCCGGATCGAAGTGGAGATCGTAGGCTGGGAAACATAGAGCGCGTCAGCCGCGCGGGTAATACTATGGTAGCGGCATACCATACAAAAGTATTCTAATTGTGTCAGTGTCATAGAATCCTCCGTCATTGTACAGAAAAATTATACTATAGTTTCAGTATAGGAAAAAACTATGCTGACGTCAAGTATATGAAATGTACATTATACTGAAAATGCGGTATGCTGTGTTTACAAAAGGAAAACGACAAGGCCATGTCACTTTTTAACACGATAAAAAAGAGAAAAAAGGAGGTTTTCTATGAGCCCGACAGTAATTACATTAATATTTCTGGCATTTGCCATTATCATGTTTGTTACAGAGAAGATTCCACTCGGTCTGACATCCATGATTGTCTGCGTTGGTCTTGTGATTACCGATGTGTTGAGCGTAAGTGATGCTTTCAATGGATTTATCAACAGTAACGTGATTCTGTTTGTTGCCATGTTCATTGTAGGCGGGGCATTGTTTGAAACCGGTATGGCAAATGAGATTGGAAGTCTGGTAACAAAATTTGCAAAAACGGAACGCAGTCTGATTATCGCAATCATGGTGATTGTGGCAGTTATGAGCGGATTTCTTTCCAACACCGGTACGGCAGCAGTTCTTATTCCGGTTGTAATTGGAATTGCAGCGAAGTCAGGGTATAAGCGGTCAAGACTTTTAATGCCGTTAGTATTTGCAGCAGCAATGGGAGGAAATCTTTCACTGATTGGTGCACCCGGCAATATGATTGCACAATCTGCACTTGAACCGTTGGGATTGAAATTTGGATTTTTCGAGTATGCGATTGTCGGTTTGCCGATTCTGATCGTTGGTATTCTATTTTATGCTACGATCGGATTTAAAATTTTACCGCATCATGACACGACGGATGCAGATGATTCTATTTTTGATGAGTCACAGGATTTTAGCAATGTTCCAAAGTGGAAAAAAGTATTATCGCTGGTGATTCTGATTGCCACCCTGATAGGGATGATTTTTGAAGAACAGATTGGTGTAAAACTTTGTATCACAGGCTGCGTAGGAGCAATTTTATTAATCCTCACCGGTGTCATTTCTGAAAAGAATGCTTTAAAATCCATTGATTTAAAAACTATTTTCCTGTTTGGAGGTACGCTTTCTCTGGCAAAGGCACTCGAGGTTACTGGAGCAGGAGAACTGATTGCAGATAAGGTGGTTGGAACATTAGGTGAAAATCCTTCTCCGGTACTATTCACTTTTGTGGTGTTTATTCTGTGCTGTATCATGACAAACTTTATGTCAAATACAGCTACTACCGCCCTGATGGCACCGATTTGTATATCCATTGCCCAGGGAATGGGTGCAGACCCAAGAGCAGTCCTGATGGCATGTGTCATAGGAGGTTCCTGTGCCTACGCTACTCCAATCGGAATGCCTGCCAATACGATGGTAGTCGGAGCCGGCAACTATAAATTTATGGATTATGTAAAAGCCGGAATGCCGTTGATCGTCATTGCAACCGTGGTCAGCATGATTATTTTACCAATAGCATTTCCATTTTATCCGTAGGATAAAATTTCACTTTTAAATTATATTATTAAAAAATCTGGAGGAAAAAAATATGTCAAATGAAGTACAAGTAAAGAAACTGACTGATATTATGGCGCAGTTCGTAGGATTTACAGCAAAGAAGCTGCCGGATGATGTTATCGCAAAACTGCAGGAACTGAGAGACAAAGAGGATTCTCCTATGACGAATGTCATCTACGATACCATGTTCCGCAACCAGGAACTGGCATTGAAATTAAACCGTCCTTCCTGTCAGGATACCGGTGTATTACAGTTCTGGGTAAAATGTGGAACAAAATTCCCACTGATTGATAATCTGGAAGCATTACTGAAGGATGCAGTGATGCAGGCTACAGTTGCAACACCGCTTCGTCACAATTCCGTAGAAACTTTTGATGAGTACAATACAGGTAAAAATGTAGGAAAAGGAACACCTACTGTATGGTGGGACATTGTTCCAAATTCCGATAAATGTGAAATCTATACTTATATGGCAGGTGGAGGCTGTACGCTTCCTGGCAATGCCACGGTTTTAATGCCGGGCGAAGGCTATGAGGGAGTGACCAAGTTTGTATTAGACCGTATGACAACTTATGGATTGAATGCATGCCCTCCACTTTTAGTTGGTGTCGGCGTTGGTACTTCCGTAGAAACAGCGGCATTAAATTCGAAAAAGGCACTGATGCGCCCGGTAGGTTCTCACAATGACAATGCTAACGCTGCTAAGATGGAGAAATTGTTGGAAGATGGTATTAATGCCATTGGTCTTGGACCGCAGGGGATGGGTGGCAATTACTCTGTCATGGGAGTTAATATCGAGAATACCGCACGCCATCCATCTGCGATTGGTGTGGCAGTAAATGTAGGCTGCTGGAGCCACAGAAGAGGACATATTGTATTTGATAAGGATTTAAACTTTACGGTAGATACCCATACCGGTTTTGAATATAAGGAAGAAAACTAATTCAGAAGGGAGAGAATAATTATGGCAGTAGAAATAAAAGATGGTAAGAAAATTCTGGTAACACCTGTATCGGCAGAGGATTTAAAGGATATTCATATTGGAGATATTGTATACCTGACAGGAGATATTACAACCTGTCGTGATGTGGCACACCGTCGTGTTGTAGAAGAGGGAAGAGAGATTCCGGTGGATGTCAGAGATGCTGCAATCCTGCATGCCGGCCCGATTATCCGCCCTTTGGGAGATGACAAATACGAGATGGTATCCGTAGGCCCCACGACATCTATGAGAATGGAAAAGTTTGAGTATGAATTTGTAGAGACCACAGGCGTCCGTGTCATTGTAGGCAAGGGCGGCATGAAGGAAAATACCGAGAGAGCCTGCAAGGACTTTGGTGCAATCCATTGTGTATTTCCTGCAGGAAATGCAGTCGTGGCAGCAGTAGAAGTGGAAGAAATCGTGGAGGCACAGTGGAAAGATCTGGGAATGCCTGAGACTTTGTGGCATTGCCATGTAAAAGAATTTGGACCACTGATCGTATCCATTGATTCTTATGGAAGAAACTACTTTGAAGAGAAGAAAGTGGAATATAATAAAAAGAAAGATGAGCAGGTCGAAATCATCAGCAAACAGGTCGGGTTCATCAAATAAAATCCGAACATAGTAAATATGTGTAAAAAATAAAAGACCTTCTGTGGAAAAAGCTGGATTCATCAAAGGATGAAACAGGCTTCTGCAGAAGGTCTTTTTAATACCATAAGCAATGCTGATCATATACCACGGGCTGGACAAATGCGTATTGTGAAGAAAAAATAATTGACATAGCAGAAGTATTACACTATAATCGTTCTAAAAAGAACAATAAGGAGGCGCAGATGTATTTTTGGGACAAGCATAAGACGATTACAAGCTATTATGAATTACTTTCTGGCAAGGTGTGCGATCAATATGAGTTAACACAGATGGAATACGATATAATTATGTTTTTACATAATAATCCACATCATAATACAGCAGCGGAAATAGTAAGGATCAGAAAGTCAACGAAATCACATGTTTCATCTTCACTGAAAAAATTGGAAAACAAAGGTCTTATAAAAAGAAAACAAAGTAAAGATAATAAAAAACATATTGAAATTGTCCTTCTGGATGATGCGGCACTTATCGTGGACGCAGGATTAAACGCACAAAAACAGTTTGCACAGAATGTTTTAAGAGGGCTGACAGAAGAAGAAAAGCATGTGTGTATGAATGTATTTGACAGAATTTGTAACAATGCGGAAGAACTATTAAGAGGAGAGAGCAAATGAAAAAGAGTAATTATAAACCACAGATTCCGGATTTGATGGAAGCAGTCTTTGATGCAGTGTATCTGACTTTTGATCTGGCAGCAGCAGTCTTATTTTTTTTATTCTCAAAAGGAAATATCCTGTATGTACTATATGGAATACTGACATTGACACTTTGTGGAGGGGATGCTTTTCATCTGGTGCCAAGAATTATAAGGGCTGTACGTGGAACCAATGATAAAATAAAGAGACAGCTTGGAATTGGATTGCAGGTATCGTCTATCACAATGACGATGTTTTATATTCTTTTAATGTATATATGGAAATATACATTCCCGGAATTAAAAATACCAGTAGTCATTGAGGGTGTTATATGGATATCAGCGGTTATCAGAATTGTGATATGTATGTTTCCGCAGAATAACTGGTGTACAGATGAAGGAAATATGAAATTATCTGTTATAAGAAATGCGGTCTTTGCTGTTACCGGTATAGGTGTAATGATCTTATATCTGATTTCCGGAAATACATATGGATATCATATGACGAGGATGGCTGCAGCCATCATTATTTCTTTTGGATGTTATCTTCCGGTAACACTGTTCAGTAAAACAAAACCGCAGGTCGGATTATTAATGATACCAAAGACCTGCGCATATATGTGGATCATTGTAATGGGGCTTCAGCTTATGTTTTAAGAGCAGTAATATCTGCAGAAAGGCAGGAAATTATAGTGAATGTAGAAAGATTTGTAAAACTAATGACAGGACATTTTGATAACAAAGAACAATTTACAGAAATGAAAGAAGATGGGAAAATATTTCCATATGCACAGCATGTGAATACTGTCTGTAACGATAAAATAAAAAATCTGAAAAGTTTACACCAGCTATATATCAGGAAAAGGATGGTGTCTGGGAAGGGGGCAGTGTGAGCCAATTTACCCCGGTTATGGTATTCAGGCTGTGGGAGAAATTTTCAGACACTTGTCTGGAGGTATCCGAAAGTATGGAAGTCCATGGAAAGAGAACATTTGGATATGATGTGCCGATTAGATATAAAAGGGCAGCAAGTGAGGGATAAAGCAGGAAAGTTCATTGGTATTTGCCAGAGCAGAGTCTCTGGGAAAAGGGAGAAATATGATAATGTCAAAAGATGAATATTTAATTACAGATGAGCCCCTTAAAGCACTGACAATATTTGCAATGCCGATGATTCTCGGCAGTTTTTTTCAGCAAGTGTATAATATGGCTGATTCCATCATTGTTGGTCAGTTTGTCGGTTCCTCTGCACTTGCAGCTGTCGGTGCCTGTGCTGCACTGACGAATGTATTTATTTGTGTGGCATTAGGTGCCGGTGTCGGTGCAGGTGTGCTCGTAAGCCGCTATTTTGGTGCCGGAGATTATGGTAAAATGAAAACAATTGTGTCAACATCGTTGGTCAGTTTTCTGATTTTAAGCCTGTTTCTGGGTGGCTTTGGTTTTTGTTTTTCACATTCAATGATGAATTTATTACAGACACCAACTGATATACTGGAGGAAGCAGTACAGTATCTCCGCATTTATTTTGCAGGATTTCCATTTCTGTTTATGTATAATATTCTTTCAACGATGTTTAACTCAATTGGAGAATCAAAAATACCATTGGGTCTTTTGATATTTTCTTCTATTTTAAATATTCTTATGGATCTTTGGATGGTGGCAGGACTTGGTCTCGGTGTGTTCGGGGCAGCCCTTGCAACCCTTATTGCACAGGGGATTTCTGCGGTATTTTCATTTCTGATTTTCTTTTGCCGGATGCGTCAATATAAGAGTCAATTTCAGTGGTTTGATGGTCAGGAGTTACATTTGATGCTCAAAATTGCTGTACCGTCGATTCTCCAGCAGTCCACAGTGTCAATTGGTATGATGATCGTACAGGCAGTTGTAAATCCATTTGGTACACAGGCACTCGCAGGTTATGCGGCAACAATGAGAGTAGAGAATGTTTTTTCGTTGATATTTGTGTCCATCGGCAATGCGGTTTCACCGTATGTCTCACAGAATCTTGGTGCAAAGAAAATTAACCGCATCAAAAAAGGATATCACGCTGCGCTGGTATTAGACCTGTGTTTCGCAATTCTTGCATTTGTAGTTATTGAAACCATGTACACACAGATTTCTTCATTATTCCTGGGTAAAGATGGAACTGACTTAGCATATCAGGTGTCCGGGGATTATATGAGATGGCTTGGCTGTTTTTTCATCTTCATGGGTATTAAGATGGCAACAGATGGAGTTCTGCGTGGACTTGGGATTATGCGTCCATTTCTCATTGCAAATATAGTTAACCTTGCGATCCGCCTGTCTGTTGCCATGATTTTTGCACCATGTTTTGGCATTGCATTTGTCTGGCTTGCTGTACCTGCTGGCTGGTTTGCAAATTTTCTGATTTCTTATATGGCACTTAGGAAATCATGGCCGGTTTCAACGGCCTGTAACAGTGCTGCGAACGGATAGTTACTGTTCACAGGCAGGCATTTTCTGAACTGAAAATGCTGTATGATACAGTGGTGGCAGCAGATTTTGCCGATTTGGAATGCGAAGCATCGGCAAAATCCGTTACTGGAACGAGGTACGAGTGAACAGTAACAACGGATAAGTGACGGGATGTAAATATTTTATAATGGATGTTTTCAGGCTTGTTTTAATGTGTTAAAATATAGACTATAAATCCATGCATGATAGTGCAAAAAGCGGGAGGTTCTGTTATGGCAAAAGACGATTCATTAAAGAAACCAAAGAAGATAGAGGTCAATCGTATTATGATTTTTATATCATCGATATTGATACCATTTTTGTGGATTGATCTGTATTTAGTTTCGAAGAATACATCAAAACTGATGGTTGTGGGTATTATTGCAGCGCTTATTTTAGTATGGACAGGTTTGCTTGTCACATATATCCATAGGATGAAAAATGAGGAAAAAGCCCATTCGGATGAACAGGTAGAAGAACTGCTGCGTACAGGAAAAGCCAATTATCTGATGCAGAAAAAGTTAGCGGAAAAGATAGATAATATCGGAGAAAAAGATGCAGTTCCAGCGGATGAGATCATTACGGCACAGAAGGCAATTGCAAAGCTGATGCTTGCACGAAACAAAGAAAATACAGATGCTCTTATGCATTCGAATGAGCAGGTGATTGAAAAAACGTTGGAAGTAGAAGAAAAGCTTTCTGAAAACAGTCAGCAGATCATGGACATGCAGAAAAACCAGATGGATGAAAAATTACAGGAATTGACGCAAAGTCAGAAATTAGTTCTTGATAATTTAAATGATGTCAAAGAATCACTGCAGAGTGACATGCAGGATGTTTTGTCAAATATGATTCATGACACATTGGAGAAAGAACTTGCATCTGCCATAGAGCAGATACATACTTATGTGAAAGAGGCGGTAAGTCAGGCTGTTGATTCCGTAAAGGAGAATCTTGCTGCGGAAGTGCCGGTTATGGCAGCTGTTTCCCCGGCAATGGATGAAGAATTACCGGATCCAGGAATGCCGGCAGAAAGTGAAGAATTACCGGATCATGGAATGCCGACAGAAGATGAAGAGTTGCCGGATCATGGAATGCCGACAGAAAGTGAAGAGTTGCCGGATTCAGGAATGCCGACAGAAGATGAAGAGTTGCCGGATTCAGGAATGCCGACAGAAGATGAAGAGCTGCCGGATCTTGGAGTGCCGACAGAAGATGAAGAGTTGCCGGATCTGGGAATGCCGGCAATGGATGAAGATCTGTCTAATATGGAACTGCCAACATTGGGAGAAGAATTATCAGAAACAGAACTCCCGGATTTAACTGACGGCGGAGATCTGGATGAAGAACCGTCAATCGGCGAGATGCCGTTAATGGATGAAGAAGAACCGGAAGCAGCCGATACATCCCTGATAGATGAGGAACCGTCAATCGGCGAGATGCCGTTAATGGAAGAGGAAGAGCCGGAAGCAGCCGATACATCCCTGATAGATGAGGAACCGTCAATTGGAGAGATGCCGTTAATGGAAGAGGAAGAACCTGCGGCGGTTGATACATCCTTAATGGAGGAAGAACCGTCAATCGGCGAGATGCCGGTTTTTGATGATTTGAACGATGCTGCATCAGCCGTGGAGGAGGTGCAGGCAGAACCGGTAGAAGAAGTGGAAGCGGAAGAAGTTCCGATTACGGAGGAAGCAACAGTAGAGCCGGATACGGATGCAGTAACTTTGACAGAAGAAATTCCGGTATCTGCGGATGAGTCAGTGATTGAAGAAGTAAAAATTCCGGAAGAGACAACCGTTACGGAAGAAATCCCGGTATCTGCAGATGAGTCAGTCATCGAAGAAGTACCGGCACAGGAAGCGTCTTCATCCATGGCAGATATGAGCAATCCAAATAAGATCATGACACCGGATGAAATTGCAGCGTTGATCGCAAATTTATAGAAATGCATCATAAGTAAAACGCAATTAAAGATGTATTTGAAAGGGCGTGTGAAAAAATGATTCTTACTTTTTCACACGCCCTTTTTGACATTTGGTCATCAAAGCTCTGCGGTAATGCGCACGATCTCTTTGATCACAGCTACAGCAGTTTCCATTCCTTCCACACTGATGTGTTCGAATGGACCGTGGAAACCGTAACCGCCTGTGCCAAGATTCGGGCACGGAAGTCCCATAAAGCTTAAACGCGCACCGTCGGTACCGCCGCGTACCGGACGTGAGATTGGTTCAAGACCAACAGAAGAAATAGCTTTCTTTGCGATATCCACAACATAAGTATTTTTCTCAATGATTTCCAACATATTTGCGTAGGAATCGTGGATAGTCAGTGTAACAGTTCCGACACCGTATTTTTGGTTCATGGAATCTGCGATTTCCTGCATTTTTTTCTGACGTGTTTCAAACATCACTTTATCGTGATCACGAATGATGTAGGAAAGAGTTGCTGCGGCAACGTCGCCGGACATATCGGTCAGATGATAGAAACCTTCTCTTCCCTCGGTGTGGGCAGGCGTTTCCATTGGAGGAAGCTGAGACGGGATCTCACATGCAACGAGAGCGGCATTGACCATGATATCTTTCGCCTCACCAGGGTGGACATTCACGCCTTTGACAGCGAAAACTGCGCTTGCGGCATTAAAGTTTTCATAGGCAACTTCACCCTCGTAATCGCCATCTACCGTGTAAGCAAAATCTGCTTTAAAGTAGTCAAGATCAAACAGATCCGCACCATGTCCGACTTCTTCGTCCGGTGTAAACCCGATCCAGATATCGCCGTGTGGAATGTCAGAGGAGATGAGCTGTTCAGCAGCAGTCATGATCTCAGCAACGCCTGCCTTATCGTCTGCACCAAGCAGAGTTGTGCCGTCTGTCGTGATCAGGGTTCTGCCCTTTAAAGTTTTCAATTCCGGAAAATCAGATGTTTTTAAAACGTCACCGGTTCCTTTTAAAATAACATCCTCACCGTTGTAATCCGGAATGATCTGGGGTTTGACATTTTTACCGGAAAAATCAGGTGCCGTATCCATATGGGAAATAAAGCCGACCGCTTTTTTGTCTTCGTATCCAGGGGTAGCCGGGATCAGGCCGTAGATGTAACAGTGGTCTGTCAGTGTTACTTTCTGTAAACCAAGATCAAGTAATTCTTTTTCTAATTCTTTTGCCAGGTTAAATTGTCTGTCCGTAGAAGGAATCGTATCGGAATCTTCACTCGAAGTAGTCCAATAGGAAACATATTTTAATAGTCTTTCATCAACACGCATGATAAATGAGTGACCTCCTTTAAATTTGATAGACTAAAAAAGTGCGTTTTTCAGTCTATGAATAAAATACCACAGAATAGAAAATCCGCCAATGAAAAAAATGAAGATT
>ERZ779843.4436-NODE-4436-length-10676-cov-11.711892_pt1 | contig 10676 bp, 8 predicted proteins | sample MGYA00511560_ERZ779843 | MGnify/ENA primary metagenome ERZ779843 (study PRJEB29588, sample SAMEA2158062) | human gut metagenome | biome: human gut; feature: human-associated habitat; material: faeces | place: Denmark | collected 2008/2010 ... | reverse complement strand
ACAGGGTATGGGCCAGCAGGGCAGTGTCGCAGGTGTGCTCACTGAGCGACTCGGCGCGGGTGGAGTGCATCAGACTCCAGCGGGTGATATACTTCATGCGTGCCAGCAGGGCATTGAACGGATACAGCATGGCGGGGAAACCTCCTTGGATGTGTTTTCTCCACCATACCTGCCCGGCAGGCGCTTGTCAAGGGGCAGCGGTGAAGAAACGTTCTTTTTTCGGGCCGACCTGCGTGGTATACTGATAAAAAAGCATCTTCCGCCCATCGGCGGAGAAAGAGGATAACCCATGGAACAATTCGGAATGTCCCGGCAGCTGAGCCTGCCCGGACAGCAAAAGGATCAGTTCTGGCGGGCGGTGGTGCTGTGTGCGCTTACCGCAGCCGTTTTTTTCCTGCCGTTCTACATCATGGACGGCGGATTTTTCCACTATGCAGGCGACTTCAACAGCCAGCAGATCAGCTTTTACCGGTACATGAACGGCTTTTTGAAGGGGGCGGGCTACCCGGACAGCACCTTTGCCGGGGCACCCCGCAACACCTTCTCCTGGGCAACGGACCTGGGCAGCGGTGCCATGAATGCCTACTCCTTCTACCTGTACGGCTCGCCCTTCTTCTGGTTCTCCATGCTGTTCCCGCAGCGGTGGCTGCCCTACCTGATGGTGCCGCTGCTGGTGCTCAAGTTCGGCGTGGCGGGCGGCGGTGCGTACCTGTACCTGAAGCGCTACGTCAAAAACTGGGATTACGCCGTGCTGGGTGCCTGCCTGTATGCACTGTCCGGCTTTGCGGTGTACAACGTGTTCTTCAACCACTTTGTGGATGTGGTGGCGCTGTTCCCGTACCTGCTGTGGGCGCTGGACGAGGCTATGTACAACAAGCGTCACGGGCTGTTTGCCTTCTGGGCGGCGGTGAACCTGCTCAACAACTACTTCTTTTTTGCCGGGCAGGTGGTGTTCCTGGCCATCTACTTTGTGTGCAAGCTCACCACCGGCGACTACCGCCTGACCGTGAAGCGGTTTGTGCAGCTGGCGTTTGAAAGCCTGCTGGGTGTGGCCATGGGCTGCCTGTTGCTGGTGCCGGCGGTGCTGAGCCTGCTGCAGAACCCGCGCACCATCGACCTTGCGTCCGGATGGGGCTTTCTGACCTACGGCAAGGTGCAGCAGTATCTGGCCATCCTGCTCAGCTGGGTGATGCCGCCGGATTCTCCCTACCTGACCTCCATCTGGTCGGAAGGCGTCATCAAGTGGACCAGCATGTCGGCCTATCTGCCCCTGTGCAGTCTGGCAGGTGCGCTGGCCTACTGGCGTGCCCGCCGCGGCGACAGCAAAAAGCGCATTGTGGCGGTATGCGCCGTGTGCGCGCTGGTGCCCATCCTGAACAGCGCGTTCTACGCCCTCAACTCCAGCTACTATGCCCGCTGGTACTATATGCCGGTGCTCATCCTCGCGGCGATGACCGTGAATGCGCTGGAAGATCACAACACCGATCTGGACACCCCGGCCCGGGGCCTTGGCTGGATCATGCTGGCTACGCTGGCCTTTGCACTGGTGCCCGTGCTGGACAACGACACCGGCACCTGGTCTCTGGGTGTGCTCAAGAACCCCGGCCAGTATTTCGTAGTGCTGGGCTTTGGCCTGGGCGGGTTGCTGCTCTACCGTCTGATCTGCCAGAAATGGCGGGCAGACAGCCGCTTTGCCCAGCGCATGACGGCGGCGGTGGTGGCCTTTGCCTGCGTGTTCAGTATGGTGCACATCGGCATCGGCAAGTTCGGCCAATGGTACACCGACAGCGATCTTGTGGAGCAGGACAACAACGCCCTGCTGCTGAAGGAGGATCTGCCGGAAGGCGATTACCGCGTGGACACCTACAAGATCCACGACAACATCGGCATGTGGCTGGACAAGAGCTGCCTGCAATATTTCGGCAGCACGGCGGCCCCCAGCATCCTCAGCTTTTACCCGGCCCTGGGCGTCAAGCGGGATGTGCGCAGTGAGCCGGAACTCTCCAATTATGCCCTGCGGGGCCTGCTGAGTGTGGAATATCTCATCACCACGCCGGAAAAGCAGGCGGATTTTGAGAGCCAGGCCGACGACGGCTGGGCCTATTATGACGAGCTGGACGGTTTTGTGCTGTACAAGAATAAAAATTACGTTCCCATGGGATTTACCTACGATTACTATGTGACCGAGGAGACCTACGGGCAGGCGAACAAGAACTCCCGCGCCAACCTGCTGATGCGGGCAATGGTGCTCAGTGATGAGGACGCTGCCGTTTACGGCAAATACCTCGCCGAGCTGCCGGAGGAAAAGCAGAGCGAGCTGACCTATGAAGCCTATGTGCAGGACTGCAACGACCGCCGTGCGCAGGCGTGCAGCGTGTTTGAGATGAACAATGCCGGTTTCCATGCCGAGATCACACAGGACAAGGCAAACCTCGTGTTCTTCTCGGTGCCCTACGATGACGGCTTCACGGCCTATGTCAATGGGGAGCAGACCGACATTGTGCGGGTGGATGACGGTATGATGGCGGTGCTGTGCCCGGCGGGCACCAGCAGCATCGACTTTGTGTATCAGGCCGACGGCCTTGCCCTGAGCCGCACGGGAACGCTGGCCGCCCTGCCGGTGTGGCTGGTGTACACGGCATACTTTGTGTGGCGCAAGCGTAAAAAGAGCAAAGTGTGACTTTGCCGGAAACCTGCAAAAAAATTTTTGCATTGCCTCTTGACTTTACGCAGATAAAGTGTATAATGCAATCAAACCGATGAGGCGGAAGAGAACCTGCACAGCGCATCTGCAGTGAGCCCGGACAGTGCAAACGGGCGAGAGCGGGGCAGAGTTTCGTGGGCCGCCGAGGGCCGGGCAAACGGGAAAGTTCCCCAGTAGCTTGGGACGGAAGCCTCCGTTACAGGGCAGGGGAGTGTTGGCTCTCCGTGAGAGGCTCTGCGTTCACAGCAGGGCAAGCAAGGTGGCACCGCAGAATCGTATTTTACCGATCCTGTCCTTGTGGATAACACACAGGGACAGGGTCGTTTTTATTTTGGAAAGACCCGTCCCGCAAAGGGAGCGGGTCTTTTTTATGCCGCCCGCTCCGGGAAAGGAGTTAACCACTATGAAAACCATGAACATGATCTCCCGCCGCAGCTTCCTGAAGGCCGCCATGGCCGCTTCCGCCGTTTCCGCACTGGCACTGACCGGCTGCGGCGGCGCAGCGTCTTCCACCGCCGGCACCGCATCCGGTACAGCCGCTTCCTCCGAGGCCGCTTCCAGCGCCGTGGCCGGTGAGACCTTCAAGGTGGGCATCGTCAACTATGTGGATCATGCTTCCCTCAACCAGATCGTGGCATCCGTGGAGAGCCGTCTGGACGAGCTGGGCAAGGAAAAGGGCGTCACCTTTGACTACGCTGATTACTACGCCAACGCGCAGGCCGACCAGAGCAACCTGAACCAAATCGGTGCCGACCTGGTGGCCGATGGCGTGGACGTGATCGTGGCTGTGGCCACCCCCACCGCCGCCACCATGCTGGCCGCTGTGGAAGATACCGAGATCCCGGTGGTGTACTCCGCCGTCACCGACCCCGCTGCTGCAGGCTTTGACGGTGAGGAGAACATCACCGGCACCTCCGATGCCCTGAACACCGACGCCATCATGAACCTGATCCTTGCCGCAGACCCGGAGATCGACACCATCGGCCTGCTGTATGACCTGAGTCAGGATGCCTCCACCCAGGCCATTGCGGACGCCAAGGCCTTCTGCGAGAAGAACGGCATCAAGGTGGTGGAAAAGAACGGCACCACCACCGCCGAGGTGCAGATGGCTGCCGAGGCACTGGTAGCCGCCGGAGTCAAGGCCGTGTTCACCCCCACCGATAACACCATCATGACCGCCGAGCTGTCCATCTATGAGAGCTTCATCGAGGCCGGTGTGCAGCACTACACCGGTGCCGACAGCTTTGCGCTGAACGGTGCACTGGTGGGCTACGGCGTGGACTACGTCCAGCTGGGCGAAGCCACCGCCGATATGGTCAGCCAGCTGCTGTGCGACGGCAAGACCCCCGCAGACCTGCCCTACCAGACCTTTGATAACGGCATCGTCACCATCAACACCGAGACCGCCGAGGCGCTGGGCTTGGATCTGGCTGCCCTGAAGGAAGCCTTCAAGCCCTACTGCACCGAAATTACCAAGGTGACCACCGCCGAGAACTTCTCCTGAGCGCCCCGCTCCGTCAAAACCTGACGGTTTTTCCGGCTCTCCCGCAAGGGAGAGCTTTTGGCGGTTCTGGGGAAAGTGGTTCCCCTCTCCCGTGAAAATGCGTTTGTCGCACTCCGCAGAGCAATGCGGTGCGCATTCAAAATAACATAAAAGGAGCATACACCATGCTGGCGAGTATCTTTTCCCTCAACGTTTTGCAGACAGCGCTGGAGCTGGGCTGCATCTACGGACTGGTGGCGTTGGCACTGTTTCTGAGCTACTCCATCCTGAATATTGCCGACCTTTCCACCGACGGCTGCTTTACGCTGGGCTGCGCCGTGGCCTGTCAGGTAGCACTGACCGGCCACCCCATCCTTGCGCTGGCGGCTGCTATGGCTGCGGGGGTGTGCTCCGGCTTTGTCACCGCTTTTTTGCAGACAAGGCTCGGGGTGGAAAGCATTATGGCCGGTATCATCGTCAACACCGGCCTGTACACCATCAATCTGGCGGTGATGGGCTTCTCCTCCACCATGTCGCTGGTCAAGACCCCTACCATCTTCTCCATGGCAAAAACTTCGCTGAGCTTTCTGGGCAGCTGGTACAAGCTGGCGCTGGCGGCAGTTGTCATTGCCATCGCCTGCGCGGCGATGCTGGGCTTTCTGGGCACGCGGCTGGGGCTTTCCATCCGCGCCACCGGCGATAACGCCGCCATGGTGCGGGCTTCCAGCATCAACCCCGCCTTTACCATCACGGTGGGTCTGTGCGTGTCCGGTGCGTTGTGTGCACTGTCCGGCGGGCTGCTGGCACAGTACCAGAAAAGCTGCGATATCAACGTAGGCACCGGCATGGTGACCATTGCACTGGCTTCCCTCATCATCGGCGAGACGCTGGTGGGCAAGCGCACCATGCTGCGCCGCATCCTTGGCGTGGTGTTCGGCAGCTGCCTGTACCGCTTTATCGTGGCGGTGGCGCTGCGGTTCAACGTGCCCGCCGCCGCCATGAAGCTGGTTTCTGCCATCATTGTGGCAGTGGCCATCTCCATGCCCGCCATCCGGGAGCACTTCGCCTTTGAAAAGCGGCGGCACGCTGCCCGTGCCCGCCGCACCGTGACCAACAGGGAGGGACAGTAACATGGAAATGCTGCAGCTGAACGACCTGCACAAGACTTTTAACCCCGGCACCGTCAACGAAAAGGTAGCGCTGAATGGCGTAAGCCTGCAAATGGAGGCCGGAGATTTTGCCACCATCGTAGGCTCCAACGGTGCGGGCAAATCCACCCTGTTCAACGCCATCACCGGCGGCTTTATTGCCGACGAGGGCAGCATTCTGCTGGGCGGACAGGACATCACCTTTGCGCCGGAGCACCAGCGCAGCAAGGTCATCGGACATCTGTTCCAGGACCCGCTCAAGGGCACCGCGCCCAACATGACCATTGAGGAAAATCTGGCGCTGGCCTACCTGCGGGCAGGCACCGCGCCCAACGCCATCTTCTCCCGCATCTCCCGCAAGGATAAGGCGCTCTTCCGCGAAAAGCTGGCCCTGCTGGACATGGGTCTTGAGGACCGCATGAAGCAGCCGGTGGGGCTGCTCTCCGGCGGGCAGCGGCAGGCGCTTACCCTGCTCATGGCTACCCTTGTCACCCCCAAGCTGCTGCTGCTGGACGAGCACACCGCCGCGCTGGACCCCGCCACCGCCGAAAAGGTGCTGGCGCTGACCAAGAGCATCGTGGCCGAGAAAAAAATCACCTGCCTGATGGTGACCCACAATATGCATCAGGCGCTGGAGCTGGGCAACCGCACCCTGATGATGGACGCCGGGCGCATCGTGTTTGACGTAAAGGGCGCAGAGCGCAGCAAGATGACCGTGGACGATTTGCTGGAAAAGTTCCGCGAGAACGCGGGCAAAAATCTGGATAATGACCGCATCCTGCTGAGCAAGGTGGAGAAATAAAAAATTTTTACCAGAGGTGTCGTATGATAAAAATTGCGTTTTTTGATGTAGATGGAACCTTGCTCAAGCTGGGCAGCAAAGAGCCATCCCCCAAAACTGTGCAGGCTTTACAGCAGCTGCAGGCAAACGGGGTCTTGTTGTGCATGGCGACCGGCAGAGGCTATCTCTCCATCCCGCATTTTGAAGGTGTCGATTTTGATATCTGGCTGACCTTCAACGGCTCCTATGTCCGCAGTAAGGATACCGTGCTCTTCAAAAATCCGCTGGACGCTGACGACAAACACAGAATTCTGCAAAATCTGAAGCAGATGCACCGGGCAGCTGCTATCAGCAACGAACACTTTATCGTAACAAACGGGACAGACCCCGATCTGGCACAATACTTTTCCTTTGGCAGCGAAAAGCTGGTGATCTCCGAGCATTTTGATGCGCTGTGCGAGGAGGAGATCTATCAGATCATGTGCTCCTGCAACAGCACCGAATACGCACAGATCTTACAGGGGACGCACGCCACACAGATCACCGCATGGTGGGACAAGGCAGTTGATATCATTCCGCTCTCCTGCGGTAAGGGAAACGCTGTAAGGGCGGTCTTGGCGCATTATGGATTTTCAAAGTCCGAAGCCATTGCCTTTGGGGACGGACGGAACGACATTGAAATGCTGGAAGCGGTCGGCACAGGTGTCGCCATGGGAAACGCGCTCGAGGAGGTCAAGGCCAGAGCTGCCGTCCTCTGCCGCTCTGTGGAAGAGGACGGGGTCTATCATTACTGCCTTGAAAACCACCTTATCTGAGGGAGACTTCCTTCTATGCTGTGTTCCTTCTCGTAAAAGCGAAAAAGGTCTGCTGCACCGGCACGATGCAGCAGACCTTTTTAACTTTTATTCCTTTACCACAGGCGAATGACCTTGATGACGCCCTCGGCTTTATCACGGGCCAGCTCCAGATGGTGCTGCAGCGCCATGGCTGCACCGTCCCAGTTGTCAGACAGGGCAGCATCCAGAATCTGCAGATGCTCCTCACAGGTCTGCTCCTGATTGATCATGCTCACCTTGCCGGTCATGATGCGGAAGCGGGTGTTCAGGCCGGTGATGCGGTCGTAGGCAGAGCGCAGATACTTGTTGGGCAGGGTGCTCATCAGCAGCTCATGGAAGTCATCGTCCGACTCGCAGAAGTCCTCGATGCGCTCGCTGTGGTGCATCAGCTCGGCGTAGGCCTCCAGCTGCTCCCGGGGGATGGCATTGCCGTAAGTACGCAGTGCGTAGGGCTCCACCAAAAGACGCATCTCAAACATGCTGTGCACGTCCTCTTCGGTGATGCCGGAGACCATCAGACCCTTTTTGGGCAGAATGGTGATCAGCCCCTCCTGCTCCAGACGCCCCAGCGCATCCCGCATGGGGGTGCGGCTGATGTTGCCCATCTCGGCGCAGAGTTTCTGCTCATTCAAAAACTCGTTGGGGCGGTACTCGCAGTTCAAGATCTTGGTTTTGAGGTACTGGTACGCTTGCAGCTTCAGGCTGAGCTTTGCCTGTGCGTCCTGCTCTTTCATAAGCACACTCTCCTATTCTTCTTCTCCAAAAACGTCCGAACCGGCAGCGCAAACCCACCGCTGCCGGCTTCTTCTTCTCCATGTTCAGCCAGCTTGTATCCCGGCTGCAATCCAACCACTTTATCCAGTATATTATTTCACATTAGGGCATTTTTTACAAGACTTTTTGCTTAACTTTGGCTTGTTTTCCGTTTTATACAAAGATTACGCCTCGATTTTGCTACTTTTTACAATGTTTTTTGTGCTTGTCGCCAAACAGCCCCACTTTCCGCCCGCTTCTTTTGCATCCAAGCGCAAACTGTGCTACAATAGAGGTAAAAAACAACACATCTACACCGGAAAGGACCGAAACTCTCATGGCACGAAGCGATGGCTACAACACCCGCACCCGGCAACTCATCTTAGACTACCTCATCAACAACCGTCAGCACGCAGTAAGTGCCTCCAACATTCTGGAGCATCTGGAGGCGCAGGGCGCAAGCCCCAACCCCACCACTGTATACCGCTATCTGGACAAGCTTGCCGGCGAGCAGCGCATTATGAAATATGTAGCCGATAAAGGCGAGCGGGCGGTGTTCCAGTATGTGGACGAGGGGCGCCATTGCCGGGAGCACCTGCACCTCAAGTGCGTGCAGTGCGGGCGCATCTATCACTTGGACTGCCATTTTATGGATGAGGTGCGCGCTCACCTGATGGCAGAGCACGGCTTTACCCTGCAATGCGAGGGCAGTGTGCTGTACGGGCTGTGCCGTCATTGCGCGCAGAACGCGGCACCGTCCGCAGCGGAAGAACAGCCTGCAAAAAAATGCGCCTGCTGTGTTGACACGGACAAAAACCCGTGATACAATGCAGACAATAAAAGTGTTGACCGGGAAAAGTAAGGCCTCAGGTTTTTCTTACAGAGAGTGCGGGATGCTGGAAGCCGCGCAGAAAACGAAGCCCGAAGAACACCCGTGAGCCGCTCCCTGAACCTGCATGCGCAGCAGTAGGGGCAGACGTGCGCCGCTCGTTATCGCGGCAGTGCTTTCAACGGGGAGAGCGCACAAAAGTGACCGGCGTATTGCGTATGCCGGTAATTTAGGTGGCACCACGGATACGGCAGCATATTCGTCCTAGGACTATGGGATGAATTTGCTGCCGTATTTTTTTTTATTTTAAGAGGGGTAAGAAGTATGTGCTGTGTTATGGGTTATACGGGGCACGACCTGAGTGCCGAAAAGTTCAAAGAGTATCTGCTGCGCACCGTGGACCGCGGACCGGACGACCAGCGGGTGGTGGAGGGTCCCTACGGCCTGATGGGCTTTGGGCGGCTTGCCATCATGGGACTGACCCCGGAGGGGATGCAGCCCTTTTACCGGGGCGCTGACTGCGTGGTGTGCAACGGCGAGCTGTACGGCTTCCGGTTCGAAAAAGAGATCTTAAAGCGCCGTGGCTACAAGTTCTGCTCCGACTGCGACTGCGAGATCCTGCTGCCGCTGTACTACGAGTACGGGCTGGATATGTTCCGCCACATGGACGCGGAGTTTGCGCTGATCCTGTACGATTCCCGCAAGGATCGGCTCATCGCCGCCCGCGACCCCATCGGCATCCGTCCGCTGTTCTACGGCTACTCCAAGTCCAGCCACAAGATCGCCTTTTCCTCCGAGATGCGCAACCTCATCGGCTGGTGCGATGATATCCGTTCCTTCCCCATTGGCAGCTACTACTGCGACGGCCGCTTTGTGCGCTACGAGGACATTGCCGATGTGCCCGCCCCCATGCAGGACGATATGCCCACCATCCTGCAGAACATCCGCGAGAAGCTGATCGCCGGTGTGGAAAAGCGGCTGGACGCCGATGCACCCGTGGGCTTCCTGCTTTCCGGCGGTCTGGATTCCTCGCTGGTGTGCTCCATTGCCGCCAAGAAGCTGGGCAAGCCCGTCCGCACCTTTGCCATCGGCATGGACACCGATGCCATCGACCTGAAATATGCCCGCCAGACTGCGGACTATCTTGGCAGCGAGCACCACGAGATCATCATCAACCGTGAGATGGTGCTCAGCAGCTTGGAAGAGGTCATCCGGCTGCTGGGTACATGGGATATCACCACCATCCGCGCCAGCATGGGCATGTATCTGCTGTGCAAGGCCATCCACGAGCAGACCGATGTGCGCGTGCTGCTGACCGGCGAGATCTCGGACGAGCTGTTCGGCTACAAATACACCGACTACGCCCCCACCGCCGATGCTTTCCAGCAGGAGAGCCAGAAGCGCATCCGGGAGCTGTACATGTACGATGTGCTGCGGGCAGACCGCTGCATCTCCTCCAACAGCATCGAAGCCCGCGTGCCCTTTGGCGACTTGGATTTTGTGCGCTACGTCATGGCCATCGACCCGGAAAAGAAGCTGAACCGCTACGGCAAGGGCAAGTACCTGCTGCGCAAGGCCTTTGAGGGCGACTGGCTGCCGCCGGAGATCCTGTGGCGCGAAAAGGCCGCCTTCTCGGACGCCGTAGGCCACAGCATGGTGGACGACATCAAGGAATACGCCGAGAGCCTGTACACCGACGAGGAGTTCCAGATGCGCCGGGCAAACTACTCGGCACACTGCATGCCCTTTACCAAGGAGAGCCTGTTCTACCGCGAAATTTTTGAGAAGTACTACCACGACCAAAGCCGCACCATCGTGGGCTTCTGGATGCCCAACAAAGCATGGCCGGGCTGCAACGTCAACGACCCCTCTGCCCGCGTGCTGGCAAACTATGGTGCTTCCGGCGTATAACGGCCAGAGCATTTTTCAGCAGAAAACTTTTTATGATTTCGGAACACCGGAGCATCTGCGGACGCTCCGGTGTTCCATTTTTACGCAAAAAAGCCCCCGCCGACAGAGGGAAAAAAGTGTCGGCGGGGGCTCAGGAAAATGTCAAATCTGGGGTTCAGAGCTCAGTCGTCTGCGGCCTCGTCCAGATTGCCCAGCTTCTTGGCCTGCTCCACAACGGCAGGCACCAGCATC
>ERZ779843.4433-NODE-4433-length-10677-cov-4.852005_pt1 | contig 10677 bp, 10 predicted proteins | sample MGYA00511560_ERZ779843 | MGnify/ENA primary metagenome ERZ779843 (study PRJEB29588, sample SAMEA2158062) | human gut metagenome | biome: human gut; feature: human-associated habitat; material: faeces | place: Denmark | collected 2008/2010 ... | reverse complement strand
TCAAGAAATAAGGAACCGGTTGGTTATACAGCCAACCGGTCCGAGATTTTGGGTTCTCCAACTTGAGGGGCGGTGTCGCTTGAGCGGTGTTGATAATCGTTGTTTACGCATGAGACCATAGAAGTCAATCTTCGGGGACGAAGTCGATGACGCGCATTTCAGTGCCACCCGTGGCAGCGAGATGAAAGCCCCCGCAGACGGGGCAGGGATCGCCATATTTGGTAAGCGGGACGGTTTTGGCGCAGTCGAGGCACCAGGCCTCTCCCCGCGGCCGTTCAATCACGAGCCTTGAGCCCTCGGCGGGCCCTCCGCGAGTGACGGAGACCCAGGCGAATTCAAGGGACGAGATGTCAACCCCTGCGAGTTCGCCCACCTCGATTCGAACCTCCTTCACGCGTGTGACGCCGCTCCGGCCTGCCGTGCGCTCGACAATCTCGATGATGCCTTCGGCAATGCTCATTTCATGCATGTATCACTCCTTCCTGCAGCCCGAAGCCTGATGTCAAGCGGCACGCAGGCGTCAAGCCCGAAGAGCGCCAGACGGATGATGTTTCTGAGAGCCTCCTCGTCGACGCCTGCACCGGAGCGCTTCAGGTGCCTCACGGCGCTTTCAAGCGCCTGCTGGCCGGGACCCTCGGGAGCGAACTGCCACTCGGTGGGGGAAACCACGGCATGGAAGTGCTCGAGTCCGGACCTCGACTGCCTGAAGCCCGAGGCGTGTGTGAGAAGACCTCGGGCGGTCGTCGCGCAGGCAATCGCCCCGCAGGTGTCGGGAAGCCGCATCGTGTAGACCTCGGGAAGGGCAGGCAGATTCTCGTGCTCCCTGTGTGCGAGCTGTGCCCAGAAGGCAGCCGTGTCAAGAAGGCGTGCCGCCAGAAGCGTGCCGGCGGACTGACCCGCCGTGGCGCAGAGGGCTTCGACAAGAGGGTGTCCCGCCTCCCTCACGAGTGCTCCCGTAAACGAGGGCCTGCGGCGGTAAATGGGCTCGGCCTCGAAGTCGGCTTCATTCCTGAGCCTGTGGTACATCTCGTCGGCAAAATCCGGAAAGTCGTGCTCATGGGGTTGCGGTACAGGCGGGCAGTCCAGCGCACCGAAGACTGCGGGCAGGGCATGGTAGCGGTAGGCGAGCGCCGAGGCGACGGTCGAGGCATTCGTCCCGTACCAGGCGGCGTACTGCACGGGCTCGGTCATCTCCAGAAAGGCTTCGGGAGAAATGCCGAAGACCAGTGATGCCAGAAGGCCCTCACAGTCGGCCGTCAGTCTGTCGATGAGGCGGTGTGCCTCAAGGAGGGCGTCTTCATCGACCTGCCGCGTGACGAGGTTGAACCCCTGCAGCGTCCTGATGACGCCCGAGAAGCCCGCCCGGGCCTTTGCATAGGCGGCAAGCGAATCGGCAGGAACAGGGACGCAGACGAGCTTCGAGGCGTCAAGCGCGAGCACGCGGATGTTTTCCAGAAGCGCCTCAAGCATCAGCGCGCGCTCGGCGAGACCGCTGTCGACCGTGCGGCGCTCGTCCTCCGCAAGACCTGCGGCCGCGCGTTCGGTGGCGTCGAGCGTCACGAGATGCGCGCAGGGGCAGAGGCTGAAGACGAGCGGCACCACCTCGCGGCAGCTCCCCGAGCTTCGGGCAAGCCTGTCCATGAGGTTGAGCGTGCGCTCGTTGAGAAGCGATGCGCGTCTCACGCGAAGGTCACCGGGACGGGACTCCGGCGCGAGCAGCAGGTCGACGGGGCTGACACCGGCATCGATCATTTGTCCGCTCCCTTCGCCATGCGGGTGAAGAACCCGCGGCGCGTGACCTGAACGGACCCGCCGTCGGCGCCGCCCTGCGGCACGGCCCTGATCGGAATGACCTTCCTGCCCGCGACGGGCGGCGTGAGTGGAGGAATGGGCGTGCCTTCCTCCTCGGTGTCGTAATTCGTCCCGAACTTTTCGTCTTCGGGCACGGTGAGAATGGTCCTGAGGGCGATCTCGGCCACGGCCTCGGCCGCCGCCTGGTCCTCGAACTCCGTAACGGGACTCACGAGCGAGAGCATCAGATAGTCGCCGAGCAGGTCGTCCCTGCAGCCGAGGAACGGAAAGTCACCTGCGGGCAGCTCGAGCGTGTGGACTTCGCCCGCGGGCACGTCGACCCAGCTCTCGCGACACCCGCAGGCATAGACCACGATGACCGCCCACGGCGTCGTCACCGTGCCGATCCAGTCGTTGCCCCATCGGCGGAAGTTGTCCGCCTTCACACGAATGCGCGGATTGAGGATGGGAAGCCCCTTCATGCGGGTCTCGGCAATGCGCCCGAACCCCGACTCGAAGTGGGGCGCGGGCGAATTCGCAAAGACGCGCAGACGGCTCATCTGCGTCGGCATTGTCCTGCGCACGGTCTTGCGTTCGGCTTCATGCGCGGCCTGAGTCACCTTCGTCTCTTCCACGTCCCTCTCCCGTTTTTTCTGTTCGCCCGTCGTCCGCTCTCCGATGTGGGAGGCGCAGGCGGTTGTTTATAGAATGGAGTATAGGAAAGGGCGCACGCTTCATGCATCACCCAAGAGTTGATCTGGGCCTAGTCCAAAGTATCTAGAAGGGCCCATTGCCGAAAAGGCAGGACATCCTTCGGAACGCGAGGCGCTCAGGCCTTGCGAGGGAATGCTCCGTGCATGAACGACAAGAGGCGCAGGCCGTGCCCCCTGTCGTCAGTGGTCGTCCGTCCTCACGCCTTGAGAAGCGCGAGGAGCTCCTCAACGTGGGGCTTCGCCTTGACGCCGTAGAGCGCATGAAGGATCCTGCCTTCGGGCGAGATCACGAACGTGGAGCGTTCGATGCCGCGGCAGAGCCTGCCGTACATCATCTTCTCCTTCATGACGCCGTAGGCCGTGCAGACGACTTCCTCCTTGTCGGCGAGAAGCGGGAAGTTGAGGTTCTGGCGGTCGCGAAAGCCGCAGTGGCTCTTCACGCTGTCGCGTGAGACGCCGGCAACGGCGTAGCCGAGGGCCTCAAAGTCGGCCAGATGGTCGCGAAAGCCCTGGGCCTCGAGCGTGCAGCCCGCGGTATTGTCCTTCGGATAGAAGTAGAGCACGAGGCCGCGACCGGCGAAGGACTCGAGCGTGACGGGCTCGCCGTCAAGTCCGGGCGCCGAGAAGGCGGGCGCTGCGTCGCCCGCCTTGAGCTGAATGCGTTCTGACATAATTGTCTCCAAACAGGAATGCGATCCGGTCAAGATAGCACGGTTTGACGGCAATGTGCGCGCTTTCGCTGCAGGACGTAAATTCCCAAACCATCGCGATTCATCTTGATGCCGTCACTTCATCATGACAACGCCTGCGGGACGGATTGCAAGGAAATACAGGCCACAAAGTCCCCGTTCGGGGAAACGCCGCGAATGCGCTAGAATATGTCGAACCCACTCAGCATGGACCATGACAATGGCACGACTTGAATTTGCCTCCGACTATATGGAGGGCTGCATTCCGGAGATTCTCACAAGGCTCACGGAAACGAATCTTGAAAAATCGTCCGGCTACGGCTCGGACGAGCATACGGCAAGGGCCGCGGAGCTCATCCGCGAAGCCTGCGACGCTCCCGACGCTGAAGTTCATCTTCTCGCCGGCGGGACCCAGACGAACCGCACGGTGATCGGCGCGATGCTCAAGCCCTGGGAGGGCGTGATCGCCGCCCAGACCGGTCACATTTCCGTTCACGAGGCGGGCGCCATCGAAAGTCTCGGCCACAAGGTGTTCGAGCTTCCTCAGCGCGACGGCAAGCTTCGTGCGCGCGACGTCGAGGCCGCCTTCCACAAGTACATCGTCGACGGCAACCGCGACCACATGCCCGCGCCCGCGCTGGTCTACATCTCGCACCCGACCGAAACGGGCACACTCTACACGCGCGCCGAGCTCGAGGCCGTGACGGGCGTCGCGCACCGCTACGGCGCTCGCGTCTTCCTTGACGGCGCTCGTCTTGCCTATGGTCTCGGCGCCACCAAGACCGACCTGACGCTCGCCGACATCGCCCGTACCTGCGACGCGTTCTACATCGGCGGCACGAAGTGCGGCGCGCTCTTCGGCGAAGCCGTGGTCTTCCCGAAGCCCAACACCTGTCCGCGCTTCTTCACCTGGATGAAGCAGCAGGGCGCACTTCTCGCCAAGGGCCGCATCACCGGTCTGCAGTTCGAGACCCTCATGGAGGAGAACCGCTACGTCGAGTACGGCGCCAAGGCCGTCCGCCTCGCCGAAAAGCTCCGCGAGGGCCTGAAGGAAAAGGGCTATCAGCTCCTCTTCGACTCCACGACGAACCAGACCTTTGTCAAACTCCCCGACGACAAGTACCAGACCCTCTGCGAAAAGGTCGGCCTGAGCTTCTGGGAAAAGCCTGACGACAACCACACGATCGTGCGCCTCGCCACCAGCTGGGCCACGACCGAAGAGGACGTCGACGCGCTCCTCACCCTGATGTAAGGTTCCGACGCCTCCTTTCCGAACGCCCGCAGGCTCCGCGCCCGCGGGCGTTTTGCTGTCTCTTGATCCATGCGGATCATGCATGGTTGAGCATGAAAATGAATCACTGGAGATGGATCTGACCGAATCCTGCACTTTCTGCAAAGGCGGGCGGTCGTCCTCCGAGTGAGGAAGTGACGGGTTTTGCGTCCGCTTCCGACATGGACAATGACAGGAGCAATGCTCATGACCGTCAGACAGACAGCAGTCCGGGAGCAGCTCGGCGACTTTGCGCCCGCATTTGCGCGCATCAACGACGACGTTCTTTTCGGAGAAGTCCGGTCGAGGACCGAGGCGCTCGGTCTTCGGGACCGCTCGATCGTGACCGTCGTCTCACTTGTTTCTCAAGGCCTTGTCGACGCCTCGCTCGAATACCACTTCAATGCTGCCTCGGCAATCGCTTCGGTCTTATGCATCACCACAGGCTTCGGCTCGTGACGTCACGAGCGCAAGACGGTAAGCCCGGCCGCCTTCATCATCCGGATGCCCTCTTGCTTGATGTTCAGTGAGGCATTGACATCTCGGTCATGATGAACGCCGCAATGCGGGACATGTCCAGTTTCGGGTGGCGAGACTCAGCGTCTCCAACTTATGCCCGCAGGCGGAACATGTCTTCGACGACGCGTAGAAGGTGTCGATCTTCACAATTTGCTGACCTTCCTGATGAGGCCAGCGCCCGCACACGGGCCCGTGCGGGATAATGAAGGGGAGGCGCTTTTCGAAACGCCTCCCGTCTGCACTCACGCCACCTTCCATTTAGGGCCCGATCCATGGACATCCGCCGCCTGAGGACATTTCTCGCCGTCTGCGAAACAGGCAGCCTCTCCCGCGCTGCCGAGCGCCTGCACATCTCGTAGCCTGCGCTCACCCGACGCATACAAGAACTCGAGAGCGAATACGGCGCCGAGCTCTTTGAGGGCGCCGGGAAAGGCATGACGCCGACCGAGGCCGGACTGCTCCTGCAGGTGCGTGCCCGCCAGATCGTGAACCTCGACAATGCCGTTCGGCACGAACTCGAGTCCGCGGGCAAGGGACTCGCGGGCATGGTGCGCATCGGATGCGTCGAGACGAACGCCGCCCGTGCGCTTGCACGCTGGCTAAGGAGCTCCATCCGAGAACCCAAGTCGAGATCTACTCTGCCGACAGCGACGAACTCAAGGCCCATCTCGATGCGGGCACGATCGACGCCGCAGTGCCGCTCGCCCGCGAGACGGCCGTCACCACCGGCATGCTCGAAGGCCTTCCCCTGATGCGCCCGCACCGCCACATTCTGCGCGACGCGTTTGAAGAGTGGTTGGCGAATCCGCCTCACGCATGACGGTGGCGGCTTCATCAATCGTCATCAATTCCCTTCTTAACGCTCGCAGGAGATGCCCGCACGGTGATGCTCGTGGTCAAGGGCGCCTTCGACATGAGGCCGCCCGAGGGACTCGTCTTCATTCCGATCGGTCCTCCACGCACCTCGGAGCAGATTCTTGTCCGTCACAGAAACGCGGCGCTCTCGAGCGCCGCTGAGGCGTTCTGGGCTCATGCGGCCCGAAGTGCAGGGAGAGACGATTCCGCCGATTGAATTCACCCGATAAGAAAAGCCCCGGGATTCACATGGAATTCGGGGCTTTGTTCGTCAATCAGCCGGCCTTGAGAGGCGGGCGGAAGGCGCAATTACTTGCGGAAGGCGGCTTCGAGGGCCGGCACGACCTGCTTCTTGCGGCTCATGACGCCGTCGAGCCAGAGGTTGGAGCCTTCGACGAAGGTCTTGCCGAAACCTTCGGCGATGCGGGCGGGATCGTCGGAGACCATGAGAAGTTCGGAGCCTTCCTTCATGATGTCCGTGAGGAGCAGAAGGGCGGAGTGACGACCTTCCTCGGACTTGACGGCGGCGAGCTCGGCTTCGAGCGCGGCCTTCATGTCGGCGACGAGGTCAAGGGAGACGAGTTCGAGCTGACCGACGCCGACCTTGCAGCCGTTCATGTTGAAGTCCTTGAAGTCGCGGAAGATGAGAGAGCGCGGGGTGCAGCCGGCGACGGCGGACTTGGCGGTGAAGAGCTCCATGCCAAGGGCCTGGATGTCGGCGATGCCGGCGATTGCGGCGAGTTCCGCGGCAGCCTGGCGGTCCATGTCGGTGGTCGTCGGAGACTTGAAGATCACCGTGTCGGAGAGAATGGCGCAGAGCATGGCGCCGGCGATGTTGGCCGGGATTTCAAAGCCCATGTAGTCGTACATGCGCTTGAGGATGGTGTTCGTGCAGCCGGCCGTCCAGATGATGCATTCGAGCGGAGCCGTGGAGGTCACGTCGCCGAGCTTGTGATGGTCGACGATGCCCTTGAGGTTGCACTCATCAATGTCGGCGGGAGCCTGGGCCTTGTCGGAGTAGTCGACGAGGTAGACGTCGCGGCCGGCGACGCTCGTCACGATTTCCGGAGCTTCAAGGCCGAAGCGCTCGAGTATGAAGGCCGTTTCCGGGGCGGGCGTGCCCTGGGCGGCCGGCACGACGTCCAGACCACGCTGCTTGTAGAGATGCGCGCAGGCAATGGCGGAAATGATGCTGTCGGAGTCGGGGTTCTTATGACCAAGAATGAGAGCGGACACTTTGAGGCCTTTCTAAAAAGGGGATGAATAAAAATTCCGGATATTGTAGCGGACTTTGAGCGGCTCGGGCGGGCTGGCCGCACAGGTCCGGCCCTCTGCCGACGGCGGCCGAGTCTTGCCACGCAAATTCGACGATGCGAACGCGAAGCATTCTCTTACAAAAGGCGACGCGCGCTTCTTGACAATACAGATATTTGAAATATAAGATTTGTTCAACCAACATCGAACGGGCCCGTGACGATGTCAGTCCGCATCCGCCGCCAGGCGAGATGCGCTTCACCGACAAGAATTCCATAGCAACTGGGAGACCAATCCATGCTGACACCCCGACAGATCGAACAAGTCAAGGCCACCGTGCCGGTACTTCGTGAACACGGCGTTTTGCTCACAACGCACTTCTACCGCCGCATGCTCGAAGGAAATCCCGAACTTCGGAACATTTTCAACCAGGCTCATCAGGCCCGCGGACGTCAGCAGAAAGCACTGGCTGAAGCCGTCCTCGCCTACGCAGAAAACATCGAAAATCCGGCCGTGCTTCTGCCCGCGGTCAAGTTCATCGTCTCGAAGCATGCAACGGTCGGCATCCGCGCCGAGCACTATCCGATTGTCGGCCGGCATCTTCTGGCCTCCATCAGGGAGGTTCTCGGAGAAGCGGCCTCCGATGAACTCCTCGAGGCCTGGGGTGCCGCATACGGGCAGCTCGCCGACCTGATGATCGAAGTCGAGAACGGCATCTACGAGGCTCAGGCGAACGCCGACGGCGGCTGGTCTGGCTGGCGCCCCTTCATCGTCTCGAGACGCGTCGAAGAAACGCCCGACGTCGTGAGCCTTTACCTGACGCCTGCAGATGGCGGGAAGGTGCCTGTCTGGAAGCCCGGCCAGTTCGTGTCGGTGCGCGCCTATCTGCCCGAATTGAAGCTCGTCCAACCGCGCCAGTATTCGCTCTCGGCGGCACCGGAGGACCGGAACCAGCTCCGCATTTCCGTCAAGCGCATTGCCGCCGCGGGCGATGCCCCCGCCGGCCTCATGTCCAATCATCTGCACAAGTGCCTCAAGGTCGGCGACACCATCGACGTCTCGGCACCCGCCGGCGAATTCCATCTTGCCGAAGGTACGAATCCGGTGTTCCTCGCCGGAGCCGGCATCGGCGTCACTCCGATTTTCGCCATGCTCGAATCGATCGCACGAAACACGCCCGAGCGTCAGGTGACCTTCGTTCAGGTTGCCCGCACGGCGTCTGAACTCGTCTTCGTGAATGAGGTTCGTGAGGCTGCCGGCAAGCTGAAGAACGCGAAGCTGCTTGCATTCGTGACACAGCCTGCCGAAGCCGACACGACCATCAAGTGTCCGTGCGTTAAGCTCGGTGCCCGTCCGAGCGTGGAGGACATCAGGGCGCTTGCACCGTCGGCCGACGTCGACGCCTATCTCTGCGGCCCGGGCGACTTCATGTCAGGGATGCGCGCCGCTCTCGAAGCCGCTGGCGTTCCGGCACGGCAGATCCACGCTGAAGTGTTCGGAACGGGCAGCGAGGCCTGATCCGAATTCTGCGGACCGCTTTCGATCCCTTCAAGGGATCGGGAGCCGTCCAGGCGAAGGCCATGGACGCTGCCGTCCATCGAGTATGATACGGGAATCTCCTCACGGAAATTCCCGTTTTCTCATCCTTTCTCCGAACGGACCATGCACCTGAAGCGATTTACAGACCTTGGCCTGAGAATTCTGATGCACCTTGCCAACGAGGCCGACCCCGAGACGCCCCATTCGGTGCCAGAGCTCTCGAGATTCCTCTGCTGGAACCAGAATCTGGTCATCAAGACCGCAAACGCCATGGTCAAGGCCGGGTGGCTTTCCGCCGTTCGCGGCCGGCACGGCGGGCTCAGGCTGGCCTGCAAACCTGAAGACCTGCGAATCGGCGACGTCGTGCGCACACTCGAAGACAATGACATGCTCGTCGACTGCAACGAGCCGCCCTGTCCCTTTGCCGGCAGATGCGTGCTGATCGATGCGCTCGCCAGAGCCCGGGAAGCCTTCTACAAGGAACTCAACCAATACACGCTCGCCGATCTCCGCCGCAGCGGGCCGGGGAAGGGCGTTTCGAACCTGATGTGCTCGAGGGCGCAAACCATTTCCGACGAGCCGGCCGACAACCCGGGCGGGTCAGAACACCGGATGGAACAGGCCTCAGTCAGGCAGCAAGCATGAGGCGCCGGATGCGCATGCCGGAAGATTCGAACATTCTTCATTCGTCCGGCACGGGCCACCGCGAGACTGGCGCAATGAAAGTCACGCTCAAGGGCGGCTCCACCCTTGACTTCGATGCGAGGACGGCCGACAGTACCACCGTGGCGGTCACGACCGAGGCGAAGAATGCGGGCAAGGTCACGATCGGCGCAAACGCCACGCTCACTGGCGACAAGGTTGTGGACTCGTGTCTGCACGGGCAGGTCCGAGTACGGCAGACGCAGCATCGAGAGCGAATACACGGCGTTCCAGTTCGGCTATGACCGTCAGGTTCAGCCCGGTCTCTGGGCGGGCGGCGCGCTCTCCTACACGGACGGCTCGAACGACTTCGACTGGGGCGATGGCGACAGCTCCATCGCGGCCTTCACGGGCTACGCCACGAAGCTCTTCGACAACGGCGCCTTCCTCGACGGCACCTTCAAGTTCGGCCGCATCGACAATGAGTTCGACATCTCGTCCGAAGCCGGCCGCGTCAAGGGCGACTACGACGCGAACATGTTCTCGTTTTCGATCGAGGCGGGCCATCGCTTCCATCCCGTCGCGGGCTTCTTCGTCGAGCCTCAGGTCGAATTCATGTACGGCCGAGTCGAGAGCGTCGACTACACGGCCTCCGCGAGCTACACCGTGAAGCAGGACGCCGCCGAATCGTTCATCGCTTCATGACCGGCATGGATCTGCCCAACGACCGCGGCAACGTCTACGTCCGCGCCTCTGTTCTGCACGACTGGAAGGGTGACGCCGACTACACGTACGCCTGGAAGGGCGAATCGCGCAGCCTCACCGAGGAACTCGGCGGCACGTGGTATGAATACGGCCTCGGCGCCAACTTCAACGCCTCGAAGAATCTGCACTTCTATGCAGACGTCGAGGCTGCCGACGGCGGCGAAGTCGACACCGACTACCGCGTGAACCTCGGCGCACGTTGGAGCTTCTGATCAGCCTTCTCAATCCCGGCTGATTGAGATGCAGCAAGAGAGGCCGGCTTCCTTCGGGAGGCTGGCCTCGTTTTGTTCCTGATCAGCAGGGAGTCTGCGCCGTCGGAGTTCGTCAGGCGTCACCTCTCCTGTTTGTAGAGAGAAGGAGCTCGACGGACAACCTCAGCGCGGGAATCGCGGTGAATTCGCCTTCCGGATCGAAACTCGAGGTATGCAGACCCGCGCGGCCCCTAGAGCCGTAGTGGAAACACCCTGCGACGCCGCCGTCCTTCGTGACGGCATTCATCCAGAGTGTGGAGTCGTCGGAGCCGCGGGTGCGGTCCTCGGTGATGACGACGTCGGGAAGGCGCTTTGCGCACTCGACGATCATCTCGACGGCCGTCGGGTTGGGAAGAAGGGCCTCGGCTCGGCCCGCGACCTCAATCCCC
>ERZ779843.4431-NODE-4431-length-10679-cov-2.997364_pt1 | contig 10679 bp, 5 predicted proteins | sample MGYA00511560_ERZ779843 | MGnify/ENA primary metagenome ERZ779843 (study PRJEB29588, sample SAMEA2158062) | human gut metagenome | biome: human gut; feature: human-associated habitat; material: faeces | place: Denmark | collected 2008/2010 ... | reverse complement strand
GAATAAAAGTTAGGAATCCTTTCCAGTGAATGTGTAGGAGGTGTTGGTAATACTTAAGGGGCAAAATTCTGCGTTAGGTATTCAAAATTTGACTGTTTGAGGCGTATGCCGAGTTCCAAATTTTGAATGCCTGCTTTTAGCAGAATTTTGCCCCTTTAGTATTACCCGCCGACGGAACCTGAACAGGAAAGGATTCCTAACTTTTATTCCGGTCCGAGTAGCCGTCGCCTGATAAATTAAATACCAATTCTATACGATTCCCTGAGCTGTCATAGCATCTACAACTTTTTCAAATCCTGCAATGTTAGCGCCGGCAACATAGTTACCTTCCATTCCGTAACGTTTTGCAGCATCGTCCATGTTGTGGCAGATGTTTACCATGATGTTCTTCAGTTTTGCATCTACTTCTTCGAATGTCCAGCTAAGTCTCTCGCTGTTCTGTGACATTTCAAGTGCAGATGTAGCAACACCACCAGCGTTTGCAGCTTTACCAGGTGCAAAGATCACACCATTCTCCTGCAGATACTGTGTTGCTTCTAATGTAGTAGGCATGTTAGCACCTTCGCATACAGCTACGCATCCGTTAGCAACTAACTGTTTTGCATCTTCAAGGTGAAGTTCGTTCTGTGTAGCACATGGAAGAGCAAGGTCAACCTTAACAGACCATACACCGCGTCCTTCATGATATTCTGAATTAGGACGGTAGTTCTTGTACTCTGTCAGTCTTGCACGTTTTACTTCTTTGATTTCTTTTAATGCTGCAACGTCGATTCCATCCGGATCATATACCCATCCTGTAGAATCACTTGCTGTTACAACTTTAGCTCCAAGTTGCTGAGCTTTCTGGATTGCATAGATTGCAACGTTACCAGCTCCGGAAACTGCAACTGTCATTCCCTTGATGTCTTTTCCGTTGATCTTTAATAATTCTTCTGTGAAGTAGAGAAGTCCATATCCTGTAGCTTCTGTTCTTGCTAAAGATCCGCCGTAGCTTAATCCTTTTCCTGTCAGAACACCTTCATACAGGCCTCTGATTCTCTTGTACTGACCGAACATGTAACCGATCTCTCTTGCACCTGTTCCGATATCTCCTGCAGGAACATCTGTGTCAGCTCCGATATATTTGCAAAGTTCTGTCATAAAGCTCTGGCAGAATGCCATTACTTCTCTGTCTGATTTTCCCTTAGGATCGAAGTCAGAACCACCTTTACCTCCGCCGATTGGAAGTCCTGTCAGTGAGTTCTTGAAGATCTGCTCAAATCCAAGGAATTTGATGATACCAAGGTTTACAGATGGGTGCAGACGTAATCCTCCTTTGTATGGTCCGATTGCGCTGTTAAACTGTACACGGTATCCTGTATTAACCTGAACCTGTCCTTTATCGTCTACCCATGGAACACGGAATTTAATCTGTCTTTCAGGTTCAACAAGTCTTTCAAGAAGAGCGTCTTTTCTGAATTTCTCCTCGTTAGCCTCTACAACAACTCTTAATGACTCTAATACCTCTTTTACTGCCTGGTGGAATTCTGGCTCTGCAGGATTCTTAGCTACTACTTTCTCCAGTACTTCATCAACATATGACATAGCTTTCTACCTCCTAAAATAATATACGTATCCTTTTCAAAAGCGTCCCTGTCCAACAATTTGTCCAAATACTGCGATCCAGCCGCCGGCTGTTTTTTCTACACGCTTTGGAATAAAAAAAGCAGATGACTTACGCCATCTGTTTTTCCCTGACGCCTTTGTCCTTTACTATTGTAAAGCAAACAAGTGTATCTGGCAAGATATTTTTTACAGTTTTTATTATTTTTTGCAACTTTTTACAAAACCCTTGCAGATTTCGCAAGGGTTTTGTGCTTTTTCTCATGTTATATTCATTTTTATGAAACAGATTGCGCTCTAAATTGCATTTATTATAATACAAGGATGCCAATTTTCATCTCATTACCGAAAGTCTCAGACACCTGAACATTCATTATTTGAAGTATTTTACTCCTGATTCGAAGATCTTCATATCCTGTTCTCCGTAAATGTTCATTGCCACACTTCTGTTTCTTCTTTCTGAATGCGCCATCTTACCAAGTACACGTCCATCCGGGCTTGTAATACCTTCGATCGCACAGTAAGAACCGTTGACATTCCATTCTTCGTTCATTGTGATATTTCCTTCCGGATCACAGTACTGTGTTGCAACCTGGCCATTTGCGAATAACTTGTCCAGCCATTCTTTATTTGCAACAAATCTTCCTTCACCATGAGATGCAGGGTTGGTGTATACTCCGCCAAGTTCTGCTTCTCTGAGCCATGGAGATTTGTTCGTTACTACTTTTGTATAGACCATCTTGGAGATATGGCGGCCGATCGTGTTGTATGTAAGTGTCGGTGAATCCGGCTGCTGTCCTGTAATCTCTCCGCTTGGTACCAGACCAAGCTTGATCAGAGCCTGGAATCCGTTACAGATACCAAGTGCCAGTCCGTCACGCTCATTCAATAATTTTTCTACCGCTTCTTTCATCTTCGCATTCTTAAATGCTGTTGCGAAGAATTTTGCTGATCCGTCCGGTTCGTCACCTGCACTGAATCCACCTGGGAACATGATGATCTGTGACTGTTCGATCGCTTTTTCAAATACTTCTACAGAATCAACGATATCAGATGCACTCATATTTCTGAATACTTTTGTGATTACCTTTGCTCCTGCTCTTTCGAATGCTTTCGCACTGTCATATTCACAGTTTGTTCCAGGCATTACCGGGATAAATACGGTCGGCTGAGCGATCTTGTGGTCACAAATATAAATATCAGATGTATCATATAATCCTGTCTCCACCTTCGCATCCTGTCCTTCCGCTCCGGAATTGGTCGGGAATACTTTTTCCAGTGTTTCTTCCCATGCAGATACTGCTTCGTCTAACGCAATCTTCACATCGTTATATTCAATAGCTGCGCTGTCTGTTACTTCACCAATTACAGTATAAGTAATTCCAAGTTCAGATACCTTATCAGCCGGTACTTCTGCGATGATATCTCCGAATGCCGGTGCAAATAAGTCTCTTGCGTCTACATCGTGCTCGATCTTCACACCCATGCCGTTACCGAATGCCATCTTGCTGACTGCTGCCGCAATACCATGTCTGTCCAGTGCATAAGCTGCTACGATCTTACCGCTGTGGATATCTTCTGTAAATTTACCGTACTGCTCCATAACTTTCTCGTATACAGGAGTGTCGTAATTATCTGTCTCAATACGAAGCCATACCAGTTTATCTCCGGCTTTCTTAAGTTCCGGTGTGATAATGTCTTTCTCTTTTGCAATGTCCACTGCGAAAGATACCAGTGTCGGTGGTACATCGATGTCTTCGAATGTTCCTGACATACTGTCCTTTCCACCAATGGATGGAAGTCCGTATCCAAGCTGTGCACTGTAAGCTCCGAGAAGAGCTGCGAACGGCTGACTCCATCTGTGTGGATCTTCTGTCATACGACGGAAATATTCCTGGAATGTGAAACGGATCTTGCTGTAATCGCCACCTGCTGCAACAATCTTTGCGATAGACTCTGTCACTGCATAGATTGCTCCGTGATATGGGCTCCATGTTGACAGATATGGATCAAATCCGTAACTCATCATACTTACGGTATCGCAGTCTCCTGTTAATACCGGAAGCTTGGCAACCATTGCCTGCGTCTCTGTCTTCTGATATTTTCCACCGTGCGGCATGAATACAGAAGCTGCTCCGATGGATCCGTCGAACATTTCTACCAGACCTTTCTGTGAGCATACATTCAGGTCTTTTAACATACCAAGCCATTTTTCTCTTACGTCTTTTACTTCTTCTCTTACGAGGATGCTGTCTTTTCTGTTCGGGATATCAACCGCTACAGTTGTCTCCTGGTGTGCTCCGTTGGTATCAAGGAATGCACGTGAAAGATTTACGATCTCTTTTCCTCTCCATGAAAGGACCAGTCTTGGATCTTCTGTTACGACAGCCACCTTTGTTGCTTCCAGGTTCTCTTCGGATGCATATTTCATAAATTCATCTACATCTTTTGGATCTACAACAACTGCCATACGTTCCTGTGATTCAGAGATTGCGATCTCTGTTCCGTCAAGGCCGGCATATTTCTTAGGTACTTTATCAAGGTCGATCTGAAGTCCGTCTGCAAGTTCTCCGATAGCAACAGATACTCCGCCTGCTCCGAAGTCGTTACATTTTTTGATCAGCTTGCTGACTTCTTCTCTTCTGAATAATCTCTGGATCTTTCTTTCTGTAGGTGCATTACCTTTCTGTACTTCTGCTCCACAGGTCTCGATAGACTCTTCTGTATGTACTTTGGAAGATCCGGTTGCTCCACCGCATCCGTCACGTCCGGTACGTCCGCCGAGAAGGATAATGATATCTCCCGGATCTGAAGTTTCTCTGATGACTGCACGTCTTGGTGCTGCCCCGAGTACTGCTCCGATCTCCATACGTTTTGCAACATAATTCGGATGATAGATCTCTTTTACTGCTCCGGTTGCCAGTCCGATCTGGTTACCATAAGAGCTGTATCCGTGTGCTGCTTCTCTAACCAGTTTCTTCTGTGGAAGCTTTCCTTTTAATGTATCTTTTACAGATACGGTTGGATCAGCGGCTCCTGTAACACGCATTGCCTGGTATACATATGTACGTCCTGACAGTGGGTCACGGATGGCTCCTCCAAGGCAGGTAGCAGCTCCACCGAATGGCTCGATCTCTGTCGGATGGTTATGTGTCTCGTTCTTGAAGTTCACAAGCCACTCTTCTTCCACACCGTCTACTTCAATCGGCACAACGATACTGCATGCATTGATCTCATCGGATTCTTCCTGATCCTGTAATTTTCCTTCACGTTTTAATTTTCTCATTGCCATCAGTGCAAGATCCATCAGGCAGACAAATTTGTCTTCTCTTCCTTTGAAGATCTCGCTGTGATCAGCGATGTACTGTTTGTAAGTCTCTTCCATCGGCTCTCTGTAATCGCCGTCGCCGAATGAAACGTCTGTAAGTTCTGTCGAGAATGTTGTATGACGGCAGTGATCTGACCAGTATGTATCCAGAACGCGGATCTCTGTCATGGAAGGATCTCTGTCTTCTTCTGATTTAAAATAATTCTGGATATGCTGGAAGTCCTTAAATGTCATGGCAAGTCCGAGAGAATCATATAATTCTTTTAACTTGCTTTCTTCCATATCTTTGAATCCGTCAAAGATTTTTACATCTGCCGGCTCATCAAATACGGTAACTAATGTCTCCGGCTTTTCGCCCTGTGCTTCTCTAGAATCTACAGGGTTGATGCAGTGTTCTTTGATTGCTTCAAATTCTTCATCTGATAAGCTGCCTTCTCCTCCATGGATCACATAAGTTGTCGCGGTACGGATGACCGGCTGCTCGTCTTCTTTGATGAACTGAATGCACTGAACAGCGGAATCTGCTCTCTGGTCAAACTGTCCCGGAAGGAATTCTACAGAAAAGATTCTGCTTCCTTCTTCTGCCGGAAATTCTTCTTTATATAATGTATCTACAGGTGGTTCAGAAAAGATGCCATTACATGCTTTCTCAAATGTCTCATCGGATACATTTTCCACATCGTAGCGAATCAGTACACGAACACTGTCCACGTCTTTGATTCCAAGATAGCTGCGGATCTCAGTCTTAAGCTCCTTGGCCTGTACATCAAATCCTGATTTTTTCTCCACGTACACTCTTTTTACATTGCTCATAAGTAATCCTCCATAAATGAATTTTTACACATTTTCTATTGTTAGTATAACACAACAATCATTATTTAATACAATTAATATATTTAAACGCTTTTATAATCTGTACTTATTAATCCTTTATCATTTTCATTCCCGTCAATCTATTTTTACGGATTTACGATTCCTCTGGCTTTTTATAATATTTTTTAATTTTATCAATAAAATAATCACCAGCTGCAGATACTCCACCGCCTATTACAAAACATTCAGGGTCAACAATTGCCGCAGCACATGCCAATCCTTTACCAATGTAGCTGCATACTTTTTCTATTACTTCTTCCATATCTTTATCACCGGCTTTTGCACGGTCAAATACTTCTTTTGCATTTTTTGTACCTGCAAGCCTTGCAATTCCGGTTGCTGATGCAACCTGTTCAAGACAGCCCGTCTTTCCGCAGTTGCATGCAAAATCAAGGCCGTCGACTAATGGCATATGCCCTATTTCTGCCGCAGCACCATTAAATCCGTTAATCGGTTTTCCGTCTAATATGAGACCACCTCCAACGCCCGTTCCTATTGTGACCATCATTATGCTTGAATATTCTTTACCACTGCCCTTCCAATATTCGCCGAGTGCTGCAACATTGGCATCATTGCCGGCTTTTATCTTTTCTTTTGGAAATATCAGAAGCTCTGACAGTTTATTTGGCACATTTACTACATCCCATCCGAGATTGACGCATTTATTAACTGTTCCGTCATCTCTCACCGCTCCGGGAACGCCTATTCCTATTCCGGCTATATCCGTAAATTTCTTTTTATGCATTGCAAGGGTCATTTTTATATATTCTGCAATATCCGGTAAAATGTTTTCACCGGAATTTTCTTTTCTTGTCGGCAGCTCTTCTTTTTCAATAAGTTCTCCGTCATCCGAAAAAAAACCACATTTAATTGTTGTTCCTCCAACATCTATGCCAAATACTACTTTATTCATCATCGTCATCTCCCCTCATGAGATTCTCCTGAACTCTTCTGTACAATTCCTTAGCTGCATTGTAACCCATCTTCTTCTGTCTGTGATTTACGGCTGCTGCTTCAACAATAACTGCAAGATTACGTCCAGGACGGATTGGAAGTGAATGGCAGACTACCTTATTTCCAAGATATTCTGTATATTCCTCTTCAAGACCAAGTCTGTCATATTCCCTGTCTTTATTCCAGTCTTCAAGCTTCATTACCATATCTATCTGCTGTGTCTCTTTGATGCTCTCAACACCAAAAAGTGTCTTGACATCGATTATTCCGATACCTCTTAACTCAATAAAATACTTAGTAACGCCGGGTGCCGTTCCTATAAGTGTCTCATCACTTACCTTTCTTATCTCAACAGCGTCATCCGTTACAAGACGATGTCCACGCTTTATAAGTTCAAGTGCTGCCTCGCTTTTACCGATACCACTCTCACCTGTTATAAGTACACCTGTACCATAAACATCAACAAGTACACCATGTATTACTATGCATGGTGCAAGCTGTACATTAAGCCATCTGATAACTTCTGCCATAAATGCCGATGTGGCAGCTTTTGACTTCAATATCGGTATTTTATATTTTGTTGCAAGTTCGATAACTTTTGCTTCCGGTTCTAAATCCCTGCAAAAAACAAGGCATGGAATATTGCTTGACAGAAGCTGCATATATCTTTCGTATCTGTCTGTCTCCGAAAGACTTGAAAGATAAGAATATTCTACATTTCCAATAATCTGTATTCTATCATTATCGAACTGGTTATAAAATCCAGTAAGCTGTAATGCAGGTCTGTTTACTTCCGGAATATGAAGCCATATCCCTGATGTATCAACATCCGGTGTAAGATTTGTAAGCTGCATTTTGTCTATAACTTTTGAAAGCTTTACTCTTTCTGTTCCGTTCATAAAATCCTCCATGTTTTCCGAAGGAAAATGCGACTGCCCTGCAGGAGCAGAGGATTTGTCCTCCTTGTTTTTGCGGAGCAAAAATCCGAATCCTTTGATGAGGAGAGGATTTAGCCTCCTTGTTTTCCGAAGTTCTTTTATAATTATATCACATTTATATGCTAATGAAAATATTTGTAGATATTTACTGCGACCGTTTCTGTTATTCCATCCGCTCTGCAAAGTTCTTCAACACTGGCATTACGGATTTTATCTATATCCTGGAAATGCTTCATGAGTGCTTTACGCCGTACAGGTCCGACACCCTCTATTGCATCAAGCACTGATGATACCTGTGCCTTGCTCCTGAGACTCCTGTGATATTCTATTGCAAATCTGTGTGCTTCATCCTGAACTCTCGTAATAAGTTTAAATCCTTCACTGTGCGTATCAATCGGTATCTCGACATTATTGTAATAAAGTCCTCTCGTATTGTGGTGGTCGTCTTTAACCATTCCACATACAGGAATTTTAAGTCCAAGCTGGTCAAGTACCTCAAGTGCAATATTTACCTGTCCACGACCGCCATCCATCATAATAAGGTCAGGATATATATCAAATCCGGATGAACCTTCTATCGCACGTTTGAACCGCCTTGTAAGCACTTCTCTCATGCTCTTGTAATCGTCAGGTCCTTTTACAGTCTTTATCTTAAATTTTCTGTAGTCATTTTTCTTTGGCTTTCCGTCCTCAAATACAACCATTGAACCTACTGATTCAATACCATTTGTATTGGAAATATCATATGCTTCGGCTCTCCTGATATTTGGAATATTAAGCCATCCGGCAATTTCTTCCATCGCACCTGTCGTTCTTTGCTGTTCCCGCTTGATTTTCTCACCGTCCTGAATCAGTACCATGCGTGCATTCTTGTATGCAAGTTCAACAAGTTTTTCTTTATCACCTTTTTTCGGTGTCACAACAGAAACTTTTCTCTTTTTAATCTTAGAAAGCCAGTCTGCGATTATGTCAGAATCGTCTATCTCTTCCTGTATCATGATAACATTAGGAATATAAGGCGTTCCTCCATAATACTGCTTCATAAACTGGGAAATTATCTCACTCTTTCCGTCTCCTTCTGCAACCGACATGTGGAAATGGTCGCGGCCAAGCAGTTTTCCTTCCCTTATAAAGAATACCTGTACAACTGCATCCGTCCCGTCTGAAGCACATGCTATAACATCCCTGTCAGCACTGTCATCAGCTGTAATTTTCTGTTTCTGGGCAACCTGTTTTACACTTGCAATCAAATCTCTGTACTTTGCTGCTTCTTCATATTCCATCTTTTCAGATGCTTCCATCATCTGCGATGTGAGTCCGTCTATAATTTTTTTGTAACTGCCACCAAGAAAATCAATAACTTCATCTATTGATTTTTTATAATCTTCCTGCGAAATATATCCCTGACATGGTGCCGAACACTGCCCTATATGGTAATTAAGACACGGACGCTCTTTTCCTATATCGCGTGGAAGAACCCTGTTGCATGTTCTTATTTTATAAAGCTTACAAAGCAGCTCTATTGTGTCTTTTACTGCTCCGGCGGACGTATATGGTCCAAAATATCTTCCTGTTCCGTGTTTCATTTTTCTTGAAAATATAACTCTGGGATACGCCTCATGCACGGACACTTTTATAAAAGGATACGTCTTATCATCCTTTAACATAGTGTTATACTTTGGGCTGTGCTCCTTTATCAGATTGCACTCCAGCACCAATGCCTCAAGTTCTGAATCTGTTATTATATATTCAAAATAATCAACATTCGACACCATTCTTTTTATTTTTGCCGTATGTTTTGTACTTGCACGAAAATACTGCCTTACACGGTTTTTAAGATTAACCGCTTTTCCTACATATATAATCGTGCCAATTTTATCATGCATTATATAAACTCCCGGCTTGTCAGGAAGTTTTTTAAGTTCCTCTTCAAGATTAAACATAAAACCAGCCTCATTTCCTGTTTAAACGCCGCACAATTTATTTACATGCATATTATGTATTTTAAAACGAATCTCCTTAGCGGATTCATCTTTGCAAACAGACTTTCACGAAGCTTTCTTATCTGACTGCATACATATTCGTTATTATCATTGTCTATGCCATCATTTTTTCTATAATTGACCATGAGCACGTAATCTATAATCATTTTTATATTATTAATTCTGAATATGTCATCACTTTCCTCAAGGACTTCCGCATATTCTTCATAATCCATGTTAAATCTATTATATCCACAGCGGGCAAGAAGATTTTCCAATGAATTAAACAATGCAGTTACGTCTGATGACTCCAGCATGTTATCTACACGCTTTTTCTTTTTTGCACAGCGTACTATAAATATTATAACAAATAAAATGGCTGCTGCAATCAATATTATTTTCCACAAAAATCCGAAAACTGCGGTGACTTTTCCACCTGCTATTGTATTATTTCCACTCTCCTCTGTGGAAATGTCTCCTGCGGGTGCTGTATCCTGATTATTTTCTTCTATATCCTGTTCATCAGGTGAAGATGTGTTCTCCTGTTCATCAGATGACGTTTCCTGCTCCTGTGGCTGTTCCTGCGAAACATTTTCTTCATTTTGTGAAGATGGTGTAACATCAACCGTTATCCAGCCATATCCATCAAGATATGCTTCGACCCACGCATGGGCATCTGAACTTTTTACATCTACAACCGATTCAGTGATAATAGATTTATTTTGCTGTAATGTATTTACCGTATTAACTGTATCTGCCGCTGCTATCCTGTCTGCCGGAATTCTGTAACCCTCTACATATCTTGCTGGAATATTAACAGACCTTAATAATATAACAGCACTTGATGCAAAATATGTACAGTACCCTTCCCTGCTATCCATAAGAAAATATTCAACCGCATCTCTTCCGTCCGGAACACTTCCCGGAGAAAGTGTGTATCTGTAATTTTTACTAAAATAATCTTTCAGCTTCTGGATAGAATTCAGCCGTTCCTGTGTACTT
>ERZ779843.4426-NODE-4426-length-10690-cov-4.856229_pt1 | contig 10690 bp, 9 predicted proteins | sample MGYA00511560_ERZ779843 | MGnify/ENA primary metagenome ERZ779843 (study PRJEB29588, sample SAMEA2158062) | human gut metagenome | biome: human gut; feature: human-associated habitat; material: faeces | place: Denmark | collected 2008/2010 ... | reverse complement strand
TTTCAAGCGCTTGACAATAAATCCAGAAACCGATATAATGTAGTTTACGCGGATATGGTGGAATGGCAGACACTGGGGACTTAAAATCCCCTGCCTCACGGCGTGCGGGTTCGACCCCCGCTATCCGCACCAAAACAAGGATTCTAGCAATAGCTAGAATCCTTTAATTTTTCCTTATATTACAAAGGAAAATCGGTTTAAAAATCTGATAACTTATTAAAGCAAATTTAAGTAAATTATCATTGTTTTTAGTGAAATTATGTCTCGGATTATGACACGGAATTATGCTTTGCGCACCTCGTCATTCAGGCGCTCAGCCTCGCGGCGGGGGATGCGCTCCCAGCCGTCACTAGCGGACAGCTCAGCGCCGCCAACGGTATAGCGGAGGCTGTACTCGTTGGAAAAGTCGCGGGGGTATCGCACAAAGTAGGCACGGCGGGCGGTGGTGGCGGTAGTAGTAGCGTTCATGGTTTCCTCTCTTTCTGCCCCCGGTGGGGGCTGTCGCAGTTTGTGCCTCTGTCCTTTTGATGGCCTTAGTATATCACAAATTAACGTTAATGTTAATATCAGCGTATTCGGCAAAGATTAACGTTAATGTTAATGCTGCTTTTGTGCAGAATGTACACATTGACGTGAATTTTGCTCTGTGGTATTATAGTGGTATCATATAAGTATAGAGAGGGGGAAGCTCATGCCGTGCACAGAGGCGCAGAAGAAAGGCAATGCTGCCTATAATCGGCGGCAGGATAACATTATGATTAGACCTAGCAAAGCAGAGGGCGCGCGCATTCGCGCTGCTGCTGCTGCTGCTGGGCTATCTGTCCAGCGGTACATACTCGACACGCTCCGGCCACATCTGCCGCCAGATGACGCAGACCAGGCCGACACCTGACACTTCCACCCCGGCGGGTTTGCCCTCGTCGGGGCTTTTTTGCTCTCGCATGCGGGGAGTGGATCGGAAGTGAAGCTGCTGCTGTGGGTCTGTCACTCCTGTCATGGTGTGTCACTTGCGCCACGCTTGACAATATGATATTGTATAATCGCCTTTCTGCGGCGACGTGCTGGCGTGCTCACAATTGGGCGCGGGCTGGATTATATGACCGGCTGACGGATGCGGACGATCTGACAGGCGGATAGCTGGCGCATGATATGGAGAGGGCAGGCCGACGGGCAGACGGTAGAGGCCGACGACGGACGCGGGGAGGCATGGACGCAGGGGAGGCTTCACCGCGCGCCGATCTGGGCGGGGGGGGCTGGGGGCTGATCCTATCAGATGAGACCGACCAGCCGCTGATGGCGGGCAATCCCTCATTATACGGTAGAGACTGCGCCGGGATGCTGGGCAATTATGCCGCAGATTATGCCGCGCGCGAGCTGTTCGCGGCAGAAAAGTCAACATTATATAGGATAGTTTGACGGAGGATAGCGGGTTACTAACCCGCTATCCGCACCAAACGCCAAAAATCCGAACCCGGCTTCCGTTTATTTCGGAAGGGGGTTCGGATTTTTTCATATCTCCGAGGGCATCTCAGCAGCCGCCGCAGGGATGGGTGATGCCGTCGCGGCTATGGCTGTTCTGGCTCGGGTCCTTCATGCACAGGTGCACCGCCGTCGTCGTGAACGCGCGCGGCAGGGCGAGGATGTTCGGGTTCGGCCCGACGATCTTCTTCTTCGCGTCTTCAAGCGCTTCTTCAAACGTCGCGCGGGTCTTGAGCCCCATGCCGCGGGCGATGCCCGGCTCACGCGCGCCGACGATGTAGATGGCGCTGGTGTTCATCTCCGCAATGTGGCCGCAGGACATCATCGAGAAGCCGTGGAACGGGTGGAACGCATTGGCGAAGCGATACTTGCGGATGTATTCCTCGTTCGTCGCGAAATACTCGCCGTAGCGGTTCATGTCCGGCAGGGTCTGCATGTAGTCGTGCTGGAACATGTCGTACAGCTCGCGCAGGTACGGCCAGCGCTCGTCGTGGAAATAGCCGTCGCAAATGCTCGACACGATGAACACGCAGCGGTCGGAGAGGATGCGCTTGTGGCGGATGACCTGCGCGGAGAGCGCCTGCATCATCTGAATCGGGTTGGTGCCCATGCCGTTGCCGTAGTGGAAGTTCGTCGGCATGCCGAATACGACGACATCGTACTTCTTCTCTGCCCAGTGAACATAGGTGCGCTTGTCCGCAACTTCCCAGGAAATGGGCTGCATCTCCTTCGCGTAGCCGGAGAAGATGGCGATCTGGCGGCTCTTGCTGTCCAGCACTGCGTCGCAGCAGAAGAACTTCTTGCCCATCTTCTCTTCCATGAACATGCCCTGCTGGTCGAACTTGTTGCGCATCTCGCTGTGGGTGGAGACGGGCACGAAGTCCGCGCGATGCATGACCTGCGGCACGTGGTGCGCGGAGATGGAGCGCCAGTGGGAAATGCCCGTGGCGCAGTGCTTGTAGCCTCCGGAGTAGCCGCCGTAGGGGTTGCCCTGCGTATGGCCGATGAGGATCGCGACGTCCGCATCGTAGACGTACTTGTTCATAATGACGTGGTCGCCGTGATCGGTATAGCCCAGATCGACGAGATGCTCGTAATCCTCGCTGTCGTGGCTGGTGATCTGGCCGGAATAATAGAATTCGCCAAACAGCTCGTCGCCGAGGATGGTCTTCATCTCCGGCACGCTGGTGCGCGGATGCAGACCGTTGGAGAACAGCAGCAGGATGTCCTTCTTCTCCACGCCGACGGAATACAGCTCGTCGATGCAGGCGCGGATGGCGACCTTGCGGTGGCTGGTCGGCTGATTGCCGCCCTTGACGATATCCGGGATGATGATGACGACGGTGCTGCCCTTGTGCGCCAGCTCGCGCAGCGGCTTCATGCCAATCGGGTTGCGGATGCTCTTGAGCGTCTCGCCATACAGGGTATCCCAATCCTGCGGCAGGCACTCGGGGTCGGGCACGGTCTCGCCCGGTACGAAGATATCGGTGTTGTCCGGCAGATTGGCGCTCATCAGGCCCTGCCCATATTCAAAATCGAGCTTCATCTTTCTTCTCCTTTACTTGCCCAGATACCGGCGGATGATGTCGAGGTACTCGTCGGGGTAGAAGCCAATCTCGCCGCTGAAGCGCGTCAGCGCGATCAGGCCGCCATCGATCTCGTCAATTGAGGCCAGCATGGCCGCGTTGTCCTGCTTGAGGCCGCCGCCGTATACCACGTCCAGCCCGCCCGTGCGCGCCTTCACAAAGCGCGCGATCTTGGTGATGTAGGGCTTGTCCGCCGGGGTCTTGCCCGGTCCAATCGACCAAATCGGCTCGTAGGCGATCACAACCCTGCGCTTGTCCACACCGTCAAGGCCGATGTCGAGCTGCGCGCCGAGCACGTTCTCCCAATCCGCCTGCTCCTCGCTCTTTTCGCCGATGCAGTAGAGCACCGTCAGCCCGGCCGCCTGCGCGCACTTGATCTCCTGGTTGAGGATGCGATTGACGGCCTGCGCCGCCGCCTGACCCGTCACGCATGCCTCGGCCAGAATCCCCATCTTGTCGTTGCGCTCCTCGCAGTGGCCGATCAGCGTGCTCGCGCAGCCCATCTGCGCTGCGGCGTTCGCCGGGCGGTTCGTCGTGAACGCGCCAAAGTTGCCGCCCACCGCCGTATCCGCGCGATAAACGCCCTGACAACCGAGCTGCACCGGGCTGTTTTCCGTCTTCGCCGCGGCCGCGCCCAGCAGGTGCGCCTCCGGCATATACATGACGAACTCGACCTCCGCGGGGTCATACGCCGTCAGCGCGTCCTGCGTGCCGGAAACAATCGTCCTGCCCCAGTCCTTCATCGGGGCGAGGCGGTTCACGCCGCCCTTCTCCGGGCTGATGTCGAACCGTTTGAGGTTCAGAAAAATATGCTTCATATCAAATGCCCGCCTTCTTATAGCGCTCGGCCATCTGCTCGCAGGTCACGACCTCGATCAGGTGGCTCTTGCGGTAGCTGCCAAACTGCACCAGCAGCGGCGCGATGGATTCCGTCACGCCGTCCTTCATGCAGTCCACGACCTTCTGCACGTGCGCGTCCGGCACCATGCCGAGGGTGATCGTGTCCATGATGGAAGCGACGTAGTTGCGCGGGTCAAAGTTCTTCGGGTTCTTCTTCAAATCCTTGTAGAGCCGGCCGATGGAAGCGCTCTCGCGCAGCTCCGGCTCGTTTTCAAACAGCTCCAGCAGGTTGCGCGTGCAGGCCAGACGGATATCCGTATCCACGTTGATCTTGTTGATGCCGCAGTGCGCCACATCCACAAGCTGCGCCACGTCGATGCCGAAGGCGTTTTCGAGCTGGCCGCCCAGCGCGTTGATGCCCTGAACGTATTCCTGCGGCACGGTGGAAGAGCCGTGGCTGACCAAATAGCCCTCGATGCCCTCGTGCAGCATGCATTCCTTCGTCGCAATCGCGATTTCGCGGCGGATCTTCGTGTCCTTGCCCTTGTTCGCGCCGTGGCAGGTGCCGTAGCTGATGGCCAGCGCGTCGCAGCCGGTCTTCTTGAAGAAATCGACCGCCTGCATCGGGTTGGTGTAGGTGCTCGTCGCGGAGAACACATGATCCTCCACGCCCGCCAGCACGCCCAGCTCGCCCTCGACGCTCACGCCGTATGGATGCGCCAGCTTGACGACCTCGCGGGTCAATTCAACGTTCTGCTCGTAGGGCAGGCTGCTGCCGTCGATCATCACGGAGGTGAAGCCGCCGTCGATGCAGGCCTTGACGCTCTCGATGCTCTTGCCGTGATCCAGATGCAGGGCAATCGGCACCGGGCTGTCCGCGCCGTATTTCTTCACCGCGTCGCCGATGCGCTTTGCGCCGACCTTCTTGGCCTCGAGCGTGCCGTGCATGAAGTCCAGTTCGCCGCCCATAAAGGCGTTGGAAGCCTCCGCGCCCTGCAAAATCGCGCCGGAATGGAGCAGCTCGTGGATTCGAACCGCCGCCTCAATCTGCCCCACGCTGTTCATGTTAAACGCGCCCTGGCCATAGCGGTATTTGTCGGCCGCCGCCAGAATCGCTCTCATCGGTACGAGCATATCGTTCACCTCATCAAAAAATTGGGTTGCGAAAACGAATCCCTCATCAAAATCCGTTTTCTTTGTTCAAAAACCGTCCACGTTTACCGTGTAATTATAGCAAAAATCACCGGTTCACGCGAGTATGAAATTGCGCCATCCCTTTTAGGCGGTATAGATCACGCGCCCGAGCCCCACGGTCGTCACGACGTTCAGCGCATCGTCAAGCAGCACCATGTCCGCGTCCTTGCCGACCTCGATGCTGCCCTTTCGGTCGTCCATCCGCAGCGCCTTCGCCGGGTTGGCGGTCATCAGCGGGATCACGTCCTGCACAGGATGATCGGTGAAGGCCACGATGTTCCTAAGCGCCTGCGCGAGCGTCAGCGTGCTGCCCGCGCGAACGCCGTTCGAGGCGAGCACCGCGTCGCCGTCCCGGACGACCACGTCGTTCACCCCGAGCTTGTAGTTGCCGTCTGGCAGACCCGCCGCCATGATGCTGTCCGTGATGGCGATGACCCGATCCCAGCCCTTGCACTTGAGCAGCATGCGCACCGTGCCGGGATGCAGGTGCCGCCCGTCGCAGATGGCCTCGCACCAGCAGTCGCTTTCCAGCGCTGCGCCCATGATGGCGGGCTGATGCTGGTGGAACAGGCGCATCGCGTTGAAGGTGTGCGTGACGCACCGCGCCCCGCGGCGGATGGCCTCCATGCTCGTGTCGTAATCCGCGCCGGAATGGCCGATGGCCACCGTCACGTCTTGGCTGATTTTACCGATCATGTCCACCACGCCGGGCACCTCCGGCGACACGGTGATGTAGCGGATCACGCCCGGAAACCGGTTCTGATACGCGCGCAGCAGCTTCTCGTCGCCCTCGCGCAGCAGCGCTTCCGGCATGGCGCCCTTGTATTCCTTCGCGAGGAACGGCCCTTCCAGATGCGCGCCCAAGAGCTGCGCGCCCATGCCCCGGTCGCTCATCACGTTGGCAATCGCGCCGAGGCATTTTTCGGTGGTCTCCGGCGTATCGGTCAACACGCTCGCGTTGAACGCCGTCACGCCCTGCGTCGCGAAGAACGCCGCAATCCTGCGCAGTCCCGCCTCGTCCGCCGCGTTCACGTCCACGCCCGCCGCGCCATGCGTGTGCACGTCGATGAACCCCGGCACAAGGCGCAGGCCGTCCGCCTGAATGACGCGCGCTTCCTCATCGGTCAGGTTTTCGCCGATCTTCGCGATCAGCGCGTCCCCGCAAAGCACGTCGGCGCGCACGAACTGCCCGTTCTGATAAACGCGCGCATTTTGAATCAGGAGCTTATCCATGGAGACGTTCTCCCCTCTTAAAACGGCTGCTTCGCAGCGTTCGCGTTCACAATAATCATCGCGTCCGGATGGCGCTGAATCAGCGTCGCCGGGAAGTGCGCGCTCACCTCGCCGTAGGCCGCCTGACGCACCACCGAGCGGTGCCAATCGCGGAAAACGCCCAGACGAATCTTCTTCGCGCCCAGAATCTCCGCCATGCCGATGGTCACAGCCTTCTTGGGCATCGCGTCAATCGCGCCGTTCAAATCGCCGATGGCGTTGGCGGTGCGCGTCTCGCGGCTGATCGCCAGCACGCGCGTGTGCAGCGCCGCAAATTCCTCCGGCGTCAGCTCGTCCTGCGATTCGTTGAACGCCAGATGGCCGTTGATGCCGATGCCGCCGAACGCGATATCCACGCCGCCCAGCTCGTCGATTACCTTGGCGATGCGATCCGGGTCGTGCGGGTCTGGGAAGATGCGCTGATTCTCCGGCATCACCAGCTCCGGGTCGATCCTGCTGTAAACCGTGCGGTTCATAAAGCCGTGGAAGGAGAGCGCGCTGCTTTCGTCAATCCATTCCCCGTCGTCGGTCAGATACTCGTCCATGTTGATGAACCAGCAGTTTTTCAGGCTCAGCCTGCGCTCGTTGACCAGCCGCACGAAAATCGGATACTGCCCCACCGGACCGACCGGGCAGATGAACACCGTGCGGCGGCCGACAGCGTTGTTCTTTTCGATCTCGTTTACCATTTCCAGCGCGATTTCGTAAAACACCTCGCCGGAATCGCCCAGCTTGAGCAGCGGCACCTTCGCGTTTTTGCCCAGCTCCTCCGCGGAAATCTGATAATAATTCATGTTCATCATGCTCCTCCTTGATGTTTTTTCAATATGTTTAAGATGTTTGAGATGTTTGAATTATTTGAGTAAAAAGCAAATTCTGCATAAAACGCGGGCGCGCAATGCGCGGCTGCTTTTTTCCGCAACGTTGTAGGGGCGCGCATCGCGCGCCCGTTACAGACTGTGCAAAATTTCGGCTTTGCTCGTTTACGGTTAAAACAAATGCTCTACGCCCAGTTCGTGTATCATTTCAACAATTTCCTTGGTTCTCGTGCAGCCGAATTTGCGCAGCAGCCCCTTGATCTGGGTTTTGACCGTCACCACCTCGACGCACCGCGCCGCCGCGATATCCTTGACCTTCATCCCGTCGAGCAGATAGCGCACAAGGCTCCGCTCCGCCGGGGTCAACTGGGACACGTTGTTGATGAAAAACAGCAGGCTCTTTTCCGAGCGGCGCAGGCGGGAATATTCCTTGAGCACCATGTGCTGCACCCGCGCGTCGAGCATCGGCTCGCCCTCGTAGGCCTTGCGGATGTGTTCGAGCAGCTCCTCCTCCGCGCAGCCCTTGACGACATAATCCACCGCCCCCGCGCCCATAGACATGAGAATCATGTTCTCCGTCTCGTGCGCGGTCAGGAAAATCACGATGGTGTCCGGCTTCTCGGCCAGAATGTTTTCCGCGGCGCGAATCCCCGCCGTCGTGTTCTCCATCTCGATGTCGATGAGCAGCACGTCAAAGTCAAGCCGCGCGGCCATCTCCTCGACCTGCGCGCCGCTCTGCGCCGCGCCGACCACCTCCATGTCCGCCTGCGCGCCGAGGGTGTCGCAAAGGTCCTCCCGAAGCAGCTCGAAATCATCCGCAATCAGTATCTTCATCATTTCATCACCTGTCCTGCACATATTTGGGCAGAAGCACGAAGAAGGATGTTCCCCGCCCCGGCTTGCTCTCCACCCGCAGACTGCCCACATGCGCCCGCACAATCGTGCGCACGTGATAAAGCCCCATGCCCCAGCTCGTGTTGCTGTTTTTGGATGAATAAAACGGTTCGAAAATCTTTTTCTGCTCGGCCTTGGTCATGCCGCATCCCTCGTCGCGAACCTCCAGCACAACGTACAGCCGCTCCCGGCTGCTCAACAGCCGGATCGGCCTGTCCCCGTGCCCCGCGTCCACGTTCGCTTCCCATGCGTTGGTCAGCAGGTTATACAGCGCCTCGCTCAGGTAGTTGCCGTCCGCCAGCACCGTCTCGCTCTCGTTTAACCGACATTCCAGCAGCGCATCCGGGTATTTGCGCTTGAATCGCTCCAGCGTCGTCTCCCGAATCTGCCCCAGCGTCGTCGGCACCAGCGTCACGGACTTGTTTTTGACCGTGCGATACAGCTCCTCGCTGCGCGAAATGAGCATTTCGTTGCTCTCCTGAAGCTGCTTCACGCAGGCGCGGACGCGGCTCAGGTCGGGCTCTGGCTTGTCCAGCTCCTGCGAGATGCGCTTTTCGAGGATGCGGTTGGCCAGAAGCTGGTTTTTGATGGAATGGACGAACACGGACGCGCCCGTTCGCGCGATGTCGAACTTGCGCTCCAGCGCCATCTCCTCCTGATCGCTGAGGAACGAATCCTGCGTGTAGTGCAGCAGGCTGATCGTGCCGAGCACGCCGCAGATGACGTTGACGACCACGATGGTCACATATCCCGCGATCGTCGGCGCGTATTGCAGATAGCCGATGCCCTTGTTCCAGATATAGTCGTAGCTGTAAAACTGATAGACCTGCGCGGGGTCCTGCCCGCAGTAGAGCAGATACAGCCCGCTGAGCGCCAGATGGCAGCCGACAATGCCCACGAACTGCTTTCGGCAAAAGCGCATCGTGATGGCGAAAAGCTCCTGAATCATCAGCACCAGCGCGACCGCCACATACGCGGTGATCCACCAGTACGAGCCCTCGACCAGCACGGAGTGCATGACCGGCCACCGGTTCACAATGAAGCGGAACACCGGCGGGAAATACACCGCCAGCGTCGCCGCGGGCAGCACGCAAATCCATTTCTGGATATCGGGGTGCCGCCTGATCCAGCCGATCATCGAGTATTGCAGCGCGCTTTCCAGCAAAAACAGCGGGAACAGATAGCGCCCCACCGCGATGATGTAGCCCAGCGCGTCCAGCGTGATAAACAGGTATTGCAGCTTATTTCTCAGCGCCAGCGAGAAAAAGAGAAAATTGATGATGCTTCTGGAATATCCGCCCTTTTTGGCAATGAAAATCAGGATGCCGGAAAACTGCACCATCAGGCTGCAGCACATGCCCAGCAGGCACAGCGATTCCCGGTTCTTCTTCATCAGCAGCACAAAAACGGACGCGACAAGCAGCAGCACGATGAGCACAAACAGCATGGAATGATCCGCCTCCGATTTCTTCTGTCTGATAATGTTCGCCTTTTTTTGCGGAAATCCTCTTTGAACGCGCGCCCGTTTAGCCGAGGTCCGCGCGCGGGCGGCCTGCCGCCGTCCCCCATGTGCCAAAAGGCATTAGGCCGACCCGCAGAAGGGTGGCCTAATGCCAGGCTTTCAGTTTTGTTTTCGCTTTCCGGAATTACTTGCCGGCCTCGATCATCACGTCGAAGAGCACGTACTCGGAAACGTCCGGCGCCGGATCCTTCTCCACCGCGCCAGCCTTCACGAAGTTGTCGCGCTGGAGCTCGTAGTACTTGGCAACGGTGCCGTCGGCAGCGCCCTGCGCCACTTCCTTGCCGGTCAGCCACTGCGCGTCGCCGCGCTGGTTGTAAACGGACTCATAATCGGTCGCGGTCTGCTTGGAAACCCACTCGCTGACCTCGTCGTAGTGCTCGTTCGCGCTGTAGTCCATGCCCTTGAACAGCGCACGGGTGAAGCGAACCAGCAGGTCGTGGTTCTCCTCGCCGTACTTCGGCATGCAGATCCAGCTCGCCAGAGAAACGGTGGTGTCGCTGAAGGTCATGTTATCGGTCAGCTTGGCCGCGTCCGGCATCTCCTCAAGGATCTTGAGGCTGTTCGGGCTCCAGGTCGCGCAGGCGTCCACGCCGCCGGAGAGCATCGCGGTCACGATGGCGGAAGCGTCCATGTCCATCGCCTTGATGTCGTCCATGGTCATGCCGGCCTTGTCGAGGGAGTTCTTGAGGATGTCCTCGGAGGACGTGCCGGAGGAGTAGGCCACAACCTTGCCCTTCAGGTCTTCCACCGTGGTAATGCCCTTGCCGCCGATGAGCGCGTCGCCGTTGGAGATATGGCTCAGCGCGAAGATGGAAGCGCGGCCGTTGATGCACAGCTTGTGCGCGCCCTGACCGATGTAGCCCATGTCGATGGAGCCGCTTTCCATGGCCGCGATGATGGTCGGGCCGTCAGCGAACTCGACGAGGTTGATGGTCAGACCCTCTTCCTCAAAGTAGCCCTTGTTGATCGCGGTCTCCACGGACCAGAGGCTGCCGTAGTTGGGCATGTAGGCCACGTTCAGGGTGACCGGGTCCAGAGCGGGGGCCTCAGACTCGGGAGCATCAGACTCAGGGGCCTGAGAGTCG
>ERZ779843.4420-NODE-4420-length-10699-cov-2.304679_pt1 | contig 10699 bp, 6 predicted proteins | sample MGYA00511560_ERZ779843 | MGnify/ENA primary metagenome ERZ779843 (study PRJEB29588, sample SAMEA2158062) | human gut metagenome | biome: human gut; feature: human-associated habitat; material: faeces | place: Denmark | collected 2008/2010 ... | reverse complement strand
AGTTCTGCTTTTCCATTTTTTCCAAATGAAAATGTTTCTGCCGGACTTTCTGCAGTCTCACTGTCTCCAGCTTTTAACAAATATTGTTTGTCAAACTTATAATTACTACTGCCATCAGCTTTGACTGATCTTGTGCCTACAGCACCTGTAACTCCTCCAAATGCCATTGCTGCTGCTAATAAAACTCCTAGTATTCTTCCTTTTTTCATATGTAGCACTCCTTTTATGTTGTTAAATTCCTCGTCTTCGAAGAATCGTTAAAACTTTTCCTTTGATCTGGCTTTCTTTGATCGCACCAAATTCTCGGCTGTCTTTTGTCTGTGTTCGATAATCTCCTAATACAAAGACGCTGCCCTCTGGTATCTGATATGGATACTTAATATCTCCTTTATGATAGCTTGGATAAATGATCTCTCCTGATTCTGAAATCCCGTTGATCTTTACATCCCCGCTTCCATCAATGTTGATCTCATTCCCTCCAACTGCTATGATCCTTCCAAAATTTTTTTCTCCATTCACTTCATAAATGATCACGTCATTTGGACGAAATGTCTGTTTCAGGCAATATGATAATGTCAGATCACCATCTTTTAAGGATGGGAACATCTGCATCCCTTCCACTCGTTGAAAACATAAGATCTTTGTGAAAAAGATGTAGATGACTAACAAAAATAAAATGGTTCGGGCAATCAATCTTAGATATCCTTTCCGAATTGTTGAATTTTGATCACTCATCCTTCATCCCTCCCTCAAAATCTTGTTTTTCTTAGGATCATAAAAAGGATCATCAAAATTCCTGCTCCAGCCATGAACAGATAAAGTTTCATATGCTCTGTCCACACTCCTTCGGAAGGATTGACGTTTGTGTAATAACGGTTTGTAATTTCTACAGTTTCTGATGTTCCATCCTCTTTGATCGTATACGCTGCTTTATCTTTTTGATAAGTAACCTCGTATGCAAAACCTTTTTGCGGCTGATAACTTGTACCACTGTCCATGATCGGATTTTCATTTTCATCAAGTTCAAATACACTAAACTTGCCTCCAACAGATAATCCGGTAAACTGTGGCTGATCCACTGATTTTCCATTGCATTTGTAAGATAATGTACCATTTTTATTGGTGATCGTTAAGATCTGAAGTTTTTGCTCTTTGCTGTAGTCCGTCTGTGCATTTTTATATTCATACAAACCAAAAGAAAATGTACCATCTGGTAATTCCTTCGATGTGATTGCATTTCCTTTGTCATCAAGGAAATGTTTGGCTACTTTTAGAACCCCTTTCGAATCATACATATTACATTTATACGTTGCTCCGAGATAATACACTTCAACACCTAATTTCTGCCATTGAGTTAATTGTGCCGGATAGATTTCTTCTCCTGCTTCTCCCTCTTTTTGTGCGATCGCAAAATATTTTGGTGTTGCATCGAGTACATATCCTTCGGGTGCCTTTATTTCCCTTAAACAATATACTTTGTTATAGGATAAAGCATCTTTTTTACCAAAAGAAGCAACTCCTGTATCATCTGTCTCTTCTTTATAGATTTTTGCATCTTGTGGTGCTTCCCATGCCTTTTTCAGTTCATCATACTGAACTTCCTGTATCATAAATGTCGCTCCACTTAATGCCTTGGATGTATTTTCTTTATCCACTTTCTTAACCTTTACAGCTGGGCTGGTCGTTGTCCCTGCAAATGCTTCTACATGATATCTTACTGTTGTATTTTCAATCATTGCTACTGTCGTACTGTGTCCAAACCAGTATGCCTTGTTGTTAACTGTGATATCTGTATCTGGCGCTGCATTCAATGTTGCCTCGTATGTGATCGTAAGTTTCTTATTGTCTGGAATCGTAAGGCTCATCTTCTGTCCAGTATCTGTTGTTTCAATCTTTGGAGAAATTCCTGTTATGAGATTTCCATTCTTATCCTTTACAACAATCGAATCTGTATCAAATTGGAGTGGAGATTTCATTTCATCTACTAAGGTGATCGTATCTTCCCCTTTGATCAGATCCTCGCCTGATTCATTGACCGTGATCATAAATGGAAGTTTTCCATCTCTTATATCCTGCTTTGTTTTTTTGATTGTTTTTTTGCTGACGTTTGCTGTGGCTGTGCTATTGGAAATGATTTTTCCTTCTTCGTTTTTTACCGTCATTGTATTGTTGAAACTTTTTGTTTTTCCATCCAGTAAGACTTCTTCGTCATTGACCCTTGTTACAACCTGAATCTCTAATGAATGTTTGTCACTTGCACCACCACTTTTTAAATTGTCCACTGCCATGCAGATCTTTCCTGTCTGCTTATTGTAATAAGCAATACTGGTATAATCTTTTTTATTATCTCTGTCTAAGTTTCCGGTCAGTGTAAGTTTCTCCCATTGTGGATCATTTTCATATTCTGGTATCTCACACATCACTGGTGCATTTTGATTTCGGATTTCTGGATCGATCCAGAAGTATCTGACATAAGTAAGATCTAATCCTTTTGGAAGCTGGTCTTCTACATAAACTTTTCCTTCAAGATTTCCCACATAATTAACTTTCAATCTCCAATCGATATATGTTCCCGCTTTTGTGATCTTATTTTGAAGGACTTTCGTCGGAACGTTCCAATTAATGGCACTTACCGTTGTCCATTTTCCTGCATCATCACGCTCATAAATTCCTCCCATTTCTTTGAAGTTGTTTCCACCTCCGGCTGCCACTAAACTATCCTGTCCTTGGGATACGAAATCTGTTGCAGTGCTGTCTTTTGTCTGCAGCTCATTCGTGTAAGTATAAGCATCTCGCAAAGAATTCATTTTGTTACTTGGTTCTGTTCGTAAGATGATATACAAATGTTCATTTTCTTCCAGATGTACATCTTTCTTTAATTTGATATCTGCATATTTTCCTGCATTATTTCCTATTGACTCCCATTGATAGTCAGCATTTTGTGGAAGTTGTCCTAGATTATTTTCATTTCCGATCAATTTTTGTAATTGAGGATTTCCTGAAAGATCACGAACGGTTCCATAACAATCTTTAAAGCTTTTTCCTGTTGGAAGCTTTCCTTTGTATACACCTACTATCGAAGTTTTTCGTACCAAATGGGTTGGATTTCCTGTTTTCGGTACATCCCTGAAGATTGTTCCCGCAGGGATTTCATTTCCCTGAACATCAATGATCCAATATAAACTTCCTCGTGTCCAGTCTCCCTGACTTGCTTTTGTTGGGTCGTAATACCATCCGCTTTTCCTTGCTTCAAAGTTTTTGCCACCTTCGATGATCATTGAAGTGGATACTTTTACTCCAGCTAATTTGATACTGGTTCCTCCAGGCCCAATGACAGTTCCTCCTAGTGAAAATGAATTTCCTGAGGATACCTGTGTCAGACTTTCAACATTTTTTGGCGTTGCATAATACGTTAACAGATAGGCTCCTGTTTTTTTCTTATTTCCAAATTTCTCTGGTGAAAATGAGAATTGTTTTCCGTCATGGATATCTACCCAGTTCGTTTCTGACGGTGTTTTCTCTTCAAGTTTTGTTGCTGCTTCTTTATCACTGCCTGGATCTTCTTTTAATCCTGTATCGTAATATTCAATCTTTAGATATCCAGTGTATGCCAGATAATCATTTGCTAAAGCATCTCCAAAGATTGCGGAAGATACATCAAAATCGCCTGCTTCATTGACAACAACCTGATATTTATAACTTCCTTTTGGTATTTTAAAGCTGCGTACTGCCAATGGAGATATTTCCATATTTGAGTTGTAGACCTTGTCTTGCTCTGGAATGTTTATCTGTTCTTCTTTTGTGATCGGATCACTTTGTAATTTTCGATCCCATACTTTCTTTCCAAGAGATTTTTCCTGTGTTGCGGATGCAAATTTCTGATTTCCTCCACTTACCGTGTCATCAGAATATGCAGCGGCTGTATTCTTTACTTTGATCTCCTGATTGCTCATGGCAAAAATATCTTCACTGATCTTTACCTGATATGTTAATGTCCGTTCTTCTCCAGGTTTTAATTTTCCAAGATAGAAATCTATCTTACATTCTTTTTTCTTATCATTTACAATGTACGGATTTTCCTGCCCTTTATGTGGATTCTCTGGAATTTCTAATTTTGGTTTCATCTGCTTTATTGCCTTCATATAATTGAAAGCTATTTTCATCGTAATTGATATATGGTAATAATGTTGTATTTGTTCCAGAACTGAAATTGTCATGAATCTTTACATTATTTAATGTATAAGTATTACTTTCATTTGCTTTCACATAAACGGTGTATGTGATCGTTCCGCCATTGCCCGATGGATCTTTTTTATATGTACTTGCTGTTTTCTTGATCTGCATTCCTGCATTTGGTGTAAAATTAGAAGATGCACTCTGGTGTTCATACGATTTTGCATATGATTTCGCGGTATTTGTGATCATACCTTTGCTTGCTCCACCGATATAGGTATCTTTTACTTTTACTTTATATGTCAGCGTCCTTATTTCCTTCGCTTTCATATCTCCGATCTCCCAGATCAAAGTTCCTGGTTTGGTGCTATCTTGCAAATATACTTTGCTTTCAAACTGCTCTCCGTTTCCTTCATATGGGAGGTTTTTATCATTTGGCTGATGTGCTACTGTTTTCTTTGTTGTATCAACTCCTATGTAAGAATCAATATAGGTTTGATTCTTTGTAAACTGATCTTTGACCACCACATCTGGCATTGGATCGTCTCCTGTTTTTGCGATCAATGTGTATGTCAGGTAGCCATTTCCGTTTTCTTCACTATAACTTGGTTCTGTTTTTGTAAGTTCCAGATTTCCTAGTCTTGCATCACTGTCTTCTTCGAAGTTTAATTTTTTTGTGACCTCTCCGAATTTAATCGTTTGCTGTGGCTGACCTTTGATCAGTTGTCTGTCCGTAGTTGCATATACAGAAACATTGATTTTTTTATTTTCTTCCTCATCCTGCTGAAGAAATGATTCCTCAAAACTCAGCAAAACATCTTGTGTATCATCCTCAACTTTAATCGTTCCGATCTTATTTCCGTTTGCATCTTGTATAGAATTAAGCACTACAAAACTATCCTGAAACAAATCCGGCAGATGGTATCTTAATGTCTTATTATGGTTGAGGAGTTCTTTTGCATCTATATTTTTGTAGTTTACTGTGATCTTAATTCTTGCATCTGCCGGAATATTTTTCGTGTCATCTGTAATCTTGATCCAATCTTCCCCTGATTGATACTCTATTGTCACTGCTTGAATATAATTGTCTAATTCTAGAGGATGTACTTCTGTCTTATTCTGTTTTGTGTTGTCTGCGATGCTTCAATTCTATATGGAATAAATATCGTCATAAGCATACATATAGATAGAAGGATTGCCATCAATTTTTTTATTGTTTTTTCCATATCAATCCCTTGCTTTCTGAATACAGTATATAACTATATTTTTATAATTTCAAGATTGTGTTTTATTTTTAGCCTTACCTTGACATTCTCTCAGTTGATGGACTTACAGCTTTCTGGTATTCCAATAATCTATGATATGATCTTGGATGATGATTCTTTGATCTTGATCGAAGAATATATCCATGGTCAAACTTTAGAACAGCTGCTTAATGATCAGAACACCCTGATCTATTCAGATGCTTTATCAATAATGAAAAATGGAATTTGATCGATATTAATATTTTTCTGGAAGAACATGGACTTGATGTAATTTCACTTTCTAAGAAGAATTCATAATAATAACAACAAAAAGATCAGCTGTAAGATATTGTCTTCAGCTGATCTTTTGTTATATTTCTTATGAAATTTTATCTTTTCTCAACACCTAAAGTAACTTTCTCACCATTGATGTTCCATTCTTTTTCGTATCCGACAACTTCAGAGGCTTTCACTTCATCTGCTAAAACGTCACTAGCAATTGCTGCTTCATTTCTTCCGATGATGTCTGCTGCTTTGTCTGATCCTTTGTATGAGAATGTGATATGGTCTGTTACTTCGAATCCTGCTTCTTTTCTCATAGACTGGATCTTGCTGACTACTTCACGGACGAATCCTTCTTCTAACAGTTCTTCGGATAAGTTTGTATCAAGGACAACTGTTACTCCGTTGTCTGCTTCTGTTACGAATCCTTCCTGTTTTACCATCTCGATCAACAGATCTTCTTTGGCTAATTCTACAGGTGTTCCATCAACTTCAAATGTTAATGCTCCCTTAGAGTCTAATTCAGCTTTCGCTTCATTTCCATCAACTCCGGCTAAATAGTTTCTGATTCCTCCAACTAATTTACCGTATTTTGGTCCTACAGTCTTTAATTGTGGTTTGAAGTTGTATGTTGTGAAGTTTGATACATCATCTGTAAATGTGATATTCTTCACATTTAACTCATCTAAGATGATCGCTTCGTCATAATCTGGCAGTGTTGCATCTGCTTTCACATACATCTGTCCGATTGGCTGACGGTTCTTGATGGCTGCACTGTTACGGCATGCACGTCCTAATACAACGATCTTTAAGACGAGATCCATATCTGCTTCTAATTTCTCATCAACCTGTTCTGCATTGTATACAGGGAAGTCGCATAAATGAATACTTTCTTTTACAGATGGATCAACACTTCTTACGATGTTCTGGTAGATCTCTTCTGTCATGAATGGGATCATTGGTGCTGCTGCTTTACATACAGTTACTAATGCTGTGTATAAAGTCATATATGCATTTACCTTATCCTGTTCCATTCCTTTTGCCCAGAAACGGTCACGACAACGTCTTACATACCAGTTACTCATATCATCTACAAATTCCTGTAATGCTCTTGCAGCTTCAGGGATTCTGTAATTTCCTAAGTTGTCATCTACAGATTTGACCATTGTGTTCATCTTAGATAACAGCCATTTGTCCATAACAGATAATTTATCATATTCTAACGCATGTTTTGTTGGATCAAACTGATCGATCTCTGCATATAATGTGTAGAATGCGTAAGTATTCCATAATGTTCCCATGAATTTACGCTGTCCTTCTGTAACGGCTTTTGCATGGAAACGGTTTGGAAGCCATGGGGCACTGTTTGTATAGAAATACCAACGGATCGCATCTGCTCCATGTTCTTCTAATGCCTCAAATGGATCAACTGCATTTCCTTTGGACTTACTCATCTTCTGTCCATTTTCATCCTGAACGTGTCCTAATACGACAACGTTTTTATATGGTGCTTTATTAAATAATAAAGTAGAAATTGCCATTAAGGAGTAGAACCATCCACGAGTCTGGTCTACAGCTTCTGAGATAAAGTTTGCTGGGAAGTTATCTTCGAAGATTTCTTTATTCTCAAATGGGTAATGCCACTGTGCGAAAGGCATTGATCCTGAATCAAACCAGCAGTCGATAACTTCTTCTACACGGTGCATCTGTTTTCCACAGTGTGGGCACTTAATTGTTACCTGATCGATATATGGGCGGTGAAGCTCGATATCGTCTGGGCAATTATCAGACATGCTCTTTAATTCTTCGATAGATCCGATAGAATGCTGATGTCCACATTCACATTCCCAGATATTTAATGGAGTTCCCCAATAACGGTTTCTTGAGATTCCCCAATCCTGTACGTTCTCTAACCAGTCACCGAAACGTCCTTTACCGATGCTCTTTGGTACCCAGTTAACTGTGTTGTTGTTTGCAATCAGCTGATCTTTTACTTCTGTCATCTTGATGAACCAAGATTCTCTTGCATAATAGATCAGTGGTGTATCACAACGCCAGCAGTGTGGATAGCTATGCTCAAATTTAGGAGCATCGAATAATAATCCACGTTTATCCAGATTCTTTAATACTTCTGGATCTGCTTTCTTAACGAATAATCCGGCAAATGGTGTTTCTTCTGACATGTTACCGCGTTCGTCTACTAACTGTACAAATGGCATGTCATATTTACGTCCGACTTTGGCATCATCTTCACCAAATGCTGGTGCAATATGAACGATACCTGTACCATCTGTTAATGTTACATATCCGTCGCATGTTACATAGAATGCTTTCTTATGCTGTTTTTCAGCAACTTTTGCTGCACAGTCATATAATGGTTCGTATTCTTTGTATTCTAATTCTTTTCCTTTAAACGTCTCTAAAACTTTGTATGCAGGTTTTCCTGATTCTTCGTCTGCTAATTTACCAAGAACTGTATCAAGCAGTGCTTCTGCCATGTAGTATACATATCCATCTGCAGCTTCTACTTTTGCGTATGTCTCTTCTGGATTTACACAAAGACCGATGTTGGATGGAAGTGTCCATGGTGTTGTTGTCCATGCAAGGAAATATGCTTCTTCACCTACGGCTTTGAAACGTACGATCGCAGAGCGTTCTTTGACATCTTTATATCCCTGTGCTACTTCCTGTGCGGATAATGGTGTTCCACAACGAGGGCAGTAAGGAACGATCTTAAATCCTTTATAAAGTAATTTCTTATCCCAGATCTGCTTTAATGCCCACCATACAGATTCGATAAAGTTGTTATCATATGTGATGTATGGATGTTCCATGTCAGCCCAGAAACCTACTGTATCTGAGAAATCTTCCCACATACCTTTGTATTTCCAAACGCTTTCTTTACATTTCTTGATGAATGGTTCCATACCATATTCTTCAATCTGTTCTTTTCCATCAAGACCTAACATCTTCTCAACTTCAAGTTCAACTGGAAGTCCGTGTGTATCCCATCCAGCTTTACGAATGATCTTGTGACCTTTCATTGTCTGATAACGAGGAATCATATCTTTGATGACACGAGTTAAAACGTGTCCGATATGTGGTTTACCATTGGCTGTTGGTGGTCCGTCATAGAATGTGTATGTCGGATCGTCTTTTCTTTCTTCGATACTTTTTTCAAAAATTTCGTTTTCTTTCCAGAACTTTACGGTCTCTTTCTCGCGATCGACAAAGTTCATGTCAGATGATACTTTTTTGTACATCTTTATCTCTCCTTTTTACTAATTAGAAAATCTAATGAAATAGGAACTTTTACAGGATTTCCCTATAAAGCAGGCCGTCCTATAAAATAAAAAAGGTGCAGTCCTAAAAATAGGACAACACCGTTGCTTCTAAACCACCTATTTCACATACTATCATATGTTATCCCGTTAACGGAGGATACCGGCACAGCTTACTTTGTTCAGCCTGCAGCTTGGGAGTGATCTTCCTTCCTATCTTACTAACATCCGGCTTCCACCGCCCCGGACTCGCTCCTGCGTTCATGATAGAAGTACTGTCTCCTTCTTCGCCTTTATCATACTAAATTATCTTAACACTTGGAATGGTTATTCGTCAATATGGAATTGTAAGTTTTTATGCTCGTCAGCCAACATTTTATTTTATGCAAGAACTTTACGATTTTTTAACGTTTTATTTACTAGATTTTATAATTTCTGTATATAATTATATGGTAAAATAGGAATCAATAAATATTAGATGATTTAAATAAAAATATAGAACCCGGAGGTAGATAAATCCATGTTAAGAATAGGAATTTTAACCAGCGGTGGCGACTGTCAGGCATTAAATGCAGCCATGCGCGGTGTTATAAAAGGTTTAAGTGCAAAAAGAGATGATCTGGAAATCTATGGTTTCCATGATGGATATAAGGGACTCATCTATGGGCTTTTAGACCGTATGACTCCAGATGATTTTTCTGGAATCTTAAACCGCGGAGGTACGATCCTTGGGACTTCCAGACAACCATTTAAGAAAATGCGTATTCCTGATGAAAATGGTCTTGATAAAGTGGAAGCCATGAAAAAGAATTATCGTAAATATAAGCTTGACTGCCTTGTGGTTCTTGGTGGAAATGGAACTCACAAAACTGCAAATATGCTTCGCGAAGAAGGCTTAAATGTTGTGACACTTCCAAAAACAATCGACAACGATCTCTGGGGAACAGAAATGACTTTTGGATTTCAGAGTGCTGTTGATATTGCAACGGATACAATTGATCGCATTCATACAACTGCTTCTTCACACAGTCGTGTTTTCATTATTGAAGTTATGGGGCATAAAGTTGGACACGTTACTTTACACGCCGGAATTGCTGGTGGAGCCGATGTGATTTTGCTGCCGGAGATCCCTTATGATATTAATAAAGTAGCAGAAGTCGTTGAAAATCGTTTCGCAGCTGGAAAAAGATTTTCTATTATCGCTGTTGCAGAAGGTGCAATTTCAAAAGAAGATGCGAAGTTAAAGAAGAAACAGTATAAGGCAAAACTTGCAGAAAGAAGATATCCTTCTGTTGCTTATGAGATTGCAGCTGCACTAGAAGAAAAAACAAAACGTGAGATCAGAGTCACCGTTCCAGGACATACACAGCGTGGTGGTGCTCCTTGTGCTTACGACCGTGTACTTGCTACAAGAGTTGGAGCATATGCCGCTGAATTGATCCTTAATAAAGAGTATGGCTATATGGTTGGTATCGTTGATGGAGATACAAAAAAGGTTCCATTATCTGAAGTTGCTGGAAAGTTAAAATATGTTGATCCGAAGTGCCAGATGATTAAGGACGCTAAAACCATTGGGATAAGTTTTGGGGAGTAAATTGTGATTTGCGACGGTAGGAACACGCCTGCACTTAGCGAGTGGATGGTCGTTAGACCATTCAGGAGCTTAGTACAGCTGCGTGTGAGTCGAGCGAGAGCGCGTCGCAGACAGATAACCCTTTT
>ERZ779843.4417-NODE-4417-length-10709-cov-4.036888_pt1 | contig 10709 bp, 7 predicted proteins | sample MGYA00511560_ERZ779843 | MGnify/ENA primary metagenome ERZ779843 (study PRJEB29588, sample SAMEA2158062) | human gut metagenome | biome: human gut; feature: human-associated habitat; material: faeces | place: Denmark | collected 2008/2010 ... | reverse complement strand
TTAACACGAATAAAACCTATCAACTTAAAATTGATAGGTTTTATTATTTTGTAAAATATTATGTTTTACATTATCTTTCTACATAGCACTGTATAACAATATCATTCGTAGTTACTTTAGTATGGCCTTCAACTGCGTTCCATTCATTTATATCCCATGATATAGTCTTTGTTGTAGAATCGTATGTTAATCCGTTGTTTGGCAAACTTGTGCATGTAAATAATGTTGTTCCTTCATAAGTTACTGTTATTGGATTGTCAGCATCTACTACTAAAGGATTTGATAATGTAGTTGTATATTTTCCGTTTACTGTGTCTATTGGGTCTTTTGTTGTATTTTGATCCAATATATTAGTAAAGTTTTCAACTAATGAGTTTATACTATTTGATGTGTAAACAGTATTATTTGATGACATTGCCTTTAACAAGTCATATGCTCCATCTTCAGTTCCAAATTGAATAGAATAGAATTCTGTTGTTATAGGATTTCCTTTAATTTTTGAAGCCTTGTTTATTAATGTTTTATTATCATTTCCTTCATATCCATCATGACCTTTTGAAGGAGCACCATCAGATAATAATATTACTACGTTAGAATTTTCAGAATGATTATCCTTTAAGTCCCCTATAGTTGTTTTTGTTAAATCTAATGCAGCAGATACATTAGTTCCAAGTCCAGGACCAGGATTCTCATTTGGCAATGTTATTTCATTTATTTCTTCTACCAGACTTGTATAGTTACTTTTATCAGCAAATCCCAACTTAGATGTTCCTGAATATGGTATCTCTACTGTATTTTCTTCCCATTTAGAATACCAAACCCCATCTATATTTTTACAATTCAAATGTAGATGCCATATATTATTATTAGTGCATCTTTCTGTTCCCACATATTTAATAGTAGTTAATGGATTTGCCGTGTTAAACGTTAATACTGTTACTGTAACTTTAGATTCTGGATCCTTTGTATATATAGAGTTTATGAATTTTGTTGCAGCTGTTTTTGCAGCCTCTAGTCTTGTAACTTCATCTGATGTTTTGTTTGACTTCATGCTATATGATAAATCCATTACAAGTACAATATTCACAGCGTCTTTTCCAGTTGTTCCTTTTTTAACTTCTTTTACTGCAGCTTTTAATTCAGATACAGTTGTTGTTACTGTATTACTATCTCCACTCGTTGTGCCACCTAAATTTGCAGTATTTGAAATCGTTTTTCCTATTGTATTAGCCCTAACTGTTGCATCAAATTCTAGTGTTATACTTGAATTCTTTGTTATTGCCAAATTGTTCCACTCAACATTTCCTTCATTTAGATTTCCATTGTGAGTTATATTTCTAACATTTTCTAGTCCCTCTGAAATTGGATCTGTTACATTTACTCCTGAAGCATCTACAAATCCTCTAGTTTCTGTAACTTTAATTGTATAGTGTAATGTATCTCCAACTTTTACTGCAGTTTTATTTACTTTCTTGCTTATTGTTACATTTGGTGTGCCATAATATACATTAATGTAATTTGATCCTGTGCCAATTATTAAAGGTAGTAATCCATTTGCACTTGATGTTTTTAAATCATATTTAGTATATGTTACTCCATTATATTTTGGCATCTCTTTAACACCTGATATTTTATCAAGATATTCCATATTATCAAAAGTTACACTATGCTTTAATTCTCCATTATAATAGTAATTTACTGTATAACTTAAGTCTGTTCTCTTTGTATAATAGATGTTAATTACATTTTCACTTGTTCCGATTGTTAATGTTATCTTATCTACTGAATCATAATTATATCCATCTATTGTAATTACTTCATCTGATGATGTAATTATTGTTCCGAAAGTTTGGTTTCCAACTGTCTTTGCTTCATGTAATACTGTGTTTGTATCTTTTTCTAAGTAATTTACTGTGTAACTTAAGTCTGTTCTCTTTGTATAATAGATGTTAATTACATTTTCACTTGTTCCGATTGTTAATGTTATCTTATCTACTGAATCATAATTATATCCATCTATTGTAATTACTTCATCTGATGATGTAATTATTGTTCCGAAAGTTTGGTTTCCAACTGTCTTTGCTTCATGTAATACTGTGTTTGTATCTTTTTCTAAGTAATTTACTGTATAACTCAAGTCATTTCTCTTTGTGTAATAGAATGTATGCTCATTTGTTCCTGTTGTTATTGTTATTTCTGCACTTGTTGGATTTACTTTATTATATCCATCAATATCAATTGCATTTTCTGTTACAACATCTCCAAATTTTTGACCATTTACTACTTTTGCATCAGCAAGTTCATTTTCTGTTCCTTGCTCTTTGTAATATACTGTATAACTCAAGTCATTTCTTCTTGCATAATATAATTTTACAATTAAATTGTTATTATCTGGCACTGTAGCATCTTTATTTTCTGTTTTGCTTTCATCAAATGTAAAGCCGTCGTAGTTATTAATCTTGTAGCTTACCTTAGTTCCTATTTCAACATCTTCACTAACTACTGTATCTTTTTCAACTTTTGAATATGTTCCATCAAGATTTTCAGTATAGTGTTCAACTTTGTAATGATGTTTTACAGATGTTTCTGGTTCTTCTGGTATCTTGTTTTCATCAACATAAGCCTTATTCTTTATTATGCTTGTGTTATCATTTACAATAACTTCAAATGTAAGTTCTACTGATTTTCCTGCCTTAACTTCAACATCTTTCCATGTCATTATATTTGTTTTAGAATCGTAACCATTGATTTCTGGATCTTTTATTGTTGTTCCTTCTGGTACTCTATCTGTTACTGTTACTTTTCCATCACCATTTCCGTTATTTGTTAGAATTATTGTATATGTTAATGTATCTCCAACATTTGCTACTTTATCACTTACTTCTTTCTCTCCTGTAATATTTGCGACTTTTGTTTCTACTTCTTCTGTTGGTGTGTTTCCAATTGTTGCAGTATTGCTTACTGATTTTACAACTTCTCCTGCTGTTGTTTTTTCATTTACAACAACGTCAAAGCTTACAGAAACCTCTCCTTTTGCAGGTACAACTACGTTATTCCATGTAATTGTTCCATTTTCTTTATCAAAGTTTCCTTTTTCTGTTATTGTTCCATCTACAAAAGATGTTCCGTCTGGAATGCTATCTTTTATTACTGTTGTTCCATCAACTTCTGTTGTGTTTTTTGCAGTAATTGTGTATCTAATTGTTTCTCCAACTTTTGCATCTCTGTTTTCTAGAACTTCTTCTTTGTCTACTATTGTAACAACTTGTGCTGTTTTGTTTGCTGTTATTACTGGAGTTTTTGTTTCTGGTGTTTCTTTTCCATTTACTTTTGCTATGTTGTTAATTAAATCTATAGAGTCTGCTGTAACTACTACTTTGAATGATACTGTTACAGTTTCTCCTGCTTTTATATCGTTTTTCCATACAATTTTTCCGTCATTGTTTAGTGCTCCACCTTCTGAAATAGAAGCAAGTTCTGTTCCTTCTGGTATTGAATCTATTGTACGGATTCCATTTGTGTCTTCGTTACCTTTATTTGTTATTTTTATAACATAAGTGATTGTTTCACCTTTTTGTGCAGCTGTATTTACTGGTAGTTCTTCTAAAGAATCTCCATCTAAATAAGCATATTTTTTTAAGTCTAGGTCTGGTTTATGTACTTTTAATTTTGATGCTGCTGTATATGCTGCAACGCTTATTGGGCTCCAGCCTATTTCTTTTTTCTCCCAAGGATTTTCTGTTATAACTGTTGTTGTTTGTGCGTAATCTTGGTTTGGAACGTTTGCACCATTGTTACCTGCTGTTGTAGTTCCTGTTGTTGTTCCAGCATTAGCGCCTGTGTTTGCTCCATTTGTTGTCCCAGTTGTAGATCCATTGGCACCATTTGTACCAGTAGTTCCATCATTTGTGGTACTACCGTTGTTATCATTATTGTTTGAATCTGCTGGGTTTGTGTTGTCTCCATCTGTTGGCAATGTTGTTCCATCGTTATTTTGATCACTGCCATCGTTTTGATCTCCATTATTAGGTAAGACTGCATTTGTCCCATCGTTTTGTGATGTTCCATGGTTGTCGTCTGGCATTGCAGCTGCTGCATCTTTATTACCTTTTACAAAGGCAACTGTACCAGCGATTGCTGCTATTAATAGAACTACTGCTATGCTTATAATTATAATGGTTTTTTTGCTCCTATAATTAATTCTCGCTTTCAATTTTTTTACCCCCATATTTTAATTTGTCTTGCTTTAGTTACTAATCTATTCTTATGTCCGTTTGTACACGTTATTAAAGTGATTTCTCTAGTACCGTTTTCCACACTTTCTACACAACTTACATCGTCTGGATCTATTGAATATATTTTAAATATTTCATATTCAATAGTTTCATTTTTTAGGTTTGTTAATTTTATTTTGTCTCCTATTTGCAAATACTTTGTTTTTCCAAACATCGTGCCATCTTTATTGTTGTGCCCTGCTACTGTATAGTTTCCAATTTCGTTTGCTTGTGGTCCCCAGAACTTTGTTATAGAAACTTTCATCGTTTCTTCGTTTGTATGGTCAATTATAGGATACTTGATATTAATCTTTGGAATCTCTATTATTCCTTCTATCTTGTATCCTTTAAATTCTAACTCCGGCAAACTTTCAGATTGCTGTGTTTCTTCTTTATTTAACTCTTCTTCTATTGTTTCAAGTGAGGATGAAACCTCTTTTTCGTTTAAATAATTGCCACCATATCTTATAACAATCATTGCTACTACTACGATTAGTGCTACAATTAATACGGCAATTATAAGATTATAGACCTTTTTCATAACTATTTGTTCTCATCTTTTTTATTAGATTTAATTCTTATAAATACGAATATTGCTAATGCGATAATTATAATTCCTAGTACTGTAAATAAAATCGCTCCACTATCGAATGTTACTGGTAATTTAACAGTTTCTGTAATAGTTTTCTCTTCTTTATCAACACCTGCATCTTCTTTATATACACATGTTAAGAATTTAGCATCTACTGTTTCATCATTACCCTTTGTTTCTTTGATGTATACAATATATTTGTCTCCCTCAACAGTATTTTCTGGTTGAAGTATTTCTGAATTTTCTACAGCTGTCCATTCTGAATTGCTTGGCATTAATTTAACATACAAGTCATAGAATTGTTTGCTTAGGCTTAAATTTGTGTATGTATCATCTATGCTGTTTTTTAACGTGTCTGCTAATTCAAATAGTTTATTTGCATCTGTAGTTTTGTCGTCTAACTTTGTTAGAACATATGAGTACTTAGCTCCTTCTTTCTCATTTAGAACTACTTTTCCTACGGTTACAGTTTTGCTTACTCCGTCCTCTACTACATTTCTTTGATATTGCTTTTCTGTATCAACATCAATTCTTTTTGTTGTGCCGTTCACTGTCTCTATCATTTTATCTGTTACTGCTTCGTTTAAATCAAGTTTATCTGCTGTAATTACTGTATTGTCTTCAGCATCTTTTACCCAAATATAAGCTACTAAGCTTGTTGGATTTTTTCCGAAGATGCTTTCAAATGAAGCTTCATCTATGTAAGCTACATTTAATGTTCCTGCTGCTGATGCAGGTTGGTCTTTTGCAGAATTAACAAAGTTTAGATCTGCTTCTGCTGTTTTGCTGTCTTTGCTGATTGCAAATTGAAACTCTTTTCGGCAGAATTCTTTGAAATAAATTAAATATTCATTATCGGAATTCTTTAAGATTACTTTTTCATTAGTTGACGCAAGTACTGGTACACTAACAATTCCTATCAGCATTATTGCTATTACAAGTACTGCCATGATTTTTTTTGCTTTCATCTCATATATTTTCCTTTCTAAAAAATATTTTTACAGCCGCATTATATAACAAATGGTAAAATAAGTCAATAAAAACAGCCTTTTTTCTCCCTTTTTTAGTATAAAATATATATTTTTTACATCGTCCTGTTTTTTTCATAATCAGTCTACATAATTCAAATTAATACTACATTCTTTTTCATATTTTGCGTATCATTCTTTGTCACTTTTTATTGACATTTGTCGCTACTATGTTATAATTTAATTACAAATTTATAAATCAAAAGAAAGGATTCAAAATTATGGTTAATAATGCCACAGATTTGGAATTAAAAGAACATAATGATAATGCTCAATTTGCTTCCGAATTAAACAGCAAGCAAGAGCCAGTTAATCAAAACTCAGCTAATGCCTCAACACTTGACTGCAGTTCAACACCGGAAATCTCGGCTTCTCAAATAACAGACACATCTATATTTGAGACCAATTCAGAAATACAGAATAACTCCAGTGTTGAAAATTCATTAGAAGCCGAAAATAACAACGTTAATTGTTTAGCATTAACAGTAAAAAAAGACTATAGTCTTTCTATTGTAAAGCATGTTTTTTTTAGAACTTGGAAAACAACTTGGCGTGTTGCATTAAGCGTATTTATTTTGAATTTTTTATCCTTCTTTTTTTAATATAGATATTCATGTTTTACAAATATATGAATCATAAATTGTAAACACTAAAATATATGAGAAAAAAAATGTTGCCTTCTATAGCAACATTTTATTTTTGTAATTTGAAAAGAACTGTCAACTTTTCAAACATATAAATTTTCACATATAAACGCTTTTTATGCTCTGTTCCCAATCCAATTTGCAATTCTTCTAAAAAAGTTTAATAACTTATTTTGATATACTACTATTAACGAATGTTTAGACTGTTTTGCATACAAATCTATATATTTTTTATTTAATTTGCTTTCCATCTTATTTGTATATTCGTTGATTTCATCATTTAATTCATTGTTTTCAAGCATTCTGCCTACTATTTTACCATACTCATTTAATTTATGTGTATACTCTTCTATTTCTTTTAATGTATCAATTCTGATATAAATTTTGTCAAAGTAAGTCATGCACATCATTTTTTGTGTTTCCATATATAGCTGTATTATCTTCTCTTCACTTCTTTTTTCTTCATTATTTTCATCCAGAATAGCATCAAAGTTTGATAAAATCTTATTTGTATTTCCTTCGAATGTGTTATACAAATCATTTTCAAAATCTACTGTTCCATCTATCGCACTCTTTATAAGATTCTTCTCTCCTACAAAGAATAACAACTGTATTACTAAGCTCGTAAGATATGGATAATATTTATCATTTATTGTATAAATCGATATGCTTTCATTATTCTTCCTATGTGGCTTTTCTCCAATAGCCTTAGAAGCAATGTATTGTGTGACAGCTTCATTAAGTCCTAAGCAATATATTTTAAATTCTGCAAAATTACAAACTCCTATTCTTTGCTCACTTCCATCAAACTTCCTGAAATTTTGAAGATAATGAACACATTCTTGAATAACCTTCTCATCAATTTTGGCTATGTCAAATTTTTCATCAAAGTATAACGTATTATTAGGGTAAAAATACACAACGTTTCCAAATTTAGGTGCAATTTGAGCATAACTCATATTACAATTATAAATTCGCATATATAATTCATTATACGAATCTCCAAGTTCGTGTATATTGTCTGCCAACTTCTCGGCAACGGCCTTAGCTATATAATTTGTTTCATTAAACTCAAACTTTCTAGTTGGAATAATTCCAAGCATAATTAGACTTTTTTCTATATTCATAATCTTCCCTTATAATACATTTTTCTTTATTATATACTATATTACGGCAAAATTATATTGCATTTTTATTAAATTTACATTACAGTTTTATTTCATGTACATTTTAGTATATTTTTTCTCCGTCCCCGGATTGTACCGAATTGTACAAACAAAAAAAGACGAGGCTTCCCTCGTCTTTTAAATTTATTTTGCGTAGTCTACAACTCTTGTTTCTCTTATGATGTTTACTTTTATTTGTCCTGGATATTCCATTTCTTCTTCTACTTTTTTAGCAACATCTCTTGCAAGAATTGTCATGTCTGCATCTGAAATTTGTTCTGGTTTTACAACTATTCTAACTTCACGACCAGCTTGAATTGCGAATGATTTTTCAACTCCTTTGAATGAGTCTGCAATTGATTCTAGCTTTTCTAAACGCTTGATGTAGTTTTCAAGTGTTTCTCTTCTAGCTCCCGGTCTTGAAGCAGATATTGCATCGGCTGCAGCAACTAAAACAGCTTCTACTGTTTGTGGTTCTACATCTCCATGGTGAGCCTCTACTGCATTTATTACTAGTGGATTTTCTTTGTATTTCTTAAGAATATCTACACCAATTTGAACGTGAGTTCCTTCTACATCATGGTCTAGTGCCTTACCAATATCATGTAATAATCCTGCTCTTCTTGCAAGTTTTGGATCTAATCCTAATTCATCTGCCATAATTCTTGCCAAGTTAGAAACTTCTATTGAATGGTTTAATACATTTTGTCCATAGCTTGTTCTGTATTTTAATTTTCCTAGCAAGTTTACGATGTCTGGATGAAGTCCAATTACGCCTGTTTCCATGCAAGCTCTTTCTCCTTCTTCCTTGATTGTTTCGGCAACTTCTTCTTTTGCCTTTTCAACCATTTCTTCAATTTTTGCTGGGTGGATTCTTCCATCTTCCATCAATTTTTCAAGAGCTATTCTTGCAATTTCTCTTCTTAATGCATCAAATCCAGATATTACTACTGCTTCTGGTGTATCATCAATTATTAAATCTACTCCTGTTAAAGTCTCTAATGTACGGATATTTCTTCCTTCTCTTCCTATTATTCTACCTTTCATTTCATCATTTGGTAGTGGAACTATAGATACAGTTGTTTCTGCTGTATGGTCTGCCGCACATTTTTGAATAGCATATCCAATTACTTCTCTTGCATTTTTTATAGACTCTTCTTTAACCTTATTTTCTGCAGCCTTTATTAAGTTTGCTTTTTCTAAAGTTAATTGCTTGTCCATATCTGCAAGTAATTGATTTTTTGCTTCTTCCTTAGATAATCCTGAAATTCTTTGAAGCTCTTGCATTTGCTTGTCCAAAGTTTTTGATATTTCTTGTTTCTTATTTTCAAGCTCTTGCTTCTTGTTTTCGATTTCTTGTTCCTTTCTCTCAATGTGCTCCATTTTGTTTTCAAGATTTTCCTCTTTTTGTAATAATCTTCTTTCTTGTTGTTGTACTTCGCTTCTTCTTTCTCTAATCTCGTTATCAAGATCTTTTCTACTGTTCATGATCTCTTCTTTAGCCTTAAAAATTTCTTCTTTCTTTTTGTTTTCGGCTTCTTTTTGTGCAAGGTTAATTATCTTTCTTGCTTCTTCCTCTGCACTTCCTAATTTTGATTCTGCTACTTTTTTTCTTATTGCCATACCTACAAAGGTAAAAATGATTGCTGAGACTAGAAAAATGGCGATATCAATTACAATTTGCATAATCTAACACCTCTTTCTATTAAATTTTCAATGTACCATAAATATATATCACAAATTATTATTTGTACTAAAATATATTTTTGTCTACACTATTATTTTATATGTATTATTGTAAACTGTCAAGTAGTTTTTGGAGAAATAAAAATAAAAGCTGTAATGGAATTTATATCCTATTACAGCTATTTTTACAATTAAATTAATTTTTATATTCCTAATATATAACATTTCCAGAATTTCTATTTTTTAAGCTCTTGGATGACTTTTTTTGTATATATCTCTTAATTCTGGGTCTTGGAATTGTACATACACTTGTGTTGATGATATATCTGAATGTCCAAGCATTGTTTGTATAGATTTTAGGTCTGCACCATTTTGTAATAAATGTGTTGCAAACGAATGTCTTAATACATGTGGTGTAATATCTTTTGCAATATGTGCTTGTTCTTTATAGTATTTTATTATTTTCCAGAAACCTTGTCTTGTTAATCTTTTTCCATTTGTATTAACAAATAATGCTTTTTCATTTTCATCTTTTATTATAACTGGTCTTGCTTCTTCTATGTACTCTTTTAATGCTTTTAATGACATTGTTCCTATTGGAATTGTTCTTTGTTTTTTACCACTATTGCATGTAACAAAGCCTTCGCTTAAGTTTACATCATCTATGTCTAATGATATTATTTCTGTTACTCTCATTCCTGTAGCATATGCAAATTCTAACATTGCTTTATCTCTAGTTCCTTTTAAGTCAACATCTTTTGGTTGTTCTAAAAGTAACTCTACTTCTTTTGATGTTAATACACTTGGTGCCTTTTTTTCTACCTTTGGTGATTGTATTCCATCTGTTGGGTCATGTTTAATTTTTTTAACTCTTAATAAATATTGGTAAAAAGACCTTATAGATGCTAAATTTCTAGAAATAGTAGAAGTTTTCTTTCCCATCTCTTGTAATTTCTTTAAATATTCTTGTAAATCTTCGCCATCTACTTTTAAATAGTTGATTCTGTTTTCTTGAATATAATCTCTGTATTGTTCGATATCTCTTTTGTATGATTGTAATGTGTTATCTGACAATTTTTTATCGTCTTGAAGAAATTCCAAAAATAATTTTATATGTTTTTCCATTTTAGCTCCCCTATCCCTTTAAATATTATGCCGTATGTAATATAACTTTTAAATAAAGAATTTACATAAATCACTTTATATGTTATATCAAATTACGTCAAAATTGTAAAGATATTTTTACTATTTTCTTTTTTTATTTTTATTATTTTAACTATTTAAAATTACATCATATTATTAAAATTTAGCTATATTCC
>ERZ779843.4408-NODE-4408-length-10721-cov-4.169886_pt1 | contig 10721 bp, 9 predicted proteins | sample MGYA00511560_ERZ779843 | MGnify/ENA primary metagenome ERZ779843 (study PRJEB29588, sample SAMEA2158062) | human gut metagenome | biome: human gut; feature: human-associated habitat; material: faeces | place: Denmark | collected 2008/2010 ... | reverse complement strand
AACTCCTACACAAGCCAGATGGTTCGTACAATCAAACACTTTGGTAAATTACTGAACGCTTAATTTTCAGTAAGTGTAAAGGAATAGACTCCAACGAAGGGTCCGGTCTGATTTGGACCGGACCCTTTTCGCGTGGTCTGGAATGACAGCAGGAAATCAATAAGTTACTGTTTACAGATATGCAGTAACTGTTAAAGAATATTATTAAGGAGGCACCACAAATGCTGAATAAAAAATCTGTTGATGATATCAATGTAAAAGGCAAAAAAGTTCTTGTAAGATGTGACTTCAATGTTCCTCTTCAGGATGGAAAGATCACAGATGAGAACCGTCTGGTTGCAGCTCTTCCTACAATCAAGAAGCTGATCGCTGACGGCGGAAAGGTTATTCTCTGCTCCCACCTTGGAAAACCGAAGGGAGAGCCGAAACCGGAATTATCTCTTGCACCGGTTGCAAAACGTCTTTCCGAATTATTAGGACAGGAAGTTAAGTTTGCAGCAGATCCTGAAGTAGTAGGACCTAACGCAAAAGCAGCAGTAGCTGAGATGAAAGACGGAGATGTTATCTTACTTGAGAACACACGTTATCGCGCAGAAGAAACAAAGAACGGAGACGAATTCAGCAAAGAACTTGCTTCTCTTTGTGATGTATTTGTTAATGATGCATTTGGTACAGCTCACAGAGCACACTGCTCTAATGTTGGTGTGACCAAATATGTTGATACAGCAGTTGTTGGTTACTTAATGCAGAAGGAAATCGATTTCCTTGGAAATGCAGTGAACAATCCTGAGAGACCGTTTGTTGCCATCCTTGGCGGAGCTAAGGTTTCCAGTAAGATTTCTGTAATCAATAACCTTCTTGATAAAGTAGATACTCTTATCATTGGTGGTGGTATGTCTTACACATTCTCAAAAGCTATGGGTGGACATATCGGAACATCTCTTTGTGAGGATGATTATCTTCAGTATGCATTGGACATGATGAAGAAAGCAGAAGACAAAGGTGTGAAACTTCTTCTTCCGTTAGATAACAGAATCGGTGATAACTTCTCTAATGACTGTAATATCCAGGTTGTTAAACGTGGTGAGATTCCGGACGGATGGGAAGGAATGGATATCGGACCGGAAACAGAGAAGCTTTTCGGTGACGCAGTAAAAGATGCTAAGACAGTTGTTTGGAACGGACCGATGGGCTGCTTCGAAATGCCAAACTTCGCTCATGGTACAGAAGCTGTTGCAAAAGCACTTGCTGAAACAGATGCCACAACTATTATCGGTGGTGGTGATTCTGCAGCTGCAGTTAACATCCTTGGTTATGGCGACAAGATGACACACATCTCCACAGGTGGCGGTGCATCTCTTGAATTCCTGGAAGGAAAAGAACTCCCGGGTGTTGCAGCAGCAAACGATAAATAAGAATATAATAACATCCCACAGGGATACTAAGGAGATAAATCATCATGGCAAGAAAGAAAATTATCGCTGGTAACTGGAAAATGAACATGACACCAAGCGAAGCCGTTAAATTAGTAGAAACATTAAAACCATTAGTAGTTAACGATGAAGTAGACGTAGTATTCTGCGTACCTGCAATCGATATCATCCCGGTTGTAGAAGCTGCTAAGGGAACAAACATCCAGGTTGGTGCTGAGAACATGTACTTTGAAGAGAAAGGTGCATACACAGGAGAAATCTCCCCTGCAATGCTCGTAGATGCCGGAGTTAAATATGTTGTTCTTGGACATTCCGAAAGAAGAGAATACTTCGGAGAAACAAACGAAGATGTTAACAAGAAAGTTCTCAAAGCTTTCGAACATGGAATTACACCTATCATGTGCTGTGGCGAAACTCTTACTCAGAGAGAACAGGGCGTGACAATGGATTTCATCCGTCAGCAGGTTAAAGTTGGATTCCAGGGTGTTACAGCAGATCAGGCTAAGACAGCAGTTATCGCTTACGAGCCAATCTGGGCAATCGGAACAGGTAAAACAGCTACAACTGAGCAGGCTCAGGAAGTATGCGCAGGTATTCGTGCATGCATCGCTGAAATCTATGATGAAGCAACAGCAGAAGCAATCCGTATCCAGTATGGCGGATCTGTAAATCCTGCAACAGCACCTGACTTATTCGTTCAGAACGATATCGATGGCGGCCTTGTAGGTGGCGCTTCTCTGAAAGCTGATTTCGGAAAGATCGTAAACTACAAATAAGAATAAAAAACTGATTATAAGCAGATAATCTTTGTGTCCAAACGAGAAATAATATAATGCCCCTGAATACAGGAAAATTGGTAATTTTATTGATTGGATTGTATTCAGGGGATTGTTATAGTTGAAGCAGGTAAGTTACCTGCTTTAATTGCTGTTGCGAATATTTGTTTGGCTATGTCAGACACATAGTATCTTATGAAATTAATATGTATAAAGAAAAAGACAGCTTCATTACTGAAACTGTCTTTTTTATCTGGTGTAAAAATCTGCTGTAAGCTGTTTCTTTTGTACTTTGGGTAAATCTCTTTTGCACGAAAGGAATGCCTCGATACTTTTGTATTTTGACTATTTATCAGGTGTATTTAGTTCATGTATTTTATCTTTTGTATTTTGGAGTATTTCTGAATTTTTATCCTTGGTGATATAAATTTTTTTCTCTTTGGCAATTCGATGATTTTCTCTTTTGTATGTACAAACTATATCATATTTTTCTACATTCGTCTACAAGTTTCAACAGAAATCAGTCAAAAACATTTCGACAGAATCCCTGCTTTTTCGACATTCGGAGAGGAAATTGACAGATAAATAAAGATTGTCTGATTGCGGGAATCCATTTTCGCTGATATAATGTAAAAAATGTGTAATTATAGAAAGCAGGTTAATATTTTATGGAAGAAAAAGTAACAAAATGTAGTGTATCAAAGAAATGCGGAAGCTGCCAGTATCAGGGTGTTCCTTATAAAGAACAGCTTGCCGCCAAGCAGAAAAGGATGAAGAAGCTTCTTGGAAAGTTTGCAAATGTAAAACCAATCATTGGAATGGATGATCCCTTTTATTATAGAAATAAAGTTCATGCAGTATTTGACAGGGATAAAAAAGGTAATATTATCTGTGGAACCTACGAAGCGAAAACACATAAGGTTGTTCCGATAGAAGAGTGCATGATCGAGGATAAGATTAGTCAGGAAATCATCCGTACAATTCGGGATATGCTGAAATCTTTTAGAATCAAAACATATGATGAGGACACAGGATATGGACTTTTGCGCCATGTGCTGGTGAGAAGAGGGTTTTCCACAGATGAGATCATGGTGGTTCTTGTGATTGGTTCCCCGATCTTTCCTTCAAAAAATAATTTTGTGAAAGCTCTGAGAAAGAAATACCCACAGATTACAACAGTTGTGCTTAACGTCAATGATAAGAAGACCAGTATGGTACTGGGTGAGCGTGATATCGTCATTTATGGAAAAGGATATATCCGGGATACGCTCTGCGGATGTACATTCCGCATTTCTCCGCAGTCTTTTTATCAGGTAAATCCTGTACAGACAGAAATTCTGTATAAGACAGCAATTGAATATGCGGGGCTTGGACGAAAAGAAACAGTGATAGATGCATACTGCGGAATAGGAACAATCGGACTTGTAGCCGCAAAGCGGGCAAAGAATGTCATTGGTGTGGAATTAAATCCGGATGCAGTCCGCGATGCCAGAATCAATGCAAAGGAAAATAAGATTACAAATGCACGTTTCTATCAGGGAGATGCAGGAGAATTTATGGAAAACATGGCAGAAAACGGAGAACATGCAGATGTTGTGTTTATGGATCCGCCACGTACCGGCAGTGATAAAAAGTTTATGTCCTCTGTTATCAAACTGAATCCATCAAGAATCGTATATATCTCCTGTGGACCGGAAACACTGGCAAGAGATCTGGAGTATTTGACAAAACATGGCTATGATGTGAGAAAAATACAGCCGGTAGATATGTTCAGTTTTACAGACCATTGTGAAAATATTTGCCTTTTGACGAAAAAATTTGAGAAACAGACGAAAAATCAAAACGAATACAAATACTAAAAGAATATAAATACCAAAAGAAAAGGAAGGTTTCATGGAAATAAGAAAAGCATCAGTGCAGGATCTTGGGCAGATCATGCAAGTTTATGATAAAGCCCGCAAATTTATGAGAGAAAATGGCAATGCAGAACAGTGGGGTGAAGATTACCCCTCAGCAGAACTGATAGAGCATGATATTGATAAAATGTATCTGTGCATGTCAGAAGGGCGGATTGCCTGTGTTTTCTATTATGCGGCGGAAGAAGATGAAGATTATAAAGAAATTAATGGAAAATGGCTGAATGAAGAACCCTATGGAGTAGTTCACAGGGTAGCGTCCACAGGAATAGTAAGAGGAGCCGCATCATTCTGTCTGGACTGGGCCTATGCTCAGACACAGAATCTCCGTATGGATACATACAGCGATAACATCCCCATGCAGAAACTTCTGGAAAAATGCGGATTTCAGTACTGTGGTTCATTTGAACGTCTGGGAATGGATAAATGGATGGCATACCAGAAAATATAATAAACAAGTCCCTATCTGTTTCAACTGTAAGAGACAGATGGGGACTTTAAGGTTATTGATTGCTGTAGTTAGAGGTATCCATCAGAAGAAATCCGGTCTTTTACAGATTCTCAACAATCTGGCGTGCTACATATACACCGCTTGCAGAAGCATGGGACAGGGAATGGGTTACACCGCTTCCGTCTCCAATGATATACAGGCCTTTGTATCTGCTTTCCAGATTTTCATCAATATCAACTTCCATATTATAGAACTTAACCTCCACACCATAGAGGAGGGTGTCGTCATTAGCTGTCCCGGGAGCGATTTTATCCAGAGCATAAATCATTTCAATGATTCCGTCAAGGATACGTTTCGGGAGAACAAGACTCAGATCACCGGGAGTAGCTGCGAGAGTAGGTCGTACCATACCTTCTTCGATACGTGCAACCGTACTCCTTCTTCCGCGCACCAGATCGCCGAAACGCTGTACGATCACACCGCCGCCCAGCATATTGGAAAGACGGGCAATGCTTTCGCCATATCCATTACTGTCTTTAAATGGCTCAGAGAAATGTTTGGCTACCAACAGTGCGAAGTTTGTATTTTCTGTCTGTTTGGACGGATCTTCATAGCTGTGGCCATTTGCTGTGACAATGCCGTTTGTATTTTCGTTTACAACGATGCCATAAGGATTCATACAGAAAGTCCTCACATTATCTTCGAATTTTTCTGTTCTGTAGACAATCTTACTCTCATACAGTTCGTCTGTCAGGTGTGAGAAGATAACAGCAGGAAGTTCTACACGTACACCCAGGTCTACCCGGTTTGATTTGGTTGGGATGTCAAGTTCTTTACAGATCTGTTCCATCCATTTGCTTCCGCTTCTGCCTACGGATACGATACATTTACTGCAGTCAGTGGTATCATTCTTTGTAACAATGCGGTATCCATCATCCAGCACTTCCAGACGTTCTACAGGAGTATTGAAATAAAAATCAACATGTTCTTTTAATTTTGAATATAAGTTCTCAAGAACTACATAGTTAATGTCTGTTCCCAGATGACGGACGGAAGCATCCAGAAGTTTTAGCTTATTCTGCATACAAAGCTTTTTGAATTTGGTTCCTGCAGTAGAATACATTTTTGTATCCTGACCGCCATAGGCAACATTGATATCATCTACATAGCGCATCAGGTCAAGAGCTTCTTTTTTTCCGATATGTTCATAAAGCGTTCCGCCGAAATCATTCGTGATATTATATTTGCCATCAGAGAAAGCACCGGCACCGCCAAATCCGCTCATGATAGCACAGGTTTTACATTTGATACAGGTTTTTACTTTGTCACCATCAATTGGGCAATGTCTTTTACTGAGAGGATTTCCAGCCTCAAAAACAGCAATCTTTAAATCGTTATTTTGCTTCATCAGTTCATAGGCAGAGAAAATACCGCCAGGTCCTGCGCCGATGATCACTACATCATATTTCATATATACTACGATCCTTTCAGGTAAAAATATTTTGTAAATCTGCAGCAAGTCTCCTGAACGCACTATTTAACTGATAAATTGCGAAGCGGATGATATTATGCGTCTGAAGAGAATGCCATAGATAAGTCTGCGTTACTGAGAACGAAGGATACAGTAATAAGTATATCATAAATAAATGAAAAAATCTTATGTTTTTGTGAATGGACTTATAGGATAACATTATAAATAATGTTTTAACCGAATCAGGTAAGTCCCCTGTGGAGATTGCGAATATCCGCCTGACTTTCTGCAGGATATGATAAGCAAAATATATTATAGATATGAGAAGATATCAGGTTAGGGGTAAAATACCTTTTGCCCTAACATCATGAGAAAGATAAAAAGAACAAATAGTTCTATAAAAGGACACAACTACATCATATTGATACTGAATCCGAAAAAATTATTTTTCCTCAGGTTTGGCATTATCCGGAATGTGTTCTACAATATCACCGAAATCGCAGTCAAGGATTGAACATAAGATATCAAGACTGCGGATTTCCACATTTTCATTATGACGGAGTTTATCCAGAAAAGAAGTGCTTATGCCATAGTGAGTGTACAGGGCATACTGGCTGATTTTCCGCTCCTTCATAGTCTTCCATAATTTTCTATAGCTTATCATATGTAATAACCGTCCGATTTGTTCTTGATTCATATTTATTATCGGGTTAAAATAGGTCTTGTAACAGTGTCTTTATAAAGACACTATTGAGAAGGAAAGTGATATAATGAAGACGATCAGAAAGATAATGGAAGGCGTGGCCGCAGCCTGCATATCAGTGGCAATGTATTACTGCTTCCTGAGTGGAGCCCCTGCCGGGGGAACAGAGAGAACTGTTTATATGATCCTGGATGGAATATTCTGTATTTCTGCCTGGGTGGCAGGAGTGGGGATATTATGGTATGTGAGATGGCTTCGCAGACGGAACAAAGAACTGGGAAATATGATAAAGATTTTGCTTAAAAATGCAGACAAACTTGACAAATAGGAAATTCTGCCATACTATAAAAACCAACGAAAACGAAAGGGGAATCCTGCAAAATGAATGAAAATGTCATCAAAGCCGCACTGTTAGGATTTGGAACAGTAGGAACAGGTGTATATAAGGTACTGAAGAATCAGGAAAAGGAAATGTCGGCCAAGATTGGCTGTAAAGTTGAGATAAAGAAAATCCTTGTGAGAAATATAGATAAGGCAGCAGCGAAGATAGAAGACGCCTCTTTGCTCACCAGCCAGTGGGATGAGATTATAAATGATCCGGAGATTGAGATTGTGATTGAACTGATGGGTGGGATTAATCCTGCAAAAGAGTACATCCTTTCTGCATTAAAAGCCGGTAAGCATGTAGTCTCTGCAAACAAGGATCTGATCGCAGTACATGGTCATGAGCTTCTGGATGCGGCACATGAGAGTAAAGTGGATTTTCTGTTTGAAGCAGCAGTAGCAGGTGGTATTCCGATCATCAGACCATTGAAACAGTGTCTGGCAGGAAATCACATGACAGAAGTTATGGGTATTGTAAACGGAACCACAAACTTTATTCTGACAAAGATGACTCAGGAAGGTATGGAATTTAAGGATGCCCTGGCACTTGCAACAGAACTTGGATATGCGGAGGCTGATCCGACTGCTGATATCGAAGGTCTGGATGCAGGACGTAAGGTAGCGATCCTTGCATCTGTGGCATTTAATTCACGTGTGGTATTTAACGATGTATATACAGAGGGAATTGCCAAGATCACATCAAAAGATATTCATTACGCGAAAGAAATGGGACGTGATATCAAGCTTCTGGGCGTTGCAAGAAACGAAGCAGACGGAATTGAAGCATATGTGTGCCCGATGCTGATTCCCAGTTCCCATCCGCTCGCAACTGTAAATGATTCCTATAATGCAGTATTTGTCCATGGAGATGCAGTGGAGGATGCCATGTTCTTCGGAAGAGGAGCAGGAGAACTTCCTACAGCCAGTGCAGTTGTGGGTGATGTATTTGATATTGTGAGAAATATTCTTGCAGGATGCTGCGGCAGAATCGGATGTACCTGTTACAAGAATATCCCTGTTAAGAAAATGGAAGATACACATAACCGTTATTTCCTCCGTCTCAAAGTAGAGGATCGCTGCGGTGTTCTTGCCGAGATGACTGCTATTTTTGCCAAATATCAGGTCAGTGTTGCACAGATTATCCAGAAAGATACCAAGGTGGAAGGGTGTGCGGAAGTAGTTGTGATCACTGAGAAGGTAAGAGAAGGTGATTTCAGAACTGCCATCGAAGAACTGAGAAACAGGGATTCCGTAAGAAAGATTTCAACGATCATTCGTGTATATGGAAAATAAGTTACTGTTCTTTTCATATATATAGTAATGAAAATGAAACAGATACAAAAAAAGAATTGAAAAATCCTGAGATTTTGATACTATATAAGAGATGTCAGATATAAAAGTTTTATTGTGCAGAGATGATCAGTTTTCTGCTCCTGATATCAGCAAAACAGTTATCAATTATGAATAAACATAAAAGGAGAACATTATGAGCAAAAAACCAACCGTATTAATGATTCTTGATGGATATGGTCTGAATGACAAAAAGGAAGGAAACGCTGTATATCTGGCTAAAACACCGGTTATGGACAAGCTGATGGCAGAATATCCATTTGTAAAAGGAAACGCAAGCGGACTGGCAGTAGGTCTTCCGGACGGACAGATGGGTAATTCTGAAGTAGGACATATGAATATGGGCGCAGGCCGTATCGTATATCAGGAACTTACCAGAATCACAAAAGAAATCCAGGACGGTGATTTCTTTAAGAATGAAGCTCTTCTTGCAGCAATGAAGAACGCAAAAGAGAATAACTCTGCAGTACATTTCATGGGACTTCTTTCTGATGGTGGTGTGCACAGTCATAATACACATCTTTATGGATTACTTGAGATGGCTAAGAGAGAGGGCGTTGAGAAGGTTTACGTACATTGTTTCCTTGACGGTCGTGACACACCTCCTGCATCAGGTAAAGAGTTTGTAGAGGCTCTTGAAGCAGAGATGAAGAAGATCGGTGTAGGTGAGATTGCTACTGTTTCCGGACGTTACTATGCGATGGATCGTGATAACCGCTGGGATCGTGTAGAACTTGCATACAATGCTCTTACAACAGGAGAAGGCGTAAAGGGAACAGATGCACCGGCAGCAGTTCAGGCTTCTTATGACAATGATAAGACAGACGAGTTTGTTCTTCCTACAGTTATCGAGAAAGACGGACAGCCGACAGGTGTTATATCTGATAAAGATTCTGTTGTATTCTTTAATTTCCGTCCTGACCGCGCTCGTGAGATCACAAGAGCATTCTGCGATGATGATTTCCAGGGATTTGAAAGAAAAGCAAGACCACAGGTTACTTTCGTATGCTTCACAGATTACGATGATACCATTCAGAATAAACAGGTTGCATTCCACAAGGTTCAGCTTCACAATACATTTGGTGAGTATCTTGCAGCACACAATATGACTCAGGCGCGTATTGCTGAAACAGAGAAATATGCACATGTTACATTCTTCTTCAACGGCGGTGTGGAAGAGCCGAACAAAGGAGAAGACAGAATTCTGGTTAAATCTCCGAAGGTTGCAACCTACGATCTTCAGCCGGAAATGAGTGCACCTCAGGTTTGCGAGAAACTGGTAGATGCGATCAAATCTGACAAATATGATGTGATCGTGATCAACTTTGCAAACCCGGATATGGTTGGACATACAGGTGTACAGGAAGCTGCCATCAAAGCAGTGGAAACTGTTGATAAATGTGTTGGCAAAGCAGTAGAGGCTCTTAAGGAAGTGGACGGACAGATGTTTATCTGTGCTGACCATGGAAATGCAGAACAGCTGATCGACTATGAGACAGGTGCTCCGTGGACTGCACATACAACAAATCCTGTACCATTTATTCTTGTAAATGCAGATCCGAAATATACACTGCGCGAGAACGGATGTCTTGCAGATATCGTTCCTACACTGATCCAGCTTATGGGAATGGAACAGCCTGCGGAAATGACAGGAAAATCACTTCTTGTAGAGAAATAATATAATACAAAAACTGTGAGAACTGCTTTGCAGACATCAGCAGTTCGTGATATTGACGAAACCCTCTGACACAAATCAGAGGGTTTTTTGTTTGTTTTTGGTGATTATGTAGAAAATCATGGAATTAAAAAACACATCTTGAAATGGAAAATTTTTTCAACTATAATCGCTCTGATATCTGATAAAACAGATATCGAAAACAGCAAATAAAGAGGATTAAAAAAGGATTGGGAGGGTTTATTGGAATGCAGACAGACATGACAGTTGGGAAACCAATGAAGATGATACTTGACTTTACGATACCTGTATTTATAGGTAATGTATTCCAGCAGTTTTACAACATGGCAGATGCCATAATCGTAGGAAAATTTGTAGGAACGAAAGGGCTGGCAGCGGTTGGTTCAACAGGAACGATCATGTTTCTGATCATAGGTTTTCTTATGGGACTGACAGCCGGTTTTACAGTTCTGACCTCACAGAAATTCGGTGCAGGAAAGATGGATGAGATGCGCCAGTCAGTGGGAAATGCGGCGTTACTTTCAATTATCATTTCGGTTAT
>ERZ779843.4402-NODE-4402-length-10733-cov-4.322439_pt1 | contig 10733 bp, 8 predicted proteins | sample MGYA00511560_ERZ779843 | MGnify/ENA primary metagenome ERZ779843 (study PRJEB29588, sample SAMEA2158062) | human gut metagenome | biome: human gut; feature: human-associated habitat; material: faeces | place: Denmark | collected 2008/2010 ... | reverse complement strand
CGGCAAGCTGCTGGAAGTGCCGGTGGGAACAGGGATTCTGACCATGCCGGTTTATCAGACTATGCCGGAGGCGGACATTACCTGTCTCGATTATTCGCCCGATATGATGAGGCAGGCACGGGAAAAGGCTGACCGCCTGCACCTGAAAAATGTAACCTTCCGGCAGGGAGATGTGGGAGCACTCTCCTAACCCTATGGCATACAACGAGTTGTTCGCCCTTGCCTTCGTTGCGCCCTATGTGGCAAGCGAAAAGAAAATTCCACCAACGGCCGTGCAGGAAATGATGCGCCGCTCACTCTATCATATCAAGTGGTATTTTGCAAAGACCGACTTGAATACCGACAAGGGCAAGGCGGAGAACAAAAAGAGCGTTGTCAAATACGCCAAATGGTACACGCCCGAAAAGGAAGCGAAATACCCGACCTCCTTCAAGGTGGATTTTGTCGGGCAGCCGTATGAGGGTGCCTGTTACTACCGCATTACCCGCTGCCCGATTTGCATTTACGCGGAGAAACTCGGTGTTTCCGAACTCATGCCGTTGTTCTGCGAACTTGATGAAGTGATGATCACGCTTCAGCACGGCGTGCTGCACAGAAAACAGACGCTGGCGAATGGCGGAGAGTATTGCGACTACTTTATTACCGGAAACAGAGAATAAACGGAGAAGCTCGTATCGGTCAATAGCTGATACGAGCTTCTTTTCATATTTTTTAGATTGTGTTTCTTCAGACCTTCCACCCGGCGGCCTGCTGCCGCTCCACCACGAAGCGGCGGTAGAGCCCGTCAACAGCAACCAGCTCGTCATGGGTGCCCTGCTGAACGATCTCGCCGTGATCGACCACAAAAATTTGGTCGGCATGGCGCACGGTTTTCAGCCGGTGGGCGATCATGATGACCGTCTTATCATGGGTCAATTCCGCAACGGCCTCCATCAGCTCCTTTTCATTTTCGGGGTCGACATTGGCGGTGGCTTCGTCCAGAATGATGATGGGTGCGTCCTTCATGATGGCGCGCGCAATGGAAATTCGCTGACGTTCGCCGCCCGAAAGCGTAGCACCGCCTTCGCCGATGACGGTGTCAAAGCCGTTCGGCAATGCCATGATAAAGTCGTAGCAGCGGGCTTTTTTCGCGGCGGCCTGCACCTCCTCCATGGAGGCGTCGGGCTTGCCAAAGCGGATATTGTTGGCGATGGTGTCGGAGAACAGATAGACCCGCTGAAACACAAAGGAGAAATTGCGGATGAGGCTGTCGTAGCTGTACTCCCGCACATCCCGTCCGCCGAGGCGCACGCTGCCGCCCTGCACGTCCCAGAACCGCGCCATGAGATTGCACAGCGTGGTCTTGCCACTTCCGGACGGACCGACGATGGCCACGGTGGTTTTCTCCGGGATGGTCAGGGACACATCGTGCAGGATGGGCTTGCTGTCATAGGAGAAATCCACATGGGACAGGGTGATGTCCTCCCGTTCCGGCGAAAGCTCCTCCCCGTCAATGTCCATGGGTTCTACGCGCAGAATTGCGCTTGCCTTATCTACGCCGATGTCGATGGAGCGGAACAAAGCCGAAAAGCTTCCGGCGCTGTCCAGCTGCTCAAAGAGGATGAACGAGCAGATCAGCATCAAAAGGCAGTTTGTCAGCTCCATCGTTCCGCCGAAGTAAAAGACGATGGCGGCCACGCAGACGGCGACACCGGTGAGCTTGTTGACAACAAACTGCGCCAGCATATAAAGCACCGACGGGATCTCCATAGCAAAGGACGCCCTGCGGGCTTCCTCCACAGCGCCGTGTACCTGCGTGGCAGAGTCGTGGGTCAGGTCGAAATTCTTGACCTCGGCGATGCCCTGCACATATTCCAGCACCTTGGACACAAGGCGCTCATCGGCATTGAACTTCCGCTGGGAAAGGGTCTGCTCCGCCCGCTGCATGGCGGCGTTGACGGCAAAGAACAGCACCAGTCCCGTCAGTGTGATCAGCCCCATGCGCCAGTCAAAGAGGAACATCATCGCTGCGATGATGCCGGAGGTCAGAAAGCCGCGGGTCGTGACCATGACGACGCGGGTAGCCACATTCGCCATGTTTTCCATGGTGTTGGTGGTGACGGACGTGACCTCGCCGAGGCTGTTGTCATTGAACCAGCCCATAGGCAGGTAGCGCAGGTGCTCGGCGATCTCGATGCGTTTGTTGGCGCAGGCGCGGTAGCCCGCACGGGTCTGGAGCATGGTAGCCTTCATGTTGATGGCAATCGTAATGATCAATGAGATCACGATAATGCCGAGGCTCGTCCATAAAGTTGCCATAGTGACGTTCCTTTCCAGCAGCGCCTGAATGACGATGGCGGCTGCCGGAATACGCATGGCAGAGCAAATGGCGCTGACCACGCCCAGCCAGATAGATGTTATAAACAGCCTGCGGTTGTCCACCCCGCAGAAGGCAAAAAATTTTTTCAGTGTCTTGAGCATTACGCCACCTCCCCGTCGTCTTTGACGCTGATGTGGGCCTCCCACATGGTTTGATAAAGGGGGCAGGACGCAAGAAGCTCCGCCTGCGTGCCGGTCGCTTCGATCTTGCCTTGATTGACAACAATGATCTGATCGGCGTCCGCAATGGTGGACAGCCGGTGGGCAATGACCAGCAGCGTCTTGCCCCGCACCAGCCTTCCCAGTGCCGACTGGATGACCGCCTCGTTTTCCGGGTCTGTATAGGACGTTGCCTCGTCGAGAATGACGATCGGCGCGTCCTTCAGCATGGCACGGGCAATGGAGATGCGCTGCCGCTCACCGCCGGACAGGTGACCGCCGGATGCACCGCATACGGTCTGATAGCCGTTCTCCAGCCCCATTATGAACTCGTGGCAGCCGCATTTCTTCGCGGCGTCAATGACCTCCGCATCGGTCGCACCCTTTCTGCCCATGCGGATATTGTCCATGACAGAAAGGTCAAAGAGGTAGTTGTCCTGCGACACATAGGCGATGTGCTTCGTGCACTCCGCCAGCGGCAGCGTGCGAATGTCCACGCCGCCCAGGTCGATTTCTCCGTCCTTCACATCCCACAGGGAGGCGATGAGCCGGGCGATGGTGGATTTTCCACTGCCGGAAGGCCCGACCAATGCGTTGACCGTCCCCGGGGCAATGTGCAGATCGATTCCGTGCAGTACCTCCTTGTCGTGATAGGCAAAGCGGACATCTTTCAGCTCGACGGCGTTGTCCGCAGGCAGCTTTTCCGCACGTTCCGGACGCTGCATATCCTCGCCGGACAGCACCTCCGCCACCTCACCCACGATGGTCGTCACCTGCGCGATGTCATCGGTGTAGGAAAAAGCGGTGATCAGCGGCTGCATAACGCCGAAGGACAGAACAATGACCGCGAGAAACGTCTCCGCCGACAGTGTGCCGTGCATATAGAGAAGGCAGCCCACCGGCAAGATGCCGAGAAGTGTCGAAGGGAGTATCGCCATTCCGGCCACCTGTCCGAACAAACTCCCGCGCATCCAGTCGATGAAGCAGTCCGCGCCCTCTTTTGCGGCGGAGACGAACTTTGCATAGCTGGTCCTGGACTGACCAAACGCCTTGATGACCTCAATGCCGCTGATGTATTCCACAGCCGTGTCGTTCAGTGTCTTTGTCGCGGTGACCGTGCGCTGAAACTTCTCGTTATAGCCGCTGAACATGGACATAAAGCAGAGAATGCCCAGCGGCAGGACGATGAACATGGAAAGGCCCATGCGCCAGTCCTCGATGAACAGCAGCACCAGTACCGCCAGCGCCCCCACGATGTTGGTGGTCATCTCCGGCAGCAGGTGGGCAAGGGTGGTTTCGATGGAATCGACCCGCTCGACGATGATGTTCTTATACGAGCCGGAGGAACGATCCAGCACCGTACCCAGCGGCAGCGTCGCTAGCTTGTCCAGCAGCCGGACGCGGGTATTGGCCAGCACATGGAACGTCGCATGGTGGGAGAGAGAGGTGGACACGCTGTGCAGCACATAGCGCAGCACCCAGCAGCCCGCCATCCATGCGCAGAGCGTCAGGCAGCGGGGAAGCTCCGCCGTGCCGTTTACCAGTGCGGTGATAAGCCGGATGATGATGAAATACGGAATAAGCGAGCAGGCAACGCCCAGCAGCGCCGTAAGGACGCTCAAAGCGTACTCGCCGTACCGCCCTTTTGCCAGCTCTGCCAGCCACGAGGCGGCGGAGCGCTTTTGCTTCGTGTTCTGATTCATGGGTAATTCCTCCAAGGCAGATCAGGCAGCCAGATGCTTCTTCACGATGCCCTTGCCGATAGCTGCTCCGATGAATGCGGCCACGATCACACCGGCCACCAGTGCCACGGATACCCAGGACTGCAGCATCTGGGATGCGGCAAGGATGGCGTCCTGACGGCCATCGGTGACCATCTGATCCGCCATAGCCTTGGCTGCGATGGCGTAGGGAATGATGGTGCTGCCGAATGCAGCCAGCACCTGATTGATGACATAACTGACGGTCAGCGCCTTCGCGTTGCCGTAGCCCATCTTCCACAGCAGCAGCTCGGCAATGGCACCGGAGAGAATAAAGAGGATGATGTACGGCAGGTATCCGCCCATAATGGCGCGGACAATGCTGTAAATGAGGATCGCACCGGGCTTTTTCACCTTCGTGCCGATGATGAAGTAGACGATGCCCTCCAGCAGGGCGAAAAACACCGGCATCAGAATGATGGTAATGGGCGTTGCGTACAGGACGGAGCTGGCGAAGAAAATGACCACATTGATCAGAGCCAGCAGGACAACGGTGATGATGTCCTTGATTTTCAGTTTATTGGGGTTTGCAGTACTCATGGTTAAAGACTCCTTTTTGAATGGAATATGGTTGAACGTCGCAGAGACGGCGATCACAGGATAAGGCCGGCGGCGATCGATGCCGCCAGCAGGACGCAGAACACAGCATCCCACGCAGAAAACCGAAGCGACAGATAGTTGCTTTTGCGGCGGGTTAAGTCGATGCCCCGTGTTTCGGCGGAGGCGGACAGCGTTTCGGCGATGCGGATAACGCGCAAAGCCATCGGCACGGTCAGTATTTCGATATAGGATGGCAGCGCACGCAACTTTTGCCATGGCGTCACAAACGCGCCCCGGGTGCGGATGGATTGCCGCAGCAACTTCATGTCTCCCGACAGAACGGGGAAGAAGCGGAAGATCACTGCCACGATCATGATAAATCGCTCCGGCAGGTGCAGATTGCGCAGCGCTGCCAGGGTACGGCTGGCTTCATTCCGCCCAATCAGCGTCCGCATGGAAATGCCAACGGCAATGATCCGCGGGAACAGCACCAGCATAAAGGAAAACACCGTGCCCGGCAGCAGAGCGTTTGCCGCCCACAGCAGCCCAAAGCTCATCCCGCCTGCCAGCGCCGTTCCGAGCCAGCCGTCCGCTGCGGTCAGCAGGATCAGTGCCGTATATACGGCATAAACTAAGTGGTTGTTGGATGTGGAGATCACGACCAGCAGGGCCAGCCAGTAAAGCAGCTTCGTTGCCGGGTGGAATCGTTCTTTATGCTGTTTTTTCGCAGGAGCATTGGAAAGATGGAAGCGCTCCATATATTGCCGTACCGCTTGCAAATCTCGTTCCGAATGAACGGGAAATTCTATTTCTGCATGCCCATCCGACAGCCCAATGCAGCGGTCACACGCACCTGCAATTAGCTCAGGGTCGTGGGTGATGATGAGAACAGTCTTTTCTTTCCGCATCTCCCGGATCAGCGCTGCGCACCGCTCCAGACTTTCCGCGTCCTGTCCTGCTGTCGGCTCGTCCAGTATGACGATCGGCTTGTCGGATAGATACGCCATCATCAGCGTCAGACGCTGCATCTGCCCGCCGGAGAGGGAAAAGGGATGCCGGTTGCGGCAGTCCCACATATCCATACTTTTCAGCAGCGCTTCCGTTTTTGCTTCAAACTCCGGTGTCACCGCATGGCCGTATTGCAGTTCGTGCAGGACGGAGCCTGTGAAGAACTGGAACTCCGCCTCCTGAAGGATGAACAGCACTTGCTTTTGCAGCTGCTTTGGATTTTGCGACTTTCCGAAAAGCATTATCCTGCCGCCGGAGGGGCGGTAAAGCCCTGCAATCAGCTTGCCGATGGTCGTTTTGCCGCAGCCGTTTGCGCCCACAAGGCCGACGATCTCATGCTCACGGACGGAAAAGCTGACACCAGAGAGGGTATCTCCGGCCTTCCTGCCGTATGTATAGCAGACATCTGAGACGGCAAGCGCCGTCGGCGCGGTTTTCGGCAGCGGCTCTTTCTCCGGCACGGTGATCTCCGCAAGGTCGAGCGTGCGCAGAGAAAGTGTTTGTCTCCGCTCCACTGAGAACGCCTTTGCCTCTGCGGCAGTATATTTTCCTTTGATCTCGCCGTCTGCCATGACCCAAAATTCGTCGGCAATGTCGGCAAGATAGTAGAGTCGGTGCTCGCTGAGCAGCAGCGTTTTGCCCTGCTTTTTCAGGGCAAGCAGAATCTCTTTTAACTGCTGCGTGGCTGCAAAGTCCAGATTGGCCGTGGGCTCATCCAGCAGAAAAATATCTGTGTCCATTGCCCACGCGGACAAGATGGAGATGAGCTGTCGCTCGCCGCTGGACAACTCGTAGACATTGCGATCCTTCAGCCGCTCCAGATGAAAGATCCGGAAGGCCTCATCTACCCGCCGTCGGATTTTATCTTGCGGCAGACCGTGATTTTCAAGACCGAAGGCCACTTCATTGGAGCTGTTCACGGTGAAAAACTGGCTGCGAGGATCCTGAAAGACCGAGGCGGCCAACTCGCCGATCTCGCCGATACGTATTCCGGCGGTGTCCTGCCCATTCAGGCGGCAAAAGCCTTTTAGCTCTCCCTCGTAAAACTGGGGGATTAATCCGTTGATGCACCGTAGCAGTGTGGACTTTCCGCAGCCGCTGCCGCCGCAGAGCACCACACAGCGTCCGGCTGGGATGCTGCCGCCGACTTTTTGCAAGGTGGGCTGCTTTTCTTCTGCATATTGAAATTCAAATTCAAAATCTATCATCGCAAACTCTTTTCTTATTAGTTAGCCGTCTCTAACCAGCGGCCGTAAGAAACGGACGGATGGACCGTCCGAATTAACTTTTCGGATTTATTGCAAGGTATCGCATAGCTGCCGCCAGCCAGCGTTGGTGAAATCAAGGACTGCCTGTAAGCAGGTAAGCATTCTGCCTTCCTCCATATGCTGATCCAGCAGCTGGCGGAAGTACCAGAACTGTGAGCCCATCAAAAGACGGATCGCATCGGCATTTGGCGCTTTCCCATAGATATGCGAAAAGAATTCCACCGTTTGTTCCGCTTTTTGATCCATTAGTTTATGCAGCACGGTTTCCATGGAGCTGCCATCGCTGCGGCAGAAAAATAAAGTGCAGTCATTGCAGTGCTCGGTCAGCAGTTGAAAATATACCTGTTCTTCGGCGTTTATGGCGCGGAGGATATCATCCGGCTGCGCGCTGCACTTTGCTTTTTCGTATTCTTCCGCGATGGGAGCAAAGAGAACCTGCATCGTCTCAAAAAAATCCTGAAGCAGACTGGCAAACAACGCGTCTTTATTCTTGTATCTTGTGTAGATTGCCCCCGTAGTAACACCGGCTTTTTCGGCGATCTTGTGCAGAGAGGCTTTCTGAAAGCCGTAAGCAAGAAATTCCGAATAAGCAGCCTGAATGATCCCATCATCCAGGGAATGATCCCTATTGGCCATGTCTTCACTCCTCTGCGCCTAAATAATAACATCATTATCGATAACGACATTATTATAGCGTTCTTTTTGCTGCTTGTCAATGCGAATTGCACACTGCTTTGCAAAAACACTCCTTGACAAATCTCGTCTCAGAAAACCCTGTTGAGCAAATACGCTGCCGAACACGGGTTTCGGAATATCCAATTCTTTATAGACGACGGATATTCTGGAACCAGCTTCCAGAGGCCGGGGTTCCAGGAGATGATGCGATATGTGAAGGATTACAGCGTATCCGCTGTGATTGTCAAAGACCTATCCCGGCTGGGCAGGGAGTATTCCTACATGGGGCGGCTTCAGGATTTCATCTTTCCCGCTTATGACGTCCGCTTTATTGCCATCAACGACGATGTGGACAGCGCCAAAGGGGAAAATGATTTTGCGGTGTTCAAAAATGTATTCAACGACTACTACGCCAAGGATACCAGCAAGAAAATCCGGGCAGTGGTAAAGATGCGGGGCGAAGCCGGGGAGCATATCGCCAGCAATCCGCCCTATGGGTACATAAAAGACCCGCAGGACAAAAAGAAATGGATTGTGGACGAAGAAGCGGCAAAGGTGGTGCGGCGTATCTTTAACCTCTGTATTGCGGGGAAAGGCCCCATGCAGATTGCAAAAATCCTCACAGCCGACAGGGTGCTGACAACCAACAATGACAACCAAGGGGGTCAAGACTTTTTCTCTCCTATATATCCCCTATTATCTATATTTCTTTTTTATATATAGTTGGTTGTCTTTGTTGTCAAATAGCTATTTTGTGGCTTAAATAAGCCATTTCTTGTGACAACCAGCATGACAACCAGCGACAACCGAGACCGACAACTCGGGAACCTGCTTATCAGAATCGGGCGCAGAGTATGAACAAAATATGAACCAAATCTGCCCTTCTATGACAACCACCGGCCTGCCTGCTGTGAGTTGGTTGTCATAAGACGCGCTTCGCATCCAGATATTTCCCCTTCACCTATACCCCGAAACGCCCCAAAAGTTGCACGAGAGCGTGCAACTGCACCAGGGGCCGAGAGCACAAAATTTTCCCATACAGAAACGGGGAGAGAAGAAAAGACCGGTTTTCCCACAAGTACCAAGTGGAAAACCGGTCTTTTTTTTGTGATACAAAATGTGCTTTGTGAAAACCAGAAAGGTTTACACAATCCCCTGTGCCATCATCGCATCGGCCACCTTGACAAAGCCTGCGATGTTCGCGCCGGCCAGCAGGTTGCCCTCCACGCCGTATTCCTTGGAAGCGTTGTAGGCGTCGTGGAAGATGCCGACCATGATGTCGTGCAGCTTTTCGTCCACCTCCTGGGCGCTCCAGGAATATTTCATCGCGTTCTGGCACATTTCCAGACCGCTGGTGGCTACGCCGCCCGCATTTGCCGCCTTGCCCGGGGCATACAGCACACCGGCCTGCTGGAAGGCCTCGACAGCGTCCAGCGAGCAGGGCATGTTGGCGCCCTCTGCCACCAGCTTGACGCCGTTTTGGATCAGCTTCTGCGCGTCCTCCAAAAGCAGCTCGTTCTGGGTGGCGCAGGGCAGGGCGATGTCGCAGGGGATGCTCCAGATCCCTCTGCAGCCCTCATGGTACTGGGCGGAAGGAACCTTCTCCACATATTCGCGGATGCGGCCGCGGCGGACCTCCTTGATTTCCTTGACTACATCGAGCTGGATGCCATTCTCGTCGACGATATAGCCGTTCGAGTCGGACATGGCGACCACCTTCGCGCCCAGCTCCTGGGCCTTCTCAGCGGCGTAGATGGCGACGTTGCCCGAGCCTGAGATGACGGTGGTCTTGCCGATGAGGTTGTCGTTTGCCATGTGGGAGAGCATCTCGCGCACAAAGTACAGCAGTCCGTAGCCGGTGGCCTGGGTGCGGATGAGCGAGCCGCCGTAGGAGAGGCCCTTGCCGGTCAGCACGCCGGCAAACTCATTGCGCATCCGCTTATACTGGCCGAAGAGATAGCCGATCTCCCGCGCGCCCACGCCAATGTCGCCCGCGGGCACGTCTGTAAACTGGCCAATGTGTTTGGAAAGCTCTGTCATAAAGCTTTGGCAGAACCGCATGATCTCGGCGTCGGATTTGCCCTTGGGGTCAAAGTCGCTGCCGCCTTTGCCGCCGCCCATCGGCAGGCCGGTCAGGCTGTTTTTAAAGGTTTGCTCGAAGGCAAGGAACTTGATGATCGACAGGTTGACGCTCGGGTGCAGGCGAAGCCCGCCCTTGTAAGGGCCGATGGCGGAGTTAAACTGCACGCGCCAGCCGCGGTTGACATGGGTTTTGCCCTGGTCGTCCTGCCAGGCGACGCGGAACTGCACGGCGCGCTCCGGCTCCACCAGGCGCTCCAGCAATCCGGCGGCCTCATACTCGGGGTGGCGGCGGATGACCGGCTCCAGGGTGCCCAGCACCTCGTTGACGGCGTTTAAAAATTCTGGCTCATGCAGGTCGCGCGCGCAGACCTGCTGGTAAACCTTTTGCAGATAGGGGTGATTTATGCTCATGGTCTAAGACTTCCTTTCGGTGAGAATAGGGATAACGCTTTTATTATAAACCCATCGGTGAACGATTGCAATTCTTTTTGGGATAGAGGGCTTGACAGAAAGGAAGATATGTGGTATATTTATCTCGCAAAGATAAAAATACACCACATTTACAAAAGGAGGAACAAGTATGAGTAAAACAAAATGGTATGGATGTCTGGGATTTTTGTCGCTGTTGGGACTGGTTGGTGTGCTGACGCCGCAGCGGGAATTTTTGAGCTTCTTTGCCTTCGCGGTAGATTTTGAGTATTTCTTCCTGCCCTCGGACGAGATGGTGGAGCAGTACATGAACCGCTCGGCGGCACGAGGGTTTGTAGCGGGGATGCTGGTGATGGCGGCGGTCACCGTTGGCAGTCTGCTTATCGGACAGCAGAGCAGCCCTGCGTTGTTGACCGGCTGCGTTGCAGGATGGGCGGCAGCGGTTATAGCGCAG
>ERZ779843.4401-NODE-4401-length-10742-cov-2.985590_pt1 | contig 10742 bp, 4 predicted proteins | sample MGYA00511560_ERZ779843 | MGnify/ENA primary metagenome ERZ779843 (study PRJEB29588, sample SAMEA2158062) | human gut metagenome | biome: human gut; feature: human-associated habitat; material: faeces | place: Denmark | collected 2008/2010 ... | reverse complement strand
GCTGGCATTACCTTCGCTAAATAAGTACACCCATTTTGCCATTTCTAATTCCTCCTAAAATATACATTGTGTTTTGCAAACAGATATTGCGTCATCTGTTATTTTAGCAATTTTTCACATGAAGTTCCTTGTTTTCTCCGAAACTTCGTCTATATTTTACCACATTTTTTATAGATTTCAACCTTTTTTGTGAAATTTGTAACAAAATAATTACCTTTTTTTCACTACCCCACAAGTTGGTGACTATCCGCTCATTTTCCGCTTATATTCGATCATCCTGCATTATATATCTTACCTATTATACAGTAACAGGACCGACATTCTGCCTTCCGTTATTTTTTGGTGCTGCCTTCCTGTCTTCCCACAGCAGCGGGATTCCGATCACACCGACTGGAATGTCTGCATGAGCAAATGCATGTGCCGTAACCTACGAAGTTACAATATTGCGCAACCATACACCTTTTTTAACAAGTATAAATCCAATAATGCATTTGATAAAATCTGCTACCTGTACAAGTGCATAGATTGCAAGTACCGGAAGTGCGGTAAAACGACTGAGCGTAAACGCCACAGATACACTCACTACCCAAATAAATACACTGTCAAACAAAAATGTAATGATCGTTCTGCCACCGGAACGCAGTGTAAAATACGAGGCATGCAAAAATGCATTCTGTGGCATAAAAATGGCTGTGATTATAATAAAATATTTTGCCAGTTCTCTGGCCTCCGCATTCGTATTGTACAGGTTTGGGAATAACGGTGCCAGCACGAGCATCGCCAAAGCCACAATCGTACAGCAGAACACAGAAAATGCAATCATCTTATTATCTGTATCTCTCGCTTCTTTCATTTTACCGGCACCAAGCAGCTGTCCAACTACAATGGCCACCGAATCTCCCAGAGCAATGAATACAATATTAAATACATTGTTTACCGTATTTGAAATATTCAGACCTGCTACTACATTCAATCCACGTATAGAATAACACTGGGTCAGCATTGCCATGCCTGCGGCCCAGAAAGTCTCATTCAAAAGCAGCGGCGTACCCTGGATCAGGATTCTCCTTGTCATAGCAGCCGGAACCCGCATGGTGCGGTACAGTCCTTCCGCAAAGACATGTTTCGCATGATGTCTGTGTGTCCATCCCATGACGATCACTTTTCCCTTCTCTACAGCATCGATTTCTGCCTGCAAAGTAAAATCTTTCTTCCCTTCCAATTCCAGCATCTTCATCCGCAGAATACGCTGATGGAATTCGTCGGCAACCTGCATATTGCTGCGTAATAAATCGACTGCCAGTTGTTTAACCTCCTGAGATTCGGTCATTACCACCTCCAGATCCAATAGAATCAGAAAACGGTCCTGATCTTCCAGAACAGGGAATTTTTCCTTACATATTTCCAGATATTCCCGGACATTCCCTCCCATCCGGACATCAGCTATGGCCAATAAATCCGGCATCGCACGGGTATGGGTAAGCTTTACCTGTTCGATATCCGTTTTCAATTTCTGCAACCCCTCAGCAGTAACAGGTTCCGGGCTTCTCAATGAGAAATAGGGAATCAACCGGATGCGCAACCATGAATACAACAGTTTATCTACAATCTCCTTTCCGTTTGCCCTGACAAATTGTTCCCTGTTATCAAACACATACTGTGCTTTGGGGTCATCAAAATTCAGGGTGTAGCGTTCATATAGAAAGAAGTTCTCCGGTTTTACCTTTTTCCGGGCAGATAAGCGATTAAAATAATCATTGATCACCCCGAATCCCTCATTTGTCTTCCCTTGTTCCAATAATAACGTGGCATAATCATTGACCAACTGAGGAGTACGTTCGCCCTTTTCGTAGCGTTTAGTCAATCCGGCAGGTGACCATCGGGAATCGATCCCTTTGCGGATTTTCTCCACAAACTCATCGGCCGGGCGATAGCCGGAGGTCCTGAATACCTCCGTACCATCCGGACTCAATACCACAAACGTAGGAAAAGCCTTTACGGCATATTTCTTTGCCAGTTCCAACCCATTTTCTTTCTCTGCATCTAATTTGAGGGAAATAAAAGTACGGTTGAAATATTCTCCTACTTCCTGCTGGGGAAAAACCTCTTTTGACATTCGTTTACAAGGTCCGCACCATGTTGTATAAAAGTCAATGAAAACCATCTTGTTCTCTTTCGCAGCAAGTTCTATCGCTTCCGTATAAGAAAGCGGCCGGAAATTTACCCCCTGGGCACACACCCACAAAGGCAACAGCAGGATTCCGGCCATCCATATGATCACTTTTTTATTCATAGATATGATCTCAAACTATTGCCGGTAATCAATATCTTTCACTTTCACCAAACCGTTCCAACGACAATCTTTCAAAGGTTCCAATTCAAACGAATCCTGGTCAGTGCCCAAAAGATAACGCGTTACAATTCCCTTCTCTGCCGCGTTGTAGGTACCTACCATCAACTCATCGTAATTATTTCCATAGGGATCAAATTTGATAAAGGTAATCTGATCGCCCAGGTCTTTCTCATAATGCATATGATTCACATAATCATATGCATGTAATATTTGTCCGTTAGCATACAATAACAAAGAACGCTTAGAAGCAAAAGCGTAAAGCAATCCGCTTCTTAAACCGGTCGCTTTCGATTTGTCTATCGTATAGCCGGCTCTTTTCTGAGGCATATCGCTCGGCACCCAACTCCGGATACTGCAATAAAACTGATAGACATAGAAATTTTGCTGATCTTCCATCAGTGCAAATGAATTTCCATTTGAACTACCTCCCACTGTATTAAATGTATTCTCACCATAAATACAAGTACGGCCCGCCGGCTGTATCCAAGGAAATGCTTCTCCTGCATTATCTTGTAACTGAGTTACACTTAACCCGCTAACAGTACTCAAAAAGGTAAAACAATGATCGTCGGCATTATAAATAATCCAACCACTCGGACTGCTTATACTGGTAAAAATATATGGAAAAGGCCGGAAGCATTTTTCACTCATCACATCCATACGGTTGGAAGGATTTCCATAATTTTCATCCGAGTACAAACTCGCTCCGAATACATAATCTTCCGTCATCATAATCCGGTTATTTGACATACCGGTAAAACGCTGTTTGTCAGCCATATCCACTACATTCAGCATATCAGGCATCGGGAAACTTGAATAAGTCATAGAACGCAAGGTATTCATCGGTCCTGAAGCAAACGAAGTCAAATCCAGATAGTAGGATCCTGATTCTGTGGATATCCACAGTTTCATAGCCGGAGTTTCCCAATAATAAGAACCGGTATACATGACCCGCATCGGTCCCCGTAATTCAGGTAGTCCATTCCCCTCCAACAGATTCTTCAACACAATCGTATCTTTTGCCGTAGAGATCATATCCAAACCTACCGTACCATCCTCTTTTTCCCCAAGAACAAAAAAACCTTTATCCGTCACACTCAAAACAGTCAGTGAGGTATAGGATTTCCAGATCAAATCGGTCTTCGTATCTTTGACTTTCAGATATAAAGTATAAGAATCAGGTTTCAAATTGACAAAATACCTCAGATTCCGTTCCGTACCCAAAACGATTCCTTTATCCCGGTCATCGGTCAAACTGCTGGCCACCACTTTCCATTCGTATTCATAACGCGAAGGATCACTGTCTTCTGTAAACTGTATCACAGGTTCTTTCCGTACGGTGTCCAGATAGGAAAGCGGAGTGATTTTTAAAGTATCGTTCTTAAAAATAGCCGTATAACCTCCTTTTTTCCAATCGGAAATTTTTACTTCATTGATCGGATGATAATCATTCGATCCCTCGTCATCATAACAGGAAATACTAAAAACAGATAGAATTCCCGCCCATAATATCAATATTAATTTTCTCATCGTAGTCAGATTTTAGTATATTTCAATTCTATCATTCTCCCGGTTGAAACGGAACCCCATAATAAGATTTCCAACTCACCCCCTGAAACCACATCAGTCGTCCATCTTTCTCCCTGATTGCATCACGATGATCGGGGCTCTTGTCATATAATGCCTGCAAATCCATAGCCATCTTGTTTTGGATAGCATATTTCAAACCGGACGGCATCGTTTCATTGGACATAAAATCTTCATAAGTCAACTCCGGAAAACGCTTTAGGATTTCTTCAAATTTTTCCTTTGAAAAGAATCCCCACAATCCTCCCTCCAAATCTCCGATTTTACCGGACTCCCTTCCCATCCAAACTTTCGGACAAGTAATAAAGTTGTTCAGGATAATCTTATGCCGTGTCCCGTCAAATTCCTCCTTGCCGCTATCATTCCCCAACATACCGCTCAAATCGAACCATTGCGGAATAGCCAGGGTGAAATCTTCGGATGGCAATAAACGAAGTACAAGATTACGTTCCACTTCATCCAATGCTTCACTATTTTTCACAGTCACCGGCACATCTGCATAACTCCAGCCTCCCTTTATGGTTTGCCATTCATCAAATTCCAGATAATTTTCACCTTTTACGGCTGTCGTACTATCCTGATCGACTACAATACGGAATTTCCGGTCATAATCTTTTACCCTTCCGGTCATTTGTACCCTTATTTTCAGAAGCAGTTCGTCTACACCCTTTTTAATAAATTCAACTTTAGTATAAGGCTGGGCGGCCCAATAAGTGGTATCAAACCAATCCGGTCCCCATTGTACATAGAAATAAACTCCTTCCTCTCCGTCGAAATCCTTGATTTCTTTTTCACATCCGGACAGACCGGCAATGATGAGGAATAAGGTCGCTATATAAACAATATTTTTCATAATTTACTCTTTTTCAGTTGAACTACTTTGATTTTCCCGTTGACTGGTTTCACTGTCAGGTAATGGAACCACATAATTCCGGAGTTGCATCGTCAACGTCTCTGCCGGCTGGGAACCATCGGGTATACTTTCCAACCGATTGCGTTTGAAATAATAGAAGGTTTGCCCCTCTCCGATAAATTCCCGGATATACTCATTCCGGATAGCCGTATTCAGATCAGTCGGCGACTCTGTATTCAGGCTGATACACTTTCTGGCTTTACGTAAAGGATTCAGGTATTTTTCCAAAGCAATACCGACCTGCCTTTCCCGGACTCCGACACATTCGGCCGCAATCAAATAAAGTTCGCTGACCCGGATCAGGGGAACCATATAAGCAAAACGCTCTGCCTTGGCCTTTGCTTCATCGGTAGTCGTCTGTACCTCTGCATACTTCTTGAAACAACAAAACTCTTTTCCTTCCTTTGTTACAGATTCCCACATTTTAAAACGCAAATCATCGGGAGATTCGAAAATGGTACGGATACGGCCATTCTGATAGCCTCCGGCCAAAGTCAGTAAATTCACCACATTCAGATCAGAGGTAAAATAGGTCTTATAAATATTATCTGTACGAATACTATTGTACAAAGAGAACAATACCTCTGTCGCAAACATATTATCATTGGAGGCTGTATCTGCATAAGTTGCTGTACACAAAGGGAACAAAGGATTCTTTTCGTCAGCGACTTCCTCAATCACCTCAATGGCACATTCTTTTGCCTTGCTGTAATCTTCCTTCCACATATACGCCCTTGCCATCAAAGCTTTCACTGCATAGTAATTCATCCGGTATTGCCGGTAAAAAAGATCATTACCATTTTCTCCTCCACTGTAATTTCTGGCTCCATCGGTAATAACAGGATCGACATCCTTCAATAAATCAGCAGCTCTTGTCAAATCGGTAAGCACACAGTTTAATACGCTGTCTGCGCTTAACAAAGGTTCGACAATCCGTTCCGAAGAAGTCTGGTAAGGTATACTTGCCTGCTCCTTTTCCGTCCAAAGTGGCCCGAACAGCCGGAGCATATCGAAATGTAACATAGCACGTAATCCCAACGCCTCGCCTTTGATCAATTTATAATACAGTTCCGGCAGCACCGGATTCCCGTCTCCGCAATGTTCCAGTATAGCATTCAAATTCGAAATCTGGGAATAAGTGGTCTTCCATACCGTTTCGAACCGGTCTTTTGACGTCTTACTATCATAAGCATAGGACTGGTAACCACTATAATTGTGCTCACTGGTGGTACAATTATAATACTGAGCCATCACATCGATTATACCGGCCGACAAATTACCTCCATAATTCGACGAACTATTCATATTCAGGTACACCCCGTTTAAAGCCATCAGAAACCCCTCTCTTTCTTCAAACAGGTCTTTTTCCATAATCTGATCCTCCGGAGCCACATCCAACCAGGAATTACATGAAGCGCCTATCAGTAAAAGCCCCAGTATCCATATTCTTTTTATTCTATTCATAATCTAATCTTTTTAGCATTAAAACCTTATACCTAAAGAAAAAGCCACACTACGGGCAAAAGGATAATCCAATCCCCGTTCATTTTTTACAGTAGATATCCGGAAAATATCGTTCATATATCCGCGTATAGTCATGGAAGAAGCACCGAAATGCCTCAGCCAGCGAGCCTGGGTTTCATACCCGATGGAAACCGATTCACAGGATAATGTATTCTCATCGGCAACAAAACGGGAAGACATCGGAGTGGTTTCATTCAGAGATATGGCTTTAAATTTAGCGACATCCCCGGGTTTCTGCCAACGGTCGTACAGGGCTCGTTTGTCCTGATTATAATACACGTCCTGATCAGAAATATTCTCTACTTTATTGTACAGAGCACTCAGAAAAATCTGTCCACCTACCCGGTAACGGAAATTTATCGAAGCCGACAATCCTTTCCAATAGAATGAACTGCCGATCACACCTTCCAGCTTAGGATCTGAGTTACCGACGATGACCTCATCATTATAATCGAATTCAAAAGTCTGAGTTCCATCTTTCTTGATGAAAATTTCCCGTCCGGTCACCGGATCGATTCCGGCCGAACGTACAGCCCAGATATCAGAAGGGCTTCCTCCGTCATAATAACGTTTCAAATTTGAACTTCCGATCTTTTGATCAGTTTCATCTTTCCGGTTTTGTGCATTGTATTTTTCCAGTGCATTCCCGATATTCTTATATTCATATTTTAAATGCCGTAAATTTCCATTGATACTCCAGTTCAGCTCCTCCTTCTGTAACACGACGACATTAGCCGAAAGTGTATACCCTTTGGTCGTCTGTTTTCCCAGATTGGTCGGTACGGAAGCTGTGCCTGTCGAAGTCGGTAAGGTCACTGATACCAATAAAGGATCGGTATTCTTCATAAAATAGTCGAAATTCAGACGTAAACGACGATGAAATATTTCTACATCGAATCCGAAATTCTGATCGATTGTTTTCTGCCATTCCAGATTCGGATTCCCGTAAGAAGATATTCTGGCTCCTAAACCGAAAGGATTATTAAAACTTGTCGTATAGCTATACATATTGGACGACATGTACAGGCTAAAATTCTGGTTACCCGGATTACCGATCGAATAACGCAATTTCAGAAAATCAATAAACGCACAGTTTTTTACAAAAGATTCATTGTGTATATTCCAGCCGACACCTACCGCCCAGGTTGTCGTAAACTTATTCGAAACTCCGAAAACAGATGAACCGTCCGCCCTGAAATTAGCATCCAACAGATAACGGTTATCATAGGCATATCCCCCGTTCATATAATAACTGGCCGAACGTTTCTGGCTGTTTGAATAAGAAGGCTTCTCTCCGGACGGATAACCATTGGAAAAAGTAGGATTGATATTCCGGTCGTCGACATAACCTATCGCTCTAAAACCGGAAGTCTTGTTTTTATTATCGGACACCTGCATACCCACAACGGCATTCACCATGTGTTTATTGTCAAACAACTTACCGAAAGTCGCATTCAAATCCCCGTCATAGCTCAACACATCCCCATTGGTTTCAGAATAAGATCCTTTTTCTTTTTCACTCTTCCCGTAAAATACCGAAGCTTTAGGAGATTGAAAAACTTCTTGTTTAGACACCGACTTCGATACGCTGATTCTGGCTCTCAACCGGAGAGGTTCAATAACCCGCCAATCCACCTCAAAATTGTTCCGGAAGCCGAAATTCCGGGTTCGGTTGGAAGAATTCAAAGACATATCGTACAACGGATTGAAGACATATTCATCACCTGACATAAGTTTATATTTCTCGAGCACTGCCTCCGGCTCTCCATAATCGTTCACTTTCCGGTAATAGGGATTGGCCTGTGAGAATTTGGAAAAAGCTACTTTTTCGCGGTCGGATACCGAATAATCAAAATTGACGTAATCGGTAAATGCCAGATTTTTGTAACGGTAAATCAAACGGACGTTTCCGTTCAGGACATTATTGTCAGACCCTTTCATGACACCGGCTGTCCGGTTATAATTTACCCCTAAACCATAACGCATACGGGAATCTCCCCCTTCAATAAAAAGATCATGACTGTGGGAAGTGGCAAAACGTAAAGGTTCGTTCAGCCAATACGAATCCACCCCTTTCTCCACTTCAGCCAAACGTTGGTAGTAAGTAGACTGATAACCTTCGTCTATAATTTCCCCATTTGCATCTAAAGGACCATAACGGCCGGCTAATTTTTCAAATGCCAATTTTTCACGGGCATTCATCAAATTATAATCCGAAAGATCGGCAAATGAAAAATTCAGGTTCCCATTGTAATTCACTTGCAGTTTTCCGGCTTCAGGAGCTTTTGTTTCAACGACAATAACACCGTTCGCTGCCTTGGAACCATAAATAGCGGTTGCAGCAGCATCTTTCAATACAGTGATACTGGCCACCCGGTCCATACTCAGATTACTGATTGCTTTCAAGGTCGATTCGAATCCATCCAGAATAAACAGGGGCTGGTTCGGGTCAGTATCATATTCCTGGGTTAATCCGACAACACTCGTTTTACCACGCACATTAATATCCGGCAAAGTATTGGGGTCAGAGCCGAACTGATTATTCTCAATGATCGCAAAAGAAGGATCGATGGTTTTCAGACTTTGCAAGACATTGGTATTCCCGATCATCTTCAACTCCTTATGGGTATAGGTCTGGGAAGAACCGGTAAAACTCTCTTTTTTCCTGGAATAAATACCGGTGATCACCACCTCTTCCATCTCCGTCGCTTCTTCTTTTAACACAACGGTCAAAGGTTCTGTATTCTTCAAAGTCATTTCAACCGAAGTCATTCCGATAAAAGAAAATACCAAAGTCTGGCCTACAGGATTCGGTAAGCTGATTTCAAAATCTCCGTTTACCCCCGTTGTCGTACCCAAGGTCGTTCCTTTAATCATAACGGTTACACCCGGTAATGCATTCCCACTTTTGTCCATCACCTGACCGCTAATCCGCTTAGCCACTTGTACTGTCTGCGGGACAGCCGATTTCCGCAGAATAATCGTATTGTTATCTATTTCCGCCGTAAACCCCGTCCCCCTTAAAGCCTGCTCCAAAACTGCGGAAATCTCTTCATTCACAGCAGTGACAGTAATGCCTTTCAAATCTTTTGTTTTATTATAATCATAAATAAAACCCACATCGCACTGTCTTTTAATGGCTGAAATAAACTCTTCCAGTGTAGCATCCTTCAACTTCAAATTTAATCGCTGATGCTGGGAAAATGCGGTTGCATTCAGATTCAAATTGAATACTAAAAGCAAGGCCACCAACTGTGGGACATATAATGCCCATTTTTTACATCCTTGTTTTCTCATAAGTTAGCATTCTTTAGTTCAACATTATTTTAGTCGTTATCATCATTCCCTCACCAAAACGGTATTGCCTGTCGTAGTAAATTTGACATCGCTTGTTTTCTCAATCAAACGAAGAATATCACTGAAACTATCGAAACGTCTCAGTTCACCGGAAAAGACGACCTCTTTTACTTCCGGATTTTGGAAAAACACATGAAAATCATACCACCGGGAAAGCGTAGTCAATATATCCTCAAGACGTTTCCGGGTAAAAACATATTTTCCATCTTTCCAGGCAACATATTCATAGACATCGACAGTCCGCTTTTCAATTTTCCGGTTTTGCCGGTCACAAGCCAGCTGAAAACCCGGTTCCAAAAGAAATACCTCATCCGAAAAGCCCGGAAATTCTACTTGTACCTTCCCGTTAACCAAAGTGGTAGTCAGATTCTGGTCATCTGCATAATTCGTTATTCCGAAACTGGTCCCCAATACCCTGACATTTTGTATTCCCGTATGCACGATAAAAGGACAATTTGTATTTCGTGCTACTTCAAAATAGGCTTCCCCTTCCAGAAATACCTCCCGGGTAGTTCCGGTAAATACCTCCGGATATTTCAGGGTAGATTCTGAATTCAGCCAAACTCTCGTTCCATCTTCCAGAGAAATCTGAAACTCTCCTCCCCGGGGAACAATTACTTTATGCCAGGCCAGCGCTACCGGAATCAGCGTATCCGGCCGGAGATAATCCAAACAACAACTATCCACAATAATATTCTCAGAAATCCTGTTATTCCCCCCATATTCCAAGTTTGTCAGGTTATAAACCTTACCATCAGCCAGTTCCAGAATAGCATTCCGATGACCGGGACGGATCTGTATCTCCGCTTCCGAAGAAACGTTTTTTACATCTTGCGGCACAATTAAAGGTATTACTCCCAACAAAATAATTATTGAAGCTGCTACCACACCACGCCATAACAGACGGTTACGTCCGGGCTTTAACCCCTGTTTATTTATCCGGCTCTGTAAATCAATCCACGCACGGTTCACTTCTGCACTATCCGGCCTTCCATCCTCTCGTAATTC
>ERZ779843.4394-NODE-4394-length-10766-cov-2.468210_pt1 | contig 10766 bp, 8 predicted proteins | sample MGYA00511560_ERZ779843 | MGnify/ENA primary metagenome ERZ779843 (study PRJEB29588, sample SAMEA2158062) | human gut metagenome | biome: human gut; feature: human-associated habitat; material: faeces | place: Denmark | collected 2008/2010 ... | reverse complement strand
TGGAACAGCTGCAGAGAGAAGAATCCCTGCCGGTAGAAGAGGAGAAAGCTCCTGCAAATGCTGAAAATCAGGAAGCGCCTGTAGGAGACAGAGCTGCTGTAGAGACGACTGCAGCAAAAGCACCGCTTGTCGATCCATCCAGAGAAACCGAGACGGAAGAACTCGAAGAGATCGAGGAAGCGCCGCCGGTGGCGGATGCCGCACAGGGCTACACAGAGCAGAATGCAGAAACAGAAGCGCCGGTACAGCGTTATGCGAAACAGGCCGCACCGGAAAGGATCGGAGCACCTGCAACAGAAGAAACCAAAGCACCGCGTCAGGAAGCACCTACACCGCAGCCGGAGACCTCCGGAGAAGAAAAGCAGCTGCAGGAGCGTGTATCCCAACAGCAGGCAGCCGAGCGTGTGCGCAGCATGACAAAGGCAGAACGCAAGCTTTTTGCCCAGTTCATCCCGACCAAACGCGCAATGCGCCAGCTGGTCGCAGCGCTGGATGAAATCAGCCTTTCTGCGTACACCGGAAACGTTGTGATTACCGGTATGCCAGGCTCCGGTACACTGAAACTGACAAAATGTATGATCCGCGAAATTCAGGCGTCCGACGGAAACTTCTCCGGCAAGGTTGCCAAAGTGAACGCGGAGCTGATCAATAAAAAAGATGCAAAAGCGCTTGTGGAAAAGGTTGCAAACGGCGCGCTCGTCATTGAGAAAGCCGGAAAGCTTTCCAACGAGGGATGTGAGAAGCTTGCAGACGCATTGAATCAGGAACATACCGGCATCATTGTATTTGTATTGGATGAAAAACGGGCGATCGACCGTTTATATAAGAAAAACGGAAGACTGATGGAAAGCTTTACCGCGCGGTTTGATATCGCGGCGCTGGACAGCGCAACGCTGGTAAAATACGGCTGTCAGTACGCATATACACAGGAGTATTCGATCGACGAGCTCGGCAGGCTCGCCCTGCATACCAGAATCGAGGATATGCAGACCAGTTCGCATGCCGTTACGGTGGGGGAAGTGCGTGACATCGTGGATGAGGCGATTGCTCATGCAAACCGTAAGACGATCGGACACTTTGTAGATATTGTGCTTCGGAGACGCTACGATGAAGATGACATGATTATTTTGCGGGAGAAAGACTTTATCTGAGCGTTTCAAATATATCCAAACAGGGGGTTATTATGGCAAAGGCAAAGACAGCGAAAGCAGTAAAAGCGGCGAAAGTGCCGGAAACGGTATACATTTCGGAGGCCGACCAGTATCTGTTTGCTCAGGGGACGCATTACGATATTTACAAAAAGCTGGGCGCACATCAGTCTGTAGAAGACGGGAAGAAAGGAATGAGCTTTGCCGTCTGGGCACCACACGCAGCCAGCGTTTCTGTGATTGGAACGTTTAACAGCTGGAATGAGACTGCAAACCAGATGGAAAAGCTGGGACCCGGCGGAATTTATAAGACGTTTATTCCGGACGTTGGTCTGGGAGAGCTTTACAAATTTCTGATTATCACGCCGGATGGCAGAAAACTGTACAAGGCAGACCCGTTTGCAAACCAGGGGGAGGTACGTCCGGGAACTGCTTCTGTTACGACAGATATTACCAATTTTAAATGGTCGGACAGCAAGTGGATTGAAGAAAGAAGCGCGCAGGATCCGGAAAAAGCGCCGGTTGCAATTTATGAGTGTCACATCGGTTCCTGGATGAAGCATCCGGATACGGAGGATGGATTTTATAATTACAGAGAATTTGCGGATCGTATCGTAGAATATCTGAAAAAACTGAAATATACCCACATCGAGCTGATGGGAATCGCAGAGCATCCGTTTGACGGCTCCTGGGGCTATCAGGTAACCGGCTATTATGCACCGACTTCCCGTTACGGAACGCCGGAGGATTTTGCATATCTGGTCAATAAGCTGCACCGCAATAAGATCGGTGTCATTTTGGACTGGGTACCCGCCCATTTTCCCAAGGATGCCCACGGTCTGGCAGATTTTGACGGTGAGGCGCTGTTTGAATATCCCGATCCCAGAATGGGCGAGCATCCTGAGTGGGGAACAAAAGTATTCAACTATGCCAAGAACGAGGTTAAGGGCTTCCTGATCACAAATGCCCTGTATTGGATTAAGGAATTCCATGTAGATGGTTTGCGAGTGGATGCGGTTGCCTCTATGCTGTATCTGGATTATGGCAGAAAAGATGGAGAATGGGTGCAGAACCGTTACGGCGGTAATAAAAACCTGGACGCGATCGAATTTTTCAAGCATTTCAATTCCGTGATCCGTGGAACTTATCCGGGTATCATGACGATCGCAGAAGAGTCTACGGCGTGGCCAAACGTGACCGGAAAAATCGGCAGTGACAGCCTTGGATTTACGTTTAAGTGGAACATGGGCTGGATGCACGATTTCTGCGAATATATGAAGCTGGATCCTTATTTTAGGAAGAATGATCATCATGCGCTGACCTTTGCGATGTCTTATAACGATGCGGAGGACTATATTTTACCGCTGTCTCACGATGAGGTCGTACATCTGAAATGCTCGATGGTCAACAAAATGCCCGGCTACAAGGTGGACAAGTACGCAAACCTGCGCGTCGGCTATACTTATATGCTCGGACATTCCGGCAAAAAGCTTTTGTTCATGGGACAGGAGTTCGGACAGGAGCGCGAATGGAGTGAGGCCCGTGAGCTGGACTGGTTCCTGCTGCAAAATGAGCTGAATCAAGGACTTCAGGATTACGTGGCAGAGCTTTTAAAGCTTTATCGAAAATATCCCTGTATGTATGAGATCGACAATAGCTGGGACGGTTTTGAGTGGATCAATGCGGATGATGCAGATCGCAGCACTTACAGCTTTATTCGTAAAACCAGTGGAGAAAAGACAAAGAGACTGCTTTTTGTATTGAATATGACGCCGGTAGAGCGTAAGGATTACTGCGTTGGGGTACCGGAAAAGAAGAAATATAAGCTGGTATTAAACAGCGCGGAAAAACGCTTTGGCGGCAGCGGAGAAGAACTGAAAACCGATTATACAGCAACTGCAGAGCCCAGCGACTACAAGCCGTACCGGATCACCTTTGACCTGCCTGCATATGGCGCGCTGGTATTTGCATTCTGAGAAATGCGTTGTGCGGGTATTCTGATGCCGCAACCAATAGAATACACGCATTGCAGATATTGTTAGAGAGAAAAAAGGACCAAGGGTTCCAGGGGGAATCCAGGGTCCTTTTTTACAGAAAGCGCATCGAAAAAGAGGCCCCTTTGTTTGCTCCTGTTTTCCACTTTTGTATCGTGTGAAAAATACGGTCAGGAAGGATCTTATGCGCCAAATTACACGTCTCCTGCAGAGACTTTATCGAGCCCGTTCCACTGATTGAGGAGATAACGGTAACGTTTCATGGCGGCATTGAGCTGAAAAATGTAGCAGTCGATCAGATCGGGATCGGTCGCGTATTCGAACCCGGCATAGGCATTGTCCAGCTCCCATTTGGCGAGCTGCAGATTGTTTCTCAAGGCTTCTTCGGGCGTTTTTGAGGCAAGCTCAGCGGACGGTCTGCCGCCGATGCGAAAAGAAACTTTCATGTGTGTTCCTCCCGGAAAGATAAAGTGGTAACGTTCGAAATCCCCGGTATTCTGACAGCTTTGGCAGGGGAGTTTGTTACAGTATAGAGAAAAACTGGAAGAAATATACATCCGGACAATGAATATCCGGGCAGGGAGAAAAAATATCTGCGGTTGTTTCCATCGTATGATACGAATATCTGCGTGACAGGCAGGAATATATATAGATCAACGAAGTCCGGGCGGGAGGGCTTATGAAAAAGGGAGCGGAGCTTGCGCTGAATTTTATGCTGCGGCTGGTTTTTGGAATGATCGCCATTTTTCTGATAAACGGATATCTGCAGGAAAAAGGACTGGATGCGTGCGTCGGAATCAATGCGCTGAGTGCGTTGACGTCTGGATTTCTCGGACTACCGGGTGTTGCATTGTTGTACGGCGTGCGGGTGTATTTGATGGGGTAAAAATACATAAAGATTGCATACCAGGTTTGTCAAAACGTCACAAGTAACATTTAAGGTACTATCTTGCGCTGGACAGTACAGAAAATCCGGTCTATACTTTGTCTTACCATCAGGCGGGATCAATGCAGAGGCATCTGATCCCGGTCCATACCGCTGATTAGCGGTTCTTATATTTTCTGAATTCTGTATTCTGTTATTTAGGAAATTACCAGGAGGAATACGAACAATTGAATAGACGGACATTGGCGATTTGCGATCCGGAGGAGGCGTATGCATGCAGGCTGATGGATGCGCTGAGCAGACGGGAGGATTTTCCGTTTGAGGTGTTGGCTTTTACGGGAGCAGAGCGTTTACAGGATTCTCTCGCCCGAAAGCCGGTACAGATTTTGCTGATCGCGCAGGGGCTTTTTCGGGAAGAGATGAAGGACTGGGTACGGCATGTCATTTTGCTGCAGGAGGAAGAAAACAGCCCGGTACAGGAGCTTCCGTGCGTGAGCAAGTACAGCAGTGTGCTCCGGATTGCCAAAAAGGTCACGGAGACGGCGATGCAAACAGAGAAATTGCCATTTTTGCAGACGGTAGGGAAGGCTTGCGTGTATGGATTTTATACGCCGGTAGGACGCAGCCTGCAGACAACGCTCGCGCTGACGATGGGACAGCTTCTGGCGGCAAATAAGAGGGTGCTGTATCTGAATTTTGAATGCTGTGCAGGGCTGACCGAGATGCTTGGAAAACAGGCGGATAACACAGAGTTTGCAAGTTTGCTGTACTATTTGCAGGAGCCTAAGGAGCAGTTTTTAGGCAGACTGTATCAGGCAGCGGAGTGCATCAACGGAATGGATTTCATTCTTCCGGCGTCATGCGGGTACGATCTGTACGGAATCGCCAGAGAGGAATGGCGGCGTCTGCTGGATTTATTGGATGACGGGCAATATGACGTCATTCTATTGGATCTGTCGGATGGGGTGCAGGGATTATTTGATGTCCTGCGGCGTTGTACGAGGATTTACACGATCGTACGGGAGGACGGCTTTGCCGCCGCGAAGCTTGCGCAGTATCGGGAGACGCTGGAACGGACGGATTATTCGGACGTCTGGGAGCGCTCGAAAAAGTTAAAATTGCCATTTTTCTGCCAATTGCCCAAGGACATCGGAAATCTGTTGACCGGGGAGCTGGCGGAATATACGAAGAAAGTGTTGGATGCAGATGAGCAGGGCGGTGTATGAACAGTTCCGCGTGCAGGTGAAGCAGGAAATTCTGCAGAAGCTGGACTGCGGACTGGATTTTTCGGATGGGCAGGTACGACGGCTGATAGATGAAAGGCTCTGCAGAAGCGACTGTATCGGCAGGCTGGACGTGGTAGAGCGAAGAAAGCTCGGCAGAGAGCTGTTTGCGGCGATTCGGGGTTTCGATGTACTGCAGGAGCTTCTGGAGGACAAGCGGATTACGGAGATCATGGTCAATGGGCCGGATCGGATTTTTATCGAAAAGGACGGCAGGCTTACGCAGTGGCAGGGACGGTTCGAAAGTCCTGCACGGCTGCTGGATGTGATTCAGCAGATTGCGGCGGGCTGCAACCGGGTTGTCAATGAGGCGTCTCCGATTCTGGATGCAAGGCTTTCCGATGGTTCACGGGTAAACGTCGTGCTTTCTCCGGTTGCGTTAAACGGTCCTGCGATGACAATCCGGCGGTTTCCGGAAGAGGGAATGACGCTGGACAGGCTGGTGGCGCTTGGGTCGATTACAGAAGAATGCAAAAGCTTTCTCGAACTGTTGGTAAAGTGCCGGTACAACATTTTTATCAGCGGGGGTACGGGGAGCGGAAAGACGACGTTTTTAAATGCGCTGTCGCAGGCGATTCCGCCGGAGGAACGAATCGTGACGATCGAAGACAGCGCGGAGCTGCAGTTAAAATATGCGCAAAATCTGGTTTCTCTCGAAACCAGAAACGCCAACATGGAGGGATGCAGAACGATTTCCGTGCGGGATCTGATCCGCAGCAGTTTAAGAATGCGGCCGGATCGGATTATCGTCGGGGAAGTTCGCGGTGCAGAGATCTGTGAGCTGCTGACTGCCTACAATTCCGGGCACGCCGGGAGTATGTCGACCGGGCACGGAAACACAGCGCGGGACATGCTGCTTCGGATGGAGACCATGCTCCTGATGGGAATGGACATTCCATTGTCTGCCATACGAAGACAGATCGCATCGGGAATTGATATTTTAGTGCATCTTGGAAGGATGCGGGACAAAACCAGAAAGGTACTGGAAATCGCAGAAATTACAGGATTTTCGGAAGGGGAGATTACGACCAGGACGCTGTATGCCTTTGAAGAGGACGAAAACAGTACGCGGGAAAAGGTCAGCGGCAAACTGGAAAAGAAAGGAGAACTTTATCATGTGGAAAAGCTGGAAGCGGCGGGCTTTGGCTGAAAATAAAACAGACTATTCCAAATACCGGTTTTCCTGGCAGGAATATTTGCTCTGCTTTTTCAAAGCATTTTTTGCAACAGGCGCTTTTACAGGGATGTTCTACCGGTCATGGCTTGGAATGCTGGCGTTTCCGGCAGTATGGAAGGTTTTATACGGACGCGACAAAAAGAACAGAATTCAAAAAAGAAAGGAAAGACTCTCTCTGCAATTTAAGGATACTATCCTGATGGTAACGGCAGGTATCCAGGCAGGGAGCTCCATAGAAAATGCATTCCTGGATGTGGAACGCGAAATCGGCGTCCTTTACGGACAAAATAGCGAGATGGGACAGGAGCTTGCACTGATTCGCAAGGGACTGACAAACCGGGTGGCGCTGGAGCAGATGCTTCTGGATTTTGGCAGGCGCAGCGGCATCGAAGAAATCCGGGATTTTACAGAGGTGTTTGCAACAGCGCGGCATCTGGGCGGCAACTTAAAGGAGATGATTCAGAGAACGGCAGACCTGACGGGACAGCGGATGGAAACGCAGCGGGATATTGCGACGATGCTGGCATCGAGAAAATATGAGCAGAAGGTGATGATGCTGATTCCGTTTTTACTCTACGGCTATATGCAGGTGTCGTCGAAGGGATTCTTTGACGGACTGTATCATAACCCGGCAGGAATCGCGATTATGACGGTCTGCCTCGGGCTGTATCTGGCGTCGTGCGTGCTGGCGGAGAAGATTATGGATATTCGGGCGTGATAGAGGACATGTGGAAACAGAAAAAAGGAAAAAAGGTTGGACTGTTTCATTCGTGTGCGCTGCGGCTGGTAGTGTTGCAGAAAAAAATGGAACGAAACCGAGGCGGCAGGAAAACGGGAAACAGGCAGGGACAGGAAATTTTGTGCCGGATCTGGGGGCGGGAAACAGGCGCTCTCAAATATCGGGAATTTCAGGTTCAAAAAACAGAGCGCCTGCTGGCGATCCTGTCCGCCGGGCTGGCGATGGCACTGTTTTGTCAGATTTTTTTGACGACAGGAGGTTTAGAGCCATTGACAGAACTGCTTCGCCCGGACAGCGGGGAAGGAGACCGGACGTATGTACTGGATGCTGAGGTCGGAGACGAAAAGCTGCGGAAGATTTCGGTATCGGTGCCGGAGCAGGAGCTGTCAGAAGAAGAGGCATCAGCGCTTCTGGATCAGGCACAGGTAGAGCTGGAGCGCTGGGTAGCGGCAATTCCAAACCCGGACAGCGTGGAAGACGATCTGGACTTGCCGGAGAGATTCTGCGGCGGGCTGGTGACGGGAAGCTGGCAGAGTGACTGCTATGACCTGATGGATGCTTCCGGACAGATTCGGAAACAGTGGGTGGAGGAAGGCGGAGAGCTGGTAGTGCTGAGCGTCCGACTGCAGTGTGTTGAGCAGGAGCGGGAATGCTCCTTTGCAGTGCGGATTGTGCCAAAGGGAGACAGTCTGGCAGATCGACTGATGCGCGAAACAGGACGGCAGCTGGAAGCAGAGCGCAGTCTGCAGCAAGCGTCGGCAGCGCTGCCGGAAACACTGGAAGAGCAGCCTGTAAAATGGCGGCTGCATCAGGAACCATATGGGCTGTGGATTTTATGTCTGACGATAGCAGGGGCAGGTTTGATTTCGTTTGCATATGATCACGATTTGGAAAAAGAAGGAGAAGCGAGGCAGGAAGAGCTCGCATTGGCCTATCCGTCCTTTTTAGCGCGGTTGACGCTGCTTGCGCAGACTGGAATGCCGATCCGACAGATTTTTGCGAGACTTTCCAAAGAAAAGAATGGTGTTGTTTACGAAGAGGTGCGCCGGACATTTCGGGAAATGGAAAGCGGAATGACGCAGACCGAAGCGCTGGAACGTTTTGGAAAACGCACCCGTCTGCCGCAATATAAAAAGTGCGCGGCATTGCTGGCCCAGAACATCCGCAGGGGAACAGGAGAACTGATCACTGCACTCGGACAGGAGGCAGAGAATGCATTCGAGGAACAGAAAGCTGCCGCGCGGAGAAAAGCAGAGGAAGCACAGACAAAATTGTTATTTCCGATGCTGCTGATGCTGAGTGTGGTGATGATTCTGATTCTGGTACCGGCGTGGCTTTCCTTCGGAGGACTGTGACGGTGCCTGGGAAACGTTGCATCGAACGTGCAGTAAGAAACGATAAATGATAGGAAGACGAGGAGGAACAAATATGCTGATGTATTGGAAAAAACGTGCAGTGAATGGAGCATGGAAGCTGCAGAGAAGAGTGTATGAGGTGCTCAGAAATGAAGATGGAGTCGGAACTGTGGAAGTCGTGTTATTGATTTTGGTCGCAACTGGACTTGTGCTGATTTTCAAAGACAGAATTACCGAGCTTGTGACGAATATTTTTGGCAAAATCACGTCCCAGGCAGGGAAGATATGAGGCAGAAAGCAGAAAAGTACGCAGACGTGCATCGTGCTGTATCCTGTGTAGATAAGCCCTGGAGCGAGAGAAAGCAGAGTACGCCTGGCTATATGACGGTGTATCTTGCACTTGTTATGGGCATTTTGCTTTCGCTGATTCTGGCCGTCCTGACGGCGGTCAGAATCTCCACGATTCGAATGTACATAGAGTGCTGTGCGGATATGGCGTTGGATTCTGCGCTGGCGGAATATCATCGGGAAATGTTGGATCAGTATGACCTGTTTTTTATCGATACGGCGTATCAGACCGGTGATCCATCCTATCATCGGACGGAAGAACATATTTTCCGTTATATGGAGCGGAATCTGCGTCCACAGGAGGAATTTCCAACAGCAGGGGCAAAAGACCTGCTGGGGCTTTCGACAGAAGCTGTGGAGCTTTTGCAGGCGGGCGTTGCAACTGACGATGGCGGGACGGTGCTGCAGTATCATATCGTCCAGTATATGAAGGATATTTCCGGGCTTTCTTTGGCGGAAACGTTGCTGGAGCAGGGAAACCAGCTGGAAGATTTGCAGGGACGCGATCTGGAAGCAGAGTGGGATGTTGCCGAGGAATCGCTGAAAGAAGAGATTTTTCGCCGGAAAAAGCTTCAGGATAAAGACTGGGATGGAGAAATTCCGGAAACACCGTCGGATGCGGTGCGGGCGACGCGCAGCGAGGGGATTCTGGGAGCAGCGGTGCAGGGAATGCAGCTTTCAAGTGCGTGTCTTTCCGGGGCGGGCAGACCGTCTGTGCGGCATTTAAACAGCGGAACCGGTTTGTCGGATGGAAAGGAAGCTGTGAACAGCCTGGTCGATCAGGGGCTTTTGTATGCTTATATCCTGAAAAAATGCGGCAGCTTCGGGCAGGAGAAAGAAAACAGCGCGCTCGCTTACGAGGTGGAATATATTTTGCAGCAGCAGACGCAGGATCGGGAAAATCTGAAAAAGACGCTGCAGGAGATTTTGTTGCTTCGGGAAGCTGTGAACGCAGCCTTTCTATTTGGAAGCAGCTTAAAAGCGGAGGCGGAAACCGCAGCGGGCGTTATTGCCATACTGCTTGGCTTGCCTGAGATAAAAGATCTTGCAGCGACCGTGATTTTATTTGCCTGGGCATACGCGGAAAGTGTCAAGGATGTCCGAATTTTGCTGCGGGGGGATAAGATTCCGCTTGTCAAAAGCGAGGGAAGCTGGAATACGCCGTTTTCTCAGCTGTTGACCTACAGAAGCCATCTGGATTCCTATCGTTCGTCTGCGGACGGGATGAGCTATCAGGATTATCTCGGCGCGCTGCTGGTATGTCACGGTGCAAAAAAGGCGATTGCAGGACTGATGGATGTGATGGAGAGCGATATCCGGCAGACGCCGGGAAACAGCAATTTTCGGCTGGATGGGCTGATCGACGGGATGCAGGCATGTATCCGGGTAGTCAGCGGCTATACCGGAAGCTATGAAATCACAAGGCGGTACGAGTATGAATAAGCGATTAAGAGGGGAGGGTCGGGCCGGATGCCTTTTTGGAGAAACCTATTATCGAATGCGCTGCTGTTTTCTCTCCAGGACAGCAGTATAAAATACGGACAACATGCTCTCAATTCCCGGAAGCCCAAAGACCGAATTGCCGGATGGATACGCAGGTGGATCTGTCCGGGGCGAAAAAAGGCATCTCGCCGGGCGCTTCCGGCTGGCATGACGGTGGAGGCAGCAGTTGTATTGCCGGTTTTCCTGTTTGCAGTTGCCAATCTTTTATCGCTGTTTCTGGTATTTTGGACGTATTCCTCAAAAGAAGCGCAGCTGCATCAGACGGCCCGTCAGCTTGCGCTGTATGCCTATGGGCAGGAGGATGGAGAACCGGATGTACGGCTGATGCGGCTG
>ERZ779843.4388-NODE-4388-length-10772-cov-8.165998_pt1 | contig 10772 bp, 6 predicted proteins | sample MGYA00511560_ERZ779843 | MGnify/ENA primary metagenome ERZ779843 (study PRJEB29588, sample SAMEA2158062) | human gut metagenome | biome: human gut; feature: human-associated habitat; material: faeces | place: Denmark | collected 2008/2010 ... | reverse complement strand
GAGTCCCGCAGGGACATCCGGTAATCGTGGATTATTTCTATCATGAGGAAATCCGTGGGACAGAAAATACAGGAAAAAGAAATCGTTAAGCAGAAATTTGAAAAGGAGTGCTTACAGAGTGAAGGCGATTGGGGCCAAATATTTTGTGAGAACTGGCAAAACCCTGTGAAACAGCGCATTACACCGCATTTCCTGACAACAAGCCCCTCAAATTACTACGAATTTACTACTAAGGAATGAACTTTGATGCGACGAAACACAGAGAAATGCGGACATACGGTTTAGCGCCGCTCTTTGAATTGTTCTCTAAATCACATATCTCCCGACTGGATAGGCCGTCTTTTCCGAATGGAGAAGGCGGCTTTTTCATGCACTTACATAGCCGCCTGTTTCGCCGCAGGCGGCTAAATCTATGAAAGGAGGGAACCCCAAAATGGCGAAACCAAAGGTAATCAGCGTAGCAAATCAGAAGGGCGGCGTCGGCAAAAGCACCACCGTCTACAACCTGGGGGCCGGCCTCGCGTTGGAGGGGAAGAAAGTCCTGCTGCTGGATGTGGACCCCCAGGGCGACCTCACCAAGATGCTGGGGCAGCGCAAGCCCCATGATCTGCCCCTCACCCTTGCCAATGTCCTGAACGACGTAGTATCGGGAACAATGCCCCGCGACCACCCGGAGATCATGCACCACCATGAGGGCTTTGACTTTGTGCCAGGAAACCGCAGTCTGTCCGCCGTAGAGGTGGGGCTGGTGAATGTGATGAGCCGTGAAACGGTGCTTCGGCGGTATGTGGACAGTGTGAAGCGGGAGTACGACTATGTTCTGCTGGACTGCCGGCCTTCGTTGGGTATGCTGGTCATCAACGCCTTGTCCGCGTCGGACTATGTGCTTGTCCCCGTCCAGGCGGACTATCTGGCGGCGGAGGGCATGACGGAGCTGGTGGGGACAGTTCGGAGCGTCCAGCGTCAGATCAACCCGCGGCTAAAAATCGGCGGCGTGTTCCTGACTATGGCGAATGAAACCGCGTTCCGCAGGGACATCGTGAACAGCGTGAAGGAGAATTTTGGGCGGCGTCTGCCCGTGCTGGACACGGTGATCCCGGCCACGGTGCGTCTGGCGGAGGTCAGCACGGCGGACAAGAGCATTTTTCAGCATGAACCCAGGGGACGGGCAGCAGACGCCTACCGCAGACTGACAAAGGAGGTGTTGGAAATTGGGCAAAAGGAGCGCAGCCGGACTTCTGACCTCGGTAGATAGCATATTCACCACCCAGGAGGAACGGGACAACGCCCAGCGCAGTTATGTGACCGACCTGCCTGCCGCGGAGATCAGCGACTTTCCCAACCACCCGTTCAAGGTACGGATGGATCAGAGCATGGTGGAACTGGCAGAGAGCGTAAAGCAGCATGGCGTTCTGGTCCCCTCCCTGGTCCGGCCCATGCCGGACGGCAGCTATCAGATGGTATCGGGTCACCGGCGCAAGCGGGCGGCAGAGCTGGCGGACCTGCCTACGGTGCCCTGTATTATCCGGGAGTTGACGGACGATGAGGCCATCATCGTCATGGTGGACAGCAACCTTCAGCGGGAACAGATATTGCCGTCAGAGAAGGCGTTTGCCTACAAGATGAAGCTGGAAGCCATGAAACGGCAGGGGCAACGGACGGATTTAACTTCTGTGCCAGTGGCACAGAAGTCTGGCGGCAAAACTTCTCGTCAACTTTTGGGTGAGCAGGTGGGAGAAAGTCAAGACCAAATACGCCGATATATTCGCTTAACCAACCTTATCCCAGAGTTGCTGGACATGGTGGATAATTCTGTGCTGAAAGAAGCCGGCAAGTTGCAAATGGCCCTGCGCCCCGCCGTGGAGCTGTCCTATCTGTCGGAGGCCGAGCAGACCGCCTTGCTGGAGGTCATGGAGGGAGAAATCCGCACCCCATCCCATGCCCAGGCCATCAAAATGCGGAGCTTTTCCGAGCAAGGCAAGTTGAACCCTGATGTGATCCTCTCCATCATGCAGGAGGAAAAGCCCAATCAGGTGGAGCAATTCAAAATTCCCAGGGAACGGATCGACAAGTTTTTCAAGCCGGGGACGCCCGCGCAGAAAATCGAGGACACTATCGTGAAGGCTTTGGAGCTGTACCGCAAGCGGCAGAGGGAGATGGAGCGATGAACCTTACGCCCAGAGGAAAGTCTGCCCTTTTACGGCCCCGGTACGCCTGCCGCTCCCCCCTCTCACACTCTCCCCCGAAACCTGCTGTACCAGCTGAAAAGAAAGGCTTTGTCTATCCTTTTTCAGCCGGTAAAAACCTTTGGAGAACAGCGCGCAAGAAAACCAAACACAGGCATTGTTGGACCTCATGGCGCACCATGAGGATTTTTTTGTACCCAAAATCAAAAACATGGAGGTAGTTTAATTATGAAGCGGAAACCCCTGACCCACGCGGCCCGGCTGCTGTGCGCCCTGGCTCTTTCCATGAGCCTAGCCCCTGCCGCCCTTGCCGCCGACCCGTCTGAACCCACCCAGCCGTCCCCCTGCTATCCCACCGCCGTCACCCGGAGCGAGGACGGTACTGAGATCAGGAAAATGTACGACCTGGGGCCGGAGGATGACCCCGGCGGCATCCCCCGGTCCGACTTTGAACAGGACGGCTACCACTACACCCTCACGGACCTGCTGAAACAGGAACTCCCCGCCAACGAGAGCCGCCAGCATACAGAAACCGTGTCCGTGAACAGCAAGAGCAAGGACATGGGCGCGGTGCTGGCCCTGCTGCCGCAGACAAAGGAGTTTATCACGGAGGATGGCCTGTCCGGGGTGCTGACTCTGAAACTGGATACGGTGAAGGTGGAGGTGGCCGGGTATGGCAGCTCCACCAAAACCGTGACCGCCACCCGCACCTACCCCGGCCTTGCCAACCAGGACACGCAGTATATCCCCAAGACCATCCAGGACGGCGGAAATTCCATGACCCTCCAGACCGTTAACTGGCAGACCGAGGGAGACGGTCACTTTACTGCTATGGCCTCCTACTCCGGCTCCGCCACCAGCTCCTATGTGAAGGGCTATACCGTCACCGCCGACTACGCGGGCACCGTGAGCCGTATCAACCTGAATAAAATCCGCTATGTGGCGATCTTCGAGGGCACAGCATTAGACTCAACCCCTGAAGATATTTCCGACCCCAACACCCCCGCCGACCAGACTGACTCCACCGGGCAGGAGGCCCAGACCGGAGAGAAGAACAGCATCCTGCCGGTTGTGGCCGTTGTCGCGTCGGTGCTGCTTGGAGGCGGGGCGTTCTACTTCATCAAGCGACGGAGGTAATACGATATGAAGAAACTGACCATGCTTTTGTCTCTGCTGTGCCTAACTGCGGCCCTGGCTGTTCCCGCCAGCGCGTTAGAGTATGACATCGCCGCCCCCGGCGACCCGGAGTATGGCAAGCCTACTTCGGTGGAGCCTGTTGCCACGGCGGACCGTGGTGAGCTTTCCAATGTGGATGTGAGCAAAAACGCGGCTCTGGTCCCGCCCGCCTTTGGCAGCCCCACCGCCTACACCCTGAATACCGGCACTCCGCTGACCCCCAATTTGGCCCCCGGCTATATGCTGGGCGATGGTGCCGTTATCAATGGCAGCGCCGGCACCACCGTCGCTCCGCCTGATTATTCCGGCTTCCCCAGCGGCGGCACATCCAGCGTCCTCCCCACCATCGGCTTCACGGAGGTCACATCAGACCTCTACTATCAGGGCGGCTACCTCGCCACCTTAAAAATCCCCAGCATTGATGTCAATGTGAAGGTCTATGAGGGGACGGGAAGCGCCGTGCTGAGAAAGGGTGCGGGCCATTTTGAGGACACCAGCGTTTGGGCCGGAAACGTCTGTTTGGCCGCCCATAACAGGGGCGTGAACGACCATTTTGGGGAGATCCATACGCTGGATGTAGGAGATAAGATCACCCTGACCACCAAGCTGGGCAAGCGCACCTACGCCGTGACCAGTGTGAACAAAATCAGCGAACTGGACAACTCCCTGCTGTCTCCCACTGCGGAGAACTGTATCACCCTCTTTACCTGTGTCCGCAACCAGAGCGCCTACCGTTGGGCGGTCCGAGCCGTGGAGGTGTCATAACCACCCGCTGAAAAGAAAATTGCACCTTAGACAGTTTTTGCCCTCTTATGGTACAGTTGGGACAGCGGCATCCCAATCTATCACGAGGAGGTCATTCCATGATGAAAAACAGTCTGAAACGCTTTACCGCAGTCCTTGCCTGCACAGCCCTGACCGCTGCCCTGGCTCTCCCCGCGCGGGCGGCGGAGGATCAGCCCATCCGGGTAGGCAGCTACAAGGGCACCACGCTGGAGGTGGGAGAGCGCAGCGGCTTGGTGATTGGTCCCGGCGGGCCGGCGTACACCGTGACTTCCAGCGACCCGGACACGGTGGAGGTGGAACAGGTGATGAACTTCTGGACAGCCGTTGCCAAAGCGGAGGGGAGCGCGGAGATCACCGTCTCCAACCAGACCGGGGAAACCGCCACCCTGACGCTGACCGTTGGCTCCCATGCTCCGCAGGCTCCCACCGTCGAGAGTAGCCCCGACCAAGGAGAGGCGTCGGATGTGCGGCTGGAGCTGGTACGGCTGGTCAATGAGGTGCGCCGGGAGAACGGTGTGGCGGAACTGCCTGTCAGTGAGGCCCTGATGAGCGCCGCCCAAACCATTTCCGATAAGAAGTACACCTGGCACCACACCAAGGAGGAATGCGAGGTGGCCCTGGCCTGCGGCTATCCCTATGGCTTCGGCGTAAATCTGACTGTGTTTACCGGCGTTTCCACGGAGGACACCGCTCAACACGCCCTGGACAACTGGCTCAACTCCTCCGGCCATTTTGAAACTATGATTAAGCCGGACTGTGACAGCATCGGCGTGGGCGTGACAGAGAGCGGCAGCGTGACCTATTGCTACCTGTTCGTGGGTCGCCCAAACACCCACAATCCCTACGAATAATTGAGAACTGAACACGGACACGGAGAGGTCTTTCAGCCCCAGGCTGGAGGGCCTTTTCTTATGCCCAAAAACGGAAAGGAGTTTTTCACTGATGAAGAAAAACCGTTTTCTCACCCGTATGACGGCCCTGCTGCTCGTGCTGGTGTGTATGCTGGGCCTGCTGCCCACCGCGGCGTTGGCGGCGGACGCCCCCAGCTCTATTAAGCTGGAGGACTGCACCCACAATGGCGTCCACTATGAATCTCCCAGCCTGGGGACCTGCTGGCTCCATCAGATGACCTTCGATTACAACCAGAAAAGCACTATCGGCTTCTGTGCCGAGCACGGGAAAGGCATGGGCTGGTCCCTGGAGGGCCAGACCTGGGGCAACCCCAAGCCCATCACCGACCCTACCGTGCAGACCATGATGGCCTACTACTATGCCCATACCACCGGCGTGTTTACCGACCAAGCTCATGCCCTGGGCGTAGACGAGGTGTGGGGCAGCGATTATTCCTGGACTATGAATGCTTGGGTGCAGGCTATCATCTGGCGCTATCAGGCTGGCCTGCTGACGGACCCGGCCACCGCCTGCGCCGAGGAGTTGGTCTGCGTTTATAATAACCTGCACCACGGCAATTACAGCGGTGTAGATGACCTGCTGGATGGGATGTCCTTCCGCGACCGTGCCCAATATATCCTAGACCTGGGCAAACAGGGCGTATGGGGCGATTGTACCGTCCATAAGTACGCCTATACCGGCTCCAGCACCAGCTCCCATCAGGCCAAGGATGTGCAGGCCATTATGATCGGGGAGCTGAATGTTATCCGCGAGAAATACGATCTGACCGTGAAAAAGGTGGACGCCACCAACCCCAACAAGGGTCTGCCCGGAGCGCGGTTCATCGTGCGCTCGGAAAACGGGACCTACGAGAAGGAGGTCGTGACCGGGAGCGATGGGACCTACACCCTGTCCGGTCTGGACGCCTCCACATATTCCGTCGTTGAACTGGCTGCCCCGGAGGGCTATGAGATCGACAACGCGGGGCCGCAGTATGTGGCTTTGCCCAATGGCGGCAGCAATACCGTGACCGTCACCTTCCTGGACAGCCCGGAGATCACCAGCGAAGGCAGCATCCGTAAGGTGGATGCGGATAATCCTACCAAGGGCTTGGCCGGAGCAGTCATCAAGATTGAAGGCACCGACAACAGCTTTGTGGGCACTTATACCACCGGGGCGGGGGGCTATCTGGAGGATGTGCCCTGGGACGCCCTGCCCATCGGTAGCTTTACCGCGACGGAGGTCACGCCCCCGGAGGGGTACTCCCTCAGCCCGGACCCGGATAAGGTCAAGCAGGAGTTTTACTGGGACGGAAAGAATGATGTGGCCTTGGTGTTTGAGAACGACGCCAGGGTAAAGGTCAAACTGGTCAAGTACGACAACAGCGGCGATCCCCTCCCCGGTGCAGTATTCAACATCGTCAGGGACGGCCAGATCATCGGCACCGAGGCCACCCAAGCGGACGGCTCCATCACCGTTCCTAATGTGACCGAGGGGATGTACGCCTTTGTGGAGGTTTCGGCCCCTGCGCCTTTCGCCTGCCTGACTGATCCGGTCATTGTCCATGTGGATCAGGCCACTGTGGAGGGAGGCGGCACCATCACCGTGGAGGCGGCAGACAAGAAGCTGCCCAGCCTTTCCATTCTCAAGCGGGATGAGCAGACCAAAGAGGTCATTCCCGGTACGGTCTTTGAAGTCAAGGGCATCCATTCCGGCTACCATACCGATGTGACCACCGGAGAGGATGGCAGGGCCACCCTCTCTCATATCCCTGTGGACAGCTATGAGTTGACGGAGAAATCCGTTCCCGACCCTTATGTGGTGGGGGATGAACCCATCCAGACCGTCTACCTCGGCCCCGGCGAGGAACGGGAACTGATTTTTGATAACCTGAAACAGCCTCTTTTGACCATCGCCAAGGTGGACGCCGCCGACTCCACCACCCCCATCCCCGGCACCACCTTTACTATTGAAGGTATTGACAGCGACTATCGAAACGATGTGACCACCGGCGAGGACGGTACGGTGTCCCTGCGGGTGGCCCCCGGCAGTTATAAGGTGATCGAACAGTCCGTTCCGGCCCCCTACTATTTGCCGGACAAGGACGCGGACCGGGAGCAGACGGTCAGCCTGAACGCCGGGGATGAAAAGCGGCTGGTATTTGAGAACCACAAGGCTCCGGAACTGACTATCTATAAGGAGGACAGCGTAGCCGGCGCTCCCGTGGAGGGGGCGCGTTTTCATGTGACCTATACCAGCAACGGCGAGGCGTCGGACGCGCCCGCCACCATCGACTACGGAAAAATTCTGACAGACGCCAACGGCGAAATCAAGCTCCATGAGCAGGGAAAGCGGCTCTATCCGGGCGAGTTTACCATTACAGAAGTGGAACCGGCTCCCGGCTTCCAAATGAAAGAGCCGACCACGCAGACCATCATCCTCCATGGAGGCGAGAGCAAGACCGTCACATTCCAGAACGAACCGCTCAACGCGATTGTGGTGGAGAAGTACGACAGCGTGACCCACGAGGCCCTACCCGGCTGTACCTTCCAACTGAAGTATCTGGGTGGGGTCAGCGGCACGGGCGGCACCACCATCGGTCAGAAAGTGACCGGGAAAAACGGCACCGCCATTTGGACCGGGCTGAAAAGCGGGGCCTATATCGTGGAGGAAGTAGACCCTGCGGACGGGTATTCCATTATCAACGCATCTGAAACGGTATATTTGGCGGACAGCGGGGAGCAGAGCGTTGTCACCGTCCGTTTTGACAACGCGCCGGACGGCATCCTGCTGATCCGCAAGGTCTGCGCCACCAACCCCAGCGTGACCCTGCCCAACGCCGAGTTCAAGGTCATGTATGCCGATGGGACCCTGATTGGGGACAGCAACGGCGTCTACCGCACCGACGAGAACGGCGAGATCCGCATCCCCGGTCTGAAACCCGGCAAGAGCGTGGTGGTGACGGAAACTCGCGCCCCGGACGGTTTCATCCTGGACACCCAGAGCCAGACCGTCCAGATCAAGGAGGGCCGCACCGTTTCCCTCACCTTTAAGAATCAGCCAAAGGGCGCTCTCATTATCCAGAAGCGGGACAGCGCCACCGGCCAGCCCCTTCCCGGCGCGGAGTTCCGGGTAACGACAGCGGCGGGCTGTGAGGTAGGGCTGGACGGCGTGATTGGTGACAGCACCCTCACCCAGAACGGCATCTTTACCACGGACGCCCAGGGCGAGATCAAGATCACCAACCTGGCCCCCGGCGCGTATGTGCTGACGGAGATCAAGGCCCCGGATGGCGGGTATGTCATTGATACACCCTCCACCAATGTGGTCATCGGGGAGGGCGGCGACACCCAGACCGTCATTGTGAAAAACTCCAAGGCCGGAACGCTGGTCATCGACAAGCGGGACTCCCTCACCGGCGAGCCGCTGGAGGGCGTCACTTTCAAAGTGACTACTTCCACAGGGGAGTTTGTACCGGATGAAAACGGGCAGATCAGCAGCAACGGCCTGTACTTCACTGACAAGGACGGCAAAATCACCATCAATGGCGTGGTGGGGACGCTGGTGGTGACGGAAACGGCCACCATTCCGGGCTATACCATTGATGAGGCCACACGGACTCAGACCGTGGTGGTGAACCCTAACGACACCCAGACGCTCCATTGTACCAACACCCCCAGCACCACCCTGGTCATTGAGAAGTATATTGAGGGCACCACGACCCCGTTGAAAGGCGTCACATTCCTTGTCACTGACAGCAGCGGTTCAGTGGTTGGTAATTCCAACGGCGAGTTTATCACCGACGAAAATGGCCGCATTGTCATCAATGACCTGACCCCTGGCACCACCATCACCGCACGGGAGGTCAAGACGGTGGAGGGCTATGTCCTGGACACCACGCCCAAGTCCATCCAGATCAAAGCCGGCGAGGTCCAAACCCTCCGCTTCTACAACACACCGAGCGGCGGCCTCACCATCATAAAAAAGGACGAGGAAACCGGGGAGCGCATTAGCGGCGTCCAGTTCGAGGTCCGCAAGCTGAATGGAGAGATCATCGGCACCTACACCACTGACAAGAGCGGCGTCATCCGCCTGCCCGAAGCGGAAAAGGGCTGGTATCAGGTGGTGGAGCTGAAGGCCGCCGAGGGCTACCGTCTGGACGATACGCCCCACCAGATTGAGATAAAGGACGGCCAGACCGCCACTTTGGAAATCACCAACCGGCAGACCGGGAGCGCCCTCATTCACAAGATCGACAGCGTGACCGGCAAGGGTATCTACGGCGTGAAATTCCTCTTGTCCGACGCCAGGGGCAACCCCATTGGCACCTATGAGAGCGACAACGAGGGCTATGTCTATATTGACCACGAGTTGGAGGATGGCCGGTACACCATCCAGGAGATCGAGTGCGCGGAGGGCTACCTTTTGGACACCCAGCCCAAGACCGTCTATGTGAAGTACGGCGGCTGCACCACCATCACCTGGGAGAATACCGCCGTCACCGGCCAAATCCAGGTGACTAAGACCAGCGCCGATTATAACTCCATGAACGGCTGGCCTGCCGGCACCCCCATCCCCGGCACCGTATTTGAAGTCTACCATGCCCGCACCGGGAACCTTGTGGACACCATCCGCACCGATAAAAACGGTGTGGCCGTATCTAAGCCCTTGCCTTTGGGCCGGTACAAAATCGTGGAGTCCCAGGCGGCGGACTTCTATGCTTTGGACAAAACGCCCATTGAGGTGGAGATCGAGCATGAGGGCCAGATCGTCAAGGCGGCCATGACCAACAAGAGCCTCTATACCAATGTAGCCATCCAGAAAACCGGCTATGCCGAGGTCATGCCCGGCCAGAATATCCGCTACACCTTCTCCGGCATCGCCAACAACTCCACGACTTCTCTCACATCGTTCTACTGGCGCGATACCCTGCCCGTGGAGGCGGTGCGGCTGGCGAAGATCACCACCGGCACCTACAATGCTGCTGGAAGCTATAAGATCGTCTACAAGACCAATCTCAGCGGGAGCGAGTACCGTGTGCTGGCGGACAGCCTGAACACGCAGCAGAACTATGTGCTGGACGCCTCGCCTGTGGCCCTGCGGCTGGGGTCCAACGAGTATGTCACAGAGGTGATGTTCGTGTTTGGCGTCGTGCCCTCCAACTTCCGGCAGGTGGAAACGCCCATGATCGACTGCTCCGTGGTGTCCTGGGTCAAAGGCGGCAGCCAATTCGTCAATCAGGCGGATGTGGGCGGCGTCTATGACGGTCAGTGGATCATGGCTACCTCCCGGTGGGTGACGAAGGTCTACGCCCCCTCCAAGCCCCTGCCCCGGACGGGTTATTAAGCGCATCCCCCGCGGCCCGCTGTGCGGGCCGCTTACATACCCATTCGCACATTTGAATCCATTTGCCCTTTCCTGTACGATATGGGCAGAGAGAAGGGAGTTGTTTCAAATGTTCAAACGGGAAAAGAAAGTGTATCTGGAACTGACGGACGCGGAGCGCCGCCTTGTGCGGATGTACCTGATGAACTGGCGGAACAAGCTGACCGCCCAGGGCCGGGACGCTGGGCCGGTGAACGACCTGCTGTTGAAGCTGATGGCTCACGGCTGAAACAACCGGCTTTTACATACGCCGCTCTTTGTCTTTGGGGACACAGAGCGGCGTAAATTTTTGGAAGTCCAATGGTATGAAGTCAAGTAGGTGATGCAAGAAAATTTTAAGCGAAACAG
>ERZ779843.4386-NODE-4386-length-10776-cov-27.461244_pt1 | contig 10776 bp, 10 predicted proteins | sample MGYA00511560_ERZ779843 | MGnify/ENA primary metagenome ERZ779843 (study PRJEB29588, sample SAMEA2158062) | human gut metagenome | biome: human gut; feature: human-associated habitat; material: faeces | place: Denmark | collected 2008/2010 ... | reverse complement strand
AGTACGAGAGCGGCTGCGGCTGGCCGGCTTTCACAAAGCCCATTGAAGAGCCTGCTGTGGTGGAACTGGAGGACCTGAGCCACGGAATGCGCCGCACGGAGGTCAGAAGCCGCGCCGGAGATTCTCACCTTGGTCATGTGTTCACCGGCGATCCGGAGTCCCCCAACGGCGTGCGCTACTGCATCAACAGCGCGGCCCTGCGCTTCGTCCCTTATGAAAAAATGGAGGCCGAGGGCTACGGATACCTGCTGTACCTGTTTGAAAAATAGGACGCAAGCGGTCGGCAGTTCTCATGCAAGGAACTATCAGCACATCACAGCATATCGGACTGCCCGGTGGCAGTCCGATATGCTGTGAATGGAATTTTCTGGCACTCTCAATGAGCCGATTTCAAAACGGAGAAGCACATGTATCTTTTTCAAATAAGCAACTACGATGACCCCGCCGTGGACAGAGAAACCGCAGGACTGCTGCACCGGCATTTGGAAGCTGAGAGTCGGCGGCACTGCCCCGCTATGTGGAATGCGATAGACCGCATCAGAACTCACGCCGCGAAAGGCCCGGCGCGCGAAAAGCAGACGGTGCGCTGCCGCATTTATGGCGTGTTCCTGCTGGCGTTTGGCCTTTTGACGCTGATTCTCGGCTTGATGCCGCCAAGAACCACCGATGTGATCATTGTGGGCGGAGCCGTGATTATTGCAGGCCTGCTGGAGTTTGCCCTTGCTCGCGGAAGAACGCCGCCGCGCATACCGGCATCCTGCAAAAAGGAGGCGCGGAAAGCGCTGAGCTGCGGCGGGCCGTTGATTGGGAAAAGCTCAAAACCGCCATCCGCTTCGAGGATGCTGGCATAACGATCTGCGCGGAGGAGAACGAAGAACATCTCTCTTAAGGAACTAATTCAAACTTATTGCTGTTAGCTGATGGATTCAGGTGTGCCAAAGCATTGCAGGGCTGGAAGTATTCAGCTTCGGCTTCGGCAAAAGATATGTAAAACAGAGGAGCGCCCGTATCAGCATTTATGCTGGCACGGGCGCAAATCATTTAAGGCATGCTTTACACTCCCGTTGTCGAAAGCAAAACACCTCTTCAGGCTGTCTCGGGTGTCTGTTTCCCGCTCTTTGCATATTGCGCGCGTGAGCGGCCACAGATGCGCTGCTCAGCGGCCGGATTGCGCTCTTCCGACGCTTTTCTGTTTCTATCGCATTTCCGTATCCCCTCTCGTGTATAGTTGAGGCAATTCTGTGGCATACTATTGGTTTTACCTTTTTGGCATCTTCTGATTCAGGCTTATTATTTTATCGTCAGCTTTGTCGGCGGCACCCTTCCCGGAATCGTATCGACGTCGCAAAAGGAATGGGCCTCCCTGGTCGCCGAGGCGGAAGCTCCCGCCTCTGTTCTGGACTTCGCAGATGCGTCTATCTGCGTTCAGTTCTACTCGAAATCGACCGGTCACTTTGAGCACAGCTACGTGCAGCCCATCTACTTAGAGCGCCTTGAGCTCGATGCCGAGGAAGAAGCGGAGCTTCGCAAGGCTTATAGCCAGGAGCGTTGTAAGCGTCAAGTGTAGCGGCGGATTGAAGGTTACCCGCGAAAATGAGAGAATATAATGAAAGAAAGCCATGCGTAAAACTGACGCAAGTAAAACCGAGAGATTCGTCAGTTATAGAAAACAGGAGACAAAAAAGCTGCTCTTCGGTGGGATACAGCATGCCACATGCCACATACCACATCTCAGCCAAAATGTCTCGCAACAGGGGATACGAGATTGCAGCGGAAACAGGAAAAAAGGAGCTGGCATCCAGCTCCTTTTCACTATGTGTTTTTCAGATGCAGAATGCGGCATAAAGAGGCACGATTTTCTTATTGCCATCACAGCCAAAGTTTTTGGCAGAGAGCTTGATAGCATAGGCCGGCTTGTAGGTATCCATGTAGACCTTTAAGCTCTTTGCCTTGGTATTATCGGCGGATTTAACCTCAACGGGAATGAGCTGCCCATCGCGCTGGATGACGAAGTCTATCTCAGCCCCGCGCTCCGACTCCCAGTAGTAGGTACGGTAGCCGTTGATGGAGAGCTGCATGTTGACATAGTTCTCAGCCATGCCACCCTTGAAGTCGTCGAGCTCGTCGACCATATAGAGGACATCATTGGCGGCTAAATCCTTCTTGGCGCACAGAAGGCCAAGGTCAGACACGTAGATTTTGAACGCATCTATATCGCGGTAGTTTTCGAGCGGCTTTTTGACCTGCTCGACCTTGTAGACCTGAGAGACGATACCAGACAGGCACAGCCACTCAATCGCTTTCTCGAACTCGGAAGCACGCCCGCCTTTCTTAATCAGTTTGTACTGGAAACGCGTGTTCTTCTTCGAGAGCTGAACAGTGATGTTGTCGTAGGCAAGCCTGGTTTTCTTGATTTCGTTCAGGTTGTTGTACTTGCTCATGTCGTTGAGGTAACTCGCAAGAATCGTATCCTGCGTATGACGGACAAGGATATAGTCCCTGGTCTCCACGAACTGCATCACACACTCCGGCATGCCGCCGACCACGAGATACTGGCGATAGAGCTGCATCGCTGCATCGTGCAGTGCAGACGGCAGCGGCGCATTGGTATTGAAGCTCTCTTTTATCTGCGCGACTAAGTCATCCTCTCCGAGCGCCAGCATGAACTCCTCCATGTCCATAGGGTAGAGCGTCTTCATGTCGACTTTGCCGACGGGGAAGGAGAACTTCGCCCTGTTGACCGCGACACCCAGCAGGCTGCCTGCAACGATGATGTGATACTCTGGCGCGTCCTCACAGAAGTATTTGAGAGAGGTCAGAGCTCTTTCGCAGAGCTGCACCTCATCGAAGACTATCAGGGTCTTCTCCTTGACGATGGTCTGACCTGCGATGTGGGACAAAATTGGAATCAGATAATCGGGGCTGATGTCTTCCTCAAAAGTCTCGTTCAGCTTGGGATTGGTCTCAAAATTGAAATAGGCGACGTTTTCGTAGTGTGTGCGCCCGAACTCCAAGATGGAGTACGTCTTACCGACCTGTCTTGCACCCTGCAAAATAAGGGGCTTGCGGTGCTCGTCCTCTTTCCACACTTCCAGGAAGCTAATGATTTTTCTATACATAATGCAACCTCCTTAAAGGTTCTGAGCGTAGTTTAACAGATATTCGCGCAAAAATCAATCGAATTTAATTGAAATATCGCATCAAATAACGCGAAAGACTTATTGAAAATTACATAATTCGACACGAATGCTTTGGGCGGTCCGTGCGGAGAAACTAAATATCATATCATTGCCTGATAGAAAATCGGCATCGTCGGGGATACGAAACTGCAGCAACGCAAAAATCGGAAGCAAAATCGTCAAAGAGAACCCCAAAAGTATATCACAGGGTATCCGGAAAGGCGCTGCGCGGGTGATACCAGCTTACAGCAGACAAAGAAAAAGAGCGACATCCGTTTCTGGATGTCGCTCTGCCTATTACTGACGGGGCACTGGTATCTGCCTGCGGGTCTCTGCACAGTCTCGCAAATAGAGGTTAGCCCGCTATGCTCCTGCACATACTCTTTGATCTGCGGATACGTTGCGCCTTTTTGGAATCCGGACATATCCATATTCTCCAATGAGAACTCCACACGCACCTTTTTCGAGTCGATTTCTCCCTTGGAAAGAAGGACAACCGTCTCAAAGAAGCTGGTCAGGTCATCTCCCGTGGGATTAGGCGCAATATAGTCAAAGCCAATATCCGTGACGAATAGAGTGGTGATCTAGAAAATCATGTCCTCTTGCGCACATGAAGAAAGGAGGATTTCAAATTGGAAAGCAAAAGCTTGATGCAGCAGTACGCCGAAAGGAAACTGACTGAAACCATGTCTTTTATCGCGGAAAAACGCAGGGACAGACTCTCTGCCGCGAGAGTAACGTGGAGCAAGTTGGCAAAAGATAAGCCTCTGACGGCGGCTGTGGCAACACAAGTGCTCATGGCGAATCAAGACTGCGTCGCGTTCCTACCAAAAGAAAAGCTGAGCGAAGAAATCTGCGAAGCTGTTCTGGAGATGTCGCCACTATCCATCTCTTTTATCCCAGAAGAGATGAGAACCGAGCAGATGAGCTACACAGCTCTCAACGCCTACAAAAAGTATGCGAAGACGGATAGGACAAGTGGAGTTTGGCAAATCGTCGAAATCCTGTCTGCCGGTGTGCAGACCGAGAATATCTGCTTGCTTGCGGCAAAGCAGACTCGGATTTTTGGCGTACAAATGGCACTTGCCTGTGGCCTTCTCGGTGTTTGCAAATATAGAACAGACACCGGCTCCCTTGCTGTGCCGCTATGAAATTTCTCCTTGCGCTTACTGTAACAGCAGGAGGCTGAAGACGAGCGTGAAGAGCGCGACCGTTTCGATGATGCCGATGACGATGAAGAAATTCGCCGTGCCCTTGCCGGTCTCGCCGAGCGCGTCGGCGCTCGCCGCGGCGACCTTGCCCTGGAAGAACGCGGACAGGCCGATGGCGAGACCCGCGAAGATGCCCGTAAACATGGCGAGCGCGGGATCGGCGCCGGAGGCCACGGCGCTGCGGATGAAGTTCATCAGCAGGAAGCCGTAGATGGTCTGCGTCAGGGGCGCGCCGGAGAAGGCGACCATGATGAAGGGAGCGGGCTTACCGTTCGCGTAGCACTTCTTCCACGCGCCGACGCTCGCCTGCGCCGCGAAGCCCGCGCCGAACGCGCTGCCCATGGCGGACAGGCCCAGCGCACACGCCATACCAATAAATTCAATGCTCATAATACGTTTCTCCTCTTTTTGATTATTTTCTGATCTTATCCAGTTTTTTGAACGGTGCGTAGGCGGTGCCGGTCCACTCCATGCCAAGCTGACCGGAGAATTCCAGCAGATTCAATCGCACGCCATGGACCACCACGGACAGCAGGCCCATCACGATGTTCAGCCCGTGACCGACGAGCATGATGAGGATGCCGACGACGACCAGCGGCCCCTTGAAGCCGAGCGCCATGTTGTTAAAGCTCTGCGCGATAGCGAGCGACGCCATGCCGACGGCAAACAGTCGGATGTAGCTCATGATGTTGCCGAAGGCGCTGATGGTGTTGAGGAACACTGTGAAGGCGTTGCCAAGGCCCGCCTTGAGACCCTGCGCGAAGGTCTTGTCCGGCGACATCCCGCCGAAGCACACGACCAGCACGAAGCCGAGAAGGACCACCGCGGCAATGGGCGTGAGGTTCACCTGCTCGCCGATGACGAGGTAGAGCACCACGAAGTACAGCGCGCAGATCGCGCACAGCCAGCCGAGGTCGGCGACCCAGCTGAGGTCCTTCTCCCGCGTCTTGCGGCGGATGTTCATCACGCACGCCAGCGAGAGCTGGACGGTGCCGAGGATGAAGCAGAATTTCATGACGCTGTTCTGCTGCTGGGTGGTGGTGACGTTGAAATACTCGGGGTAGTTTGCAAAGGTCGGAACGACCAGCGAGCGGAGCAGCGGCACGTCCATCGCGCCCTCAAGCCCGAACCAGGTGCCGGTCATCGCGCCCCAGACGATGGTGGCGATGGAGAGCACCCACAAAAGCTGCACGGCATCGGAGGGCTTCTTGCTCTTCACCGTCAGGGCCGCGGCGGTCAGCAGGAACAGGCAGCCGTAGCCCGCGTCGCCGATGATCATGGCGAAGAAGAGCGTGAAGAAGTCGAGGAACCAGAACGAAATATCATACTCGCGGTAGCCCGGCACGGTGCCGAGAATGTCGAACACCGGCGCGATGAGCCGCGTGACCCTGGTGTATTTGATCTTGGTCGGCACCTTGTCGTCGTCCGCCGCCGGATCGTCCATCGCCCACGCCCAATGCTCCTTCGCGGCGGCGGCCTTGAAGCGCTCCGCCTCGTCGACAGGGAGGTAGCCGGTCAGCCACACGAGTCCGTCCCCGCTCTCCGAGGTATTGCGCACGGAGGAGTAGTCCGCGTTGTTCTGCGTTTTGAGCAGCTGCTCGCGGAAGCTGGGCAGGTGCTTCGCGGCGGCCTTGAGCTGCGCGCCGCACTCAGAAAGACCGCGCTCACAGTCGGCGATCTCCTGCCGGTATTCGTCAAGGCTCTTTTCCGGCGGGATGAACTCGCCGGCGGCGCAGGAGGCGGGCAGCGCACCGAGGATGGCGACGGTCTGCTGCTTCCCGACCGGCGCGAGCCGCAGGAAGCGCACTTCCTTGTCCGCCTCGAGCGAAGCGAGGAGCTTTTTGTCCACGCGGCAGAAGTGCAGCTCGAAGCCCTGCGCCTTCAATTCCTTGATCTCGGCGGGGGAGAAGCTGCCCCAGCCGGCGAGCGTGTCGCACGCGCTGACCGCGGCGGCGCGCTCGGTCTCCAATGCTTTTTTGCGCTCCAGACATGCGTTGAGCCCGTCATAGAGCTGCTTGAATTTCACGTCGTCGAGCGTTTCCGCTTCGACCTCGCTCACCCCCTGCTCCTCGAGCACGGTGATGAGCCGCGAGAGCGCGGCGAAGCGCTCCAGATAGGTCTGGTCGGCATCCGCCTTTTCCGCGAAATGGACGATGCCGAGCGCGCGCAGCGCGTCGAGCAGCTCCGTTTTCTGCGTCTGCGCGGCGACGATGTGAACGACCTTCATTTTCTCGATCATCGCGCCGCCTCCTGTAGCTTTTTCTTGGCGATCTTGCCGCGCACGACCGCGGAGGTCTGCTGGTCGCCGAGGTAAATGCCGATGACGCGGATGTTTTCCCTCGCCTCGGGGATCTTGACCTTTTCAAACAGGTTCACGCGCTGCGCTGTGGAGCGCAGCTCCCGCTCGAGCAGCTCGACCTGCGTGCGCAGCGTCTTGACCAGCGCGTCCAGCCGCGCGATCTCGCGCAGCGTGACCACGGCGGTGTCCACCCAGAGCGGATAGTCCGCGACGTCGTAGGAGATCTCCTCGAAGGTCAGCTCCTCAAAGACCGGCACGATCACGCCGGCGATGTTGTGGTCGCGGCAGACGACGTCCTTCGGACGGATGAGCGAATCGAGCCGCATCCCCTCGGGAAAGCTGCCGTTTTCGGCGAACACCGCGATCCAGCCGTCCAGACCGTCGACGATCTTCAGCCGCTCGGCTTCGACCTTCTCAAGCTGCGCCGTCACCTGCATCACGACCGATTGGAGCTGCTGCTTTTTCAGCTGCAGCGTCGGCAGGTAGCGTTGAAACTGCTTGAGCCGGTCCTTCTGGACCTTCAGTTCATTTTTTGTTAGTTTGACAGCCATACGCGCTCCCTCAGTTCAAGGCGTCCTTTTTCGGCCATCTTTCCTGCAGGAGACTGGTCTTCAGACCCGTTTCGTTCGGCTCGAAGCACTCGGCGAGGATCTCCCAGCCAAGGTCCAGCGCCTCCTCCAGAGGGATGTTCACGCTCAGGTCCATCAGCTTCGTTTCAAAGAGGTGGCCGTACTTGAGTAGCTTCTCGTCCCATTCGGACATCATGAAGCCCATGGACTTCTTCTCAAGGCTTTCCTTGTAGGCGCTGTAGAGACGGATCATGCCGTCCATCAGGGCGCGGTGGTCGTTGCGCGTCGTGCCGTTGACGTTCTGCTTGAGACGCGAGAGCGAGCCGAACGGCTCGATGTGGCCGTTTTTGAGGTAATACTGGCCCTCGGTGATATAGCCTGTGTTGTCCGGCACGGGGTGGGTGACGTCGTCGCCGGGCATCGTGGTGACGCCGAGGATGGTGATGGAGCCCGCACCCTCAAAGTCGACCGCCTTTTCATAGCGCGAGGCAAGGCAGCTGTATAGGTCGCCGGGGTAGCCGCGGTTGGACGGCACCTGCTCCATCGTGATGGCCATTTCCTTCTGCGCGTCGGCGAAGTTGGTCATGTCGGTCAGCAGCACAAGCACGCGCTTGCCGGCAAGGGCGAACTGCTCCGCCACGGCGAGCGACAGGTCGGGCACGAGCGTACATTCCACCGTCGGATCAGACGCCGTGTGGACGAACATGACCGTGCGGCCCATCGCACCGCTCTTTTCGAGCGTGTCGCGGAAGAAGAGGTAGTCGTCGTATTTCAGACCCATGCCGCCGAGGACGATGACGTCGACCTCCGCCTGCATGGCGATGCGGGCGAGCAGCTGGTTGTAGGGCTCGCCGGAGACGGAGAAGATGGGCAGCTTCTGGCTCTCGACGAGGGTGTTGAACACGTCGATCATCGGGATGCCGGTGCGGATCATGCGCTTGGGCACGATGCGCTTGGCGGGGTTGACGGAGGGCCCGCCGATGGGGATCATATTTTCGGTCAGCGCGGGGCCGTTGTCGCGCGGCACGCCCGCGCCGTCGAACACGCGCCCGAGCAGGTCGTCGGAAAACGAGACCATCATGGGCCGCCCGAGGAAGCGCACGGTGTCGGTCGTGCTGACGCCCTGCGTGCCGGCAAAGACCTGCAGGGAGACGAGGTCGCCGCTGAGCTTGATGACGCTCGCGTAGCTCTCGCCGACGAGGGCAAGGTCGCCGCTGCGCACGCCCGAGGCGCGCACGGTCACGACGTTGCCGACGATGGATTCGATCTTGGTATAAACCTTCTGCATTCTGAAACCCTCCTTAACCCGTTACCTTGCTCCGGTAGAGGTCCGTGAGCTTCGTTTCCTGCGCCGCAAATTCCGGCGTGCCGTAGACCGTGCCGTGCCAGTCGAGGAATTCCTGACGCACCTGATTGAAAAAGGCGCGGATCTCCTTTTTGTCGCTGAGCGCGTAATCGCGCGTGAGCACATCGTAGAGCACGTTGAACTCATGCGCCTGACGCTCCGGCTCGCAGGCCGCGTCGATGGGATCGAAGGAGTTCTGCTGCAGGTACACGGCGTCGAGCAGCTCGCCCTTCTGGTAGAGGATGTAATCCTCGGCCGAGGTGCCCTCTTCGCCGATGACCTTCATCATCTGATTGATCTCGCTGCTGCGGCGGAGGATGCCGCGGGCCTCCTCCACACGCGCCATGTCCACCACGCCCTGATACTTTGACCACGAGTCGATGGGGTGGATGGAGGGATACTTGCGCGCGTCGGAGCGCTCGCGGGAGAGGCCGTGGAACGCGCCGACGACCTTGAGCGTCGCCTGCGTGACCGGCTCTTCAAAGTTGCCGCCCGCGGGGGAGACCGTGCCGCCGATGGTGACAGAGGCGATTTTGCCGTTTCTCAGCCGGACCTTGCCCGCGCGCTCATAGAACGCGGCGATGACGGATTCGAGGTAGGCAGGGAAGGCTTCCTCGCCGGGGATCTCCTCCAGTCGGCCGCTCATCTCGCGCATGGCCTGCGCCCAGCGGCTCGTGGAGTCCGCCAGCAGCAGGACGTTGAGGCCCATCTGGCGGTAATATTCGGCCATCGTCACTGCCGTGTACACGGACGCTTCACGCGCCGCGACCGGCATGGACGAGGTGTTGCAGATGATGATGGTACGCTCCATCAGCGAGCGGCCCGTGCGCGGGTCGGTCAGCTCGGGGAACTCCTTGAGGACCTCTACGACCTCGCCGGCGCGCTCGCCGCAGGCGGCGACGATGACGATGTCGACGTCAGCGTTCTTCGCCTCCATGTGCTGCAGCACGGTCTTGCCCGCACCGAAGGGACCGGGCACGCAGAAGGTGCCGCCCTTGGCGACCGGCAGGAAGGTGTCGATGCAGCGGATCTTGGTCACCAGCGTCTCGTCGGGACGCAGACGCTCCTCATAGCAGCGGATGGGCTGCTTGACCGGCCAGGAAAAGACCATGCTCAGCGCCTTCTCCTCGCCCGCGCCGTTTTCCAGCACCGCAACGGTGGAGCGGACGTGATAGACGCCCTTTTCCTTCACGCTCTTTACGCGCCAGCCCTCGTCCTTGAGGTCGAAGGGCGCCATGATGAGGTGCGTGAACTGCCCCTCCGGTACGCTGCCGACCGCGTCGCCCGCGAGCACGGCGTCGCCGGGCTTGACGCAGGGGGTGAACTCCCATTCCTTATCGGGGATGGGGTCAAGGTATACGCCGCGCTCGAGGAAGAAGCCGCATTGCTCGGCAAGCTTCGGCAGAGGATTCTGCAAGCCGTCGTACACCTGCGTCAGAAGGCCGGGGCCGAGCTCGACGCTCAGCAGTTCGCCGGTCAGCTCGACCTCGTCGCCGACCTGAATGCCGTTGGTCATTTCATAGATCTGCATACTCACGGCGTCGCCGCTGATGCGGATGACCTCGCCCTTGAGGCGGTCATTGCCGATCTTGACGAAGCCGACTTCGTTTTTTCGCACGGAGCCCGAGAACCTTGCCGAGACAAGGTTGCCGTTGACTCCGGTCACATAGCCTGTCACTTTCTCCATTTCGTTTCTCCCGTTTTCTTATAGGCTGAATATCTGCTGACGGACCTGTCCGAGCAGGGTGTCGAAGGCGGCCTTGCCCTCGTCATGGCGGAAGACGCGCTGCCGTTCGAGCAGCCGCAGCTTCAGCGCGTAGCCGTAGAGCGCGCAGTCGTCGAAGCTGTGCAGTCCCACCAGCTCATCCAGCCGGTCAAATTCCAGCGCGAGCAGCAGCCGCTCGCCCTCGAGCGGGTCCTTTGCGTTCACTGCCGCGGTGACGGTCTGCGTCACGGCGGCGTCGCGCTCGTTCGGCGCGGCACAGCTCTCGCCGCGCTTCACGCGCCGCTGATAGGTCAGCTCACCCTGCAGCACGCGGTAGAAGGCCGCCCACCGGCTCACGAAGCCGCCGTCCTCCGAGCGCACCGTCAGCTCCTCGAGCGAGCGGTAGACCCTGTCGCTCACCGCGCCCTGGCATTGGTCGAGAAACGCAGCGTAATCCAGCGGCGGGGG
>ERZ779843.4384-NODE-4384-length-10780-cov-15.026014_pt1 | contig 10780 bp, 10 predicted proteins | sample MGYA00511560_ERZ779843 | MGnify/ENA primary metagenome ERZ779843 (study PRJEB29588, sample SAMEA2158062) | human gut metagenome | biome: human gut; feature: human-associated habitat; material: faeces | place: Denmark | collected 2008/2010 ... | reverse complement strand
ACCTATATAACACCATTTTTTATACCAGATTTTGATTCGATTTTTGAACACCCTAGCTATAGGGTCAGAAATTATAGCGTTAAGCTTAGAGATATTTTCATCAAAACTTGTAGTATCGTTAATAATCTCCACGGTTGCTTCTTCTTTATATTGTACGTAAGGATAGAGTGTATGCTGGATATTGGTGTTATCAAATTCGAGTTTTACCATATAGCCCTCATACCAAGAATCAGCATTATCTCCTTCTTCGTCGAAACAGAAGTTACCCAATCCATAGAATATAGGCTTGCCATTATAGTATTCATAGCCACTGTAACAATGCTGATGATGGTTAAGGACAGCATCTGCTCCTGCATCTATAAAGAAACGATATGTTTCTACCATACGAGGTGATGGCAACTGGAACATTTCGTGTCCGCCATGTACTATAACAAGTACATAGTCTGCCTTATCTTTTGCTTTCTGAATGGCATAATACTGACGTACAGGATTAAGAGGATTGGCACCTGCTGATGTTTCTGTTGCAATAGAAAACTCATGCTCACAACAGTTGATGACGGCAAGTGTGTTTCCGTCCTTTTCTATATAAAGAATCTCTTCTGCATCCTTTAAATTATCTCCTACTCCAACAACATCAAGCCCTTGGTCTTTACAATATTCTACAGATTTATGAAGCCCTTCGGTTCCATAATCAAGTATATGGTTATTTGCCATTGTTACTCCTGTAAAGCCTGCGTATTTCAAAGCTTCTGCAGCTTCTCTTGTGCAACAAAGGTTTGGTCCGCATTTAGGAATCGGCTTATATGTTTCTTCTATAATGGGACTCTCAAAGTTTACAAATGAAAAATCTACAGACTTTATTATTTCTCGAATATCCTCAGAAAAAACCTTAGAGAACTGCTTTTCTTCTATTTGTTTGGCAAGTCTTGCCTGTGGGGCAAAATCACCTGTAATAAGTATTTTCATTTTCTTCCTACTTTTTGTTTTAATCTACTCATAATTGATTTATACGCACCATCTTTATATGTTTCTCCAATAATATTTGGTGTTAATAAAAACAACACAAATACCATTATTCCAAACACTATCAAATTGATAATATCTCCAACAAATGTCTTAGGTAAAAAAATATGTGTGGCAACCATTATTGGAATCAAAACTAAGGCAAATCTCCATGCAGAAAAAATACTCAATGTAACCTTAATTATATTTGATTCTACTTTATTTGTAATGATGTATAGTTTTATAAAGATTATTGATACATTCGCAAACAACACAGCAAAGGCAACACCTATAATGTCCCATTTAAAGCCAATCAACAAACAACCTACTGTAAGTATAAACTCAAATAAACGTATAAAGAACTGATACTTTACCAAAGCTAAACTTCTGAAAAAACAATCACATAAACGACCATCAATGTTAAATACCAAGGCCAACGAAAGAACTGTAAATACTGGCAATAAATCCAACCATTCGGTTCCAAAGAACAATCGAATTAAGAAACTACTATTAAAAACAAAGGATAAAGCCATTAACATTGAGAAGATATTCATATAGTATAATGATGTATGATATGCATTTCGAATGCTAATTTTCTGATCCTGAATTCCTGATAGAATAGGAAAAAGGGCGGTATCAAATATTCCATTAAGTTTTGTAGAAATTGTATCAATAAACTCCTTAGGACGATTATAGGCACCTAATGACGCAACACTAAGTAATTTTGACATTAATAGCTTATCTGCTTGATTTGCAAAATTTCGGAAGATGACACTGAGCGTTAACCATCCTCCAAAATTAATAATCGCTCCTATATCTTTGCGTTCTATTTGGAATCTATATTTTGTCTTAGCCAAGAAATAAGATAAAACAGTTGCAGTCAATGATTGTAGGATAGCTTTAGATATTATTGCTTCGAATCCCATTCCTTTTAAAGCTAAACCTATTGCAATGGAAGAACTTATAACAAGAGCAAAGAAATTCACCATACCTACTTGCAAAAATTCTAATCGCCGATACATCACACTCGTATTAACAGAAGTTAGACTATTGCATAAAATAGTTATTGACATAAACATCAATGGAACCTTAAGAGACTCATCAGTTATCGTTTTCGACAATATTCCAGAAAGAGCAATAAGCAACAGTGCAAACACACTTCCCGATATAAAGCTAATAGTAAACGAAGTATTCACATAACCATTATCAGCATTTTTCTTTTGGATGAGCGCAGATCCTATACCCGCTTCAGATAGACTGCTGAATATCACAGTAATAGCAGAAATTGCAGCAAAAAGGCCGAAATCTTCTTTGCTGAGTAAACGAGACATTATGGAAAATACAACCACCTCAAGAACACCCATTATCAATGTAACAAGTGTTTGGGATGATATTCCCTTTACTACTTTCTTTGAATTAGATTGTTCTACCATTATTTTTCTTTTTTCCAGTAATAATGTCCGCCATGATAAGGAACCCTTTGATCTTCAGGAGGAAGCTGCATATAATCTCCATAGAAATGACGTAAGTAATCATCATAGCGAGCGATTGACATAAATTTATGACCTTCAAACAAAACTTCAGTACATTCTTCAAACAAATCGAATTCGTGAACATTTCTCATTTCAAGTTCCCCCCCATTTGTAAAGAAGTATTTCGTTCTCTCATATGGATATTGAAAAAGGAAATCTCTATATCGCTTCATTGCCTTATTAAACCCATTGACATAAGTGACAGGAAAGAATCTTTTAACTAAATCCACCAATCTAATAATACGCAAACGTCTATTAAGCTCCCGTTCTCCTTTCTTAAAGAATTGTTCTATACCTTCAATTGATAGTGGCAAACCTAGTACAGGATAAAGATCTATGCATATACCATAAGACGTTGAAATAAGCCCATTTTTATTGTATGTTTGCGTATTTGCTATCCTAGAAAAGGCGTACTTGTACCTTTTATCTGTATCAACATCACAATAACACATTGTTTCAGATTTAAATAATTCTTTAAATCTGAACATGTCAGGCAATGGCATCATTATATCCACATCATCATCCCAAGGTATAAATCCCTTGTGACGAATGGCACCAATTAAAGTTCCGTATGCTAAAGAGTAACGAATATTATGTTTTCTACAAAATGCATCTATTTCTATAAGCATTCGGAGTTGAATCTGCTTTCTTTCTTCAAGTGTTATTTCTTTCATATTAATCTAATTAGCTTTGTTTTTTCTGCAATTTTAGCTTTCAGATCGCTCGAACTAACCCCATCAGTACGTCCAAGAACTATATGCTCTTTTCCGTGCTCTTCACACCATTTGATGGCTTTTTGAAAACCTGCATGACACTGGTCTGGACCAGTTACGAATATGTCGAAGTTCACATTTTGAACTATCTTATCCACATCAGTATATGTAATAACCTCATCCACATAGCGAATTGACTTAATCATATACTTGCGGTCTTCTGTAGAGTTCATCACTTGTGCTTTAGGCTTGTACTTCAATATAAAATCACTATCTTGAGCAGCAACTATCAGATAATCTCCCAAACCTTTTGCACGTCTGAATAATTCGACATGACCTTTATGCAATAAGTCATAAACACCAACGGTCAGCACCTTACGGTACTTACGAGGTTGCATGCTTGCAAGCTGTACATCCTTAGGTATTGGGAAGCCTGCCTTATTGCATTGTTCCTTGAACAGTCTAAAATCTTTTTTCCTATGATCTAATATCCACTGATAGTATAAGCTGTCAGGAAGATGATCTTGCATCCATGTCTTTGTCCAATACCAATAACGAACGAATGAGTTTGTGGAATACCTTACGGTCTGCTTTGGTGTTGTCCAATCATTACCATATTGGAAAGTCAAATACTCATCCACCTCAGCAGGGACATTCAACTGAACACCCTTAAAATCCCATTTGACAGTATTCTGAATATATTTCTCAAAAATAAAATCACTGCTACCTGTATGACGAACATCGCTACACACTTTGGTCAATACAAAAACCTTAATGTATTCACCATTCCTTACAAGGTAATAGCGTCCTCTACGTTCATATCGGGCAAGTTCAAAACCAACTTCCATCAGGAGCCAAAGAATGTCCTTAAAGCGTTCCTCGTCCTCTTTCAATATATAGATGTCAAATACCGGTTTCCATGGCTGGAAGTCTTCGTTGCGAACAATACCAATAAGAGTTCCGAAAGCAGGTCCCCAATTAATATCAATCTTGCCAAGATACAATGAGAGAATATGTAAATTCTCAAGCATCGATTTAGGGTTCAATACTTTCGAACCAAAATTCAACAAATGATTGGTATATTCTAAATAACCTTTAGAAGTCTTGATATGTGCCATACTGCATTATTTTATTAGTTTGCACATAGCTTCAATAAACTTTCTATTGTCTCCATGATTGCGCACTGCTATACGCATATATTTATTTGGCTCAATACCCTTCTTTGCAAGACAAGCACTTGCAAGTATATTATACTCTTTCAAGAGAATGGCGCAAAGTTCCTTAGGCTTATAAGGAGGCAACACTTCTAAGAAGAAGTAGTTTGCTTGCGATGGCATAACCCTTATAAAAGGAATCTTTCTCAACTCTACCTCAAAGTCTTCACGGGCTTTGATAAACAGTTCGCAAGCAATCTCATAATCTTCACGGTATTTTGGGTATATCTGCATAAAGAACTCAGCAAAAGAGTTAATATTCCATATGCTAACTTGCTTCTTCATTTTTGCAATGAGAGCCGTGTTTGCACTACAAAGAATACCAAGACGAAGACCAGGCACACCATAGCTCTTTGAGATAGACTTCATTACACATATATGAGGATACTTCTCCAATATATCGTTACTAATAAAAGTATTATCCTTAAAACCAACGCTGAAATCTACAAAACTCTCGTCAAGAATCAAGCGTACCTTATTTTCCTCACACCATTGAGCTAATTTATGAACTTCGCTCATGGGAATAAAGTTACCCGATGGGTTATCTGGATTTATCAGCAAGATTGTATCAACAGGATTGTTACCAAAGAATTCTATCATATTATCAGCATCATAACGGAAGCTATCATTCTGTGGAACGAAAGTAACAACACGTTCATCTGGCATACGATTAGGATACTCCTCAAATGTAGGACGCACAACTCCTACTTTCCCTTCAAGATTCTCCATCAATGCCTTTATTAGTTCTGCTGCGCCATTTCCTGGAATAATATATTCCTCTTTCACATTCCAGCATTCACTTGCGAGTTTGCTATTCACAGCCATACCTGCTGGATATTCAGACACTAGCGTACGGAAGTTTTTTTGCATCTCATCTATAATCTTTGAACGATTAAAGTATGGATTGACCAAATAACAATAGTCCAGCATCTCTGGATACTCCCAAAAACCGCCATAGCGGCTATAATAGTTTTTGAGGATTTCATCATCCTCGTTAGTTTCGATTTTTTTATTCATCATATTTTTTAATATACAGTTAGTGGGCTGTTTAGAGACACACCTTTTAATTACACTTTTGTATAAGCCAAAAGGACATATTTTTTTTTAACTTTACTACCAACATACGCCTTTCTACTACAATTAATTGTTACAGTATATTTTGAACAAAATGAAACCGTATGAATATTATTCATTATTGAATCATCAAACCTTCCTTCTATTGTTCTGTGTTCTCCTGTTTCAAACGTAAAAGAGCCAGTTTTTACGTTTAAAGACGTAAAAAAGCCATCTTCGTCTTCATGGCCCAAATCACATACCGCCAGTGCATCACCTGCTATTTTCTGAAAGTTTTTTGAAGTTTGTTTAAAATTCATGTATTGTTCTTCTGCTTTTAGCAAATTCTCAAAACATGAAAGAGCATACCCAATTACTTTTGGATTTTTAAGCTTTCTTTTCGGTTTACTTATGTAAGCAGGAATATTGTTCTTTTTGGGCTCATGTCGAAATACATAACGATAAGATTTAATTGTGTCAATATCAAATAATTTTGGCATAGACACTTTTTTCTCTACTAGTTCATCAATTTCAGATTGATACTTAAATTTCTTGTTCATAATAATTGAATATTAGTAGCAATAACATTCATCTTATCTAGAAAAATCACTACGAATTAAATTTATTGGTAATTTATGGTAATTCGTGCCATTTATATTAAACAACGAAATTAATTGTTATAATACCAAGCATACCATTCAGCAAAGCGTCTCAATCCTTCCCTCAGACTTGTATTCGGTTTGAAGCCAAAGTCCTGCTCCAGAGGTGTTGTATCTGCGTAAGTGACGGGGACGTCTCCAGGCTGCATCGGGACGAGCTCCTTATGGGCCTCAAAGTCGTAGTCTTTGGGCAGCACACCCGCGCGCACTAACTCCTCTTGGAGGATAGTGACGAAGTCGAGGAGATTTTCGGGGGAGTTGTTGCCGATATTATAGACTTTGTAGGGCGGAATGGGAAGACCGTCCTCGCCGTTCTGTTTCTCTGGGGCATGTTGCATGATGCGGACGACTCCCTCTACAATGTCATCGACAAAGGTGAAGTCGCGCTTGCAGTTGCCGTAATTGAAGATCTTGATGGTCTCGCCTTTGACTAACTTGTTGGTAAAGCCAAAGTAAGCCATGTCGGGACGTCCAGCAGGACCATAGACTGTGAAAAAGCGAAGGCCTGTTGACGGGATGTTATAGAGCTTGGAGTAGGCATGGGCCATCAGCTCGTTGCTCTTCTTTGTGGCAGCGTAAAGAGATACGGGATTATCAACCTTGTCGTCAGTGGAGTACGGCACCTTCTTGTTGCTGCCATAGACAGAGGATGAAGAGGCATAGACCAAATGTTCGACCTCATGGTGACAGCAAGCTTCCAGGATATTATAGAAGCCGATAAGGTTGCTCTGGATGTAAGCATCGGGATTGGTGATGCTGTAGCGGACTCCTGCCTGTGCGGCAAGGTTCACAACAACGGCAATCTTGTTTTCCGTGAAGATTTTCTCTACTGCTTCCTTGTCTGCGATGGAGGCGTGGACAAAAGTCCAATCCCCATGCAAGGCTTCGATTTCTTTCAGACGCTCATACTTGATGTTGATATCGTAGTAGTCAGTAATGGAGTCAATACCGATGACCTTGATGTTCTTGACATCGTGGAAAAGTCGTTTGACGAGGTTGCTGCCGATAAAGCCAGCAGCGCCTGTCACAAGGACAGTCTTTCCTTCTAAGTTTATATTATACTCTACCATTATTTAGTCTCTTCTGAAAATATCTCGCGTATATACTTTATCTTCCACATCCTTTAAGCAGTCATCAAAACGGTTGGCAATGATGGCTTTGCTCTGCGACTTGAACTCATCAAGACTATTAACGACCTTACTACCAAAGAAGGTTGTACCATCTTCCAATGTGGGCTCGTAGATGATAACCTCAGCTCCCTTTGCTTTGACACGCTTCATGATGCCTTGAATAGCTGACTGGCGGAAGTTGTCTGAGTTCGACTTCATGGTCAAGCGATAAACGCCAATTACACATGTCTGCTCTTTGTTTGCATCCCATTGGCCATTTTCTGTATAATAGCCAGCTTTGCGAAGAACGGCATCTGCTATATAGTCCTTGCGCGTCTTGTTTGACTCCACAATAGCAGACATCATATTTTGAGGCACATCTGCATAGTTGGCAAGGAGCTGCTTGGTGTCTTTGGGCAAGCAATAACCGCCATAACCAAATGACGGGTTATTATAATGTGTTCCGATACGCGGGTCGAGGCCGACACCTTCGATGATTGCCTTTGAGTCGAGGCCTTTTACTTCGGCATAAGTATCCAACTCATTGAAGTAGCTAACGCGAAGAGCAAGGTAAGTGTTGGCAAAGAGTTTTACGGCCTCGGCTTCCTTCATACCCATGAAAATAGTATCTACGTTTTCTTTGATGGCTCCCTCTTGCAGAAGAGCTGCAAAGGTCTTCGCTGCTTCCATCAGCTTTTCAACATCTGTCACTGACTTGATAGTCTCGTTTTCCTCCTCAAATTCCGGCAGATTGATGATCTTGGGATAACCTACGATGATACGGCTTGGGTAGAGGTTGTCATAGAGGGCCTTGCTCTCACGAAGGAACTCCGGAGAGAAGAGGAGGTTGAACTTCTTGACTCCTTTCTGAGCATACTTCAAGTAGAGGTTGCGGGTGTAGCCGACGGGAATGGTTGACTTGATCACCATAACGGCATCGGGATTTACCTCCAATACCATGTCTATCACTTCCTCCACATGGGTGGTATCGAAGTAGTTCTTGACTGGGTCATAATTGGTCGGAGCTGCGATAACCACAAAATCGGCGTCAGCATAGGCTGACTTGCCATCGAGAGTGGCTACAAGGTTCAATGACTTTTCAGCCAGATATTTTTCGATATAATCATCTTGAATTGGAGAAATCTTATTGTTGAGTTTTTCCACCTTTTCAGGGATTACATCTACAGCTATCACCTGATGATGTTGAGATAGCAATGTAGCTATGCTCAGTCCCACGTAGCCTGTACCGGCTACGGCTACTTTAACATCTTTAAATTCACGCATATTTTCTTTGATTTTGTTTTATTTACATCGTCTACAACAGTGTTCCTGCTTTATCAAACAGCGACACATAGTTGGTCTAAAAATGCTATTATTATTGACACGAAGGTGTTATTAAACTTATTCCTTCTTAAATGGTCCCCTTAAGAAAGGTTGGCAGGCTTACTGCCAAATGGTTTTCACATTAATCACCGTTAATCCAGCTTTAATCGTTCATTTATGCTTTGTTAGCTACCAGTATGACGTCAATCCTTTTGGAGTTTGGAAGAGTAATGGAACTGCTGGTAGGCTTCCTGGGCATTGGGGGCCACAATATGATTGCCACCGAAGAAGTTGTTGATGATCTGTGGATCTTTGTGCTGCCAGAGTTTGTCGATGACGGCCTGGACGATGCGTTCTTCCAAAACGGCCTCAGATGGCTTTGCCTGTGGTTTCTCCAACTGCTCCGCCTTGGAAGACGGGGCTTCCTGCTCTTTTGCAGAGGCCTCGGTTGATGCCGAGGCGCGAGCGTCAAGAAACAGGTTAAAAGGACTCCAGTGACGTCGTTCAGATAATTTGCATTGCTTATAGCCAAAGTATGCCGCAGCGGCTATTTGGGCTATCATTATCTCTATTCCGATCATGGCGATTAATGTTTGGGGTGAGACTTACGGCGAGCTATTAAAGCGTCATTGATGCGGGCGCGAACGTTGTTCACGCTTCTTCCAGAAGTGTTTTTGATGGCGAAGGGCAACAGGAGCTGGATGAAGCTACTTCTTACGACGATTTCCTCGGTGAGTTTGGTCTCTTGATCAAACATGGAGACGACAAGCAAGGCAAGCTCTGTGGCGTTGTTGCAATCACGAATCTGAGCGAGGAAGGCCGGGAGGGTTTCCTTGCCAATATAGAGGGCGAGTTTCCTGGCCTCAGGGGAGTCGACCTCGGGGGATTCGGCATCGGAAAAACTGTCTTCAGCAACTTCTCGCTTGCTGAATATTTGCTCGGCAAACTGATCGCCATAGAAGTTTTGTACGGCCTTTGTGGCGTTGGGCAGAACCTGGACGATACTGTCGTGGATGCTAATTTTTACGTCGTTCATAATGTGGTTTAGTTATTTATGAGAAAAAAGCTGAATGAACCTTGAACAAAGCCTAGAGGTATTTACCTGCACGACACTCCGACTTGTTTGCCAGTCTAGACAAATACTGTTCATTGCCGATTTCAATGCTTCTTGAAACACGCATAAGAATTGCCAGTATGAAGCACTTTGGTTAGCCTAGAAGGAATTAATTGAAATTTCGTGTGGCATTCTTCCGCTTTGCAGCGGAACAAGAATGTCTGAACGTCCTTGTCAAGACACAAGTACGTTTTTGGACGTTTACCTTCTAATGGAACAAGTTCCTACATTGCAAGGATGGTTGACAGGTACGCTGCCAAGGGTTTTCACATTAATCACCATTAATCGAACATTAATCTGTCGTAAACACTTTGCAGAAACAATCCATTTCTGCAAAGACCCTGAAGGCAGGAATACTACATACATTTTCTCACTATGAAAAAGATCAAGCAAGCCTGCAATGCTCATAATTATCGAAAATGATCCAAATCTTCGCTGCTGTGAATAAATCAATGTTTAAAACTTGACAGCAAACGTACCCCCTCAAAATTGGGCCCTAATTTGAGTGCTTACGTGGACACATTAAAGACTTCATAAAATAACATAATATTTAATCTTTTATATTCATAATATCAATGTGATCAAGAACTTTGTCAACATCATCGGGATCAAGAACCCATCTAAAAGCAGGGTGTATTTCCCAATCATAGCCAAAATCAACATTACGATAGGTCAGATACTTATTCTCCTCAAAAAACTTTCGTTCTATTTTACCATCATCTAGAGTCTTGCGAGCAGTTATAAAGTTTATTTTATACATAAACTGTAGGAGATCATTATCAGTAGCTTCTTTTTTATTACGAAACACAAAACGTCCTCGCTCCATTATACTTCTTATTTTTCGTTTCAAACTTGCGGTGTTGTATATATACCCTGTATTATTCTTCTTCTCTGCTCGTGAAGGTTTCATGTTCAAAAGCAAACGCTCTATATCAGGCAACTCCGATTTGTATTCGTTTACCGTATCTTGCATACGCCCTTGTGAATACTCTACAAAGATATTTTTCCACTAGTGTCCACTAAAAACGATTAACAATCGTTGTAAGTGGTTGATATACGAC